>Ga0315291_10009064_pt1 | contig 12204 bp, 11 predicted proteins | sample YL17G12_20_MG_FD_203070 | JGI IMG/M metagenome (GOLD analysis project Ga0315291, IMG submission 203070) | Sediment microbial communities from Yellowstone Lake, YNP, Wyoming, USA - YL17G12_20 | ecosystem: Environmental > Aquatic > Freshwater > Lake > Sediment | place: USA: Wyoming | collected...
GGCCGAGTGTCAGCACCCGTCGCCCCCCTGGGTGACAAAGGAATGACGGAGTGACAGCATTCGTCGCCCCTGTGGGCTATTTGTGGAAGGGTCGTTTTGGGAACTCATAATGGACCTCATTGAGAACAGGTTGGTAGGCGGGATCGCGTCGCCGGAGAGCGTAGAAACGGATGCGCTTCCTGGTGAGATCGACTTCTGCGCGGACCAGGCGATGGGGCCAATTGGTGTCTACTGGGAAGACGTGCCCCAGGAGACTGACCTGGCCTTTGGGATCGGTGCGACGCAGGAAGATGACGCATCCTTCGGGGAGTGCTTGGAGGTTGAGTTTCCAGTCCTTGGGGAACGTCCGGCGCGGGGGTGCAGCCTCGATCCTGACGGCAGCACGGCGGCGACTGGCGGTGATGAATTTCGCCGATCGCGATTGCAAGGCGCGTCGCGAGGCATGGGTGAAGCGGGACCAGACCTTGGCCTGCCAGCGGCCGTTGAAGTTTTCGATGGCGGCCTGGAAGCCAGTCTCCCGAGGCGGCGCGAACACAGGGATCAGGTTCAAGGACAGGCAGAGGCGGATGACACGGCCGAGAGAATCGGGATGCTGGTGGGCTCCCTGGAAGACGGTATCGTTGTCGAACTGGACATAGCCGGGCAGCCCGTACCGCCGCCAGTGGGCCACGAGGGCGTCCACTGCGGTTTTGGCAGTGATTTTGGCTTTGGGCCAGGAGGCGGGCAGGCCGCCATGGAGCGAGATCCCGTTGAGGACTTCTACCGAGTCGCCTCCGCGGATGACCAGCCCTTCGACGATGTCAAAACTATCCAGCTCCACTCGTGCGGCTGCCACCTTGGGAAGATACCATCCTCGGGGTGGCGGCGGCCGGCGAACGCGTCGGCGACCGTCCAAAAGCCCGCGGCGTTCCAGGATGCGGCCGATGGTCCGCAGGGAAGGGAGTGGGCGGATTCGCCGCCGCTGGAATTCCCAACGGATTGTTGCCGCCCCGTATTCGCCCAAAGCACTGGTTTCTTTCAAGTCTCGCCGCGCGGTTACCACGAGGTCCTCCAAGTCGCGGGAGGTCTTGTTGACGGGTTCACGCCGCCCGGAAAGCCGATCCGACCAATCCACGCGATCCAAGCGTCGATCCCCTGCCCGCCGCAGCCAGAAGCGGACTGTGGAGCGTGCCAAATGGAATTGCCTGGCCACCTCATGAATCGAGCCTCCCGCACGCACGGCGCGCACCATGGCTCGCCGCGAACGTTGCTGACCGCGACTGTCGGTTTTTTACCCATAGGAGATTCCTTTCCAACCGTTTCTTCCCTGTTGTACCGTAGCCGCCCAGGGGCGACGAGTGCTGTCACCCAGGGGGGCGACGGGTGCTGACACTCGGCCCTTCAGTTGTCAGTTGTCAGCTCCCAGTTCGTGACCGCGGAGAACGGAAGACCCACAAGGCGGAACTGAAAACTGAGAACTGACCACTGAGAACTGACCACTGCTAACTCCGTCTGCGAGCATCGAACCTAGCGCTGTAGTATTAGCAGCAAGAGGGTCTCCATGCGTCTGGCGAAATACTCCCTCGGAATCGGCGACCGCTTCGCACACCAAGGCCCGGCCCAGCTCGACGCCGTGATCCGGGCCCGGCAGCAAGGTCTGGCGCTGGCACCGGTCTGGAACAAGTCGCACCGCGAACACGCCATCGTGGGCAGCGACCCCGGCGACGTCCGCGCCGAGGCCGACCGCGCAGTCATCGCCCGCGGCTGGACCGGCCCCTACTTCGTCGACGCCGACCACGTCACCCTGGCGACGATCGACGCGTTTCTCGACTCCAGCGACTTCTTCACCCTCGACGTGGCCGAGCGGATCAGCGCCCCGCCCGACCCGGACGAGTTGGCACGATTCGTCCGCAACCATCGGCGCTACGTGGGCCGCATCGAGATTCCCGGAATCGCGCAGCCCTTGGAGATCAGCGGGCAGGCCCTCGAAGCGGCGGCCGCCAAGTTCCTCCCGGCCGTCCGGCAGGCCGGCCGCATCTATCGCCACATCGAGCAGGCCAAGGGGACCGACGCCTTCGTGACCGAAGTCTCGATCGACGAAACCGACCGGCCGCAGACGCCGGTCGAGCTACTGGTGATCCTGGCGGCCGTGGCCGACCAGGGGATCCCAGCGCAGACGATCGCGCCACGGTTTTCCGGCCGCTTCAACAAGGGCGTGGATTACGTGGGAGACCTCGAACAGTTCACGACCGAATTCGAGCAGGATCTGGCGGTGATCGCCTTCGCCGCCGGCGCGTTCGGCCTCCCCGCGAACCTCAAGCTGAGTGTCCACTCCGGCAGCGACAAGTTCTCGATCTACGGACCGATGCACCGGGCGCTGCGGAAGTTCGACGCCGGGGTCCACCTGAAAACGGCCGGCACCACCTGGCTCGAAGAGCTGATCGGCCTGGCCACCGCCGGCGGCGACGGCCTGGAAATCGCCAAGGGAATCTACGCCACGGCGCTGGGGCGATGCGACGAGCTCTGCGCCCCCTATGCCTCGGTGATCGACGTCGATCCAGCCGCGCTGCCTTCCGCGGCCACCGTGGCCGCCTGGGATGGAGAGACGTTTGCCGCGGCGCTGCGCCACGACCCGGCCTGCGAACACTACAATCCCAGTCTCCGGCAACTCCTGCACGTCGGCTACAAGGTGGCTGCCGAGATGGGCCAGCGATTCATCGAGGCGCTGGAAGAACACGCCGACCTGATTGCGCAGAACGTCACCGAGAACCTCTACCAGCGGCACATCCGCCCGCTGTTTATCGGCATTGAGCAACGTGACGAGAACAGGTCCCCACCATAGCCCTTGAACATCGAACATCGAACAAGGAATGTCGAAGTATGAAGGACGCCACGTAGGAAGCCCCTTCGACGTTCGTTGTTCGACGTTCGCTGTTCGACGTTCCTTGTTCGATGTTCGACGTTCCTTGTTCGATGTTCGGCATTCCGCCGCAGGCTGTTGCCTCTTGGCAGAAGGCCAGGACTGTGCTGCCGTCGATTCCGGGGAGGGAAGCATGGCCTACCGCCGCAACGCGCAGCTTCAGAACGAAATGCTCCCGGTCGACATCGTGCTCGGCCCCGCCTGGTGGTATCACCACGAGGGGATCAGCTTCGACCAAGACTTCTTCTTCCACCCTGCCCGGCGCGTGGAGGTCGAGCGGAAGATGGAGAACGCGCTCGACGAGCGCTTGGGCCGCTACGGGCTGGGCCAGAATCACGACCAAGACCTGCCCATGGTCGGCGCCGTCCACCTGGCGGCCGGATACCTCGTGTCCGAGATGCTCGGCTGCCGCGTGGAGTATCTGGAAGACGCGCCCCCGCAGGTCATTCCCGCCAACCTCGACGCGCTGGAAATCTCACCCGACACTGCACTCGGCAGCCCCGCCTTCAAGCGACTCGATGGTCTCTGCGAGGCGCTGAAGACGCGGTACGGACGGCTCCACGGCGACGTCAACTTCAGCGGCATCCTCAATGTCGCCTTGGATCTCCGCGGGCAGACCTTCCTGATGGACCTCTTCGACACGCCCGACAGGGCGGCAGAGTTCCTCGGCGGCATCGCCGAGGTGATCGAGCGGTTCACCCAGTACATCGGCCGGGCGACCGGCACCACCTCGATCAGCGTCAACCGCAACGTCCGCCACATCCCGCGGCCGGTCTTCCTGCACAGCGAATGTTCGCACACGATCATCTCGGTGGCCGCCTACGAGGAGTTCCTCATGCCCTACGACGCGGCGTGGAGCCGGCGATACCGGCCGTTCGGCATCCACTACTGCGGCCAGGACCCGCAGCGCTATGCCGAGGCATTCGCCCGGCTGCCGCACCTCGACTTTCTCGATGTCGGCTGGCCGGGCGACGTGGCGCAGCTCCGCCGTCACCTGCCCGAGACGTTTCTCAATATCCGCTACAGCCCGGTCGAAATCGTCAAGCAGACCCCCGAGGAGATCCGCCGCACCATCCGTCGCCTGGTCCATGAGTCCGCTAACCCCTACCTCACCGGCGTTTGCTGCATCAACATGGACCAGCAGGTGAGCGACGAGCAGATTACGGCCATTTTCGAGGAAGTGGAGTTGCTTCGGGAAGAGTACACGGCGGAGAACATGTAACCGCTTGCGGCTTAGCAGAGTGCCGCCCTATGCTGTGGCTCAAATCCCCAACTCCATCTTCACCGCGTAAAACGCCTCCATGGCGAATTGGAGATCATCAGGGGTATGGCAGGCCGAAACCTGGACGCGGATCCGCGCCTTGCCCTGTGGCACCACCGGATAGGAGAAGCCGACCACGTAAATCCCCCGCTGGAGCATCGCCTCGGCCATTTTGGCCGCCAGCGCGGCGTCTCCGAGCATGATCGGCACGATGGGGTGCTCGCCGGGGACGATGTGGAAGCCCCGCTCGGTCATCCCCTCGCGGAACAGCCGGGTGTTCTCCTTCAGCCGCTCCCGCAGTTCACCCGAGGTGGATAGCAGGTCGAGGGCCTTCATCGAGGCGGCCACGATCGGCGGGGCCATGGTGTTGGAGAACAGGTAGGGCCGCGACCGCTGCCGCAGCAGGTCGACGATCTCCTTCCGCCCGCTGGTATAACCCCCGCTGGCCCCGCCCAGCGCCTTGCCCAGCGTCCCCGTGATGATGTCAACGCGGCCGACGACATGATGGTACTCGGGCGTGCCGCGACCCCCTTCGCCCATAAAGCCCACCGCGTGCGAATCGTCGACCATCACCAGGGCGTCGTACCGGTCGGCCAAATCGCAGACGCCGGCCAGATTAGCCACGATCCCGTCCATGGAGAAAACACCGTCGGTGGCGATCAGGCGGAACCGGGCGTCGGCCGCCTCCCGCAGCTTCGTCTCCAGGTCGGCCATGTCGTTGTTACGGTAGCGGAACCGCTGGGCCTTGCAGAGCCGCACCCCGTCGATGATGCTGGCGTGGTTCAGCTCGTCCGAGAGGATCGCGTCCTCCGGCCCCAGCAGCGTCTCGAACAGCCCGGTGTTGGCGTCGAAGCACGAGCTGTAGAGGATGGTCTCCTCGGTCCCCAGGAACCGGCTGAGCTTCTCTTCGAGCTGCTTGTGGATCTGCTGGGTGCCGCAGATGAACCGCACGCTGGCCATCCCGTAGCCCCACCGGTCCAGAGCCTCGTGGGCTGCGGCGATCACCTCGGGGTGATCGGCCAGGCCGAGGTAGTTGTTGGCGCACAGGTTCAACACCGGTTCGTGCTCCAGCACGCCGAGGCGGGCCCGCTGGGGGCTGGTGATGATCCGCTCCCCCTTGAACAGCCCGGCCTGCCGGATCTGCCGGATTTCGTCGATCAGGTGGGCCCGCATCGCGCCGAACATGGTGGTTTCCTTTCAACAATTGATGATTGATGATCGACGAGCAATGGGCATGGGCTTCCGGCACAAGGCAATCATCAATCATCAATCATCAATCATCAATTATTCCTCGTCCCTCCACGTCAGAATCACCTTCCCCGACCTGCCCGAGCGCATCACCTCGAAACCCTTGTCGAAGTCGCTGTAGTGGAAGCGGTGGGTGATCACCGGGTCGATGTCCAGCCCGCTCTGGATCATCACGGTCATCTTGTACCAGGTCTCGTACATCTCCCGGCCGTAGATCCCCTTGATGGTGAGCATGTTCAACACCACGGTGCTCCAGTCGATGGCCACTTCGCTCTGGGGCATGCCCAGCATGGCGATCTTGCCGCCGTGGCACATGTTGGCCAGCATCTCGCGGAAGGCCTCCGGGCTGCCCGACATCTCCAACCCCACGTCGAACCCCTCCTTCATCCCCAGCGTGTTCTGGGCGTCCGCAATCCGCTGGCTGCGGACGTCCACAACCATGGTGGGCCTCATCTTCCTGGCCAGCTCCAGCCGGTACGGATTGACGTCGGTGATCACCACGTAGCGGGCGCCGGCGTGACGAGCCACGGCGACCGCCATGATCCCGATCGGCCCGGCGCCGGTGATCAGCACGTCCTCGCCCATCACCGGAAAGGACAGCGCCGTGTGTACCGCGTTGCCTAGCGGGTCGAAGATCGCCGCCACGTCGCGGGGGACCTTGGGATCGTGGTGCCAGACGTTGGTCATCGGCAGCGCCAGGTACTGGGCGAACGCCCCTGCGCGGGTTACGCCGACGCCCACCGTCTCCATGCACAGGTGGCGCCTCCCGGCCAGGCAATTGCGGCACCGCCCACAGACCACGTGTCCCTCGCCGCTGACGATCTCCCCGGGCTGAAAATCCTTGACGTTGCTGCCCACGTCGATGATCCGGCCGACGAATTCGTGCCCGATCACCAGCGGCACGGGCACGGTCCTCTGGGCCCAGGCGTCCCAGTTGTAGATGTGCACGTCCGTCCCGCAGATCCCCGTCCGCAGGATCTCGATCAGCACGTCGTTGATGCCGATTTCCGGGACCGGGACCTCCTCCATCCACAGGCCGAGCTTGGGTTCCTTCTTGACCAGGGCCTTCATCGTCTTCATGCGACACTTCCTGCCGGGGGAAAGGGGTCGTGATCTGGTTTACCGCAGCGCTTCACCCGTAGCGGGGCCGTAAGCTACCGGGATACACGAATCCGCCCCCCGCTGCAAGCCCCCCCACCGAACATCAATACACCAATAAGGCCAAGCTCTGCCGGCGTGTCGACGTCGTCCGGCCTGCGCTTGAGGTACCGCTGAAGATTGCACATCGCTTCGTCCAGCTTCCCAGCGTCCGAATCCTGGAGCTATTCGCGGAGGTGATTTATCCGCCGCCGGACCTTGGGCTCAAACCACGAGCGGGTGGTAGATTCGCCGAAGTCCCTACAATTAGCACAATCATCACTTTCGAAGAGGTTTTACAGTCTGGACATACGCTTGTGTGTAAGCCATGGTTGAACAGGCAAGACTGTCTCGCTGCTTCAGCGGAGTCTGCGAAGGCCCCAATTACCTTGAGGACGGTCAAGATGTCTACCCCTCTGATTTATCCGCCAGTTCTGCGGCAGCCGCCAGCCGAGCTGGTGTCGTTTGTCGAGCGACATATCCGTGACGCTCAGCCCTACGCAGGCAAGGAACGCCGCTCGGAAGGACGCTACTTGATGGTCCTGCCCGTCACTGCGCAACCTGTCGACGAGCAGTACGTGGCGATTGGCGCCCCCTTCGCCGTCGTCACTCGCGACATATCCCCAAAGGGCATTGGGTTGGTCCACACGGAACCGATTGACCGAACACTGCTGGCGCTGCAGATGTCCCTTGCCGACGAGGAGGTGAACCTCGTTGCGGAGGTACAGTGGTGCAGGGCATTCGGTCCCTTCTACTACATTGGGGCAAGGTTTGTCAGGAAGCTGTAGAGCTTCCCGCAACCCGGTAAGGTTGGCCAGCCTGGAAGCCAGGCCGGTTTGGTGTTGTTGGAGCATGGGGGGCCGTTTTGCGAGAGAGACTGGGAGGCTGAAACGCGCAACGCAAACCATGCATTTTAGCCGGTCTGCCTCGTTTGCCAAAGCCAGGCCGAGAACCTGGGGCAGGAGGATGCCGTCCTGCGGCCGTCCGTCCCGGCAGCGGGTCCTCCGGTTGACGGAACCTGCCGAGTCGCCTATAGTTATATTTGCGCGGGGTGTGCGACTCTCTTCTGAAGCTGTGAGCAGTGCGGATGAGCATTGACGATTCTGCGGGAACCGGGTGTTCGACAATCCGCGGGCGGAACTACCCGGCAATCCGGCAGTTCACGGTGTTTTTGGAGAATCGGGTAGGGCAACTCTTGGAGGTCATCCGCCGGTTCGAGGGGACCAAGGTCCACATCGTGGCGTTGTCGATTGTCGATTCGGCAGAATGCGCGTTCGTGCGGTTCTTGCTGAGCCATCCCGAGGACGGTCGCGAGATCCTGGAGCGTGCGGGGCTAGCCATCATCGAAAGTGATCTGATCGGCGTGGAACTGCCGGAGGGGTCTCAACCGCTGCTGGGAATCTGCACGGCGCTGCTCCAGACGGAGGTGAACATCATCCAGGCGTACCCCTTGCTGGTCCGTCCCCGCGGCCACGCGGCCGTGGCCCTGATGGTCGACAACATCGAGATGGGCCAGGAGACGCTGGCCACCAGGGGGTTTACGATGATCACCGAGGCTGACCTGCGGGAGGGGGAGTGAGTTTCGGCCTGCCTGCACTCCTCAGTCGCACATCTCCTGGGGCAGTTGTGCGAGACCGCGGACCAGCACGCGGGCGATCGCGTCCCACGCCACCACCGTCAGCGTGTGGGTCCCGTCCGACTCCTTCACCGCAAACACCCCGTGGCTGTGTCGCGAGAGCGCCGGGGCGAATCGGTCGGGCCGGAGGGCTTCCCCACCCACCAGACGCAGTTCGACGGCCGCTCCGGATGGTTTCTCCGCCCAAAGCCTGCAGAGGAGTTCGGCCAGCGGATGCTGTTGTTCGACCGTGCGGCCATACCCCGTCTGGGCTTGCAGGGCGGCCTCTCTGACATCCTCGACCTGTGCCAGCGCGGTGCCCGACTCTCCGCCCCCATCGGCCCTGCCGACGCCGATCCCCCGCTCGGTCTCCTCTTCCTCGGGAACGTCGTCGTAGGTGGGGATGCGAAACCTGGAGCCACACTCCGGACACTCGCCGGGGCGTCCCTGCAGGCTGGCTGCCCCGTGCAGACGATGGCCGTTAGGGCAGAGGAACTCGATCTGCGGTTGTTTGTCCACCCCGCCGCGGGTAGTGTGCGCCCTTGAGGTCCCGAGGTCCGTGAGTTCGGGCCGGGAAGCGCCGGAATCGCCCTCGGAGGAGCCGGCGACCCCGGCCTCCGACGGGCCGGGAATACGGAACTTTACCCCACACCGGGGGCATTTGGCGGCCCGTCCCGCCTGCTCCTCCGGACAATGGATTCTGTGCCCGTTCGGGCAGAGGAACTCAATCACCTGGACCCTCGCTGCGGAGCTCGGACATGGCTGGCTGCCCGTCTCCGGTGATGGTACCCTGGCACTTGCTTTGGGACAATTATTGGGGGTGAGGGCGTCGAGGAATTCTAGCACGCCCTGGGCAACGGGGTAGCCCTCGAACGCCGACCCTGAAAAGGTGACCTAAACGGCTCCCACCCAATACCTTATGCCGCGGCTTCGGGCCTGACCCAGGTCTCGCGCACCTGCGACTGTGCGGACCGGCTGGATTGGCCTCCACCCGCGCGTAGGGTATGGTCAAGCGGCCGGCCGTGCGGTATTCTAATCGCGTCAACGGGCGCCATCTGCGGAGGACCAGTGGTGGCAGAGCCAGCAACCTTTCCCGAAAAACGGGTTCTGCGCGACGTGTTTACCGACGAATTCTCGCAGCAGTGCCTGGACGCCCTTCCTGAGCCGAGCGACAGAGCTTTGCTGGAGGAGTTGCGGCGGCAAATCGACGCGGCTCTGGATACTCTGTCTTACCGCGAGCGGGGGATTATGGAGATGCGGTACGGGCTGGGGGACGGCCAGGCCTACACGTTGGCCGAGTCCGGTTACGTCTTTCGACTCACCCGCGAGCGCATCCGCCAGCTTCAAGCCAGGTCACTGGGGAAACTCCGCGAGCGCGCCGTGGACCTGCGGAGCTTCGTAGACGGGCTGATCGCGCGCGGCGGCATGAATGGTCCCCAGCGGACCCAAGACTGAATCCCGTATAGGCTGCCTGCCGCGATGGCCGACTTGCCAGACACGCCCCTCTTTCCGATGCCGCTGGTCGCCTTTGAGCAGTACATGTTCACGGATGATCGTCCCGATTATCCGGCCGACTTCTTCTTGCGGCTGAGTTTTGCGGGAGTCTTCCAGCGGCCCGCCTTTCACTCCGCGGTGGATACTGCCGTGCGTCGCCATCCTCTGCTGCGGGCCTGGGTGCGCGCCTCGCGGAAAGGACGATTCGAGTGGGTCTCGGCCGAGCATCCACTGCCTTGGATCGGGTGGGAAGCCGACGGGGCACCGTCCGCCCCCGCGGCGGCGCCGCGCATCGATCTGCAACGCCAGACCGGTTTGCGAATCTCTCTTGCCCAGCAGGAAGGCCGGACCGAGATGCTGTTGCAGTTCCATCACGCCTGCTGCGACGCGTTCGGCGCCCTGCGATTCGTCGAGGACCTGCTGGCGGCGTACCACAACTCGGTCAGCGGCGGCTCGCAGGAGATCTGTCTGTCTCCGCTGGATCCCGCGCGGTTGTGGGTTCGGGACAGGTTCGGCCTCAGTCTGTTTAAGTACTTGCTGCGGGCGCATAAGGAGTTGGCGGGGCTCCTGGGAATGGTCGAGTATTTCGCCCTGCACCCCGTGCCCTTGGTGCCGCGGGAGGGTCGACCGCCGCACGAGGTCGCCGGCGCGGAGCGCCCGGCCAGCTTTGCCCATACCTTCACCGTTGCGGAAACGGCGAAACTTCGCCAAGTGACCAAGCAGATCGGCTGCACCGTCAACGATCTGCTGCTGCGAGACCTGTTCTTGGCGATTCGTCAGTGGATGTTGCAGCACGATCCCAAGAGCGAGACCGGCTGGTGTCGGATCATGATCCCCACCAATCTCCGCACGCCGGCCGACGCCGCGATGCCGGCGGCCAACGTGGTCGGCATGGTGTTTAACGATCGCAGGCCGGGCAAGCTCTTGTCGCCGCGGCGCTTGATGAACCTCCTGCGGATGGAAATGGGTTTCTGCAAGCGGTGGCGGCTGGGGCTGAGCATGATCCACCTGCTGGGCCTGGCTCGCAAGTTCCGCGGCGGCTTGGCGTGGATGCTGCCCGTGGACCGCTGTGTGGCCACCTGCGTACTGAGCAATCTCGGGAATCTGGCGAGCGAGACGGTCCTCCCGCGCCGCGACGGGCGGATCACGGCGGCCAACGTCACCTTGGAGAGGGTCGAGCTGCTGCCGCCGCTTCGCCCCATGACCCACGCCTCCTTCGGCGCCGTCTCCTACGCCGGCCGGCTGACGGTCAGCCTGGCCTATGACCCCCACCACGTCACCCGCCTTGGCGGCCGGCACCTGCTGGACGCCTTCGTCGAGCGGATTCAAAGCTCCCTGAACGACGCCCAGTAGTGAATCCTCCCGCTCAAGTCGCGTGGCCATCGCGGCCTTCCCACCCGCGACATCCGCGGCCAGATCAGGTGCCCGCCAAGGCGCGAACGTGCGCCGCGGTCGCCTTGGCCAGGCCGTCCAGACGATAGCCACCCTCCAGGACCGACACCAGGCGCCGCCGGGCGTGGCGTTGGGCGATGTCCTTGACGATAGCCGTCAGGTCGGCGAAGTCCTTGTCCGTCAGCCGCAGTCCGCCCAGCAGGTCGTCGACCCGCCCGTCGAACCCGGCCGAGACGAGCACCAACTCGGGCTTGAACCGGTCGGCGGCGGGTAGAAGCTGCTCTTGAAACGCCCCGAGGATTTCCTGGCGGCCTGCGCCCATGGGGAACGGGCAGTTGAGCGTCGTGCCGGCGCCCGCACCTCGCCCGGTCTCCTCGTTGCGGCCTGTGCCCGGGTAAAGCGGCCACTGGTGCGTGCTGAAATAGAAGACCGATCCGTCCTCGTAGAAGACGTCCTGGGTGCCGTTGCCGTGGTGCACGTCCCAATCGACGATCAGCACCTTGCCGATCTGGTGTTTCTTCTGCGCGTAGCGGGCGGCAATGGCCACGTTGTTGAAGATGCAGAACCCCATGCCCTGGGCCGGCCGGGCGTGATGGCCGGGCGGGCGGACCGCGCAGAACGCACCCCGGACGCGTCCGGCCACCACGGCGTCAACCGCGGCCAGCACCCCGCCCACGGCCAGCAGCGCCACCTCGTACGACTGCCGGCCCACGGTCGTATCGCCCGTAGACAGCCCGCTTGCACCCGACTCGATCTCCCGCTTGACCAGATCGTGGTACGCGGCGGTGTGGCAATAGAGGATCTCTTCCCGGGTGGCGCGGCGGGGCTCGATTCGGCTCAGCTCGATCCCCAGCCGCTCGAGCGCCAGCGCCTCCATGACGGCGTCCAACCGCCGGGGCGATTCGGGATGTCCCGCGCCGGTCAGGTGCTTTTTGTAGTCGGGCGAACAAACCAGGCCGGTCAGCAGCCGCCGCACAGCCTCTTGCCGCACCGGGGGCGCCCCCCTGCCGGTCTTGGCACGGCCCGCGGTAAACGACGCGCTCAGCGTGGCCCCGCTGTACTTGAGAAACTCGCGGCGTCCGTACGATTGCAGGCTTCGTGGCATCGTCCTTTCCTCGTCGTCGGTGGGGGGATCGTGCGGCCTCACGAACAATCACC
>Ga0315291_10009065_pt1 | contig 12203 bp, 6 predicted proteins | sample YL17G12_20_MG_FD_203070 | JGI IMG/M metagenome (GOLD analysis project Ga0315291, IMG submission 203070) | Sediment microbial communities from Yellowstone Lake, YNP, Wyoming, USA - YL17G12_20 | ecosystem: Environmental > Aquatic > Freshwater > Lake > Sediment | place: USA: Wyoming | collected...
TAGCGTTTCCCCTTGTTTCCGCCGCGTGGCCGCGGTGGCTAAACGCGATGTGCGCCGCGGTAGGACCGGTGCCTAAAACAATCCCCTGACCTTCCCCGTCTGCACGTCCACGTCCACCCGACGGTAGGCCGGATCGGAGCCGGTTCCCGGCATCAGCGAGATATTGCCGGCCACGGGACAGATGAACCGGGCGCCGCCGTAGATGAGGAAGTCGCGGATGGGCAGCGTCCATCCCTTGGGGGCTCCCTTGCGGGTGGGATCGTGGGTGAGGCTCAGGTGAGTCTTGACCATCATCGTGGTGTAGTCCTTGAACTGCCCGTCGGCCTCGAACCGCTTGGCCTTGGCCTCCGCTTCCGGCGTGTAAGAGACGCCGTCGGCTCCATAGACTTCCCTGGCGATCAGCTCCACGCGCTTTCGCAACGGGGTCTCCAGGCCGTAGAGGAACTTGAAGTTGACTTTCTCGTTGCAGGCGTCGACCACCGCGTCGGCCAGCTCCAGCGCCCCGTCGCCGCCGCGCAACCAGTGCTCGGAGACCGCCACCCGGGCACCGGCCTGTTCGGCCATCTTGCGGGTCATTTCGATCTCGGCCTTGGTGTCGCTGTGGAAAGCATTGATGGCGACCACGGGATTGATGCCGGCCTTCTTGACCGTGTTGATGTGCCGGATCAGGTTGCACATGCCGTCTTCTAACCAGGCCAGGTTTTCCTGGAAATACTCCTTGGGGATCGGCTTGCCCGGCGGGCAGGGCAACGCCCCGGCATTCACGCCGTGGTGCTTCAGCCCGCGAATGGTGGTGGTGATCACGGAGACGTTGGGCGTGTTGCCGCTGAGGCGGCACTTGACGTTCCAGAACTTCTCGAAGCCGATGTCGGCCCCAAAGCCCGACTCGGTCAGATGATAATCGGCCAGCTTCAGGCACATCTTGTCGGCCACCACCGAGGACTGGCCGACGGCGATGTTGGCGAACGGCCCGGCGTGCACGAAGCAGGGCTGCCCCTCCAACGATTGCAGGAGGTTGGGGTTGATCGCCTCCCGCAGCCAGGCGGTCATGGCCCCGGCCACCTCGAGGTCGGCGCAGGTGACGGGGTTGCCCTTCTTGTCGTAGGCCACCACGATGCCGCTCATCCGCTCGCGCAAGTCCTTCAGATCGCTGAAGATCGCCAGCATGGCCATCACCTCGGAGGAGACGGCGATGGCGAACTTGCTCTGCATCATGTAACCGTCCATGTCGCCGCCGATGCCGATGATGATGTTCCGCAGGCTTTGGGCGCAGAAGTCCATGACCCAGCCCATCTCCACCTTGGTCGGGTCGATGTCCAGTCGCCGGAGCCCGATCTTGGCCAGCCGGGCGTCGCTGTAGTTTCGCTCGTGCTGCATCCGCGAGGTCAGGGCCACCATGGCCAGGTTGTGGGCGTTCATCACGGCGTTGATGTCGCCGGTCAGCCCCAGGGAGAACTCCGTCAGGGGGATGCACTGCGAGAGCCCGCCGCCCGCCGCCGAGCCCTTGATGTTCATGGTGGGCCCTCCGGAGGGCTGCCGGATGCAGGCCACGACCTTCTTTTTGCGCTTGCCCAACCCCTGAAGAAGGCCCATGGTGGTGGTGGATTTCCCTTCACCCAAGGGCGTGGGCGTGATGGCCGTCACTTCGATGAACTTGCCGTCGGGCCTGTCGCCCAGCCGCCGAAGCACCTTCATGTAGTCGACCTTGGCCACATAGTTGCCGTGGGGCAACAGTTCGTCGTTGGTCAGACCCAGCTCCTCGGCGAGCTGGTAACAGGTCTTCATCCGCGATTCTGCTTCTTCCGCGATTTCCCAATCCGCATGCTTCGTCGGGTCCAAAGCCATAGAACATTCTCCTCAGGTAAGAATCTGCGTACGTCTGGTGTATGTGTGTATAGTAGCGGGACTTACTGCCTGTCCCAAAACATTCTCCCCTCGCCCCGCTTGCGGGGAGAGGGGCCGGGGGTGAGGGGTATTGGCATCGGCTCTCAGTACCCAGATACGAAAGCTCGCCCTTGGACTCGGTGTGCACCGGCTATCTGTCCCATCGCCGCCAGCCGCACAGATAGCGGCAAATCACCGGCCCCCGGGCCGAGGAACGGGACCACCACACCAAGCCAATTCGCGCCCCCGGCGCGGCACGAAGCTACCGCTAACAGGTTTCCCCCAGGCTGTCAATAGACTACTGCGGCACCGATCATTTTTCCAGGGCGCAGGAAGACCGGCACCGAGCGCGTGGCAGGGTGAGGCGAGGGGAGCAGGTCCCACGCGGCAGTGGGCGTCGCCTCGGCAGGAGATGTCAACGGGTAGTTTGGGCGGCCTGGCCGGCCTCGGCGGAGCGGCCGATGCCGGGAATGTCGAACTGGGAGCACAGTTCGGCCACTTCCAGACGGACCTGATCGGTCGTCTGCTGTGGGTCGTCGAGGTTTCGACAGACGATATCGATCCAGCCGGCGATCAGGTCCATCTCCGGCTCCTTCATCCCCATGGTCGTCAGGGCGGGCGTACCCATGCGAACGCCGCTGGTGACCGCCGGTTTTCGATGGTCGCCGGGGACCATGTTGAAGTTGCAGATGATGCCGGCGGCGGCCAGCACCTCGGCCACCTGCTTGCCGGTGTACTCGGTATGGCGGAAGTCGATCAGCAACAGGTGGTTGTCGGTCCCTCCGGTGACCAGCTTGTAGCCCCGCTCGATCAGCCCTTCGGCCAGTCTCTGGCAGTTCTGCACTACCTGGTGCCCGTACTGGCGGAACTCCTCGGTGCCCGCTTCCTTCAGCGCCACCGCCATGGCGGCCACCGTATTCATGTGAGGACCGCCCTGAAGGCCGGGGAAGACCGCGCGATCGATCCGCTTGGCCAGGTTGAACTTGCTGTCGCGGTGGTATTTTTCGTGATACCTGTCTTCGATCTTCGAGAGAATGAACGCCGCCCGCGGCCCCCGGAGCATCTTGTGCCCCGTGCTGCTGACCGCGTCGCAGTGAGGCACCGGGTCGGGGTGCGCGCCGGCCACGATCAGACCGTTGATATGGGCAATGTCGGCGACCAGATACGCCTCGACCTCCCCGGCAATCTCGGCAAACCGGTCGTAGTGGAAGATCCTCGGGTAGGCCGTCGCTCCGACCATGATCACCTTGGGGCGCTCCCGCCGGGCGATCTCGCGGATCCGGTCGTAGTCCAACATCCCGGTTTCCGGATCGGGGCCGTAGGGCACTTGCACGTAGTCATGTCCCGAGAAGCTCACGTGCCACCCGTGGGTCAGATGCCCTCCCAAGGGCACCGGCATGCCCATGATCTTGTCGCCGGGCCTGCACATGGCGCGGTAGATTGCCTGGTTGGCCGGCGAGCCGGAATAGCACTGCACGTTGGCGTGTTCGGCACCGAAAAGAGTCTTGGCACGCTCGATCGCCAGGCTCTCAATCTCGTCCATCACCTCGTTGCCTTCGTAGTACCTCGCCCCCGGGTATCCCTCGCAGTACTTGTTGGTCAAGATCGATCCGCTGGCCTCCAGCACCGCAAACTGCACGAAGTTCTCCGAGGGGATCATCTTCAGGGTGGTCGATTCGGCCCGAATCTGATCCTCGATCAAACCGTACAAAACCGGGTCGACCTTCTTCAGATGAGAGTAACGTTCAAAGGTGCTCCGCATGAAAGAGATCTCCCTGGACTAGGCTAGCTCTGGCGCCAAGCAAGCTGCTCACGGGCTGGCATCTCGGTGGGGAAAAACCATGGCACTGGAGGGGCTGTTCGCGCTCGGGCCGGATCCTTTGGGGGGTCCGAAGACAGAAGAGATGCCAACGTGAAGGACTTCCCCTGCCCGAGCAATGCGACACTCGTGCAGCGATCATCCGGCCGCCCACGGCTGCTTCTGCATCAGTCCATCATACCTCGGCAGACTTGATAAGACAACCGGCCGAGGTTGTCAACGGCGGCACCGCACCCCGGCCCGCAAGCACGACATCCTCCCGGCGGGTCCCACTGGGGCGGCAGATCCCCCATTTCCGGCAGATCCGACACGACCCTGACCCGCGTCCGCACCTGCAAGGTGTCCGCCAGTTTCGCCGCCGCGGCCGCGCGGCGGGGTCCCCGGCGGGCCATCCTCGAGTCGGTTCTCGGGTGCCACGGCTGTGTCAGCCGTGCTCCCGACCTTGCGGCTTCCCCAACGCAACACGGCCGACACGGCCGTGGCACGCTTGTGAATGATCCAAGTTTCGCCGCCGCGGCCGCGCGGCGGGTCCCCGGCGGGCCGCCATCCTCGCCCGGTGGCTCCCCCTTCCAGTCATTCCGTGGGCCGGCGTGGCAGCTTCACCCACTCACCGCCGCGACTGCGGTTCTCGCAGGATCGGCCGGGGATCCTTCGGCAGCGGGACGATCCGATCCTGGATCTGCACGCCGTAGTGGACCAGCACCCCGCCCAGGCTCACCCCGTCGCCCAGCAGCCCGCCCCCGCGGGTGCGAATGCCTGCCCCGGACCCGGGCGTGTCCGTCCGCTGGCTCCCTGTGCGGCAGACCCGCTTGAAGTACTCGATGGCTCCGCCGTCGCCGTGGACCCGTGCATCCTCGGCGGGTGGGGTCTTATAGACCAGCACGCAGTCGACGGCGTAAGAGTCCAGCAGCTTCGGCAATAATGCCCGCGCCAGGTCTCCCCGGCCGAAGAACTCGGCCCCCAGCGGGCGTCCGCGATCGACGAAGATGAACCCCATCGTGCCCTCCGGCAACCTGGGCACGATGTGTTGCCGCACCTCGGACAGCTTCTCCTGTACCGGCCTGGACCTCAACGCCACTTCCAGGCTGCCGGTGGCGTTCTCCGCGTCCAGGGCGGCGTTGTTGCGGGCGACCTCCGACCACATCCGCCCCTGGTCCGCCCCGCGGCGAAGCTCCTGCTGGATCGATTGCGGCAGCAGGGCGTTGCCGGCGGAGAACTTCTCCTCGCCTTGCCAGCGGTGGGCCTCGACGCAAAACACGCCCAGCTCGATCCGCTGACCCGGCGCGAGGACCACGTCGGTGCGGACCGTGCGGGTCTGCTTGCCGCCGGAAATGACCTCGCCGGTCATGATGAACACGTGCTGGTCGCGGCTGCGATTCTCGACCACGACCAGCGGCACGCTTCCGCTACCCTTTTCGATAACCACCAGCACCCCCCGCGAGATTGCCTCGTCCAGCGTCAGCCATCCGCCGCGGAGCCGTTGGCCACCACGGAGCAAGATCGGGTAGACCGCCAGGCCGCGAAAGACGACCGGCTCGGCGATCTGGACGTCTTCCAGGTACCCGGCCAGTTCGGGCACATGCCCGGAGGTCGATGGCCGCTCGCTCGCTGCCACCTGGGCCAGTGCGCGCGTCCCACCGCCCAGCAGCACCCCCACCGCCACGCACCCGGGTACACCCCAGGCCAGCAGATGTCGCCCGATTCCCAAAAACCGCGCTGTGGTTTCACGCCCATCCATCGTCCTGCCCTCCTTATCTGCCCTGGACCACGAAATAGAGATACTCCCAGTCTTTGGACGCGGGAAACTCGAAGGAAGTTCTCTGCTCCAGGGCCAAACGCAACGGGTGCCGTGCGTAGAAGCTGACGCCCTCGTAGCGGGTGGCTATCCGCAGCGAGAATTCCCTGCGGGTGGGGGGTAAGGACTTTATATAGATCAAGTTTTGGGCAGCAGCCCGCCCGCTGAGATGCGTGCAAGACCCCCTTGCGGTTGCTCTCTGCGGACCTCAGAGATCCCGCCAAGTCAGTGTTGAACACCGAGGTCACGCCGCCGCCCGACCAGCCTGCGGATGGTGCCCGGCAGCAACACGCCCAACGCGCCGGCGATCAACAGCACCAACGTCCCCGGCTCGGGGTTGACTATCAGCGTCACGCCGTTCGGGCTCAGGTTCCACCGCCACTGGAGGCCCGGGCCCGGCTCGGCATTGGCGAACCAGAACAAGCTGGCACCCGTCGGGTCCGTGTAGGTCAGATGGGCCGCCGGGAACAGGCTGGAGCCGAGGGGCCGGGCGTCGAATTCCCCGCTGACCAACAGGTGGAACACGTCCCCGGCCTTGGGGCTGTACTTGCGCGACGGATTGTTCGGATCGAAGGTGTAGATCAGGAAGGGACCACTCACCTCGATGCCCGTCGCCCCCGGGTTCATCGCCAAGTAGATCTGCGTGTAGTCGCCGGGCTCCAGGCCGAAGTTGTACTCGCGATTGGAGAACCCCGGAAGCCCATGGGTCTTGCCGGCGTTCGGACCGAGCAGTTGGAAGACCGTGTACGCGCCATATTTCACGTTCCCGGGCGGAACTTCCACGGGGAATGCCGGGCTGAATCCCGGCTTGTACAGGCCGGTGCGGATCACGTTGATCATGTTGCCGTTGCCGTTGACGGTCCCCGTCATCACGATCGGGTCGGCCCCGGAGGTGCCCCGGATCACCGCGTATGGTTCGCCAGGCCGGCTGAGGGTCACGTTGCCGTTGATCGTGCCGGTGCCGATTACCATGGTGCCGGGCTGCTGGGGCGGAATGTACGGCTGGACCTCAATGCCGTTAAAGCTGGAGAGTGTCCCGCCAGCCAAGTCCGCACCGTACAACTGCGCCAGGTTAGCGTCCTTCAGGCCGACGATGTTGGCGCCCACGTTCAGCCTTCCTTGGAAGGCATAGCCGTCGGTTTGGTCCAGCAGCCCGACGTCCATGGCACCCAAGGCCTGCAACGCGCTGCCGGCTGGGCCGACCACGCGGCGGTTGAGGCTACCGCTGGCCTTCAGCGTGGCCCCGCTGGCGATGGTCACGTCGCCGCCGGGTTGGGCCAGAACGCTGGGGCCGAGCTGAAGTGAGCCGCCGTTGAGGTTCACCTGCCCCAGCAGAATCATCCAACCACCAAACGTCAGTGCACCGGCCCCGGTCTTCGTCAGGTTCCCCGTCGCCAGGCTGGGCGGAGTGGGGCTGATCGCCAGGCTACTGGCAGCCGCGGTATCGACCGTCAGGCCGCCGGCAAACCAGAGCGGGGCCGAGATGGTGTGATTTCCGGCCTCGACGTTGATCTGGGCATCGCCGCCGGAAGTCTGAAGCGTGATGCTGGCCGGCCCGGCGATGGTATAGCTGTAGGTGTTGTCGAAATTCATCGTGCCCACCGTCACCGGCGCGTCGACCGTCACGGTGCTGGGGCCCGTGATACTGCCCACGAAGTTCGTGATGGCGTTTACGCCGCCGGGGACCCGATCGTTCGTCCAGTTTGCAGACTGGTTGTACGACCCACCGCCGAGAAGCTCCCACAGGTTTGCCTCCGAAACGGTTGCCAGCAACGAGTACGCCTGTGACTGGTAGCCCGCGTCGAGAGTGCCGCCGACGTGGATGGTGTACGGGCCCGGCCCCGGATTCTCGATCCACACCTGCTCGACGTTGTCGACCTGGTTGGGAGCGGTTTGCACGGCGTCCAGGCTCGGGTTATTCCGGTCGAGCGTCCAGGGGTAGAAGGTGCCGCCTGGCCCCGTAAGCCAGAGGTCGAGGTCATTGACCAGGACGGAAGTGGGATCGTCCAGCCCGCCGCCCGGCAGCGCACCGAGAGCGGGAGGCGGGTCAGTCCACACGAGCGTCACCTTGATCAGATCGGTTTGGTCAAAGACGAGTGGGATGGTTTCCTCCGACCCGGAGTAGGCATCCTCAACGATGAGGTTCGTGCCTTGGGTATCGGTGATGAAGTTCGCGGCCGCCGCAGCGTTCACCAGCCCGTAGCCGTATGAGTAGTCGGGCCCAGGGTTACCGGCGTCGGTGGCGGTGTGCATGATCAGGGCCTTGAGTGTTGCGCTTGCCACATGCGTTACCTGCTTGACGAAGCGGTAGTGCTGCAGCAACAGTGCGGCGGTCCCGGCCGCGTTGGGTGACGCCATCGAAGTGCCCGACATGTACCCGTACGAAACATCGTCACTGCCAATTGATGAATACACGTAATCGCCATAGGGCGGGGCGTCATCTCCGTTGGCCACGACGTCCGGCTTGACGCGGCCGTCATCCGTCGGCCCAGACGAGGAGAACCGACTCAGGCTTATGGTGGCAGGGTCATGCGGGTCGCTCATGTGATCAAGGACCGAGCCCACCACCAGCGTGTTCTTCGCTACCTGTGCGTTAAGCAGCGTGTCATATCCGGTTACCCCTCCATCCGGTTCGGGAAGGGGATAGTCAACGCGATACCAGCCCGGTACAGGGCCCCAGGTCGGAAAGTACGCGTAAAAGGTGCCGTCGCCGCGGTGGTTGTGAAAAATGTCGGTGCGATCGTTGCCCGCCGCGAAGACCGCAAGCAAATTCGGATTGTTGTACAGCACCTGATCGAGCCCCCGCGCGTCCGAGAACGGGGGCGTTGCGTACAGCGACTGATCCACCGCGTCATTTGTGGCACGATACTTCCCGAAATTGGGATCTTCCAGAATCCCGGCCTGGTAAGCAGCCTCGTAGTCGCCCACCCATGTGTCTACGGTGGGAGTAATCCACGGTATTTTGTCCGTCCAGCCCCGCGGATAACCGTAGGAATGGTTGGAAATGTCGATCGCCCCGGCGTCGAGAGCCATCTCGGCTGCATCGTTAAGCCGGTCACGGCTGTGCAAGAGCACCAAAGCGGCCATTCCCCGGGCGGCAGGATCGACCCCAGTGGCGCCGATCGTCCCTGCCACGTGCGTGGAATGGTTGCTAATGCTCCCGCCGTCCACGATGGTCACTCGACCGGTGAGTTCCTGGTGTGTGTCGAACAGCCCCCGTGTCCCAGATACCGACCGTAACTCCGGCGCCGGTGAGGTTGAGCTCAAGTCCTCCGCCCAGCCACAACTGATCCGCATTGGTAGTTTCGGCAGCGTCGGCGTTGAGTTCGAAAATCCACGAGGGCATAATAGGCGCCTCGTGAGGTCCCGATATCAGCCCGATGTAACCGGGAATGTCGGGCCGCCCTTGCGCACAGGCTGCGCGCGGAGCGAGGTTCAAGGACATCAGGCACAAACTGACGAGCGCGGTCATCCACACCAAGAACCGCACCGGTAAGGCAACCCTGCAATCCATGTGTCACCTCCTCGTTTTCGATGCCCCGGAAGGGAGAGACCCATCAACGCAAACCGCGATTTCTGCGAAGCCGACACGCTTCTTGAACCCGTAAGCGTGGCACACACTTTCGCGCTCGCACGGTCAATCAGGCCGAGCCAGCCGCCTTTCGGCAGCAGCGCCGTACCAGCAATCCCAGAGTGCCGGTGCCGAGCAGCAGGAGCGTGGCCGGTTCGGGCACGCTCTGGGCGACCGTGACCGGACCCATCAGTTGCTGGTTTATGCCTCGAACAGCGCCCTCGTCCCAGATACCGACGGTAACTCCGGCGCCGGTGAGGTTGAGCTCAAGTCCTCCGCCCAGCCACAACTGATCCGCATTGGTAGTGTCGGCAGCGTCGGCGTTGAGTTCGAAAATCCACGAGGGCATAATAGGCACCTCGTGAGGTCCCGATATCAGCCCGATATAACCGGGAATGTCGGGCCGCCCTTGCGCACAGGCTGCGCCCGGAGCGAGGTTCATCAAAACCAGGCATAAACTGACCAGCGCGGTCATCCACGCCAGCGACCGCAAGCGTAAGACATCGCGGCAATACATAACGACCGCCACTGCAATCCTCTGGTCCGCCATTTCATTTGCACCCTGGAGACAAGAGACGGTGCCACAAGAACTGACGCCAAGGGCATTATGCGCCTTTCGAATCCCATTTGTCAATAATCCCGTTATAAAATAATCCGCCTACAGCCCCCTGATCAAGGTACCTTGCCAGAGTGCAGGAGCGTACCTCAGAAATTGTAGAATTGGCCCCGAGACGGTCCCAGAATCATAGTCCACGGATTGCGGCCGCCTTCCGGCCCCGCACCGGCGGCACCAGCCGCCGGTGGGCCGGCTCCCAAGAGGGGCTGGGTGCCAAAGGCACAGGAAAGATACGGAGTTGCGCGGGACTGCGGGAAACTGCGCCGTTCCTGACGGGCGCCCTTATCCTGGCATTTATTGTCGCTGCGAGACCCGGCCAGAACGCCGAGCCACCCTCAGGCTATTGGCCCGGTTCTGCTTGCTGAAGGGTTTCCCTGATTACAGCCAAGGCGTCGGGATCGGCGTTGCCTTGGGTGGCCGAGAGTTCGACCGCTATCTGGCCGAGGCTCTGGTAGAGACCGAGGATCTTCTCGTCCCACTCCCCAAGGGCCCGGGAGTGCTTTGCCACCACGGACAGCTCGCCGCGGGCAATCGGTCCGGTCAGCGCCTGAACGGGGCCCAGGCGGAAGACGTTGGCGAGGGTCTCGGTCACGATCGGCTGGATCACCTTCGCGGCGGTCTCCCGAGGGAGCCCCGCCTGCTCGAAACAGCGGAGGCCCACCTCCATCAAGGCGACGAGATAATTGCAGACCATCACCGTGGCCACGTGATGGATGGTCTTGTGCTCCGGCGTCACGGGGAACGTAATTGCCCCGCAGCGGTGCAGCGCGTCACGGAGCACCTCGCACGCCGCGGCGTCGCCTTCCAGCGCACAGAACGTGCCCGCGAAGGTGTCCACGACTACGTCGGGGTCGGCGAAGCTCCTGATGGGATGCACGCTGGCGACGGAGGCGCCTTGTTCTCGGGCCGGGTGCAATATCGAGGAAGGCAAGATTCCGCTGCAATGGAACACGATCGTCCTCTCACGCAACAGCCCCGTGCCGGAAAGCCGCCGGCAACACTCCTCGATCGCCCCGTCGCCGGCGGAGATCATGAAGACATCGGCCGGCTCCATTTGGGCGTAGCTCTCGACGGCATGGCCGCTCCCGACGAACTCGACGGCGCGGGAGCCGCTTTCCAGCGAGCGGTTGAGGATCGAGCGGACCTCCAGCACGTTGTGCATGGTCCACAGACGCGAGAGCACCTGGCCGACGTTGCCGCAGCCGATGACGTTGAGTGTCTTCACCTCATCTTCCCATCCAATGGGGCAGCTTGTCGGCCGGCGGGAGGTTGACCACCCAGGCCCGCTTGACGGGATCGAGGGCCAAGACGTCGGCCAGGGCCTCGGCCGAGGGCGGGGAGTCGAGGACCAGCACGCCGACCTGCTCCCCGCCCGGCTTGCTCGTACCGCGGCCGACCGACATGTGGGCGATGTTGATCCGATGTCTGCCGAAGACGGTGCCGATCTTGCCGATCACACCGGGGACGTCGCGATGGACGAAGAACATCAGGATGCCCTCCAGGGAGCTCTCCAGCCGGAAGCCGCCTTGTTGGACCAGCCGGGGCATGTTGTTGCCGAAGAGCGTGCCGGCCGCGTCCGTTGTCCCTGCCTCGCTGAGGACCTCCGCAGCGATTCGGGAAGTGAACTCGCCCACGTCGCTCTTGCGTTGTTCCACCAGTTCGATGCCCCGTTCGCGGAGCAGCAGCGCGGCGTTGACGATGTTCACCTCGGCCTCCATGGCGTGCTCCAGCAGCCCGGCCGCAAACGCCGCCGAGAGCAGCCGGGTGTCCTTCTTGGCCACGTCGCCTTCGTAGCGGAGCCGGCACTGGGTGGGCGGGCTGTGGTCGATCTGGGCCAGCAGCAGCCCCAGCCGGTAGGAGAGGTTCAGGTATCCCCGCAGGTCCGCCAGGGTCTTCGGGTCCAGCGGCGAGATGTTGACCGACTGCTTGATCGCCCCGGTGGTGAAGAAATCGATTAACAGCTCGGCCGCCTCGACCGCCACGTGCGACTGGGCCTCTTCCGTGCTGGCGCCTAAGTGGGGCGTACACAGCACGCCCGGCATCCCGAACAGCGGGCTGTCGGTGCAGGGCTCCGACTCGTAGACGTCCAGGGCCACCCCGGCCAGCCGCCCGCTTTTCAGGCCCTCGACCAACGCCGGGGTGTTGTAGATCCCGCCCCGGGCACAGTTGATCAGTCGGGCCCCCGGCTTCATGAGCTCGATCTCCTTCGGGCCGATCAGGTCTCGCGTCTCGTCGGTCAGCGGCGTGTGGACCGTGAGGTAGTCGACCAGGGGGAGCATCTCCCGGGCGGAGGAGCAGGTCTCGATCCCCAGCTCCTTGGCCCGATTGGCCGAGAGGAACGGATCGTAGCCCAACACCCGCATCTCGAGGGCCAGCGCCCGGGTGGCCACGGCCTGTCCGACCCGGCCCAGGCCGACGATTCCCAGGGTCTTGCCGGCCAGTTGGGTGCCCATGAACTTCTTGCGGTCCCAGCGGCCCTCCAAAAGGCTCTGATAGGCCGGGGCGATGGTTCTTGAGA
>Ga0315291_10009068_pt1 | contig 12202 bp, 11 predicted proteins | sample YL17G12_20_MG_FD_203070 | JGI IMG/M metagenome (GOLD analysis project Ga0315291, IMG submission 203070) | Sediment microbial communities from Yellowstone Lake, YNP, Wyoming, USA - YL17G12_20 | ecosystem: Environmental > Aquatic > Freshwater > Lake > Sediment | place: USA: Wyoming | collected...
GGGGTTTATCCTGCACCTCCGCGTAGATTCGCCCGACATATTCACAGACGACTTCGGCCGCGAGCAGTTGGACTCCCGACAGGAAGAAGAACAAGGCCGCGATGGCGGTTACCGTGCTCACGGCGCCGGTTATTAGCCGTCCGGTGATGGCCGCCGCGCCTAGCAGACTGCCTGTCAGGACGAACAGGAGGCCGCTCGCGCCAATCAGTCTGATGGGCACATTCGAGATGGCCGTGATCAGGCTGAAATTGAGGTGCAGAAGCTTTATCAAGTTATACTTGCTGACGCCTTTGGCACGGCGGTGGTGCTCGACTTTCACCTCGGCGATTCGGGTGCCCATCCAGATGTATTCCGCCGGTAGATAGCGGGCGTGATGCCGGATTCGGTTGAGCCGGTCGACCGTCTCGCGGTTGAAGACCTTGAGACCGCAGCCGAGGTCATGCATCTCGGTACCGATCAGTCGCGAGACAACGATGTTGAGTGCCTTCGAAACTGCTCGGCGCCACCATGGGTCACGACGGTTCTCGCGCCATCCTTGGACAACGTCGTAGCCCTCGTCCAGTTTCCTTATGAGCTTGACCATCTCCCGCGGCGGGTATTGCAGGTCGGCATCGAGATGGGCTACTATGTGCCCGCGAGCGTTGGCAAAGCCTGCGTACAGCGCGGGAGTCTGTCCGAAATTCCGGGAGAGCTTCACAATCCGCAGCCTCGCGTCGGCCGCCCACAACTCTTTGAGGATCTCGAAGCTTCCGTCGCTGCTGCCATCGTCGATGAAGACCACCTCGAAGGTTTTTTCGAGTGTTTCAAGGGCCGCAATCACCCCGTTATACAGCTCGCGTATGTTTGGGGACTCGTTGAAAACGGGTATGATTACGGAGATATCCGGTAAGGAGGTGGTCATACTCTGCCATCCAGGGTCCAAGGTTCCGCAGTAATTTATACTACACCGTGAGGCGCGTGCGCAAACAGAAAGGTTTCGGAGGGGTGCGAATACGAGTTGCGCGGAGCCGAGAAGAGGGAAACGGTCTGTGCTGGTTACAGCTCGGGGTGGTGAGACGGTGGGCTGCACCGGCGCGGGCGCGCGCCGTGATCGATGGATCCAGAATAGGTCATTTACATAGGGTGTTTTTCAAGAAAGGCCCTTACGAAAGCGAGCGATGCGATGAAAGCTTCCGGTGAGAGATTCCTGATGGGCGGTGCTGTGGTGGTCGTGTTGCTGGTGGTCGCCTCCATTGCGTTCCAGATGGTCACGGACCGCAATCGAAGTTCGGCCATCGCGAAACTTAGGAAGCCGGAAGCGATCGAGCGGTATATGCAGACCCGGCGGGCCAACGCAGGAAAAGCCCCGGCAGCTTCCGGTCAAGGCGAGAGCCGGCTTCCGGCAGAGACGCCGCCGGCAACGGCCCCTCGGAGCGAAAGCATTGCGGCCTTCGCCCGCGCATTCGAACTAATCCCGGCCTTGCAGCAAGACAAGCGATGGGCGGATATCGATGAGATACTCAACAAGAAGCCGGTAAAGGAGTGGACGGAGGCGGACTGGGCGCGGATAAAGGAATACGTGGGTGCGAACGAGGATCTGATACAGGAAATTCGGCGGCTGGCGGAGATGGGCGGGCCGGCGTACGATCTGGACTTCTCGAAGGGGTATGCCATGGAATTGCCGCACCTTGCCAAGCTCCGCGAAATGGGCCGGCTGCTGCGCGCCGACGCGCTGCTGGAAGGACACTCGGGAAATTACGCGGAGGCCGCCGAGGACATCGTCGCTGGGTTCAAACTGTCCGCGACTCTCAAGGATGAACCCATCCTTATCTCGCAACTCGTCCGAATCGCAATCGGAGGGATCAGTTGGGACGCCGCGCAGTCCGCGCTGCCGCCGGAAGGCCTTCCGGCCGACCTGGCGCGCAGGCTCGTGGAATATGCGGGACGGTGCGATTACAGGGAGGGCTTCGCGAATTCATTCTCCGGGGAAGGCTTCATGGGGCTGGAGGAGTTTGATCGGGTGCGCGGAGGCACAGCGGGAGGGCAACCGGTATCGGTCGGGGAGGAGGTTCTACTGGGGATATATGGGAGTGTATTCGGGCGGCCATGGCTGAACCTGGACGAAGAGACGTATGCGGAGACGATCTCGCGGATGGGCGAGATCTCACGGCTTCCGTATTATGAGGCGCTTCCGCAGATGCAGGAGATAGAAAGGAATATTGAGGAATTGCCCCGAACGAGGGTGTTCTCGCGACTACTCCTGCCCTCACTCACACGCGCAATCGAGTCGCAGGCCCGCCTCGAGGCGGAGATTGACCTAATGCAAATAGGCATCTCCGTCGAACAATACCACGCAAGCACCGGCAACTACCCAGCAACGCTTGACGCGCTGTCGCCGAGTCTCGGCGGCAGCGTGCCGGTGGACCCGTTCACGGGAGAACCGTATCACTACCAGCTTTCGGGCGGGAGCTTCCTCCTTTATAGCGTCGGCTCGAATCTCACGGATGATGGTGGCACGTTCGACTTCAGAAAGGGCGACATCGTCTGGCGCGGCACGCCCAAGAGGGAGCAGTGAGTCTACGCCACAGCAGCGCAGGGGTTTCCTGACCAGCAACCACTTCAGGGCCGGCCGTACGAGAAAAGCCTCGCAAAGGGGCCAATGCGAAGATGCCACCTGCCTCGGCCCAGGAACTGAGGTGGAGTCCCCCTTGGAAGGGGGACTTCGCTGCACGCAAGCACAACTCTCGGTGGAACGGCACAGCGGGTGGATTCGGCTTGACTTAGCTAGGAAAGACATGCACGCTAGGGGAAGGTGGGTTGATGAAAGCTTCACGCGAAAGACTTCTAGTCGTTCTAGCTGTATCGGTGTTGTTATTGGCCGTAGTCTTCATCACGATGTCAGCGGTCACGGAACGCAACCGGCGTGCGGCGGTTGAGAGACTGAAGAACTCGGAAGTCTTCCAGCGATACAAGCAAACGCACCGTGAAGAAAACCAGGCTGGGTCAGGAACGTCGACACAGAGAGAAGCCGAGCCGCCTGCGGGGCAACCCGTGGCCGCAGACACTGATAAAGAGAAGATCGCCGCTTTCGCGCATGCCTTTGAACGAATTAAAGCCTTAAGCGAGGACAGGAACTGGTATGAGGCCTATGACAAGCTTTCGAAGCCCGTGGAGAAATGGACCGAGGAGGACTGGGCGCGGCAAAAAGAGCTCATACCTCAAGTCCGCGACCTGATAAGCGAGATCCGCCGCTTGGCCAAAATGGGAGGGCCGGCGTGCGAGCTTGACCTGTCCACAGATGGCATCAGCGAGTTGTTGCCCCACCTTGCAGTTTTCCGTGTAATGGCGCGACTACTCGATTCTGATGCATTTGTACGGGGGCATGAAGGAGACTACAGCGAAGCCGTTGAGGACATTCTGGCCCTGTTAGGATTGGCCGCCATCGTCAGGGATGAGCCGGCCCTTATGTCGCAGCTCACCGCGATGGCGATCGAGGGAATGTCTTTCGGAGCCGCCGAAATCGCGTTGCCCGCAGAGGGGATTTCATCCGACCTTGCCCGCAGACTGATTGAATACGCTGGTCGTGCCGATTTGAGAGGGCATTTCGCAGATTCATTTTCCGGGGAAGGCATGCTCGCCCTGGAATTCTTCGACAACATACGCGAGGGCCGGGGCACAGACTACTTCTTCTCAAGTCTCTACGGGAGCGTGTTTGCCCGCCCGTGGCTGAATATGGACGAAGAGACGTATGTGAATACGATTCAACGGTTCGCCGAAATCGCCCGGCTTCCCTACTATGAGGCGCTCCCGCAGGTACTCGAAATCGAACAAGACACCGCCGACTTGCCGCGCACGCGGATCTTTTCAAGGCCATTCCTGCGCAACTTGGTGCCTGCCTTCGCCCGATCCTTGGAATCCGAGGCGCGCAACGAGGCAATGCTCGACCTGATGCGGATTGGCATTTCCGTCGAACAATACCGCGCAAGCACCGGCAGCTACCCAGCAACGCTCGACGCGATATCGCCGAGTCTCGGAGGCACCGTACCCGTAGACCCATTCACGGGACAGCCATATCGTTACCAACCATCAAGTGCGAGTTTTCTCCTTTACAGCGTGGGCTCAAATCTCACCGATGACGGCGGAACAGTCGACCGCAAGACAGGCGACATCGTCTGGCGCGGCCAAGAGAAGGAGAAAGACTAGCTTTTCCGCACGGGTAGGGCGAGGCTCCCGCCGAGCCGGGATCTCACTCGCGGAAGCGGACAACCAAGGTCCTCCCTCGACCGTACTCTCCCCCATGATCACGAATCGCTTGAACGGAGCTGAATGCACGTCCCTTGGATGCTTCATCCGCCCCTCCGGCCTACGGTCTCCAGTCTACAGCCTACTGATGCAGCCGGCGTTCCCAATCGTACTCGCGCGTCGTTACGGCGTCTTCCATGCGCTGGACGCGCCGGTCGAGGCTGTCAAACACGCGCTTGAGCCGTTGCAGGGCCATGGTGCGGGAACTCGTGTAGGAGTCGTAGAATTCACGATCATCGTCGTTGTCGATGGGCATAACGGGTTCGGGTTTCATCAGCAGCGCCGCGACGAAATAGAGCAGGATCACTGGGAAAAACCAGCCGAAAAACATGGCCAATACGGCCATGGTTCGTACAAAGAACACTGCAATACCCGAATATTCGGCCAGACCCTTGCATACACCCAGGATCATGCCGTCGCGGGAACGATACAAGGCTTTGCGGGTGCCGCCATGAGACTCGTACATCATGATTCGTTTCCTTTCCGCTGCCTATCCAAGAGCAGTGTTTCAAGCGATTCCACGCGTTGTTCCATCTTCACCAGCCCGTGGTAGATATCCTGGATCATCCGGGCCTCCTCCGCATCGTTGGAAGCCGATTTCCGTTTCCCATCGCCCTTCAGGATCTTAAGGGCGGACAGGAAGATGCCGCCGACGATCGCGATAATTGGAATACCGAACACCAGAAGTACCGACAGAGTTGCCACATCCATTGAAGCATCCCCTATCAAATGCATTGGCCCACGCACGATATCGCCCACCGCGTGGTTGATTCCGCGCAAGAGGTTCGGAACAAGGATCGCTAACACCGTACTGAGCAGAGCGAACGCGAACAGCAGAACCACCATACACGTGAACGCAAAAACGATCAACTTGACTAACAGCTTCACGGTGCGCTCTCCCTAGTCGCCTGTTTCCCTTTGGACTCACTGGTTTTCCTTCTTCATCGAGGCCTTGAGCGCCTCCAATTCTCGCTCGATCTCCTCGTCGCCCTCAAGTTTTGCGAACTCGTCCTTGAGCGAAGCGGACTTGCGGCCGAAGTTCACGAGGTCCGCCTCCGCCTCGAGGCGGTCAACCCGCTGCTCGAACTTCTCGAAGCGGACGATGGCGTCGGAGGAGTCGAACCGGCGGATGTGCTGTTCGGCGCGCTTCTTCTCGGTGGCGTGCGCATGGCGCTCGATGAGAATCCGCTGGCGTTCGCGGGCCGCGGCCAGCTTGTCCTCGAGTTGCTGGATGTCCTGCTGATATTGCGCCACGAGATCGTCGAACTGCACCGCCTCGACATCGAGCGCGTCGCGGCGCTCCGTATAACGGCGTTTCTCGACCAGCGCTTCCCGAGCGAGGTCCTCGCGCCCCTTGCCCAGGGCGAGCTGAGCGCGATCGTGCCACTCTTTGGCTCGGCCTTCGACCGTCTCGATTTCGCGTTGCACGCGTTTCTTCTTCGCCATGGAACTTGCGCAGGACGCCTTGATCTCGACTAAGGTGTCTTCCATCTCCCGGATGATCAGCTTCACAAGCTTCTCCGGGTCCTCGGCCTTGTCCAGCATCGCGTTGATGTTGGCGCTGATGATGTCGAGTACTCTGGTGAAGATAACCATGACTAGTCTCCTATTTCCTACCTCGATTGCATCCTCAAGCTTCCTGGTTCAACTCATCACACGATGGTGAAGGCAAGCAGTATGCCAAACCGCCTCATCCGAATTCCGCACTGCTATGGCGCTCGATGGTCAGCGTTGTAAGCACTTTTGAATCAGTATGTTATGGATGAAGATCAAGAGCACAATGCGGGGTTATTTGTTGCCTAGATCGATGATTCGCGTGCAGATCGCGAGTGCTGGCCGACCACGATATGGCGGAACACACCATGTTGTGGTTCGACATACCAAGCAGCAATGAATCCTGCGATCTTCGGCTCGGCCCCCTCCGGCCTACAGTCTACGGTCTCCAGCCTTGACAAAAAGGAGGCGAGTGCGGGTAGCGGGGGGACTACCACGAAACGCACTCGCCGGTGGTGGGAACCAGTCATTGCTGACTGCGACCGTGTAGAAGCTGGGGGAAAAGCCTCTTGCACGGCTACCTATGTCAACAAACGGTCCTTGTGATCTATTCCCAGGTCATTGCTGCGGGGATCTCTTGTTTAAGTGATTGTCACACAAAGGGATTTGACAAATCCGCGGGAAAGAGGGACAATCGGTGCATTAGCGTGAAGTCACCGCGGTGTGTCGCGGCAACCGAGATTATGGGTTCGTCCTGCGGGAGATTTTGGATCTTGGATTTTGGATCTTGGATTGGCCGCCATTGGCTGGCGCATGCCTCCGAGTCGCGGGTACGCCGGAGTTCAAGGCCTAACATTTTCAAGGAGCAGATGGCTTTGCTGGCGTTCGTCATTCTCCTTGCTCCGCGTTTTGCGTCTGCTGTGGATGGCGCGGCGACGCGCCCTGACGGATTGGTGATACCGGGCGCTACTGCTATTGCAGTGGGCGATCGTGCGGCCACGGTCGCGCGGGTTCAGAAGTCGATGTCATCGGGGGGAATTCTCTGGCCTCAAAAGGTCCTGCGTCAATCCGATGTTGCGCCGGCTCCGTCGGCAAGCGCGCCTGGAGCGCCTCCCCCTTCAGGAAATACGGCGGCGACGGTCCTTGTCGAGACGGCGCAGTCGGAAGACGTTTTCACGCGTATACAGGGGCTGGAAGGTCTTGCGCAGTCAGGCGGCGTGGAATACGTGGACACTTTCGTGTCGGCATTGGCCGATCCGGCGCCGGAAGTCCGCGAAGCGGCGGCGGCGATCCTGAACAGGCTCGAACCGGCGACAGCGTCGAAGAAGGTCCTTGCGGCGCTGTCCATGGGCGACGCGGAGACGGTCGCGCGTGTTGACAGCGTTCTCCCGTTGCTAAAGGACGTGCTTGAGCCGTACATGATCCATGTGCTCGAGACCGAAGAAGAGCCTTCGCTCTTGAAGCAGGTAGCCGCGTACACGTTGGGGCGGATGAGCAGTACCGTGGCCGTCCCGGTGCTCGTCGCTCGTGCGTGGCAGCCCGATGCCGAGTTGGCGACGGCCTGCGCCCATGCGCTGATGGCGATGAATGACCCGATGGTGATGCCGGTGCTGGCAAACTTGGCGCGCCATCCCATTGCGGAGATTCGCTGGTCCGCCGTGCAGAGTCTGGCGAAGCTCGGAGGTCCGGAGGCGCTGGGAGCCTTGGGACAGGCAGCCATTGAGCCGCCCGAGAATGACGAGGAGTTGGGGCGGCAGGCCGTGACGCTCCTGGGAGAGACGCGAGCCGACGCGGCCATTCCCGTGCTGATTGAGGTCATGCGGCGGAACCTGGGACTGCGGCGGGCGGCGGTTGAGGCGTTGCACAAGATGACGGGGGAGGACCTGGGCGACCGGCCGTCGGACTGGCAAGCGTGGTACGAAGCGCGGCTACAGGACACGCAGAACCAGCAGGCGCTGCCTCCGCCTGACGCCTTCGGCCCGCTACCGTTCGACGTTGAGTATCTTCCTGAGCCGTCCCGGGAGTAAGCGTGACGATAGATTTGTATAGCTTAACCTCACACTTGGCATACCCGTGTAAGTCCCCCTCTGAAAGTCCCCCTTTGAAGGGGGATTCAGGGGGATGTGGAATAACTGTGTCGCCAGCAGGGGACTTGATACATCCCCCTAAATCCCCCTTCAAAGGGGGACTTATATGAGCATACGTCGTCTCCCGTCAAAGGACGACGGGACTGACATATGTCCTCGCGAAGGGTGAGTTCTGATCATTGGGAGCGAGCATCCGATCATGGGACTAAAGGTCGAACAGCGGGACTGGCTTCGACTGCTCATGGTGCCGGGCGTGGGCACGGCATACTTCATTCGACTGCTTGCCCGGTTTCACACGGCGACAGACGTTTTGCGGGCATCGGAAGGCGCCTTACGCGAGGTGGTTGGCCCCGCGCTGGCGCAACGCATCACGCAGTATACGGACACGGCGGACCTCGAGAGGCAAGAGCATCTGATGGACGAGTACGGGGTCAGTCTGATCACGCTCGAGGACCCGGGGTATCCGGTGCGCCTGGCGGAGATCTATGATCCTCCACTCGCGCTGTTCGTCCGAGGCGAACTACACCAGGAAGACGAGACGTGCGTGGCCGTCGTTGGAACGCGCCGGGCGACGCCGTACGGAATTCGCATGGCGGAGAAATTCGGGCGGGAATTGGGCAGTCGCGGCATCACGGTAGTCAGCGGGATGGCATTCGGCATCGACAGTGCCGCGCATCGGGGCGCGATTGAGGCTGGAGGCCGTACCGTTGCGGTGCTGGGGTGCGGTGCGGACGTGGTGTACCCGCCGCAGAACGCCGATCTGATGCATGAGATCGTCAAACACGGGTGCGTCATATCTCAGTTTGTCATGGGGACCAAGCCCTCAGCGGGCCATTTTCCTTATCGAAATCGGATCATTAGCGGAATGACGCTCGGGACGGTCGTCGTCGAGGCGCCGCCGGACAGCGGCGCATTGATCACGGCGCGTCAAGCCGCGGAACAGGGCCGAGAGGTGTTTGCAGTCCCAGGGCAAGTGGGTATTCGCAACAGCGAAGGCCCACACGCGCTCATCCGCGATGGCGCCAAGCTTGTGGAGACCGTCGAGGACATCCTTGTCGAGATCGAATTGCCCGCCGCAGTCCGTCAGCGCGTCAACCTTGGCGCGCCGCAGATGGCGGCGGTCTCCTCCGCTCCAGCGCCGCCGGCCGCCGTTGCGCAACCTGCTGCAAAGCGTGAGCCGGCGTCCGTGTCGAGCTTGGAGCAGGATATTCTGTCGGTATTGTCGCCGAACGGGTCCTTCGTGGATGAGATTGCATCGGCGTGCCGCATATCAATCTCAGAGGCGTTGAGTTCTCTGACCTTGCTTGAGCTGAAAGGATTGGTGCGCCAGTTCAGCGGCAAGCGTTTTGCTCCGGCATGAATGCCTTCCTTTACCGACTAGCTGAGAAGGTCCGAAGGAATGAACCCATTCCGTTTCCGCTTGCGGCATTGCTTGAGGTATGCACGCCGGCAGTTCGAATCGGAATGTGGGCCCGCCGGCGGCAAGCGCGCGTCCGCGTACCCGCGCGGGTGATCAGCTTCGGCAACATCACGGCCGGGGGAACCGGAAAGACGCCAGCCGTAATCGAACGCGCACGGACGGAGATCGCCGCAAGGCGTAAGGTCGCCGTTCTCACGCGCGGTTATGGGAGCAGGCAAGAAAAGATGCCCACTGCCGCGGGGTCATGGGTGCCCCCCCACGGCCTCTATCTCGTCATGGGCGACGAGGCGGCTTTGATCATACGGAACCTGCCGCGAGTACTGGTCGTGAAATGCGCGGATCGTGTCGCCGCGGCGCACATGGCCATCAAAGAACTCGGCTGCGATACGCTATTGCTCGATGATGGATTCCAGCATGTTCGGCTCGAGCGGGATGAGAACATCGTCGTGATTGACGCAACGAACCCGTTCGGCAACGGACGCCTCATCCCAAGAGGCATCCTGCGCGAACCCGTCAACGCCCTACGCCGCGCCACGGCGTTTCTGTTGACTCGGTGCGACCAGGTGCAGGACTTTTCCCCTTTGATCGAAACGCTCAGGGCACTGTGTCCGGATGTACCGATCCGAACGACACGACACGCGCCGAGGCATCTGTCGCGTCTCAAAGACCGCCACGTCGTTGCACTCGAGTTCCTGCGTGACAGGCCAGTGAAAGCCGTATGCGCCATCGCCCATCCCGAAGCGTTCTTCAGAACGCTCGAACAACTCGGCGCCCGAATCACTGAACGCATCGCCCTGCCGGATCACGCTGAGCTTCCCGAGGAAGCGCTGGAAGGGAAAAACGTCGTGCTGATAACGGAAAAGGACGCGGCCAGATTCAGGTCGGTTAGAGGCAATGTGCTGGCTTTGCACGTTGAGCTTGAGGATTTTCCCTGCCAATGCAATCGAGGCTAACGGTCATACTGACCATCGCATGCCTGATCGGCATTGCCCTTTTCGTGTGGTACCTGTCGTCGAATGCGCGCGAACAGACTGCCTCGGAGACTGTCGTCGATTCAAAGCCGGAGAAGGAGCAAGAGCCGTTAACGGTCGATGCTCCGTCGCCTGAACCCAAGCCGTCCCCACCCACAACAAGTCAGAGACGTGGCGCTGAACCGCCCCTTGAGCCACCCGCGCCGGATTCCACGGACACAACTGGCGCGCGCGTGGAAGGGCTTGTCATCACGAAGGCGGGCGCGCCCATAGAGGATGCCAAGGTGTTTGTCGGTCCGGAGACGGAGGATCCACGGGCGCAGACGGACGAGAAGGGCCGTTTTGTCATCGACGGCCTTTCGACAAGCGATACATTCCTTATGGTCACTCACGAGAAGTACGTCCCAGGCACGGCCACCGTCTCTCCCGAGGTGGGCAAGACCACAGAGGTGCGGATAACCCTGGATGAGGGCGGGACGATTGAGGGAATCGTGAGCCGCGGCAGAGCGCCGGCGCCGGGGGAAATCGTGCGCGCCTCCGAGACGATTGCCCTGGTGCCCACACCGGGGGCGCCGCAGGATCAGGGGCGCAAGAGAATAGTGCTGCAAGCTACTACGGACGCCCAAGGACATTATGTACTCGACCACCTCCCATTCGGGGAGATCGAAATGGAGGCGCTCGATGCGGAATCGTACGAAGACCGCCCTACCGCCCAATGGGCCCGGGCCATTGCGAACGTGGTAACAGGGCAAACGACGGTCGTGGATTTCGACTTGCCCTCAATCGAAAGCGTCATCCAAGGGGTGGTTCTTGTCGAGGGACAGCCTCCCGAATATGCTACGATACGGGCCAAGATCGTCTGTGACTACGGCCTGTATTCGGTCGGCACGGATGTGCAGCCTGATGGGAGTTACCGCCTGGAGCACCTGCCCGCAGGCACTGTGACCCTCAAGGTGAGCGCCTTCTCGCCAGAAGGTACGCGCAGGCGTTCCGTCGACCTCACACTGGGCGAATCACAAGTAGTGCAGAGCGATTTCCTGTTTTCGGGTGCATGCGCTGTCTCCGGAACCGTCGCGGGCGTCTTGGCCGACGAGCACGCGGTAGTTCTCGCACTGACGGAGTTCCCGAGCGACGCGTCAGAACTTACCTTCCAGGATCTCCTGATTATGAGTAACAAGCCCGCCGGTGTATCCGACGTGTCGCCCGACGGCACGTTTCGGATCGACGGACTCGACCCGGGGAGTTACACGATTCTTGCACTGGCCATGGAGCAGCAGCAGATCCCGCAAGGCCGCACGACCCACAAGGCTGTGCAGCTTCCAGCCGGCACGGAGGTCCAAGTCAACCTGAACCTCCGGTAGTGGTTTTCCGGCCTTCCGCCCGGCAAGACGTCCTGCGGAATCGTGAGGGATGACGATGAAACTCGCGCTGAAAATCGTCGTGTTTAGTTTGCTGGCGCCTGGGACGGTGGCGATCGTGGGCCCGATGCTATTGCTTCGCTGGACACACGAATGGAGTTTCGCCCATTGGGGGCCAATGCAGTGGGAGGGTGTTTTCCTGTCCCTTCTCGGTTTTAGCGCGTATGCCTGGTGCGCCTACGATTTTGGCGCCGCAGGAAAAGGTACACCGGCTCCCATTGACCCGCCGAGAACGCTGGTCGTCCGTGGCCTCTACCGCTATTCGCGCAATCCGATGTATCTGGGGGTGCTCTGCTGCATCCTTGGCGAGGCGCTGTTCTTTGAATCGTTGTCGGTGACAGTGTACGCCTGCATGATCTTCGCCGGCTTTCACACGTTCGTGCAAGCGTACGAGGAGCCAAAGCTTCATGCCCTGTTTGGAGAGGCATTTGATGCGTACTGCGCACGTGTTCCACGCTGGGCGCCGCGATTGCTGTCAAGGTTTCGCAGGCGAGAATAGGGCATATGGGTCCCATACGACCTTGTAGCACG
>Ga0315291_10009070_pt1 | contig 12200 bp, 5 predicted proteins | sample YL17G12_20_MG_FD_203070 | JGI IMG/M metagenome (GOLD analysis project Ga0315291, IMG submission 203070) | Sediment microbial communities from Yellowstone Lake, YNP, Wyoming, USA - YL17G12_20 | ecosystem: Environmental > Aquatic > Freshwater > Lake > Sediment | place: USA: Wyoming | collected...
CTTCGGCGGAAAGGTTGGTTCATACGGACGGAATCCTAGCGGGTGTCACCGGTCTCACCCTAAAGCACGTCCTGATGTTCATCGTGGGCGGGACTCTCATCTGGTTGGCCATCGCCAAGGACTACGAGCCCAGTCTGCTGCTACCCATCGGTTTCGGGGCCATTCTGGCCAACATCCCCTTCTCGGCCGCCGTGGCCCCCGGGGGCTTTCTGGAGCTTCTGAACCGCGTCGGAATCCTGACTGAGCTCTTTCCCATTCTCATCTTCATTGCCATCGGGGCCATGTGCGACTTCGCCCCTCTCCTGCAGAACCCGAGCCTGATGCTTTTCGGCGCCGCGGCTCAGTTTGGGGTCTTTTTCACTCTGGTCGTTGCCACCCTGGCCGGCTTCCCGCTCAAGGAGGCCGCCGCCATCGGGATCATCGGCGCGGCGGACGGGCCCACTTCCATCTACGTGGCCACCCGCTTCGCCCCGCGCCTGCTGGCGCCGATCACTGTCGCCGCCTACTCCTACATGTCTTTGGTCCCCATCATCCAGCCCCTCATTATCCGGAGACTGACCACTCCCAAGGAGCGCCGCATTCGCATGAGTCTGGGGCGGGAGGGTGTCTCGCGCACAACGCTGATCCTCTTCCCCATCGGGGTGACCCTCCTGGCCGGACTGGTCGCGCCAATCAGCGTACCGCTCATCGGCAGTCTGATGTTCGGCAACCTGCTCCGCGAGAGCCGAGCTGTCCCGGCTCTGTCGCAGGCGGCCCAGAAGGAACTGGCCAATCTGGTGACCTTGCTCCTGGGGATCACGATAGGCTCGACCATGCGGGCCGAGACATTCCTGACCCCGACGACTCTGCTGATCATGGGCATGGGTCTCGTCGCCTTCACCGCGGACACCGCGGGGGGTGTCCTCTTTGGGAAGTTCCTGAACCTCTTTCTCAGGCGCAAGATCAACCCCATGATCGGGGCCGCCGGCATTTCGGCTTTCCCGATGTCGGCCAGGGTTATCGCCCGCATGGCCACCAAGGAAGATCCGCAGAACTATCTCCTGATGCATGCCGTGGGGGCCAACGTGGCCGGACAGATCGCCTCCATCATGGCCGGAGGTCTCATCCTGGCCCTGGTGAGATAGGGGGTGGGGGTCATGGACCGGGTCAATACCGAAGTGGTCTTGGCCGGCCTGCGGATTCTGGGCTGGGGCATGGCCGGAATCCTGGTCACGACATCCCTCTTTATGCTCCTTATCTATGTTCTGCGCCGGGCTTTCCCGCCGAAGCCGGAATCGGAGGAACCCAAAGACGCGAGTTGAACCGGAGCCGCCTTGACGCCGCCAATCCGGCGACGGAGGAAGGACCCTCCCGCGGGGCATAGAATACGGGGCTCGCGCGGGATGGGTCTACGGTTCCCCCGTTGGCCTATCCCAGTTTCTCTGAAGCCTCCCTAGCTCGGCCGGGGTCACCCTCTCCCGCGTAGACTGCCTGGGAGGGGTCCCCATGCCTCGCCTGCAACGCTTGCTTATCGCCCTTCTGGTCTTGTCCCTGGTTCTGACCAGCAGCTGGCCCGCCGGCATTGGTGGCGCGTCCCAGCCCATCACCGTGGATCTCGACGGCGTTGTCCTGAGCTTCGACGTGCCGCCAATGATTCAGAACGACCGGACACTCGTCCCCTTTCGGCGGGTCTTCGAGGCCCTAGGCGCCTCCGTGACTTGGCAGCCCGAGACGCAAACGGTCACCGGGACGAAGGCCGGCGTGGCCGTCGTCTTGAACATCGGGAGCCGGACGGCGCTGGTCGGCGGGCTCGCGGTCGCCCTGGACGCGCCGGCCCGGATCGTGGACGGCCGGACCCTGGTCCCGCTCCGCTTCGTGGGCGAGTCCCTGGGCTGTCTGGTGGATTGGAACCCCGCGACGAGGCACATCGCCATCAAGACCCGGGCCGGGGACGAGGCGGCTCTGGATACCGACACCGATGGCGACGGCCTGCCCGACGGGGTGGAGGACGCCGATCAAGACGGTATCGTCGACCCGGGCGAGACCGACCCCCTAAACCCCGACACCGATGGAGACGGCATCCCGGACGGGACCGAACCCAGCCCCCTGCAGGACATGGACAACGACGGGCTCATCTCCGCCCTGGACCCCGACTCCGACGGAGATGGGCTGGGGGACGGGGTGGAAGACGCCGATCACGACGGGGCCGTCGATTCCGGTGAGACCGATCCCGTGAACCCGGACACGGACGGGGACGGCCTTTCCGACGGCCTGGAGGTCCTGGCCGGCACGTCGCCCCTGGCTCTTGACACCGACGGCGACGGCCTGGCCGACGCCCAGGAGGCGACCCAGGACGCCTACTGGGGCGAGGCCGAGAGGCTTCTGGTCGGAGGAGGGCGCCTCCCGGCGGAGGGAGGCCTGGCGGTGAGCCTGCCGCAGGCCGGAGCGAGGGTCAGCGCGGCCACGTTGGCCTCCCCGAGGTTGCCGGCCGCCGGCCGCTACCAGTTCTGGGCCCGCCTCAAAGCCACGGCCACCGCTCAGGGAAAGCCTTCCGTGATTCTCTCCGCATCCGGGGCCGGTCTGGGCGGGGCCGCGGTGGCCGAGGTCCACGCCCTGCCTTGGGAGACGGGCCCGGCCGTGCCGGTGAACGTCTACCGCTGGTACCACACTCGGGCCTTCGACTACACGGGCGGCCCGCTCGACCTTGGCCTCACTCCGAGCCCGGGGGATGGCCTGGCCGTGGACCGGCTTCTCCTGGTCGGCCTCGACCGAGACGACGGCCGCGCGGCGCCCCTGACCGACCCCTCCTGCCCGGATACGGATGGTGACGGCCTCGACGACGGGGACGAGTCCCTCGTCCCGGCCTGGTGGTGGGAGGCGGAGGATTGGGCCCCGGCCATCCAGTCCCTGGCCTGGCCCGGTTTCTCGAACGGCGTTGGCGTGGTTGCGCGGGGTGACGGAACCCTGGCCGTCGTCGACAGCGGCCAGGTGTTCGAGGCCGGAACCTACTCCTTCTACGCCCGGGCCACGTCGATGCCTCCCGGCGGCGCCGCCCCGGCCTCCTTGGCCGTGACCCTGACGGTGACTCCCACCGAAGGGCCCGGGGCCGGCCAGGCCGTCGTGATCCCGGCCCAGGTCGTCGTGGAGGGCGTCTACCCCGACGCTCGCTGGTCGCCGGCCTACTTTGGCGGCGATCGGTCGGATGTGGACTTCGCCCTGGCTTCCCCCGCCCTGATCGTGGCTTCCGTGGCCCGCGGTCCCGCCGGCGGTCCGGTGCTGCTCGACAAGGTCGTCCTGGCCCGGCTCTCTTTTGAGCGCCCGATGCGGGCCGAGTATCTCCTGCCCAGGCGCCTGACCGACCCCATGGATCCCGACACCGACGGCGACACCTACCGCCCCGACATTCCCGGGCCGCTTCAGGGGCTTCAGGGCTATCTCACCGACGGTTGGGAGGTCGAGATCGGCGCCAACCCGCTGGACTCGGACACAGATCACGACGGGCTCAAGAACGGGGTCCTCCTCACCGACGATGTGGACCCCAATCCCTTCAGCGATGACGCCGACCGCGACGGTCTCACCGACTGGATCGAGGACCCCGACGCGGACGGCCTCTACGACCCGGCCGACGGCGAGACCGACTGGCTAAACCCGGACACCGACTTTGACGGACTGCGGGACGGTTTCGAGGACTGGAACTACAACGGGCTCAGGGACAGGGGCGAGACCGACCCACGCGACCCGGACTCCGACGGGGATGGGCTTGCCGACGGGGGCGAGGCCGGCGCCGCGGGCCTGGGCCGCTCCCTGATCCTCCATCCCGCCGATCCGGCCGACCTCCCGGCCATCAACTACCTGAAGGCCGCCTTGGCCTCGCTCCGCGACGAGCGGCCGGGCCGGGAGGCCGCCCCCCTGGTGAACCCCTACCGGCTAAACCCGGACGGAAGCTACACTTTCCTGGGCGAGGCCGACGTGAACCGGCCTGGCACATCGGCCATCCTTTCGGACACGGACGGAGACGGCCTCGGCGATGGCCAGGAGGTCTTCATCTACGGCACCGACCCGACCCGGGCCGACACCGACGGCGACGGCCTGGACGACGGCCTGGAGCTGATGGTTCTGGGGACCGACCCCCTGACCCCGGACTACCCGGACCTTGAGGTCACCGAGGCCGCCATCGTCTTCGGGCCGGCCGAACCCCGGGCCGAGGTTGGGCGCCGGATAGCGGTGGCTATCGACGTGACGGTCTCCAACTTGGGCAGCCTGGCCGCCGGCGGGGGTGGCGGGGCTTCGGGCACGGCCGGCGGGGGCGGCGGCCCCGGCACCCACTGCGGACGGCTCACCCTAACCCTCACCGACCCCAGCGGTCTTGAGGTCGCCCTCCCGTCGCGGGACATACCGCCTATCGCGGCGGGCGAGGCGGCCATCGTGTCCTGGGAAGCCCTCGTCTTTGCCGCCTCCGACTTTGCCGCCTACCAGCGAGCGGGAGGCGCTCCCGCCAACGCCATCATTCCCGGTCGCTACACGGTCCGGGCGGCCATAACCGCCGAGGTGAACGAGGGTGGGCGCCGGGCCAACAACACGGCCGGCCGCGACCTGAGGGTCCTGGGCGGTCCGCCCACGGCTGCTCCCTCGGCCAACCCTCTTGGCGGGAGACGCCCCCTCGAAGTGGTCCTGAAAGCGGGCGCGGCCGACCCCAACGGGAAGATCGTCAAGTACGAGTGGGACCTCGACGGTAACGGGACCTTCGAGTGGTCCTCGGCCGCGTCCGGCGACCTCGTCCAGACCTACGCGACCGCGGGCAGCTACCAGCCGGTGGTGAGGGTAACCGATGACGAGGGTCTGACCGCTACGGAACGGCTGGCCGCGCCCATTCAGGTTCTCGGCCAGTTGCGGGATGACGCCGACAACGACGGCCTCAATACGGCGGCGGAAGAGGCGGCCGGAACCGACCCCGGTAAGCCCGATACCGACGGAGACGGGGTGAAAGACGGCGACGAGGTGGCCTGGGGCCTCAATCCCAAGACCGCCGACTCGGACCGGGACGGGCTTGCCGACGGTCGGGAGGTGGCTCTCCTGGCCCTCCTCGGCCTACCGCCCACCCACGACGCCGACAAGGACGGGGTCATCGACCCTCTCGACCCCGACGCCGATGGCGACGGAATCAAGGACGGGGACGAAACGAATCTGGTCGGCGACGACCCCGGCCTGGCCTCTTCCTGGCTGGGGACCAACCCCTACAGCCCCGACACCGACGGCGACGGCCTCAGCGACGCCCTGGAGCGGCCGCCCGGCATCCAGGGCCGCTACCGAGCCCAGACGGCCCCCAGTCCGACCAATCCGGACAGCGACGGCGACGGCCTGTCCGACTATGACGAGTTGATGGTCTACGACACCGGGGTCCACAGCCCCGATACCGACGGCGACGGCATCCCGGACGGGGTCGATCTCCAGCCCTGCTCCAGCGTTCCGGGCACCTGGGCCGAAGGCGACCTCTACCCTGTTGCCGGACGCGACGGCTTCGGCTGGACCAGACTCTTCGCTCCGGGCCTGGTCCGGTTCACCTCCCGCGTCTGGGCCTACGGTCTGGCCGGGGCATCCTTCGAGAAGCAGTGGGACGGAAGCTACAAGGCCATCTCCCCCGAGGGCGTCAAGGCCGCGAACTTCAGCGATGACCGCGTGAAGCGAGCGGTGAAGCTTCCCGCCTACCAGGCCTCGGCCGCCCGCTACGTGGCGGGCTCGGAGAGCCGGAGCGTCACGATTACCACGACCACCGGCGACGGGAAATACCGCATCGAATACAAGGAGGTCGTCCGGGACTACGACGTTGACCTGGTCAACGTGGCCCACACCCGGGTGGCCGACTACCACTACCGCGTGATCCGCCTCGGTCTCGCGGCAAACCGCGACCAGGCCCTGGTGATCCAGTTCCGGTTTGAGCCCGGCCGGGACCGCACCTACGCGCCGGAACCTGGAGCGGGTGGCGGGGGAGGATCCGGCTCTTCCCGTCACCGCTACACCCTGCCGGCCTTTGCCTTCAGCCTCTACCGGAGCGGCGACGTGGCGATCCTCGCCGACGGGCGTCTCGTGGCCGGCGCCGGTCCGATTCTCTCGGACGTGGCTGTGGCCGCCGAGCCCTCCCCTGGCGTCTACCAGGTCGAGATGCGCATTCCGGCCGGCGCGGCCGCCCCGGGGAACCTGTCGGGGGGTACGGCCTGGCTGGTCGTCATGCCCCTGTGGGTCACTTGCGGCGGAAGCGGGAGCGGCGGAAGCGGGATTGGCGGGAGTGGGGGGAGCGGCGCGGGTGGCGGGGGAGCGGATGGGGGTACCCCCTCCTACGACGGTCTGGATCCGGGGAGTCTCCGCATCGGGGCCATCCAGAAGCGGGTGCCCGTTGGCCCCGGTCGCGAACTCACCGTGGGCTATTCATCCTTCTCCGGCCTGAGCGGTGTCCCGGAGGTCTCAGACTGGTCGGGGGCGGCCCAGACCTCATCCGTGTCCTACACCCTGCGCCGGGCCGCGACGGGTGGCTACGAAGTCGTCCGGGCGGCCGCGACCCGCAAGGTCTCAAAGAGCCCCGACCGGGTCGGGATCGGCGTCTTCCACACCCTGACCGAGACCACGGTAACCACCGAGCGTTTCGCCGCCCTGGACAAGGTCCCGGGCGAGATGGCCCTACCGCGCTACGCTGCCGTGCGCAAGACTTTCGCGGCCGCGGACACCCTGACCCCGCTGGCGGCCCTTGTCGTGGACGGGGCCACCGCCTGCGTCGCCTCGCGGGAGGGCGCCGGACCGCTCGAGGTCGCCCTGTTCACCGAGGCGGCCTTCGAGGGCCTGCTCACTTCGGACGAGGTCTTACCCTACCTCGTCTCGGGCAAGTCGGCGGCCAAGATGGTCGGGAGGGCCTCCCAGGCCGCGGGCATCGCCGTCAGCGCGGCTCAGATCGGCTACGAGGTCTACCTCGGGGCCGCCGAGACCGATCCGTTTCTCCAGAGGCGTCACTACGAGGCGGCCGGGGCCGAGGCGGCCAACGCGGCCATCTGGCTCTGCCCCTACGGCTGGGCCGTCCAGGTGGGCTGGAAGGCCGTGACCATTCCCGTGCTGGCCCTGACCGGAGTTCCGGACAACGCCAGGGCCGAGACGATCACCGATCCCGGCGCGCTCATCGTCTACGCCATTGAGTACCTTGTCCTGGGGCGCATCCCGAGCGAGATCGCCGAACTGGCCCTGAAGAACGCGGCCACGGTGGTGGTCAAGGACGTCAACTCCGTGAGCCGGGCCGGCCGGCTGGCCGTTTTCCTGCCGCCGGAGTAGCCGGAACGAGTCGGCGAGAGCCGGCGGTCAGCCGCCAGGCCGCGCCGCTACAGGGGCCGCCGCGGCCAACGGCGAAGGATCCGCCAGTTCCCCCGCCAGGCGAGGAAGACTGGCCCGGGGGGCGCTCGGGGGGAGGCGTGACGGGTGGGTCTTCTTCGGCGGTTGGTGGAATCCGTCGTGTCCATCGGGATCGGGAACGTGGTCGCCGTCCTTCGCTACACGCGGGAGCGGAAGCGGCTGGAACGCCGCTACCCCCCTCCGGCGCCGTTTCCTTGGCTCTGGCCGCGTCCGGATGCCGGGGCGACCGTCGTGGGCGCGGCGGATGGCGCAATGGCGATTGCGGGCCCTACGGGTGCCGGCGGCGGGGCGACTGCCGTCCCCGGCGGTTTCAGACTCGCCGAGACCTGGGCCGATCCGGGCCAGGTCGCCGAGGTGGTGGCGACCCCGCGCGGGGCGAGGGTTCGCTTCGCGGTCGCCGGGGCCGGTGCCGACGAACCCGCGGCCGGGGCCGGGAAGCCCGGGGCCGAGACCACCCGGAACCGCGGGCCCGCGACCCTGGACCTGTCCTTCCTGGCCCCCGACCTCATCGAGGTCACCTGGCGGGTGCCGCTGACCGGGCTGCCGCTACCGGAGCGGGACTGGCCGGAGGTTGACGTCGAGTTCATTCCAGCGCCGCCGGGGAAGGGGTGGATCCTCCGCACGGCGGCCCTTGAGGTCCATCTGGCCCCAGACGCCCGGCTCGGTTTCTTCGAGCCCGGCGGGCGGCTTTTGCGCGAGGAATGGCCCCCGCTTTTCGCCGGGGAGAACGTCTGCCACCGGGTCCGCCTCGCTTCCGGGGAGAGGCTCCACGGACTGGGGGAGAGGGCGGCCCCCGTAGACCTACGGGGTGGAACCTACCGGATGTGGAACCGCGACCCCGGAGGCGCCTACGGGCCCGGGGCCGACCCGGTCTACCTCTCAATCCCAATCTACCTCAGCCGGACGATGGCCGAAGCGGGTCCTGACGGTATCGGAGCGAGCGAGGCCGGCTACCTGGTCTTCTACGCCAACTCCCACCCGGCCAGTTTCGACCTGGGAAAGGCCGATCCGAGCGTGGCCGAACACCGCTTCGCGGGCGGGGGGCTCCGCTACTACTTCATCCCCGGCTCGGCCGCCCGGGTCCTCGAGCGCTATGCCGACCTCACCGGGAAGCCGCCCTTGCCGCCTCTCTGGGCTTTCGGCTACCACCAGTGCCGCTGGAGCTACTATCCCGAGGCCAGGGTTCGCAAACTGGCCGCGGACTTCGCCCGCCACGACATCCCGGTCGACGCCATTCACCTGGACATCCACTACATGGACGGCTACCGGGTCTTCACCGTCGACAAGACCCGCTTCCCCGATCTCGCCGGTCTGGCCAAAGACCTGGCCGCCCAGGGCATCCGTCTGGTGACCATCTGCGATCCGGGGGTCAAGAGAGACCCCGGCTACTTTCTCTACCGGGAGGGCCTCGAGGAGGAAGCCTTCTGCACCCTCCCCGACGGCGAGGTGGTTATCGCCCCGGTCTGGCCCGGACCCTGCGCCTTCCCGGACTTCAGCCGCCCGGCAGTGAGGGAGTGGTGGGGAGGGCAGTATGGCCGTCTTTTGGAGGCCGGCGTGGCCGGTTTCTGGCAGGACATGAACGAGCCGGCCACCTTCGTCGCGGCGGGGGAACCAACTCTGCCCCTGGCGAGCCGCCACGCTCTCGGCGACCACCGAGCCGTCCACAACCTCTACGGACTCTTCATGAACCAGGCGGCCTACGAGGGTCTTCGCCGCCTCGACCCAGAGCGTCGCCCGTTCATCGTCTCCCGGTCCGGCTGGGCCGGGCTGCAGCGCTACGCCTGGACCTGGACGGCCGATGTCCGGAGCGACTGGGCCTGCCTCCGGCAGACCATCGCCACCATCATTGGGCTGGGGCTCTCCGGCATCCCCTTCTCCGGAAGCGACGTGGGCGGGTTCAACGGCGAGGCCACCCCCGAACTCTACATCCGCTGGCTTCAGGCCAGCGCTTTCATGCCCTTCTTCCGCAGCCACACCATGATCGGCACTCCCGATCAGGAGCCCTGGAGCTACGGCGAGCCCTATACCACTATCGCCCGCGACTTCATCCGCCTCCGCTACTCCCTGCTGCCCTACATCTACACCCTGGCCTGGGAGGCGGCGGAGAAGGGTTGGCCGATGGTCAGGCCGCTGTTTTGGAGCGAGGCCGACGCCCCGACCCGCGCCCCGGCCGACGCCCCGGCCCGCGCCCCGGCCCGCCCGGCGACGCGCGAATCGCCAGACGACGACACCTTCCTCCTGGGCGATTCGCTCCTCGTGGCCCCGGTAACGGAGGAGGGCGCCACCTCCCGCGAGGTTCCCGTCCCCGCCGGGCTCTGGTATGACTTCTGGACCGATCAACCTCTGCGTGGACCGGCCATGGTTCGCCTTGACGCCCCGCTCGGCCGCATTCCCGTCCTGGTCCGGGCAGGCGCCGTACTCCCCAGGGAGGATCCGGCGTCGAGCACCGCGACCCGGGGGACGGAGCGCCTCTCCCTCCATCTCTACCCGCCGGAGGTCGGCGCCTCGGGTGCCAGCCACCTGTACACGGACCGAGGGGATGGCTACGGTCCCTGCCGCCTGGATCGCTTCGCGGTGACGCGCCGGCAGGGGGTGGTGGAACTCCGCTGGGTCGAGTCGGAGAAGAGCCTCCCGTGGCCGTACCGGCGAACAGAGGTCACCCTCCATGGGGTTCGCGCCCCGAGAGGTAGCCGCGCCGTGGAACCGTCGTCGGTGTGGGTCGGCCCGGTCGAGGACCTCTAAGAGGAACCTGGCGCCAGCCGTGGAACACAGCGGCGGAAATGGCACGGCGTGGGCATCCGAGAGGACGGCGATGCGCGTTGCCTGCCGGCGATAGGGAGCGGGGCCAGGGCGACAAGGAGCGAGTCGACCTCGAGGTGCGGGAGAACGGTCAGGTCAGGTTGACTATCCACACGACCCTGAACGACCTGGCCGAGCTCAATAAGAGACTCGCCGAGGACGTAGTCTTCCGGCGGATATTCCTGGCGGACCCCGCCCGCATCCTGGCCACCTACGGGATCACGGCCGACCCGGCCGTGTTCTCGACATCAGCCTAGAGGGGGAGGGAAGGCCGGGTGGTCCAGCCGAGTCACGATCCGGGTAGACCCAAAGTGATCCTCCTGACCGCGCCGCGGGATCAGTTCGAACCGGGCGCCCAGGCCCAGCCCGTTCCTCGCAACGCGCCCACCATGGCCCTCTACTATCTCGCCGGCATCCTGCGCGCCGCCGGCTACGGGGTGGAGGCCATAGACACGGCCGGTTACCGGGCCTTTATGCTCGATCCCGGGACTCAAGTAGCGGGCGCGCTGGCCATTGGCATCTCCGCCAACACCATGAACTGGCCGGGGGCGCTCCGGGCGGCCCGGGCCATCGCCGGTCTGCCGGACCGGCCCTGGATCATCCTGGGCGGACTCCACCCGACCCTTTTCGACGAGCACGCCCTGGATGCGTCCGGGGCCGACTTCGTCGTCCGGGGCGAGGGGGAAGTTGTCCTTCCGGCCCTCCTGGACATGATCGCCCGCAGCGGAAGCCGTCACCGCGGCGGGGGGGGCGGGGGCGACGGAAGCCGACATAGCGGCGGCAGAGGGGGCGGGGGCGACGAGAGCGGCGAGGGTAGCCGCGAGAAGGTCATGGAGAGTGCGGCCGGCTTGGCCGGGGTGACTGTTCGGGCCGGCGGCGCCATCACCCGGGGGCCGGACAGACCTCCTCTGAGCCCGGAAGAACTCGCGGCCATGCCCCTTCCGGCCTACGACCTCATTCCGACGGGCTTCTACGCCACCATTCCGGTTGAGGCCTCGCGGGGCTGCCGGTTCAGTTGCGGTTTCTGCAGCATCGCCGGCCGCCGCGGCCATCGGGCCATTCCCTTTGATAGCGTCGTCTCCAGAATCCGGGAGGTCGCGAGGCACCGGGGGCGGTCCACCGGAGGGACACTCCTCTTTGTCGATGATTGCTTCACCGCCTGCCCGGACATGATCCGCATCGCCGAATTCATTGCCGCCGAGTACCCGAACGTTCCGCTGGCCATCGAGGCCCGGGCCGACGACCTCCTCCGACCGGGTCTGGTCGAGGCCCTTTCCGCCTGCGCCGTAGGTGTCGTCCAAGTGGGCGTCGAGTGCGGCTACAAGGACGGCCTCCGGCGAGTGGGGAAGGGCGTGACCCTAGAGAGAATTGAGGAGGCTTGCGAGCGTCTCCGCGACGCCGGCCTGGCCAGGGTCCTCAACGCCGCCTACATCCTGGGCTTCCCGTGGGAGGGCACGCGGGAGGCCGTAGACACGGTCTGCTTCGCCCTGGCCCTCGGGCGGAGAACCGGCTACCTCGCCCAGTTGGCGAAGTGGGCCCCGTTTCCGGGCTCCCGCTTCACCGACGCCCTGGGGCTGCCTCCGGACACGTTTGACACCCTCGACTGGCTTACGGACGAAGGCATCAGGGCCAAGGCCACCCCTCATCTGGACGCGGACGACTGGAAGACCGTGAGCGAGGTCACCCGGCTTCTGAAGTTCCTCTACTCGGACGTGCGGGTGGTCGGGTAGGGGGTGAATGTTATCTGACGCGGGAGGAGTTGGAAAGGCTGCGGGCGAAAATGAGAGGGCAAGGGTGCGGCAACCGAGGACCACGACTTCTATCTGGTCTAGGAAGGGGGGAGTTCGGGGTGGGTCGGCGCAGTCCGGGAGGGTTCCGTGGGTCAAAGGGAAGCGGTCTGACCCCCTGCACGGAGGAAAAGTACCGCATTCTGTCAACATCTTATGTCATCGTCGGAATCTCGACTTCCGCCGCAGCTAGAACCCCCCGAAAATGCCTTGCCCTGTGAAAGGCGCCCCGATCTGAAGGGGATT
>Ga0315291_10009071_pt1 | contig 12200 bp, 7 predicted proteins | sample YL17G12_20_MG_FD_203070 | JGI IMG/M metagenome (GOLD analysis project Ga0315291, IMG submission 203070) | Sediment microbial communities from Yellowstone Lake, YNP, Wyoming, USA - YL17G12_20 | ecosystem: Environmental > Aquatic > Freshwater > Lake > Sediment | place: USA: Wyoming | collected...
AGAAAAGTTATGCGGGGTGCTATGCCCGAAAGTGTGGAGGAATTTAGGGAGCAGGTGCCACTAACCACTTATGCCGATTACTGCCCTGAACTCATAGAGCGAAGGGAAGACATGCTGCCAGCAAAGCCGATTATCTGGCAGCGTACATCGGGCAGGTCTGGCGAGTATCCCTTTAAGTGGGTGCCTGTCAGCTATAGAGCTTGGCAGGAGATGGGATCGATTGTTGGCGCAGCAGCTTTTTTCGCTACCTGTAAGAGAAGAGGCGATATCGCGATTCGCGATGGTTTCAAGGTGTTATATGCAGTAGCTCCGCCACCCTACACCTTTGGTGTGTTTACGCATATAGCTGCAGAGGAGCTTGGCTTTGAGTTTTTGCCTCCCCTTGATAAAGCAGAAGGAATGTCCTTTGAGGAGAGACTTAGAGAAGGCTTCAAGATGGCTTTATCTGAGGGTATAGACGCCTTTTACGGCTTGCCCGGTGTATTGGTGACTATTGGTGAGCAATTTAAACACGGCTCAAGCAATATAAGGCTTTCAACTTTGTTGTCACGACCAAGGGCGCTACTCAGATTGACTAAGGGCTTAATTAAAAGCAAGTTAGCCGGTCGTACTATGTTGCCTAAGGATTTATGGTCACTGAAAGGTCTAACAGCGGCGGGCACAGATGGTGTTGTCTATAATAAGAAAATCGAAGACATGTGGGGGAGATATCCGACAAACTTATACGGTGGCACAGAAGCTCTCCTTGTTGCTGTGCAAACCTGGGACCATGAGGACATGACTTTTGTCCCCAACATCGACTTCCTAGAATTTATCCCAGAGGCGGAATATTTCAAATGGCAACTTGACCATGGCTATGAACCAAAGGTTGTTTTGCTTGATGAGGTGAAAGCCGGTGAGAACTACGAGATAGTTATCACCAATTTTCACGGTGGGGCTATGGTTAGATACAGAGTCGGTGATATGATCAGGATAATGGCGCTGAGAAACGAGAAATTAGGTATTGATATCCCGCAGATGGCTTTTGAGCGGCGAGCTGATGAGCTCATTGATATTGCCGGTTTCACCCGGTTGACCGAAAAGACAATCTGGCAGGCGATAGAAAATACCGGTATTCCTTATCAGGATTGGACAGTGCGTAAAGAGGTTGTTGGAGAAAGGCCGGTGCTGCAACTCTATCTTGAGCTCGGAGATGGTTACATTGCCAGTGAGAAGGGTATGGCAACGGCGGTGCATCAGCAGCTCAAGAAGCTGGACAGTGACTATGCTGATTTAGAAGGACTCCTCGGCTTGAAGCCGCTTGCAGTTACATTGCTTCCTGAAGGAGCTTTCAAAGCCTATATGACGGCGCGGCGAGATGAAGGTGCTGATTTGGCTCATCTGAAGCCACCTCATATTAACCCTTCAGATAAAGTGCTCTCTTGGTTGGGAGCTAAGGTGAAAGCTGTGCCTGAGGTGGAGGTTGCGGCTGAGGTTAGGTCTAAGGCTGTGGCCGGGCGGTAGAATCAGTTTTGCCCGAGAGATTCATGAAGGCGGTTGCTCAAAGCAACCGCCTTGGTTTTTGTCGACTAGCTATACCTAAGATTTGACAGGTATAGCCATTCAGGTCTGTGCCTACATTTCTCGTGAATAGCAACATGCAAGCGCCGGACTTTGGCCTCGCTATGGCGACCTTAAAATGTCACACTTTGTTTATCTGTAGGGCTTTAGTATGTCCTTTATTACCTACTGACAACAGTAGCTCTTGACAACCTTTAAAGCTGGGGACATAATTAGACAAACTAATAGATGCGAGGCTTGTAGTGAACATATATACATTGATTCCCTTCCTTGGCCTTATCGTTTCTGGCGTTTTGTGTGGTATCGTTTGGTTTCAGCGTCCATTGTTAAGAACCCACAAGCTCTTGGGTATTATGCTTGCTTTCGTTACGATATGGGCCTTCAGTTCCTTCGTCCTACATGCCAATTTCTTCCCTGAGCAGGCAGTTTGGTGGTATGTCTGTCTCTCGTTATGTGTAATAGGAACGTCAACCGCTTATTACCACTTCAGCCGAACTTTTGTCGGCAAGCCAGCAGGCATAGGTGTATATTTGGGTTATGGCGTCCTACTACTGGTAAGTATCTTAACTGTCTTAGGTTACTATGTTAAAACTGTTTATACCATTGGTGGTCTGATATATACTGAAGAGAATCTGGTCGTGCTTGGGTTGGTAGGAGTCACCAGCCTCTCTTTGATAGGCGGTATCTTTTTCAATTTTGTGAAGCGCTATAGACTTGTAACCGATCCGCTAAGGCGAAATCAACTTGGCTATTTAATGGTTGGTGTGGTGGTGGTCACGCTCTTTGGTTTAAGCAACCTTTCCTCTACTTTGAAAGTTTATCCTCTCGACCAATTAGGTATGCTGCTAAATTGTGCTATCATGGCCTACGCCATTTCAAGATACCAGTTATTAGATATAAGATTGGCTCTCCGCCGTGGGTTATCATGGATGGGGTTAGTCGTTGTCGGGGGTGCTGTTTATCTCGTTTTGTACTTTTTGACTCGTTTGGTGTTTAACCTTGGGTCGGAAACTAATGCCCTGGCCCCAGCTACATTAGCAGCAGCTGCGTCGTTTGCGCTCATTTATCTGCTGCGAGATTTCTTTAATATAGGAGTGGATCGACTTTTCTATAGGGAGAGCTATTACCATCGCCAGAAGTTATACGACTTTGTTAAGCACAAAGTAGGCGGCATTTTCGGCTTGGAGGAACTAGGTACCGAATTGCTACCCCTGCTTAGCAGGGGCTTAGATTGTCAGCGGGCATATTTGCTGCTTCCAGAAAGCAGCAATAAGGGTGATTTTGTTGTCGCGTTTTCTGAACCCAAAAAGGAGAATGTTCCGCAAGTGAGATTAAGGCAGGACAATCCCGTTTTGGAGTGGTTGCGGCGAGAAAATAGGTACCTGCTTAAAGAAAATTTGGATATTATTCCTGAATTTCGCGGTATGTGGGATGAAGAAAAGGATGGGCTAAAAGCTCTGGATGTGGAATTATTACTCCCTTTAGTTAGCCGGGGGTCCTTGATTGCCATATTGGCGTTAGACAGAAAGGAATCTGGCAGGTACTCGCTTGATGATATCAACTTAGTCGAAAGCATTGCCAACCAAACAGCAGTTAGTTTGGAGAAGGAATATCTCCAGGAACAGCTCAGAAACCGGGAGCAAGAACTGGCTCTTATTAACCGGCTGGACACAGTCATTACTTCCAGTTTAAACATACGAGAGGTGTACGGCGCCTTTATCGCTGAACTTAAAGAGGTGATTGATGTTGACTGGGCGACGATTGCCCTGATAGAAGGTGACGAACTTCGTTTCGAGGTTTTGTCCACAGAGTTGGGTTCAGCCTGGCAAGTGGGGGAAAAGATACCACTTGAAGACACAGGTACTGAATGGGTAGCTAAGCGCAGAAAGGCTTTATTTGAGCCCGACCTCGCAAGAAACAGGAGGTTTTGGACCGGCGACACGCACTTAAAGCAGGGGATTCGGTCGATTGTTTACCTGCCACTGGTGGTGAAGGGGGAGGCTATAGGGAGCTTGATTATCGCCAGTAGTCGGCCGAATGCTTACACTCCCGGTCAGGTTCACCTTCTGGAAAGCCTAGCCTCTCAGATTGCTATGCCGGTTGAAAATAGTCGGCTTTATGCTAAGGCTGAACAGAGGGCTCGTGTTGACGAACTCACCGGTTTGTTCAACCGCCGCCATTTTGATGAGCGTCTAGGAGAAGAGATTGACCGGCATTCTCGCTATGGTGGCATGCTGTCTCTCATCTTCCTCGACCTTGATTTCTTTAAAGCTTATAATGACAAGCACGGGCATCTGGCTGGTGATAAGGTCCTGGCTCGAATCGGGCAGTTGATAGAAAAGTCGATAAGGAACATCGATATTGCCTTTCGCTATGGTGGCGATGAATTTGCCGCTCTTTTACCTCAATCAGGGGTCGACGATGCTTTTGTCGTAGCCGAGCGAGTTCGGGCAAACATTGCTACTGAAATGCGCAAAAAGAAATTTAGGATAACCACCAGCATTGGCTTAGCTTCCTGGCCCAGCGATGGAGTAACGCCTGACGAGCTCATTAATGCTGCTGATAAAGCACTCTATTACACTAAGCAAACCGGAGGCAATCGGACATGTGTTGCATCTAGGATGCTGCCTTCTTTGACCGAGACGGCTGGGATGAGCCCAGCTGTCGAAAGGGAGGTTTCGAGCACCATATATGCCTTAGCAGCAACCATTGAAGCCAGAGACCCGTATACATACGGTCATTCAAGGAAGGTGAGCAGTTATGCTGTAGCTCTGGCTGAAGCTATTGGTTTGCCTTCGGAAAAAGTGCCTGTGGTCAGCACTGCAGCTTTGCTTCATGATATTGGCAAAATAGGCATCCCCGACGAAGTGCTAAATAAAGTCGGCAAGCTTGAGGCTGAAACATGGGAATTGATTCAATCACATTCTAAGTTGTCAGCAACTATAGTTGGTCATGTGGTCAGTTTAGTTTCTTGCTTGCCAGCTATTCTTCATCATCATGAACGATGGGATGGTACTGGTTATCCATCAGGGTTAAAAGGTGAGGCTATCCCTCTCGAAGCCCGCATTTTGGCGATAGCCGATGCCTTCGATGCTATGACTTCGCCTCGTCCTTATCGTGAGCCTCTATCCTATAAGAAGGTGCTGGATGAGCTAAAGCGATGCTCAGGTACTCAATTTGATCCGAAGCTGGTTGAAGCTTTTCTACCTATCGCTCTGTCTACGGCTCCTGAAGAGATAGGGGCAGTGGAGGACTCCGAGAGTTCAAAGTCAGGCTCATAATATTTGCCTTTTTTCAACAACACCTTCTCCCGTGGAGAAATCCTAAGCAGATTCAAAATTAAAATTTTCAAATTACGTGCTTAGGATTGCTATTTTTTAATCAAGGCGCATATATTACGTGAGAAAAACTTGAATGGGAAGCGGTAGGATTTCTCCGGGAACATGCTGTGGACTTTAAAACCAGCTCCGGTTAGTAGGTTGCGAAATTCTGGGTAGGAAAAGAGGTAGTAATAGCGGTAAAGGATTTTGCCCCTCGATTTCCAGGGTACATTGACCTCTTTGCCTTTTAGCCAGAAGGCTGGTTGCCATCTGTTCCATACGGTGACAAAGGCTTCGCCTCCGGGCTTCAGGACACGCCTGAGTTCTTGGAAAGCCTTGTGTCTTTGTTCGTCTCCCTGAATGTGGTGGTAAGTGGCTACTGCTATTGTCCAGTCGAAGGTGTTATCGGGATATGGTAGAAAGGTGGCATCAGCTACTGCCAGTTTGACTTCGAATTTGAACTTGGCGGCATATTTCTGCGCCAGTTTGACCATCTGCGTAGAGAAGTCCATCCCCCATAGCTCGAAGTTATCTTTGAAGGGCAGAAAGTCCGGTCCATGAGCACAGCCGACATTCAAGAGCTTGCCCCTGTGCCATCTGCTCGCCATTTCCTCGAGTTCTTTAGTAAAGCGAGACCAATGCCTGAGCCGGTACCAGCTCTCGGCTATCTCGTCGAAGGTTTCCCTGTTTGTTGTCATAGGTATGAATCTGGTAAACTCTGACGTGGGACACGTTCAGTAATTATACTTGTTATTAAGGGCTCTTCACACTCTGTTATCTGAGCGAAGCGAAGAATCTAGTGACCCTTCGCTACTGCTCAGGGTTACCAAGAAGGGCCAACTTAAGGAAAGCATAAAATGAGAAAAATTTCAAGGACTATATCCGGGGTGACGCCTGTGGCTGTCATGGGAAAGCCAATAGGCTGTCCCGGTGAATGCATTTATTGCCCCACTTTTCCCGATGCACCCAAGAGCTATACCTCAGAATCACCGGCAGTGCTCAGAGCTAAGCTGTTCAATTATGAGCCCAGAAGGCAGGTTGAGGAAAGATTGAGGATTCTTTCAGACATGGGGCATCCGGCTGACAAGGTGGAACTTATCGTTATGGGGGGTACTTTCTTGGCCTATCCTAAGGAGTATCAATATCAATTCATAAAGGATTGTTATGATGGTCTGAACAGTAGGGAGTCTCCCAGCCTGGAGATAGCCAAACAAATGAATGAGATTGCTGGGCATAGGTGTGTGGGGCTGTGCATTGAAACCAGACCCGATTGGTGCCGGGAAGATGAGGTCAAGAGAATGCTGGAATTCGGCACTACTAGAGTGGAGCTGGGGGTGCAGACACTTGACGATGAAATCTATCGGCTGGTTAAGCGCGGGCATAGGGTAGCTGATGTAGTGAGGGCTACCAAGTTACTGAAAGACTACGGTTTCAAGGTTTATTATCACTGGATGCCGGGACTGCCCGGTTCGAGCCCAGAGCATGACTTGGAACTATCTCGGAAGCTTTTCGATGATGATAATTTCAGGCCTGACGGACTCAAACTTTATCCGACTCTGGTTGTCGCTGGCACCGAGCTTGAGGCATGGTACAGAGATGACCGCTATCAGCCTTATCCGATGGCTGAGATGGTGAACTTGATGATAGACATTAAAGCTATGGTTCCTGGCTATGCTAGAATCCCTCGGGTGATGCGCGATATTCCCACTAAATTCATCATTGCTGGCTGCAAAGATTTAGCACTGAGGAGTGCACTCAAGAAGCAGATGGAAGAGATTGGCATTCGGTGTAACTGCATCCGCTGCCGTGAGTATGGGCATCGTATGAGAGATGGCTGGAAAATCGGCGAGCCAAATCTGAGGAGACGAGATTATGAGGCATCTGGCGGAAAGGAAGTGTTTCTTTCCTTTGAGGACGAAGATGAGACCATATTTGGCCTGCTTCGGATGCGGGTCGGTTCTTCCGTAGTTGGCAACGGAGACTCAGCTATGGTCAGGGAACTGCATGTCTTTGGCTCCGAGGTTCCTCTAGGGGAACGGTCGATTGGGGCGGCGCAGCACAGGGGTCTCGGTGGAGAGTTGCTCAAGGAAGCTGAGAGGATTGCCCGTGATGAATTTCAAGCTCGCAAGATAGCCGTCATCAGCGGCGTTGGTGCCAGGGAATATTTCCGTTCTGTATGTGGCTATGAGTTGGATGGCGACTATATGGTTAAGGAGCTAGTTGAGTAGTGTTTTAATCTGCACCTCCACCTATTCGGGAAATCCTAGAGCCTAAACAAATCCCAATTTCAAATTTACAAATGTTTTTAATTTAGGGCTTTGAGTTTACTTAGTGTTTAGTGCTTGGGGTTTTATGATTTTTGAAGAGTGACCCTAAGTGTTCTTGACTACACACGGTGCAGACAAAGACTCATGTGGGTACTACACGTATAAATGACAGGCGACGAAATGACCTTCGGATACTTCAGCTAGCTCCGGTTCTTGTTGATTGCAAATCGGCAGTATTCGATGGCATCTGGGGTGGAAATGGCAGCCGGGCGGTGGGTTTAGGGGAGAGGGGACATCGCCACGTAACAGTATTCTGTCTTTGTCTTTTGACTTAAAGCTGGGGACCGCTGATAGCAACGCTTCGGTGTAGGGGTGTAGAGGATTTTCAAAGATTTCCTTCTTATTGGCTAGCTCAACGATTTTTCCTAAATACATTATGGCTACCTTATGCGCCATGTGTTTTATAACGGATAGGTCATGGGCGATAAACAAATAAGCCAATCCCAACCTTTCTTGAATGTCCATCATAAGATTCAGAATCTGAGCTTGAATGGATACATCTAAGGCGCTGACCGGTTCATCGGCAATGATGAGCTTTGGGTTCATGGCTAAGGCGCGAGCGATGCCGATACGCTGTTTTTGACCGCCACTGAACTCATGTGGATACAGGTTAGCCTGCCTGATTTCCAGCCCAACTTGCTCCATTAACTCCGCCACCCTTTCCATTCGTTTCTTTTCATCGCCAATATTATGGATAATCAGGGGTTCACAGATGGAATCACCGACAGTCATTCTGGGGTCGAGTGAGGCATCAGGGTCCTGGAATATTATTTGAATTTCCCTTCTTAATTCCCTGAGTCCTTTTTTGTCTAGGTTAGTGACATCAGCTCCTTTGTACAGAATTTCTCCGCTGGTTGGCTCCTCCAGCCTGGGGATTGTTTTGCCCAAGGTTGATTTGCCGCATCCTGATTCCCCGACTAAGCCGATTATTTCTCTTTCGCTTATGTCGAAGGTCACTCCGTCTACAGCTTTTATATCTCCAATATGCCGGGAGAATAGTCCGGCAGTCACCGGATAATATTTTTTGAGATTTCTTATTTTTAACAACTTGTGATTTGGCATGTGTTTCATGTGTATAGATGGCAGCTTACCTTGTGTTCTTTGGAGGTGATAATTTCTGGGGGCTCTTGCTGTTTGCAGATTTTCATTGCCTTAGGGCATCTGGGGTGGAAGGCACAACCTTGAGGCATTTCGAGTGGGTTGGGTGTTGTTCCGGGAATTGATGTCAGCCTATCTGCAGTTTTAGAGATATCGGGCAGACATTCGATTAAGCCGGAAGTGTAGGGATGCTTTGGATTACTGATTATTTCGGAGACCGATGCTGTCTCGACGTCTTTACCCCCGTACATGACCACGGCTCGGTCTCCTATTTCAGCCACTACTGCTAGGTCGTGGGTTATGAAGATGGTAGACATTTGTCTCCTAGTCTTAAGCTCACGAAATATGTCTAGTATTTGAGCCTTTATGGTTACATCCACGGCGGTGGTTGGTTCGTCAGCAATGAGGATTTGCGGGTTACAGGAGAGACTCATGGCTATCAGCACCCTCTGTTTCATGCCGCCAGATAATTGGTGGGGATAGTAGCTCATCGCTCCTTCCGCCGAGGGTATGCCCATTTCGCTGAGCAATGTTATAGCCCTATCTCTAGCCCTGCTGTAATCTAATGGCAGATGAAGCTTTATTTGCTCGATTATCTGGTCACCTATAGTCAATACCGGGTTCAACGCAGATTGTGCCTCCTGGAAGACTATAGCGATATCTTTACCTCTAATTTGCCTTAGTTGCCTTGAGGAACATTCAGCTAAATCCAAGCTATCGTATCTTATTTGACCCTCAACTATTTTCCCGGGCGGGCTATCAAATAGGCGCAAAATGGATAGTGCTGTCACTGTCTTGCCGCAGCCGGATTCGCCAACTAGGCAGAGGCATTCACCGCGCCTGAGCTCGAATTCAACGCCATCCACCGCCTTGACTATACCACGGCGGGTGAAGAAGTACGTCTTTAAATTGCTAACCTTCAGGATGACATTGTCCATTGTAGTTTTCAAATGTTGCTCTTGGGGTCGAAGGCGTCTCTGAGGCCATCGCCCAAAAAGTTAAAAGCGAGAACTGTTAGGAAAAGCATAGTCCCAGGCTCCACAGCCACCCACCAGGCAGTGTTCAGGCTATGTTGGCCGGCTTCCAAGATTATCCCCCAGCTAGACACTGTGGGATCGCCTAAACCTATAAAGCTCAAAGCAGTTTCGGCTAGAATTACGCCCGGGATAGATAACGTGGCTATAATTATAATCAGGCTGGTAACATTGGGTATGAGGTGGCGGAAGATGACTCTGTTATCGCTGGCGCCTAGAGCTTTGGCGGCGATGATGAACTCTCGTGTCCTTAGCGATAGAGATTCGCTTCTAATCAGCCTAGCAGTGCCTGTCCAGCCGGTCAGTCCTATTGCCAGCACTATGAAAGCCAGACTCGGACCAAAAATAAAGACTATGAGCACCAACAGTAGAAAGAAGGGGAAGGTCATCATAACATCGGTGAATCTCATCAAGGCGTTGTCGACCCAGCCCCCCCGATAGGCTGACAAGACGCCGATAATCGTTCCCAGGATTATGGCTATGCCGGTAGCAATTAATCCCACGAGTAGAGATACCCTGGCTCCGGAGACTATCATTGCCAGCATGTCGCGTCCCTTGCTATCTGTGCCTAGGGGATGCCTCCGGGTTCCATGGATTTCTTTGGTGCTAAGTTCATCGGTCTCTATGCTATAGACAGATTGCTCAATGGTGAAGCCTACAGGTGGTATGTTTTTTTCTTCGAAATTAACCGCCGTTGGGTCCAGGGTGAAGAAGGGGCCGATTGCAGCCAATAGAACCAAGAAGATTATGAAAGCCAGGCCAAATACGGCTAGCTTGTTTCGTCGCGCCCTTTGCCAGTAATAGTTAATCAGCCGTGCGTTGCTGTATAGAGGTTGGCTAATTCCTCTGACTTTATCTCGTAGTCTTTCACTCATATCTGATCCTTGGGTCAAGATAGGTATATGTGATATCAGTCATTAAGTTTATCAGAAGTACCAAAAATGTCCCGATAAGTGTCACAGCTACTACCACCGGATAGTCATTGGCAAAGATAGCATTGAATGATATTTGCCCCAGTCCGGGGATGCCGAAGATGATTTCAGTGAGATAGGCTCCACCAAAAACGATGCTGCCTAGATCGAACATTATTATGGTGATGAGGGGCAGCAAAGCGTTCCTGAAGACGTGTTTGCCGATGACCGTTCGCTCGGGCAAGCCTTTGGCTCGGGCAGTGGTAACAAACGCCTTTCTTAAGTTATCTAGCATAGCCGACCTGGTGTATCTGACATAGCCGGCCAGCATTCCTGTGCCCAAGGTTATAACAGGCAGTACCAGCGCTTTTAGATTGTCAAGGGAGAAAAGGGGTAAAGTGGTGTCATAGTAAGTCTTGAACAACCCCAATTTCACTGAGAAAACCAGGATAAGCATGATGCCAAGCCAGAAGTTGGGAATTGATATGCCGATGAAAGAGAGAAAAGTGAAAGCATAATCGGTTTTGGTGTACTGCTTAACCGCCGAGTAAATACCGATTAACATGCCAAGGAAAGCAGCAAATAGGCTGCTCAATAGTATGAGTTGAAAAGAGTAAATCCAGTGTGTCTTGATTAGCTCGATTACCGGCATCGAGGTGCTGAAAGACCATCCCAAGTTACCGCGGAACAGGTTGGCGACGTAATCTGCATATTGTACCAATATCGGTTTGTCCAAGCCGTACCTGGCCTCTATGGCTGCTGTTACCTGTGCTGGGTCTTGTCCTCTGGCAGCGAGGTTCGCCAGATACTTGTCAGCGGGTGAACTGGGGCCGACTCTGACCAGGATGAAAGTGATGGTCAATATGCCCAAGGCGATGATGACTGTGTAGATGAGCCTCTTGATAATATAATCCCTGAGCCAGCTTTTTCCCATAAAGGATTTTTACCTCATCGCCATGAAACTGAGTCAAGAGGGCTAGATTCTTCGGTTGCTCTGCTCCAGATTCCCCGCTTCGCTCAAAATGACAGAAAATGAAGCTTCATTCAAAATACCATAAGTAGTAGTTGTAGTCTATGCTGGGGCCAGGGTCTATCCCCATGACGTTCTCCTGGAAGCCTAGGTTGGATCTGCTATAAAGGAGGAAATCCACAGGCAGGTCCTCAGATAGCAGAACTGATAGTTTGGCGTATATTTGTTTACGAACCTCTTTGTCTAGCGCCTCTTTTGCTTTGACCTGTTTGAATAAATTGTCCACTTCGGGGTTTGAGCAGCCCATAAAGTTAAGGCCTCCGTCGGTGGCGTAGAAGACACTACTTCCGGATGGTGCCAACACATCGCTGCCAAAGCCCAACAGAATCATGTCCCAGGCTTCCTGGCTCACTGCTTCAGGACCGTTGTTGTTTCTGGGTTCCTGGTCACTTCCGGTTACTTTGTTATACATAAATTGTCTTAGTAGTGTCGACCATGGTACCAGCTTTATCTCAGTTTCTATCCCTAAGGCAAGGAGTTCCCGCCTTATCTGGAAGGCTATGTCTTCGGTCACTTTGCTACCTTGGCTTGTTGCCAGGACGAGATGAAGAGGGCTGCCATCCTTTTTGGTGACATTTATGGTGCCATCTTCTTTTTTCACTCCGTAGCCTTCCTGATAAAAAATGTCGGCGGCTTTTTTCTTGTCATAAAGCTCTTCCACGCCGTATCTGACCGTGCTTTCCTTGTCATACCATGGAGATATTGAGGGGATAAAGCTGAAGGCAGGCTCGGCGAAGCCGAGCAGGATGGACTGAGTAATGGTCTCTTTGTTTATTGACATGGCTATGGCTTGTCTGATGGACTTTTTCTTTAATCCTTCCCAGCCATTAGCTCTTTGATTAAAGGCTAGCACAGTACAAGCTCCGCTCGGTATGGTATACACTTTGATATTCTTCATATTTCTGAATCTGTTGGCTTGT
>Ga0315291_10009076_pt1 | contig 12196 bp, 9 predicted proteins | sample YL17G12_20_MG_FD_203070 | JGI IMG/M metagenome (GOLD analysis project Ga0315291, IMG submission 203070) | Sediment microbial communities from Yellowstone Lake, YNP, Wyoming, USA - YL17G12_20 | ecosystem: Environmental > Aquatic > Freshwater > Lake > Sediment | place: USA: Wyoming | collected...
CTCACCCATCGTAAGCGAAGCGGAAGCGCGCTGGCTGGATGGGTGGGGGTTAGCCCGCTTACCCACTAATCGAGCAAATACACATCCGCAAAGCGTCATCCAGGTCTTCGCGGGTGAGCTCCGCACTCTCCATATGCAAAGATTCGTCACAAAGAAAAGACTTCGGCTGGTCATCATCAAACTCCAACGTCACAGCCACATCAACGTGCTTCTTTCCATCATCCGTCGTGTGCCAAAGTTGCCACCTCACCACACCCTGATGCTCCACCTGACTGTCCGGAAAAGCCCAGCGGGTCACTCGCTCCAAGGCCTTTGTGACCATTCCATCATACTGGTTCGCAGCTTCTGCTTGCCGGTTCTGCAATTGCACCTGCTCCTGCTGTTTCTCGGCTTCGCGCTCCTCACGGCTTTTACTTCCAAATAGACCGCTCATAGAAAAATCTCCTTTGCTGAGCCAGCTTTCGATTTGCACATGAATTTTGGACAGCTACTCATTTTTTTCTTTTCCCTGCTTTAATGGGTCTGCCGCCTTTCCCTCTTGTCAATCTCAATGAAACCATTTCTCCAGATCATTGACGAATCCCTCACCCCAGGCATTTGTCGGCCTCGAGATTCCCATCCCCAGGATGGCGCAGGTCCTTGCCGGCGACCACCCGCCGAGGGTCAGCGTGCCACAAGGGAAGGATTAATAATGTTCCTTTCCCTGGCCGTCAAGAATGATTAGTGGCGGTCCCCAATTCTCGTACCCGAGTATTCGCTACCCCACAGTGTCCAGAGGCGGAGGGGCGGATTCTGGCCGGACTTGCTCAGTACGCTGATTGAAAAAAGGATTCTGTCCCTCTGTGATGAAAGCGGAAACATGACTGGAAATGGATAGAGTGGCAGAGCTACTGACTCTGCACAATCAATGTTGGGCCGCCCCAATGCCGCATGGGTGCTATCATTAGCAACAACTGGGCCGAATTCGTTAGGTAGCAGGAGAAGTTAGGTATGAACACGCAAGGAACGGTAGCCATTGTTACGGGAGCAGCCTCTGGGATCGGCAAGAGTGTTGCCGAACGCTATGCTCCTGTCATCATAAACCATCTGAGCGTTTACCGGAGATGACAATATGATTGCTAGAGGGTTTTCCGGTGTCATTCAATTAACCAATGATTGGCTATTCCATAGAAAATTGTGGCATAGAATGAGAACTTCAATATTCGCCATCAGTACCTTGGTTCTCGTAACCTTGGTTGGTTGTAGCACCGGAGCGCCTGTATCTCCAATTGCCCCGTCAACCTCTACAGAGACTCCTCTATCGTCGGTGGTAGTTGAGCCGACCCTATTATCACCAGCTACCATAACGCCAACTATCGAAAAGGGGTTTTCAATCTATCTGCTTGCTCAGAATATACCTCCTGAACAACTCGCCATTCTCAGCCATCTTGAACTTGAAAATAAACCTGTTCTGTCTATCAATGATATTGTTACCTACGCAAAAGCGACGCACGAAATTGAGCTGACCGCTTCTGGTTATGAGCGAATTCACAGTTTATCTGTACCGACAAATGGAAGAGCGTTCGCAGTTTGTGTTAATGGTGATCCCATATATAGTGGTGCGTTTTGGGCTGGATATTCTTCTCAAAGCTTTGATGGGATAGTAATTGACTCAATCTATGCAACAAAGGAACATCCTGTAATTCAAATCCAACTAGGTTATCCAGGACCAGCCTTTTTTCATGGGGATGATCCCAGGTCTGATCCTAGAATATTGCAGGCCTTAGAACAAGCGGGCAAGCTGAAATGATGACTGTGCAAAGTACAAAGCTGCCCAACAAGTCGCTGCACCCGACCGCTTCACCTCGTTGCGCTCGGCTCGCGGTGGGTGAACTCCGCCGTTCGCCACATTGAAATCCATGGATTATGCGCAGTATATTGCGAGGGAAGGGGATAAACAGGTATGACTCATAAAAAAATCGGCATGGAGCACGACAAGAAGATTGCTCTTGTGGCGCACGACAACAAGAAGCGTGATCTGGTGGAATGGGCAAAATTCAATCGAGTGCTTTTGGCTCACCACAAGCTATATGCAACCGGCACCACCGGTGAGATTTTGGAACAAGAGCTTGGCTTTGAAATCACTAAACTTCAGAGTGGGCCCTTGGGCGGTGATCAGCAAATCGGCGCCAAGATCGCCGATAGCGAAATCGATTTTCTCATCTTTTTCTGGGATCCGCTCGAACCGCAGCCCCATGATCCAGATGTCAAGGCGCTCTTGCGCATGGCGGTCGTTTGGAACATCCCCATTGCCTGCAATCGCTCTTCTGCAGATTTTATGATTTCCTCTCCCTTGATGGATAGCAACTACGATCGTCTTGTGCCGGATTACGATGAGTATCGAACCCGGAAGATGGCCGGAGACGAATAAGTCAGGACAAGGTGCAATCGAGTTGGTCGAAGAAGACAAGTTGTTAAAAATCATAGTTCAAGTGGCTAACACGCCGAACCCAACGAGTTCTGCGTCATGCCGTTCAAATTGAATTGGAATTGAATTGGGGACAGCCACTCATTTTATGTCTCTTTTCCCTGCTTTGACGGGTCTGCCGGCTTTCCCTCTTGCTGGTTTCATTGGAGACCGTTTCTCCAGATCGTTGACGAATCCCTCACCCCCTAGAGGTCGATGGACGAAAGAGTCGCAGCTAACGGTTCGCTTCACCCGCGCGGCGGTGAAGTAAAGACTACGTCGTGGGGAAGACTCGCCAGAATTGCTCGAAAATCCGCGAGGGCGAGGCGATAGCCGCGTCGGGTGCAAGTCGATGTTGGGTGGCGTTACGCACTTCTTGTATCCCTCTACAGTAACTTGTCTTCGTCAACTGGAATGTTCATCGTCCATCGCGAACCCACTCTAACCGTTTCACCGTATTGAACCATCTCCCCCCAAGTGGATTTGTCTCGTTTATCCAAACAGAAGTATCTCCCCTTGAAAACAACAACCAATAAACTTTCATTATCTACGAAGTGATTGTAGAAATCTTCTTTCATGTTGGCTGCTAATCGGGTAGCGAACGCCTCTATATCTCTTGCAGGGATGCGGACGAGACGACGACTCCATACTGGATATGGGTCGTCGGGCGGTGCTTGAATATCCGACTCTTGGAGTATGGTAACGCCTTGCATGATGCTCTGGTTGCTCAAACTCTCGAGAATGATAACACCCAAGAAGTCACTGTTCGTTTCAAGGGCCATCTTGTCTTAGGCTCCCATTTTAGATGAATGATTTCAATGATGCGACACGAACCACCCAACATGGATTGTGCAGAGTCCGTGGCTCTGCCACTCTATCCCATTCCAGTCGTGCTTCCGCTTTCATCATCATGGGGATAGAATCCTCTGTCAACCATTGTACTGAGCCAGTCCGGCCAGAATCCGCCACTCCGCCATTGGCTTATTCAGATGGAATATACAGAGTCTGGATAGTATGGGGCAGCTACTATTTGCGGAACAGCTTGAGGCCTTCGTAGAAGTAATATGTCTGGAAAATCGACATCAAGCGACAATCTCTATAGAAGAAAGAAGATTATCGTCCGGCCGCTACGCCTATGATAGTTGCCAAAAAGCACGCAAAAGCGGAAAAAAGATTGATTCCGCCACCTTGTGAAATGAGTTCACGAGGATCCGGAAACGGATCAGGCGCATTGCGTTTGGCTAGGTCGAGCCTGTATCCGTTTTCCCCTCACCCTGCCCCGCGCTCATCCATCGCTCGATCTCTCGCCAGACGCTCTTCGGATAGCGTCTCCCGTAAGCTCGCAGCGTTCGCGAGGAAAGAGCCGTCCAACGAAGCTCATCCAGAGAGGGAGATGGAAGACCCGCTTTTCGATCCAAGTAGACCCAATCCAACACGGCCTTCTCCGGCTGAGCCCACAGGATCCCGTTACGGTTCAGATACCCAAAGAACAGCTCCTCCCGAAGATGGTACAGACGAATGTCCCCCAGCGGCGTTTGCAGCCGGCGCGGTTTTCCCGTTGTCACGCAAGTAAGGATCGCCGGCATTTGCGACAGGACCCCTCGCTCCGAAAGTGCACTTTCGCGGGACAGATACGCCGGTCGCCCCACCAAAGAGGCAACCGCTTCCAGGCGCGGCAGCTGGAACCGGTTGCCGTAGAGCCCCGGTCCCAAACGCACCAGCAAGTTGTGCTGCACCAGCCGCCAAGCCACTTTTCGAGTGGCCTCCGGGCTCAAACCGGAAAGTCGCTGCAAGGCGTGGGTCGATAGCAACCCTGTCCCCTGGTGAGCGAGCTCTTGCAGCAGCTGGATCCACTTGGCCAGGGAAACGCTCTCTACCATCACTGCACCTCCTCGCGCAGAGCCCGGATGGCATCCAGGATGTCACAGTACCCGTTGGTAGCCAGTGGTTCCCGATAGCGTCTTGGTAAATAGAGGGACAGTTCTCGTTGTAAATCTGCACCGGTGATCATCGCGAGCCGTTCCGGCAAGAGTTCGCGGCAAATACCGTAGTTATCCAGTTTGGCCTGAACCAGCGGAAGGTCCACCCGCACCCCTCGATTCCGCAGGAACCAAAGGTCAAAGAAATCTCGTCCTTTGCGATACGGTCTTCCGGCCACTGCGGCCAACTTCTCCGCCAAGAGCTCTTCTTCGCTGACGGCCCAAAGAAGCGGACCGACCAGCCCAGGCAGTGGCATCGTCGCGAGGATGGGCTTGAGAATCCTGTGATAGGCGGGAAACCGTCCCATTTCCAGGCTGATGGAAGTGGAATCGGCTTCATCGGGGGCGCGCAAAGATAAACGAAAACGGAGAAGCGTATCGCTGCTTTTTTGCTTCCGCAAGCTGAGCTTGGCTCCAAACAATGGAGAAAGACGAGAGAGTGTTTCGTTCAGTGGTTGGTTGATCCATTCCAGGGTGGATAAAGGCTCTAAAGAAAGGAAATCCAAGTCGTCCGAGTAACGCCACCCTTGGTAGAGCAACCGGATGGCGGTGCCACCTTGAAAGGTCAGGGTATCCCCCTGTTCTGTTTGCGAGATGGCGTCGAGAGCGTAGATCTGCAAGGCTTCCCGCAGAACCACTTTGAAGGGAACACCGTCCTCACGCGCTTTTTCCGATAAAAACGAAATCAAGTTCTGCACGTTTCTATTATGAGACATTTTGGTCCCATTTGCGAAACGTTATGAATATCGGGGGAAGCAACGATTGCCCTGTTGTCGGATCGCTCGGAGAGCTTGATCGACGGAGTGGTTGCCGGATAAAAGTCTCCGGTTTCCACCGTACACCGGAGAGCGATTCTCGAAGGGATCAACCTGTCCGGTAAAGACCGTCAATTTCCCGCTGGTGAAGGCGGGCAAGCTCCGCTCGCCGCAATTTCATGCTCTGACTTAACTCTTTCCCCACGTCCAGTCGCCAAAAGACCAAGCGGAATCGGCGGATCCGCTCATGGACGGTAAATTTCTGCCGATTAGCCGACACCCGGTCGCAGAGAGCCTGGTATTCGGCCAGGATTTGGGGGTTTGTGGCCAACTCTTCCACGCGCTGGAAGGAAATACCTTTCTGCTTTGCTAGGGCAGCAAGCTCCTGGGGCTGGGGGAATAGGAAGGAAGCCACAAAGGGGCGACCTTGGCCGACGACTACTGCCCGCTCTACCAGGCTTTCGCCGCGCAACTCGTTTTCCAGCATCACGGCATTCACCTTTTCGCCGTTGGTCAGCACCAAGGTGTCGTCCGCCCGGCCAAGGACCCTCAAGCAGCTGTCCACTGTCCAAACGCCCGTGTCACCCGTGTCGAACCATCCGTCCCGGTCGATCACCGCTGCTGTGAGCTGGGGGTCCTTGTAGTAGCCGAGCATCAGCGTGGGACCGCGAAAGCGGATCCGGCCGACCACGCCGGGCCCGAGAGGATTGCCGTTTTCGTCGACGATTTGCAGTTCCAAGCCGGGCAAGACACCTCCGACCGTTTGGAAGCGTTTGTGTTGGGCGTCGCGGAAGGCGATGATCACCATCGCCTCCGTCAAACCGTACCCCTCAACCACGTTGATCCCCGCAGCATCGAGGAATTCATCAATTTTTGCGGGGAGCGGCCCTGCTCCGATACTTACGGTTTTCAACTGACCGCCCAAGCTCTCCCACAGACGCCGGAACAGCAATCGGTCGGTCAATCGAAAGACCGGAGCCAGGCAAAAACAATTGAACCGGGCGTGGAGAATGCTCCAGGTACTCGGCCTCTCCTCCGGATTGAATCGAGGTTGGTTCCCATGCAGGAGACGGAAGGCCCGGCGATAACGGATCGCTGACGCAAGCAGGCTGCCCACAAGAACCCGCTTCAGCCGCGATTCCGCCGTGGCCTTGCGCAGGAAGACCTTGTAGACGGAGACCCAGAAATCGGGAACGGTCACCAGCACGGTGGGGCGAACCTCGACCAAGTGGTCCCGCAACCCGGCCAGGTTGCTGTAATACACAGAAGCGCCCACGGAAAGGATGATGTATTCGATCATCCGCTCGAAGGCGTGCCAAATCGGCAGAAACGCCAGAGATTTGTCGGTACTGTCGTTGCCAAGCAATCCCGGCACGGTCTGGATGTTGTGCAGGTAGTGGCGGTGAGCGATCATCACGCCCTTCGGGTTGCCGGCGGTGCCCGAGGTGTAGATGATCGTGGCCAGGTCCTCCGATCGAAGCTGCGTCAGCCGTTCCCCCACGAGCTCCTCGGCAGCGAAGGTGTCGCGCTCGCCCTCAACCATCAGCTCGGCGTAGGTGTGGGCATTGGCTGGCAGGGATTGGCCGGCGGAGGGGGGATCTAGCACCACGATCCCTTGCAACTCGGACAGCAGCGGTCGGATCTTCTCCAGCAGTTCCGCGTTCTCCACAATCGCGAAGCGGGCGTCGGAGTGGCGGACGATGGCTTCCAGGATCTGGGTTGGTGTATCCGCGCCACGGGGAATGTCCACTGCGCCGGCATAATGGATACCCAGGTCGGCGATCATCCACTCCGGCCGGTTGTCGGCAATCAGGGCGACGTGGTCTCCCTTGCGCACGCCCAGCAGCCGAATCAGGCCGCAGGCGAAGCAAGTGGCAGCGCGGTCCAGGTCGGCGTAGGAGATGGGCACCCAAACCTCATCCAGCTTGCGGCAGAGGGCGGGCATCTCGCCGAAGTGCTGCACCGATCGCTTGATCATGGCCGGAATGGTGCGGCTGTTGATCCCTTCAGCCCCTGCCTTGCCTTCGTCCATGTCGATGCCCCCGTGTTTGTTGGATGCCCTATTCTACCACCTCTCTTTTACATCGATTATTTTCGGCTGGGCCACCAGTTCCACCGACCCAGGATGGTGGCGATGGCTGGCACCAGCAACGTGCGCACGATGAATGTGTCCACCAGCACGCCAATGGCTACAGCCGTGCCAATCTGCATCAGCATGTTGATCGGGGAAAAAATCAAGGCGGCGAAAGTGCCCGCCAGGATGATGCCACAAGAGGTGATCACGCTGCCGGTAAACGCGGTGGCTCGGCGGATCCCTTCGCGGATGTCTCCTGCGCGCTTTGCTTCTTCCCGCACCCGCGACATCAGGAAGATGTTGTAATCCGCGCCCAGGGCTACCAACAACACAAACACGATAATCGGCAAGGCATAGTTCACCCCGCTGTAGCCCAACGCATTCTGAAAGATCAGCGTGCAGATCCCCATGGTGGTGCCGTAACTGAGGATCACGGACAGGGCCAAGTAAATCGGAGCCAGCAAACTACGCAACAGCAGAATGAACACCAGCAGGACGCCTGCCACCACCACGATCTGCACTTTGGTGAAATCCGCGTCCACGGTGTGCTTGGCTTCATTGGACATCACCGTGGTTCCGCTCAGGTACGTCTGGTAGCCGGAACCAAGAACCCGATTCATTAGAGCGGTTTGCGCGTCCAACTCTGCCCGAACGCGGTCCACCGTTTCCAGCGCCTGGAAGCCGTAAGGATCTCCCCGCAAAATCAGAGTCATCTGCGTGGCGGAGCGGTCCGTCGAGAAGAAACGGTCCAACAGCTCCTGCAGCTGGGGCTGCTGGGTCAGGAAGGATTGCGGGATCAGGAAGGCGGGTTCTGCCTGAAAGGTGGTACTCAAGGCCGCCAACTGGTCCCTGACGTTTGCCACTGTCAGCAGGACCGTGGAAGGGGTGCCGGTTGTCCCGGCGGTCGCTTGGCTACTCGGCAGGAATACCCGGCCGGTGCCGGCAAACGATCGCGCCAGCCCGCGCAGGTTCTCCAACAAAAGCGCCATAGGCTGCTGCAGCCCCTGGATTGCCCGTTGGATCTGGGCGGGATCCGTCAGATCTAGTCCACCGATGGTTGATGCGCCTTGCTGCAGGTTCGCCAAGGCGCCCAAAGCACCCAGGTAGGACGGGTCGGCAGCAAGCGAGGGGAACGCCGTTCCCAGTTCTGTCAGATACCCGCCTAGCACGGAAAGGCGATCGAAAGAGCCTAGCAGGGAGGGAAGCTGAGCCGGATCGGTCAGGCCGGCCGCGAAAGCTTCCATCTCAGCGACCATTTTTTGCAGTTGGACGTCGACCTTGGTTTGATCAATTAGGCCCGCCAACTGGCCGGAAAGATCCTCCAGGGATGACAGGGCGGAGGCAAGCGCCGGATTGCCGGCGGCTTGGGGAAATTTGGCGGACAACTCGTTCAAGTAGTTCTTCAATGCATCTAAGCCGGAAGTGGGATTTTGTGTGAGCAGGGATTGGATCTGTCCCGGCTGGCCCAAGGATGCCAGCATCTCCTGCATGGAAGCGGTCATCGTCTGCAACTGCGTGTCCACCCGGAATGCCGCCAAGGAGGAGGTACTGGTGGGCTGCAAGGCGTTCCGCACCGATGCAATCCCCTCCACACCCGCCAGAGCCTGGCTGATCTCCGCCAGCCGTTGCAGGGATTTCGGCTCCAGCCAGCCGCTGCCGGTCGAAGTGAGCACCACCGTCAGTGGCGCGATTTCCCCTCCCGGGAAATGGTTTTTCAACAACGCAAACCCCTGGGCGGATTCCATCCGGTTGGGGATTTCCGCCATCACGTCGAACGTGCTGTTCATGCCGAACCAGAACGGATAGGGCGCCAGCAGCAGGACGAGCACGATCCCTGCCACCAGCCAGGGCCGTCGGGTGACCAGATTGCCCACTTTCTCCCAATTGATTAATCCCTTAGTGGGGACCGTCCCCGCCAGTTTGCGATGGAACGGCCAGAACAAGGCCCGGCCGAATAGGAACAGGAGAGACGGTGTCAACGTCCAGGCCGCGATCAGGGCGATCAGGATGCTTAACGCCATGGCCGGTCCGTTGGTGCGGATCATGCCGAACTGCGCCACCATCATTCCCAGCAGGCCAATGATCACGGTACCCGCACTGGCGGTGATCACCGGCCCGATGCGTGTGACCGTGGTGGCAATGGCCTCCGTCTGATCTTTGTGATGTCCCAGCTCTTCCCGGAAACGGGAAATCATAAACAGCACATAATCGGTACCCGCGCCGAACACTAGCACGATCACCATCGCGTCCATCATCGAGGCCAACTCCAGCCCGCCCGTGGCCAGGAAGCCAAGCAGTCCCCGGGCCACCAAGGCGGCCAGGGCTACGGTGAGCAAGGGCACCAACATCGCGACGGGAGATCGGTAGACCAGCAGCAGTACCAGGACCACCAGGAGGACGGTGGCAATGGTGGTGGCGTTGGTGCTTTCGGTCACTGCGGCAAACATGTCTTTACCGATGGCCGCGCCTCCGGTCAAGTACACCGTCAATCCGGAAGGCCGGTCCGCGGCGATCCGCGCGCGGATGGACCCGACGGCGTCCAGCGTGATGGTGTCATAGCTGGAACCGGAGAAGTCGACGGGCATCATCATCGCCTGCCCGTCTTGGCTGAGCAGGACGCCCTTCAGGTCCGGGTTGTCCAGAAAGGAAGTGACTCGCTCCACCGGCGGTGAAACCGCCGGAGAGACCAGCCACAGGGACAGCGTTTTGGCGTAGGCAAAGTCGGAGTCGGTTAGGCTTTGGGGATTGTAAAAGACCAGCAATCCCTGTCCTTGGGATACTTGGTCGGGGAATTTTTGTTGCAGGATTTCCTGGGCTTGCATATATTGGGAGTCCTTTGGCAGGAAACTGGCTTCGTTCATCTCCCCCACGCTGGACAATGAGGGCGCCAGGAAAAACATCAACAATCCCCCCACGATCCAGATCGCGATCACTACAATCCACAGCTTGTACCGTTTTAGCGCAGAGCAGCATTTCCGCACGATTGATTCGAACACGGGCGTCCTCCTATAAGATATTCCCCCTATAATAAACCGACCGGTCAGTATATTTCAAGAGCTATGGAAAAAAACCCTACACGCAGTACCATGGCCTTGTCGTGCAGGCTCATCTACTGTTTGTGAGGATGGACCAGCGCTATAAGCCAGGCCTGTCTTTCAGCTTTTTGCACTCGCATCAGCAGCGGGTGAGCCATTTATCCATTGATTCAGTTGCCTCCTTGCCTTGATAATAGGATATAGTCAACGCCCAACCCGGCCCAACTGGCTGGATTTCCATTTTGATTTCAAGGAGGCACCAATGTCTGCCGACGCCACAACGGAAACGCAGTTCCATCAGGAAGCGCAGGCCATGTTTGAAGAGCTTTTGCGCGATTCACCGACCTCAGCAACTTTTCTGGGGGATCACCGCTATGACGACAGGCTGGGGGACTTTTCCCCCGCCGCCATCGCCGACCAGCGCCGTCGGTTCGGCCAATGGCTGGAAACGTTCCAAAGTTATTCTAGCCAAAGCTGGACCCTTGATGCTCAAATTGATCGGACCCTGACCATCCAAATCCTGAAGCAGTTCATCCGCGGTTTCGACCGGTTGCGGATGCTGCAACGTGACCCAAGCAGCGGGTCCAACGTATGCCTGGGCGGTGTCTATGGGTTGATCCTACGCGAGTTCGCCCCTCTGCCCGAGCGGATGAAGAGCATCCTGGGACGTCTTCGCGAGACGCCGCGCGTCTTAGGGGAGAACCGGGCCTTGATTGTCCCGACCGAGGTCCCGCGTGTCTGGGCGGAGGTCGCCATCGAGTCGACCCGGCAGGGCGTCGGCTTGTTTAAAGCGGTAGTCCCAATGTTGGCGGAGGCCGTCCCCGACTTGAAGGAAGATGTAGTGGCTGCGGCTCAGGCGGCTGGTGATGCCCTGCAGGACTACGCAACATGGATCGAGCAAGAGGTCTTGCCCAAAGCCCAAGGGGATTTCGCGGTCGGCAAGGAGCTGTTCAACGAGATCCTGCGTGAAGACCACATGGTGCACTACGATACCGACACCCTGCTGGCCACCGGATGGCGATTGGTTGAGGATACCCAGCAGCAGATGAAGGAACTTGCGAGTCGGATGGACCCGACCAAGACCGTCGAACAGCTGTTGGAAGAATCCAAACGGGAACACCCCACCGCCGAGGGATTACTGGATGCCTACCGCCAGTCGATGGCAGCGGCTCGCCAGTTCGTGATCGACCATCAGATCGCCTCTATCCCATCCAACGAATGCATCCGGATCGAGCCGACGCCGGCTTTCCTGCGTCCGACGATCCCTTACGCGGCCTATACCGTGCCCGGATTCCTGGAGAAGGCGCAAGAAGGTGTTTTCGTGGTAACCCCGGTGGAGGAAGGCAGCGATTCCGAAGCGACCGAAAAGAAACTACGTGGCCACCCCTGGGCCGATATCCCCGTCAAGGCGCTGCACGAGGCCTATCCCGGCCACCACCTGCAACTGATCGTTTCCAACATGCTGGGATCGCTGCCACGTAAGTTCGGTATGTTTCTGTCACCCCTGTTCATCGAGGGGTGGGCGTTCTACTGCGAGGAGCTGATGGAGCAACTGGGCTTCATCCACCAGCCCATCCAGAAGCTCGCCCGTCTGCAGGCCCAGTTGTGGCGCGCCTCGCGCATCGTTCTGGATGTCTCGCTGCACAGCGGAACGATGAGCGTGGAGGAGGCCATCGCCTTCCTGGTGGAACGAGCCGGCCTGGAGCCGGACGACGCCAAAGCGGAAGTACTGCGCTACACTACTGAGCCTACCCAGCCGCAATGTTACCTGATGGGCAAGCTGCAGATCCTGGACATCGTCGCCGATTACCGAATCCGATACCCATATGCCACCATGCGCCAGATGCACGATGCGATCCTTCAGAGTGGGTCGTTGCCACCACGGCTGATGCGTTTGCGGCTGTTGG
>Ga0315291_10009077_pt1 | contig 12196 bp, 8 predicted proteins | sample YL17G12_20_MG_FD_203070 | JGI IMG/M metagenome (GOLD analysis project Ga0315291, IMG submission 203070) | Sediment microbial communities from Yellowstone Lake, YNP, Wyoming, USA - YL17G12_20 | ecosystem: Environmental > Aquatic > Freshwater > Lake > Sediment | place: USA: Wyoming | collected...
ACGACATAGGCGGCGAGGCGACGTATATTGGGCTTTCTAACTTCAAAGATATACTCGCTGACCGCATCCTTCATAAGAGTTTCGCGAACATGATCAAGTTAGCGCTGTTCGCATGCGCGGTCTCGCTTGTGATGCCTTTGATCGGAGCAGAGCTCATTTTCCATCTGAAAACGGAGCGGATGCGATACTTTTTCCGCGTGCTGTTTGTGGTCCCTATGGTCGTTCCCGGTATCGCTGTCACGTTGATCTGGGGAAACCTTTATTCTGACAGCGGGCTTGTCAACCGGTTGCTGAGTGCCATTGGACTGTCAGATTGGACGCGTGGCTGGTTATCCGACCCCAAAACGGCTTTAGTCGCGGTCATGTTCGTCGGGTTCCCGTTTGTGAGCGGTTTCCCGCTGCTCATTTACTATGCGGGCCTCAGCAACATCCCGGAAAGCCTTCTTGACGCCGCCAAGATTGACGGTGCAAGCGCGTGGGCTACGTTCCGGAACATCCATTTGCCCATGATTTCAGGACAGTTTCGGGTGCTGGCGGTGCTGGCGATTATCGGCGCGGCACAAGGGTTCGAGTCCATACTGATCCTCACGCGAGGCGGTCCGGGATACACCACGATGGTACCCGGATACTACATGTACGAGAACGCGTTCAGCTTCAAGAAGATGGGATACGCATGCGCTATCGGGTTGCTCCTGTTTCTCATCATGTTGGCAGGCACACGGTTCACGTTACGGTTCATTCGTTCAACGGAGGAATTTACTGAATGAGACTGTGGCGATCGCTCGCGTTCATAGCGTTGGTTCTCCTTGCCGTGCTCACCTTTGTCCCGTTCATGTTCCTTCTCGTAAACAGTGTCAAGAGCATTCCGCAATTCTACAGGAACTTCTGGAGTCCTACGCTGCCGGTTCATTTCGAGAATTATAGAGAAGCGTGGGCTGAAGTTCGCCCCTATATCGTGAACAGCCTCTACGTCACGACGCTCACATTCATTGGCGTGATCAGCCTATCGAGCATCACGGCATTCACGATCGCCCGATACCGGTTTCCGGGGCGCGACGCGATTTTCACGTTCATCATTGCGATTCTGATGGTTCCCGGTATCCTGACGTTAGTACCGAGCTTCATGCTGTTCAAGGATCTCGGGCTGCTCAACACGTATTGGGTCATGATAATCGCGTACGTGTCCGGTGGACAGGCATTCGCGATCTTCGTTCTTCGGACAGCGTTTGCAGCGATCCCGAGCGACCTGTTCGACTCTGCACAAATTGATGGTGCCGCCGATTGGCAACGGTTCTGGTACATCGGCATCCCGCTAGCGCAACCCGTGATCGGTGCAGTCGCCATTGTCAACGTGCTCGGCACATGGAACAGTTTTATCTGGCCGCTTGTCACGGTGAGCGACGACCGCAAGAGCGTCATAACGAAAGGATTGTTCACGTTTGCCAGCCAGTATGGACAACGATACGGCGCGATGTTTGCCGGATACATTATCGCAAGTTTGCCTCTCTTGATCTGCTTCCTGCTGGCAACAAGATTGTTCATCCGGGGCATGACTTCGGGCGCGATAAAGCTCTGAGGACAATAGGGCAGCGGCACCACAGCCGAAGGTGATCGCAGTGAAACGTGCCTGCTGGGTTGACACTTCCGCCGGTTTCTGGTAGCATAAATAGCGAAGGGCTCTAAGATCCTTCAAATCATTCCTGTACCTGAACGTGGTTGAGAGATAGCTCTCTGCAAGGAGAAATGTCGAATCTGAAAAGAGGGGGTATCAGAATGCCGAGTTACGATTTCCGATGCAAGAACTGCCAGAAGAAGGTTTCGCTGAAGCTTAGCGTTCAAGAGATGGAATCGCGCCAGTATAAGTGTCCCAAGTGCGGGTCAAAACGGCTTGAGAAACTGCTTGCCGGCTTTTTCGCTCAAACCTCCAAGAAGAGTTGAGACAGAGATAAACGGTTCGGAGTACCATTCGATTACAGCGGGACGCTGAAAGACAGCGCCCTGAACACGGTTGGCCGTTCACGCCGTGATAATCCGTGCAGGTTTTGCCTTCCTTGGTTGAGCGGATGTTTCGGGTTCTGAAACCCCGCTACGATCGAGCGCGCGTTCTGCTTCTTCTCTTGCCAGTTCGAGCAGTCTGACGTCACGGACGAGGTTCGCTACTTTCAGATCGGAAACGCCGCTTTGTCGAATACCTTGAATTTCGCCCGGACCGCGTATTTTCAGGTCTTCCTCAGCGATGACAAACCCGTCGCAGGTCTTCTCCATGACCTCGAGCCGCCTTCTACCGTCCTCAGTTCGCGGCCTGCCCGTGAGAAAACAGTACGCGTCGTCGGAACCTCTCGCTACTCTTCCGCGAAGTTGATGTAACTGTGCCAACCCGAACCTATGCGCATCATGAACGACCATCACAGTAGCGTTTGGCACGTCTATGCCGACCTCGACAACCGTCGTTGAGAAAAGGACCTCTATTTCGCCTGCATGGAACCGTTTCATGATGGACTCCTTCTCGTCCGTCGCCATCCGTCCATGAAGGAGCGCCGTTTTCAGCCCTTTGAAAGTCGTCTCGGAGTGTTCTTCATACGCCGATACGAGCGCCGTAACGTCAATCTTGTCCGACTCTTCAATCACCGGATAGATGAGAAAAACCTGGCTCCCTGCGGAGACCTGCTTCCGGACAAAATCGTACGTCTGCCTCTCTCTGCTGCTGGTGACACGCTTTGTCCGTACAGGTTTGCGTCCTGGCGGAAGCTCGTCTATTACGGTAACGTCCATCGCACCATATACTGTCAGAGCAAGCGTTCTGGGTATCGGTGTCGCGGTCATGAGGAGCAGGTGCGGGTTGATCCCCTTCTCCTTGAGCGTCGCCCGTTGCAGAACCCCGAACCTGTGTTGTTCGTCAACGATGACAAGACCCAACCGAGCGAAACCCACAGATTCTTGGATGAGCGCGTGCGTTCCGACGACGACCTGTATCGCGCCGGAAGAAATTCTGCGCCTGACACGGTTTGCATCCCTCGTTGCCATCCCGCCGATAAGAAGTGCTGGTTTGACACCGAGCGGGACTAACATCTGTTTCAAGTTGATGAAATGTTGTTCCGCTAATATCTCCGTCGGCGCCATGAACGCCGACTGCCAGCCGCTATCTAACGCGGAAGCTATCGCGTGAAGTGCAACCACGGTCTTGCCACAACCGACATCGCCCTGCAATAGCCGGTTCATGACCGTGTCGGAAGACATGTCCACAAGAATGCGTTCGACAGCGCGTTCTTGCGCTCGCGTCAGTTCAAATGGGAGCGTCTGTTTCAACTTTTGCAGGCACGGTCCGTCCACAACCATGCGGAACGGATTTGTTTCGCGTCGTGCGCGTTGCCGTTCCAGAAGAACAGCCATCTGGATGTGGAACAACTCCTCGAAAGCGAATCTGCGTCGTGCAATCTCGGTGTCCTCAATGCTTTCCGGAAAATGAATCGCGCGCACCGCGGTTTGTATTGCAGGGAAGCTGTGACGTTCAAGCAACTCAGTTGGAAGCATCTCAGAGAGCTGATCCGCGGAGGTCTGAACGGCTTCCCACACAATCGCACGCAACTGGCGCTGAGAGATCCCTTCGGTCACGGGATACATCGGCACAATTCTGCCTGTATGGATTGTATCATCGGCGCTCTCTGTGACGAACTCGTACTCAGGGTTGCGCAACTGCAGTCCGCCGTATGTGATGACATCGCCCGTGAAAAACGCGGTCAGTCCCGGACGCATCACCCTCATCATGTAAGGCTGGTTGAACCACGCTGCCCAGATCGTTCCGGTGGCATCCTTAAGCAACGCTTTTGCGAGGCACATCCTGCGCCTCAGATACGTTACGTTCGTTGAAACGATCTCAGCACAAATGGTCACGTGTTCGCCGGCGTTCAGGTCCGCTATATGGCGTATTTCTCTCCTGTCGTGATACGAACGAGGGAAATGTCTCAGCAAGTCCTCGACGGTGCGAATTCCGAGGTTCGCCAGAAGTTCAGCGCGGCGCGGTCCCACACCTTTCACTGCGGTTACCGGCAGACCGGATAGAGCTTCCGTGGACTTCTGAGACTGAGTTCGAACGGACATGTAACTCCTCGCAGCGTTTCGAAGGACAAGAGATTGTACCTACACCACCGTTGCCGCATGTTGAGTCTAACATATCGCAGTTCGGCAGACAACCGAGATCGACTGAGCATTTTCTTGACCTTGGTTTCCGATGCTTGCTAAGCTAAAGAGAGAGGCAAAGAAGATGTCCCCGACATGGACTTTCATTGGCATTCGATTGGCTCTCAGAGGTAGCACAAGTAGCAGCCACTAGTTTAGGAGGTGAAATACATGGTAAGTAGCTATACCGCTAAGTATACCAAGATAGACTCCGGTTATATGGGGCAGATCATAGAATGGCCTCAGATGATAACTGAAGGAGCAACCCTCGAAGAATGTAGGGAAATGCTTCAAGATGCGCTGCGCGAAATGATCCGAGCGTACAGCCAGCAAGGCATGGCGGTCCCTCTGGGCGAGGCGCTCCTCGAGTCCATAACAGTTGACCTTCGGGGCATAGCTGTCGCTAACGGAGATTGAGCCCATGCTTGACATACTCTCTGAAGCGGAGTCGTCGCCGCTGCGAGGGCGCCACCGGTCTGGCAGAGATTCACCGACGGTCAGCTAAGGTCTAAGGAAGTGGGAGGTCACAACGAAGTGAGAATCGAGCGTATTACAGTGGACCCTAACGTCTGCACCGACAAGCCATGCATTCGTGGGCTGCGGTTTCCCGTCTCGCGCTTACTCGGACTCTTAGCCGCTGGCGAGACGAAAGACTGCATTTTAAGTGCTTATCCGTATATCGAATCCGAGGACTTTGTTGAAGCGCTTCGATTCGCTAGCTTTCTTGACGAGGGCAAACACGACGATGCCCACGACCGTTAATAACCCCAGCATCGAGGACCTCGAGACGGCGCGGACAACGTTTGAGCGCATTGAGCCTCGGCACGTGTTCTACCGCGCAGCCACGGAGCTTATTAGACTCGCCAGCACGCCCGGCGCAATATCACTAAGCGTAGCCGAGGCAGTTGCCGTGTTGCTGCAAACGTGGAACAGAGCGTTCTACAGATACAGACCATTTAATGAGCAACATTTCCGCGATATTGAGGACTTGGTTCGGCGACACAGTGAGGTGCTTGCGAGCTTCAAAGAATGCTCCATTGATACGTTGACTGGCGAAGACCAGCAGACCGTGACAGCGCTGTTCAAGGATTTCGAGATTGTGCTGGGTCCCGTAGGCGCTGCCAAGAGTCTGCACCTACTAGCACCGCGGTTCTTTCCGCTTTGGGATCGTGCTATTGCGAAGGCGTATGGACTCCCACTGGGATCATGCGGGACAAACCCCAGCCGATACGTCCGGTTCATGGAGATTACTAAAGAGCAGATCAGGATAGTCGGGGGTGAACAAGCCGTCGGGCGGAATCCACTGAAAGCTATAGACGAGTACAACTACTGCCGATACACCAGAAGATCGATGTAAGCGCATTGCAGTGTTGTTTCCAAGAGCGGCTATGGTACTCTTCGCTAGAACGTTCATAGGACGCTTTCTGCGCCAATCGAATTGATGTGTCGGACCGTTGAAGGCGGACTGGAAGGTGGTAATGGTCAATCTGAGAATTGGCTTTACCGGAGCGCGACGCTCAGTCGCATTTCGGCATTTTGCTGCATTTGAAGGAGTCGAGAATTGGGCATTGATGGATCCGGACAAACGCAATCTCGCTGCCGGCGCCGAACAACTGGGCATCCCGCCGGAACGGTGTTTCACGGAGCTTGAACCGCTTCTCGATTCGGGCATCAACGTTCTCGTCGCGGCAAGTCCGATGCCGTTTCACGTCCCACAAGCTGTCGCGGCGCTCGAGAGAGATATCCATGTCCTGTCAGAAGTGACCGCAGCGGTGAATCTCGCACAATGTAGAGACCTCGTCCGTGCTGTTCGTCGCAGTAAAGCGAAATATATGATGGCGGAAAATTACGTGTTCGCAAAGGTCATTCGGCTTGTCGGAGAGATTGTGAAAGCAGGTTTGTTCGGCGATCCGTATTATGCAGAAGGAGAGTACATCCACAACGTTGAGTCTCTGTTTCGCAATCCCGACGGGTCGCCGACGTGGCGGATGACGTGGCAAACCGGACGGAACGGCATTACGTACGGGACTCACAGTCTGGGTCCCTGTCTGTCATGGCTGGGCGAACGGGTTGTTTCGGTTAGCTGCGTTGGTTCCGGCGTTCATACGATGCCTGACAACAAGATGGAAGACAGCGTCGTGATGTTGTGCAAGACCGAACGCGGACATCTCGTCCGAATTCGGCAAGACATCGTTTCTCATAGACCCCATTGTATGGGCTACTATTCGCTGCAAGGCACAAAAGGGTGCTATGAAGCGCCGCGTGCGCCCGGAGACTATGACCGCATATGGTTAGCTGACCGCCACTCGAACGACGCCGATAAATGGCATTCGTTATGGGAGTTCGAGGAGGAGTTTCTGCCAAAAGAGTGGCGGGAACTGGGGGAAGTAGCAGCCAAAACCGGTCATGGTGGAGGCGACTTTCTCGAGGTTCATGCGTTCATCGAGTCCATCCGAAACGATACCAACCCGCCGATTGATGTGTACACGGCGCTAGACTGGACGTTGCCGGGGTTGATGTCGGAACAATCCATCGCGTTAGGGGGAGCACCGGTCATTGTTCCCGATCCGAGGACGACCTTGTTCTGACCTGTGCCGGCGAAAACAGGGTAGGGCGGGCGTCGAAAGAGAGAATCTCCGTTACGTCGTAGGGGCGCTGCTTGCTGCGCCCTACGGAAGCCTGCAAAGAGCTCCCCTACAGTGGCGACACCCTCACCCATTCCCTCTCCCACGGGGAGAGGGTTAGAGTGAGGGTATCGGCGGAGTCAATCTTGGAACTGGAAGGCGTACAGTTTAGCGTCACGCATGACGAACCTGAGTTGAACGGGTTTGCCCGCCAGTCTGCCGAGATCGTCGTTCCCTTTCCAGGTGACCGTTTTCTCGATGAAATTACCTTTGACGACATCAGCATCCGCGATGGCGTGCCCTTCAACCGGTTTGCCATCCCGCCCGAGAAGCTCTATCGCGACAGAACCGGCAACGCTCGTTTCGACATTGAGCACAAGCCGTTTCCCCGTGAATACGAGAGGGACAGTCACGAGTTCGCCACCTGAATATGCCGCGTCCACTGAAACGAATCCGTCCAGACGGAGAACCACACGCGAGATCGTACCTTTATACCGGTCCGCAGCCATGTCATACGCCCCGTGGGTGAAATCCGCGCCGTTATAGTACATCCAAAGCTCCGCACCTTTTCGGATCATGCCTGTCGTCATATATATCGTGCTATCGTCGAAGTCGCCGTGCACACCAAGCCCGACAAACGGTCGTCGGTCAACGTACGACCAGCGGACACTGTCCCGGCTAACCGCAAGCCGGACATCGAGCGGTCCATCGTTCCGGAATTTGCCTTCAGGAGCCTCCGGATAATGAAAGTACGCGCTCGGGAATATCAGATAGACGTTTTGGGCGAACGGATACTTGACGGCAGCGTTCGTGTAAAGATCGAGATCCGGCGGATCCTGGTCGTCATACCCGAACACGAGCTTCTCCGCACCCCAACTCGTCAGATCATCGAACTCGCATCTACCTATCTTTCGCATAGGCGCCCACATTCGGACATATGCAACGTACCGTCCGAGCCGGTTGTCGAAAAACGCAACGTTTCCCGTGTCGCTCGACCGGAACGACGGTTTATCGCTCATCGGTCGCCAATGCAACCCGTCATTTGATGCGAACACGTATGTCCCCGGACCTCCCGGTCCTGCGTAACTGCATACCATCTTGTACCGCTGATCCGGAGGACATTTCGGATTCGTATCTATGAACACGCAGCCCGGCTCATGGTCGCGTTTTTCCATAGGGAACACGATGTTCGTGTTGCGATGTTCGCCGAACGGGACGATTCCAAGCGCCGGTTTATCCCAATGCGCGCCGTCTTTAGAAGTTGCGTAACAGAGCCATCTGCTTCCATCGCTAGCTATCGCGTCGTACCACATCTTGTACACGCCGTCGTCTTCAATGACGGTGTTGTAAGCACAGACGCGATGGCTTTCCCACGGTTTGTCTGCAACGATACATTTCTCACCTGTCTTGCGCGGCGGGTTCATCGTCAACGTGACGCCGTTGGTCGAGGCGATTAGCGCATTGTCAATAAGGAGTTGCTTTACCGACCCGATGTTGACAGCGAGAGCGCCCGCGTATGCACCATCACACACAGAAATCCACGCATAGATGACCGCAGTCAGAAAAGCCTTAGCACGTAGATTCATCGAAGTGATCGTTACCATTGATGAGCGTGAACCCACCGTCGTGTACATGGAGTTCTTCACATCGTCTCCGGGGCATTCCTGCGAAAGCAGGGATCCAGCGTGCATGGACAAAGTTGTCATTTTTTGTCTCGATTCCCGCTTACGCGGGAATGACAGCAAGAGGACATTTGTTGTGCAGTCCTCAGTAAGTTCTCTCAGAACCTGGGCGGTGTGAATATGAGACCGCCTGCGTGAACGCCCCAATCAGGATGTTTTGTGCTGCCTACAGCATAATAAACAGTCAGAACGCGTCCGTCACGGAGAAGCACAGAACTTGGATAACCGCAATCGCTATTGGTGGCGTGATCAACGAGGACAAACTCATGCTCTTTGTCCCATGTCTTGCCGCCGTCGGAACTCAGCAGCGCATGCACACCGTACGGCTCGTTCCGTTCGCCGAAAACCATAAGGATACGTCCATCGCTGAGCCGCAACAGGTCCGGCGGATGCTCCGAGGTGAGTGTGACCTGCACCGGTTCCGTCCACGTCTTGCCACCGTCGAACGAATGGCTCACGGCACTAAATTGTCCCTTCACGTTCGACCGCAACGCGGCAACCCAGTGTTTGCTATCGAGCGGTATAACGCTGGTTTCATTATAATCGAGAGCGATACGCACAGGTTCTGACCACGTTTGTCCGCCATCTTCAGACCGGAACAGGTAACTCGCGTTCCGTTCTTCGTCTTCAACGATATCCTTATCGCCCGGAAGAGGGATCGCGTTACCGTAACAGTGGAGCACCATCGCGCCATCATCGAGCGTCAAGATTCTCCCGTACGGCGAGAGCCATGCGAAGTTGCGCATCGGGAACCGTTTTGGCGCAGACCATGTTTTGCCGTTGTCGCGGGAGTACACGAGCAACACGTCCGATGGGTTCTTAGAGGAAGCGTCATGTCTTCCGTCCGGCGTGTACTTATCATACCGGAATGCTGAAACGACTAACGTGCCATCTTGTGCTTGCCCGAACGCCGGATTTCTGTCATCCAAGCCGGTATCCAAAACCACCACAGACTTCGACCACGTGAGCCCTTCGTCAGCGCTCTTCACGAAGTCGAGACGACCTGCGCGACCGAGATGCATTGCGCCACCGCGTATCACGACACCTATCTCGCCGTTTTGCATCCGGTACGCGACCGGAAAGAAGCCTTGTCCAGTTACAAGACAGACTTCTTTGCCTTCGACTCTGACGTATTGTGCGGCATGCACGCCCGCGACAAGAGTGAAGTTGGCTGTCAGGATGCACAATAGTAGCCCGACATACGTCATCCATCTCAAAGATTCTTTGGACTGCATGACCGTCAGGAAGCTCCCCTGATACGTCATTCTCAGCCAACACGAAGAATCTCAGACCCTTCGCTTCTATCTGGCTCGCCCGCGGTGAGGGTGTCGCTATTCAGCAACACACCCTATCCGGCGGGCTGGTTTGAAACCCGCCCCTACGCGGGAATGTCCCGGAGCGCGGGCGAGATGCCCGCTCTACCTGATATCGCGACTTATACGATCTCTTCGCGTTCGACGTCCCACGAGACGCGTTTGCCGGTCCGGTACGAGATATTCCCGAGATGGGCTGCGGTGATCACTCGATGTCCATACTCGATCGGCGAGTTCGGCTGTTTCCGCGTCCTGATGCAATCGAGGAAGTTCGCAATGTGCGCTGACGTCTCAGCCGTCGCCGTCCATTGCTCGATCGGTTTTCGCTCCCCGGTCGTATGCTGGGGATAGACTGCAAACGACGCGCCGTCAGCCACCAACGTCCCGTCTGTCCCGTAGAACGTCGCGCCAAGACCGTCGTGGCCGTTCACGAACTCGACGGAGAACACGACCGAGAATGTGCCATAGTCCAGCACCGAATGCACGACGTCCGGCGTCTCCCAGTAGTCAAAGAAGTGGTGTCCGCCATTCGCGGCAACCGTTCTCGGACCGTCAACGTCCATGAGCCAATGAACCAGACCGAGCATGTGCGCGCCGATATCCGTCATAAGCCCGCCAGCGTAATCCCAGTACCATCGCCATGCAAAATATCTGTGCGGATCGAACTCGTGCCACGGCGCAGGACCAAGGAACTTCTTCCAGTCAATCTTGCCCTTTATCTCCACAGGTGGCGCAAACGGGTCATTCTTCGTCCAGTTCCGGCAGTCCCACGCGCGCACCCAGATAACGCGACCGAGAACGCCTGATTGAATCACCTCTCTTGCGTGCGCCCAATGTTGACCGCTTCTCATGTGGTTGCCAACCTGCACGACCCGGTCCGTCGCGCGGACAGCTTTCACCATCTCTTTCCCTTCTTCGATAGTCTTCGAGAGCGGTTTCTCGATGTAAACGTCTTTGCCGGCACCTACCGCGTCTATCAGCATATCGTGATGCCAGTGATCAGGCGTCGCGATGATGACCGCATCCATGTCTTTGCGCTCAAGAACGCGTTTGTACTCGTCGGTAGCAAAGGCATCCTCGACGGCGATCTTCCGCGCACGTTCCAACCGCTCCGTGTACACATCGCAGACAGCAGCTATCGCTGCGCCTTGCTTTTTGGCTTCCTGCATAAGCGACGTGCCCCGACCGCCGGTTCCGATAACGCCGAGCACGATCTTCTCGTTGGCGCCGAGCACTCCAACCGATGGAACAGCTGTCACCAACCCTAACGCTGCCGCCGTAGTCGTTGATTTTGTGATAAACTCGCGTCGTGTCGTCTTCCTGGTATCGCTCATGGTTTGTCCCTCCACCACGTATCGAGCCTTGTTCCCCATCAACCTCTGACACAACCATTCTATCAACGAAAGGGCGCGGAAGCAACACCTATAGACACACGAGACGCGAAAGGGTAGGGGCGCTGCTTGCTGCACTACCCTGCAGAGCCAGTTGGAGACGCCGCGGTCGGGCCGCCTTTCCCACACTCGTGCGGCAGCACGCCTGCCGCGATAGAAAGCGCAAGCATAGCTTGCGCACTCCACAAAAGACAGATGCCCCAATGCTGAATGGACACCGCGCCCCGGCTGTGAAAAGGGCGATGTAGCGCTTCGCCCCTACCGAATCATTAGTGCACAGTGCGATTGCAAAGTTGTCTGATCGAACTGATGGCGAGGACCGCGAATGCCGCCAGAACGGTTGTCACGAGACCGAGAGGGACGCGGCTGGCTGGTTCCTCCACCTCGAAGAAGACGCTATCGAACACAACCGTGCCGATGTGAGACGGTTTGGTTGTCCATGGTGTCTCCTGATAGTTAACGAGCGCGAACAGGTCGCAGGAGAAACCGTCGAAGAACGTCGCGAAGTCGGTGTACGGTGCAGTGGTCAAATCGAATATGGGCACGCCTATCGGCAGCGGATCGAGTCCCGAGCCTGTAACGACACTCACTTTGATATCCAACGTCGGATGAGATAGGTTCGTTCCATCGTACTCGATATATGCGAGCAGCGGCGTATCAAGAGGCAGACCCCGTGGTGGAAGAACTCCTCTCCGTATCTCATCGTTGAGCGTGGTATTCGGACCGAAATCGAAGAAGATGCGACTGAAAAAGTCCGTCTGCGACATCTTTCCCGTAATCGCTGTTGGTCCAATCGTGGTAGTGTCGAAGTAAGGGTTGTCTTGCGGGAAGTAGGAGAACTCGACCTGACTGTATGCATCGCCGCCGTCACGGCTCGTCCCTGTAAGCGTGCTGTTGATCAGCGCAAACGTCGCGAACTCGCATCCAAAACTTTCCGCATCGTTGATGACCAGCCCGTTGCTCAGTATCCTGAACGTTGCGCCGAACCGGAACTTGTCAGTCTCATTCAC
>Ga0315291_10009080_pt1 | contig 12191 bp, 3 predicted proteins | sample YL17G12_20_MG_FD_203070 | JGI IMG/M metagenome (GOLD analysis project Ga0315291, IMG submission 203070) | Sediment microbial communities from Yellowstone Lake, YNP, Wyoming, USA - YL17G12_20 | ecosystem: Environmental > Aquatic > Freshwater > Lake > Sediment | place: USA: Wyoming | collected...
GGCATGGTCACTCGGTTCGTCGTCGAGAAGTAGACGCATCCGCTGCGGTTGCCGGGGTCCCGCCGTTGGGATCCCGGCAACTTCTTCCCACAGCCTCTGTCTAACTGATTTCCTTGTAGTGACTCCGCGGAAGGAACCACGATCTCACGCAACGCCCACCAGCGCGCCAGTCGGGACAAGCGTGACGATCACCAGCGCCGACTTCACGGGCGCTACGAGCGTCAAGTTCGACGGCACACCGGCGGCACCCGCTCCTGCTCACGCTGCCAGGCTCGGTCACGGTCACCAAGTTTCAGCTCGAGATCCCGCGGTCCGCGATGCGTCTCGCGGCCCCCAATCCATGGGGTCCGAAGCCGCCCGAATGCGGGCTGGCCGCCGGCCGGGCCTGCGTGTGTAATGCGGGCATGGAGGTCCGCGCCTTCCGTGTCTCGTCGGTCCCGCGTTGCTGCGCGCTCCGCGAGGAGCCGGTCGTTGACCGGCACGGGATCAGGGCCGGACCCCCACGGTGATCCGATCGAGCTACCGCCGCCGCTGACCCAGGAGGGGACTCCGTGAGCACCGCGCCTCGCCTTCGCTACCTCTCGCGTGCCAGACGCGCGATACGAGCCGTTGCCACCGTCGTGCTGTCCGCCGCCATGGTCAGCGGCGGTCTTGTCGCGCCAGCTTCCGTGGCGGCCCTCGCGCCGGTCGGGCAGGGATTCACGGTCACAGACGCGGACCTGGCGTTCATCCTCGATCAGATCAAGATTGCCGAGCACCATTCGCTGACCGCCACGCCGGCCGATCCCTGCGCCGGCCTGCTCGGCACGGGACCCAACCAGGTCCCCAGCCCGCTGATCGCCCTGGGCCTGCGGACCGTCGATGGCTCGTGCAACAACCTGCAACCCGGCCAGGCGCAGTTTGGCGCAGCGGACCAGACGTTCCCGCGTCTCACCAGCCCCGACTTCAGGGCTGCGGAATCTTCGACCCTCTTCGGGCCCGACAGCGGGCCGACGTCGTACGCGCAGAACTCCGGGAACGTCTTCGACACCCAGCCGCGCGTGATCAGCAACCTGATCGTCGACCAGACCTCGACGAACCCTGCCGCGGTTGCCGCTGCCGGGTTCCCCGTGCGCACCCAGGGCAACCCTGGCGTCGTTCCATGTGATGCCAACGGCCTTCCGCCGGTGACCGACCCGCCGACTCTCGTTTGCGTGCCCGCTGGCGAGACGCTGTTCATTCCCAACGTGACGACCGACGTCGGCCTGTCACCGCCGTACAACTCGTTGTTCACCATCTTCGGCCAGTTCTTCGACCATGGCCTGGACAAGATCACCAACGGCGGCAGCGGGACCGTCTTCGTTCCCCTGCGTGCTGACGACCCGCTGATCGTCGGCCCCGATGGCATCGCCGGCACAGCCGACGACCCCCAAGTTGGCGACCCGAACTTCGTCCCGGTGAACAGCCGGTTCATGGTGCTGACACGCGGGCGCCAACTCCCTGGACCCGACGGAGTTGTCGGTGACGACCCGGCGACTCCCCTCGTGGACGAGAGTCTCGACGACATCCACGAGGGCACCAATACCGACTCCCCGTGGGTCGACCTCAGCCAGGCCTACACCTCGCACCCGTCCCACCAGGTGTTCCTGCGCGAATACACGTTGGACGGCAACAACCACCCGCAGTCGACCGGCAAGCTGCTCAGCTCCGGTGACGGCTCCATGGCCAACTGGGGCGATGTCAAAGCCCAGGCGGCGCTCAGGCTCGGCCTTCAACTCGTCGACACCGAAGTCAACGACATCCCGATGATTGCCGCCGACCCCTACGGCAACTTCCTCCGCGGGCCGAACGGTCTGCCCCAGTATGTGACCGCAACCGGTCTCGTCGAGGGCAACCTCGCCAACCCCGTCCCGGTCCCCGCAAACGGGCTTCGCATCGCGACTGCGTTCCTGAACGACATCGCCCACAGCGCTGGTCCCGGCTCGGCGACGTCGCCGAAGACGCCTGACACCGATCTGACGGCCGGCCTCAGCCTGGACCCGGTGGCCCCTGGCGAGTACGACAACGAGCTGCTCGATCTGCATGTGATCGCCGGTGACGGCCGCGCCAACGAGAACATCGGCCTGACCTCGATCCACACGATCTTTGAGCACGAGCACAACCGCCTTACGGTCGACGAGCAGAACACGCTCAACGCCAACCCGGCGCTGCTGGCCCTGTACCACGACACGAACTGCGTGTCCGGTTGCGCGACCAACACCGCCACGTCGGCAACCACGTTCACCTACGGCGAGCGTTTGTTCCAGGCCGCCCGCTTCGTCACCGAGATGGAGTACCAGCACCTGGTGTTCGAGGAGTTCGCTCGCAAGGTGCAGCCGGCGATCAATCCCTTCAACCTCTTCGCCTTCAGCTCGACGGCGACCAACCCGGCCATCAAGGCGGAGTTCGCCCACGCGGTCTACCGCTTCGGTCACTCGATGCTGGACGAGACCATCCCTCGGATCAACGTCGACGGATCGACCAACGACATATTGCTGCTCGACGGGTTCCTGAACCCGGCGGCGTTTAAGGACGTGACGGCCGGTGACCTCGCCGCGGCCGGCGCAGACATGGGTGCTGCCGGCGCCGGTGCCATCGTCATGGGCCTGTCGGATCAGGTCGGCAACGAGCTCGACGAGTTCGTCAACGACACCCTCCGCAACAACCTGCTGGGCCTGCCGCTGGACCTTGCAACGTTGAACATGACCCGTGCCCGCAGTGAGGGCATCCCTTCGTTGAACAACGTCCGCAAGCAGATCTATGCCCAGAGCAACGACGGCCAGCTGACGCCGTACACGAACTGGGTCGACTTCGGGCTGCACACGAAGCACCCCGAGTCGCTGATCAACTTCGTCGCAGCTTATGGCCTGCACCCGACGATCCTCGCCGAGACGACGCTGATTGGTAAGCGCAATGCCGCACGGGCAATCGTCAATCCGGAGATCGGCGACGTCCCGCCGGCCGATGCTGCCGACTTCATGTTCAGCACCAACTATCCGGGCGCCCCCGCCGGTCCTGGCCCGGACGGCCTCCCCGGCACCGATTGCGGGACAGCCACTCCGTCCCCAGAGTGCGCCGACAACACCGCGGCGATCCCCGCCGCGAACTGGGCGAATAGCGGCACCACGTCCATCACCGGCCTCGACGCCATCGACCTGTGGGTCGGTGGCCTGGCCGAGGTCACCAACCTGTTCGGTGGCCTGCTTGGCAGCACGTTCAACTACGTGTTCGAACTTCAGCTGACGCAGCTGCAGGACGACGACCGGTTGTACTACCTGAACCGCACGCCGGGCATGAACCTGCGTACCCAGCTCGAGGGCAACTCGTTCGCCGAGCTGGTCATGCGCAACACCACCGCAACCGCCCTGAAGGCCGACTCCTTCGGCACCGCCGACTGCAAGTTCCAACTGGGCAACCTGGCCGGAACTGCCGCCGGCTTCGCGTCCTTCGGGAGCACGGTGGCCGACGACCCGGCATCGGAATGCAACGAGACGGCCCTGCTTCTCCGGACGCCCACCGGCCAGATCAGGTACCGGCCGGTCAACAGCGTCGACCCGGTTGGCATCAACGGGCAGAGCGTCTACAACGGGACTGCCGGCGTCGACCTTGTCGCTGGCGGCAACGACAACGACACGTTCCGCGGCAACGAAGGCAACGACGTCATCGAAGGCAACGGCGGCGACGACAACTCTCTCGGCGGCGCCGGCAACGACATCATCACCGACTTCGGTGGTGACGATACCCTAAAGGGTGGCCCCGGCAACGACGCCCTGGATGGTGGCATCGGCCTCGACCTCCTCCTGGGCGGCGACGGCAAGGACCTCACGGTCGGTGGTGCCAACACCAATGCCCACTTCGCCGGCCCCGGTGACGACTTCATCCTCGCCGGTCAAGGTGCGGACGAGGTCGACGGTGACAGCGGCGACGACTGGATGGAGGGCGGCGAGCAGACCGACCTGTTGCAGGGCGACAGCGGCTCGCTGTTCTTCGACGACCACAACAACCCCGGCAATGACATCATGATCGGCCAGGCTGGCGACGACGACTACGACATGGAAGGTGGCGACGACATTGGCGTCGCCGGTCCCGGCATCGAGAAGAACGCCGGCGCCGCTGGTTACGACTGGTCCATCGGCCTGGGAGATCCCCAGGCGCAGGATGCCGACCTGGCCCTTCCGGTCATCGGCGTGCCGCTTCCCATCAACCAGGTCCGTGATCGCTTCAACGAAGTCGAAGCGCTTTCCGGCTGGAACTTCAACGACACCCTGCGCGGCGACAGCGTGTTCCCCAGCCAGGTGGCGGGGGGCGGGTTCATCGGCTGCGATGCGCTCGACGCCGACGGCGTGGCGCGCATCGCCGGGCTGAACGCGCTGGTGCCGGCCGCAATCCGGACGATCCCGTCCGGCCCGATCGTCGCGGCATCGGCCACCAACCATTGCCCGCTCACCGGCCTGGTCTGGGGCGAGGGCAACATCCTCCTCGGCGGCGCCGGAAGCGACACCCTCGAGGGTCGCGGTGCCAACGACATCCTCGACGGTGACCGGTACCTGAGCGTTCGGCTCAGCGTCCGCACCAACGAGATCGACCCGCTCACTGAAATCGGCTCGACCGACCTCCTGGAGCACGCAGCCGTCTCCGGCACCTTCGGCGCCGCCACCGGCGGCATGACCCTGCAGCAGGCGGTGTTCGCGGGCCTCGTCGACCCGGGCAACATCGTGGCCGTTCGGGAGATCCTCAATCCGGGCGCCGGGACCAACGTCGACACGGCGCTGTTCTCCGGACCCCGGTCCAACTACACGCTCGCCCGCAACGCGGACGGCAGCGTCACGGTCGCCGACACGGCCGTCGGTGGTGGCGGTGGCGGTGGCGTCGGTGTCAGCGACGGCATCGACACGCTGTGGAACATCGAGCAGCTCAGCTTCTGTCTTACCCCAGGTCTCGTGAAGGGGGCCTGCGACCTCCGCGATGCTCCATTCCCGACCTCCTCCATCGCGCTCGCAGCCCCGATCGCCGGCAGGTCGCCCGCGTCGCTGAGCTTCGGGAACCAGCTCGTCAATGCCCCGTCGGCGACCCAGGCCATCACGGTCACCAACACCGGCAACGCGAACCTCGTGGTGTCCGGTGTCACGCTGACCAGCACAAGTGCCGATGCGACACCGCAGTTCACCATCGCGAACGGTTGCGGCACGGTCGCACCGGCCGGAAGCTGCACCATCGACGTCGCGTTCGCTCCGACCACCGTCGGCGCGAAGTCGGCCAGTGTCTCCATCGCCCACAACGCTGCGGGATCCTCGCTCGGCGTCACGCTGACCGGCACGGCGGTCCCGCCGCCGGCTCCGATCGCTGTTGTGGCCCCCGCGTCGCTGCCCTTCGGGAACCAGGCCGTCTCGACCTCGGCGACCCGGGTCATCACGGTCACCAACACCGGCAACGCGAACCTCATCGTGTCGAGCGTCACGCTCACCGGCGATACGTCGTTCACGATCGCCAGCAACACCTGTGCGACGGTGATAGCGGCCGGGTCCTGCACCATCAACGTGCGGTTCCTGCCCACCACGCTTGGTCCGAAGTCGGGCAGCGTCTCCGTCACCCATAACGCTTTGGGATCACCCTCCATCGTCTCGCTGAGCGGGACGGCGGTGCCCCCGCTGACCACGTTCTCGTTGCCGCCCGGCCCCATCGCCTTCGGCAAGCGGGCCATCAACACCAACCTCACCAAGACCGTGCTGGTGACCAACACCGGCGCCAACCCGCTCTTCGTCACCTCGGCCGGCGCGGCCGCGCCGTTCGCCCAGGTCACCCTCGGCACCTGCTCCGCGCCGGTCGCCGTGGGCAAGACCTGCAAGCTCAACGTCACCTTCACGCCGACTGCCAGGACGGCATACGCGGCGACGCTGACGGTCGTGAGCTCCAATGCCACCAACAGCCCCGGGACGGTTGGCCTCACGGGGACCGGGAAGTAGGGGGCGCCGGGGGGCTCCCCGCCTTCGCAACCTGCCGGGGATGGGACGCGCCCGAGCGCCCCATCCCCGGGGCATTCAACCGAGGCTCCGTTTCTCCCTCACCGGAGGCGGAGCCTTGTCATGTCGTGACCGACGGCCCGTCCGGCATCTTCCCGTGGTTGTCGGGCGAGCGTCCAGCCATGGCCCCGGGCGTACGATCGCGGCCACGACTGCGCGACACGAGGAGCCGACGATGACCGAAACGCGGCCACGCGCCGGCGCCGCCAGTCAGGCCGGCGCCCACGCCGACGCGAACGCGTCCGCCCAGGCCCGGGACTTCCTGCCCCTGCAAGGCATCGACCACGTCGAGTTCTGGGTCGGCAACGCGCGCCAGGCCTCGAACTACTACCGCGCCCTGTGGGGCTTCACGCCGGTGGCCTACGCTGGCCTCGAGACGGGCGTCCGCGATCGCGCCTCGTACGTGATGTTCCAGAACGACATCCGCTTCGTCTTCTCCGCGCCGCTCTCGCCCGATGGCGAGATCGCCGAGCACGTCCACCGTCACGGCGACGGCGTCCACGACATGGCCTTCGCGGTCGACGACGCGGCCTCCGCCTGGCGCGAGACGACGACCCGCGGCGCCCGCTCCGCCCGGGAGCCCGCCGAGCTGGACGCCGGCGAGGATGGCGTGCTGCGCACCAGCGCCGTGCACACCTACGGCGAGGTCGTCCACTCCTTCGTCGAGCGGCGCGACTACCACGGTCCGTTTGCCCCGGGCTACCGGGCCATCCGGAAGCCTGCCCGCGCTGCGGGTGGCCTCAGCCTCCTCGAAGTCGACCACTGCGTGGGCAACGTCGAGCTGGGCGACATGAACCGCTTTGTCGACTATTACCGCGACGTCTTCGGCTTCAGCCAGCTCGTCCACTACGACGACAAGGTCATCCACACCGAATACTCGGCGCTCATGTCGAAGGTCATGACCAACGGCACCGGGCGCATCAAGTTCCCCATCAACGAGCCGGCCCCGGGCAAGCGCAAGAGCCAGATCCAGGAGTACCTCGACTACTACCTCGAGGCGGGCACGCAGCACATCGCCCTGCGCACCGACGACATCGTGGGCACCGTGCGCCGGCTGCGCGAGAACGGGGTCCAGTTCCTCGGCCTGCCGCACGAGTACCACGCGACGCTTGGTGAGCGCGTGGGCGACGTCGGCGTGCCGATCGCGACGCTCGAGGAGCTGGGCATCGAGGCCGACCGCGACGAGGAGGGCTATCTCCTCCCGATCTTCACGCGGCCGGTCGGGGACCGCCCCACGTTCTTCTTCGAGATCATCGAGCGGCACGGCTCGCGCGGCTTCGGGGTGGGCAACTTCAAGGCGCTCTTCGAGGCCATCGAGCGCGAGCAGGCGCAGCGCGGAAACCTCTGACGCCGCCCGTGACATCAGGACGTCCGCGCCCTGCCGGCTCGCCGCGTGGCCGGTCTGCCGGACCCGCGCGACAGTCCGCGCCCTGACCGCTTCCTGACGGCCTTGCGTTGCACGCATGACCGCGCGCCCCACCGAGCGGCCCGCGGTCCCGACGGCCGGATCCGTGCGTTGGCCGGCGGTATTCCTGCCCGACCGGGCCGGCGGCCCGGGCGGGGCCACCCGGCTGGCGGGTTCCGTGCGTTGGACCGTCGAGAATCTGCGATCGGGCCACCACCCCTCGCCCCGCTGGTGCGTTGGACGCAAGGCCGCCCCGCGGCGCCAGGCCCGGAAACGCCGGTCAGGCGGAGCCCCGGGCCCGGGCGACCGTCCGCGAGACCGCCTGCCCCCGGCAGGCTGCGGCTGACTGACCCCTGTCCGTCCAGGGGGAGTGCCCGCAGTCCCTTGGCATGCCGAGTACCTGGCTTCGGTGGGGGTCGATGTGTAGCGGAGGTACCGAACGAGTACAGAACGAGTCCACATCGGAAACGCTCGTCCACACGCGGGAAGCGCGATGTTGACCTGCGCCCCCGAGGCGGTTACCTTCCGCACTCACGCACAACACGGGCCCGCAATCTTGCGAGCCGGTGTCCAACCCCCACAACCGCACGTCCCCAGTGGTTCGGAGGAGGTTCCCATCGTGGCGTCCCAACGTCGTTCCCGCGTTCGCCGGATTCCCCTCGTCTTTGCCATCGCAGCCCTGCTCGTCGGGCTGCTCCCGGCGGCCGCCGCCGGCGACGACCGCGGAGGCGGCCACCGCCCCGATGACCGTGCCGTCTTCTTCGTGGGCGACGGCATGCGCCAGGACCTGGTCGCGAAGTACGCGGCCCAGGGGCTCCTGCCGACGATGGCGGGCTTCCTCAAGAAGGGGACGTCGGCCGCCGGCAACGGCCTGCTGACGGAGGCGCCGCCGAACACGGGCGCCGGCTGGTACAGCCTCGCGACCGGCGCCTGGCCGGGCGTGACCGGCTCCACGAACAACACGTTCCACGTCAACGGCGCCGCGTTCTCGAGCCGGACCGGCTCGTTCGACAGCGGCGTCCTGCAGGCGGAATCGATTGCCCAGAGCGCCGAGCGCGGCGGGCTGAAGGTCGCCCAGGTCGAGTGGGCCGGCGGCCGCAACTCCTCGATCCAGGGCCCGACGATCGACTTCCGGTCGTTCTCCTCCGGGCGCGGCGTGGCGACCAACTTCATCGGGGCGGCGGGACAGACCCTGTTCGACGACGCGGCCTTCATCGCCAGCTTCGGGCTCCAGTTCGACCACCCGGCCGGCTATGCGGGCCAGGCTCCCTTCCCGGGCGCCGCACCGGCGCTCGCGGTCGGCTGGACGAACGTGCCGGCCAGCTTCAGTCCGGCGAAGGAGATGCGCCTCCGCGTCCTCGACTTCGGCGTCGACAAGTACGGCCTCAATGCCTACCTGTTCGACGGCACGAACGACGGCGCGACGAACTATGACAAGGTCCTGTTCTCGAAGACGAAGAGCGGCGCTGCGCCCGACACCGTCGGCACCCTGCGCAAGGGCGAGTGGGCCGACATCAAGGTCTCGATCAGCGGCGGAACCCTCGACGGCAAGACCGCCGGCATGCTCGTCAAGGTCGAGGAGATGACGTCGGACCTGTCGAAGGTGCGCCTGTTCCACACGTCGGTGGCCCGCGCCAACGCCACGTGGGCCTCGTGGCCGGGCGACCCGGCCTACCCGGGGGTCACCAGCTTCGAGGAGTACCTCGCCCAGAAGTTCCCCACCTCGACCGCGGCCGACTTCGCCGTCCTCGAGGCCGGCGTAGTGAGCGAGGAGACCTACGTCGAGCAGGGCCTGTACTGGGAGAAGGGCCACCAGCCCATGCTCGAGTATGTCGTGAAGACGTACGAGCCGGACCTCCTGCTCGCCGGCTACCCGACGACCGACGAGTTCCAGCACCAGTTCCTCGGCCTCGTCTCGCCGACGCTCCCCAACGGCGCAGCGAACCCCGCCTACGACGACGTCCAGGTCAATGGCACGCCGGACGGCCGCCTCGCGCAGCGCGAGGCCTTCCTCCGCCGCGCCTACGAGGGATCCGACGCCACGCTCGCGCTGGCGCGCAGCCTGATGGGCAAGGACCCGACGACGTTCGTTTCGTCCGACCACGGGTTCGCCCCCCAGTTCCTCGCCATCGACGCGAGCAAGGTGCTCGTGAGCCTCGGCCTCCTCTCGAAGCCGCAGACGTCCAACTGCCGCCCCGCCTCGGGCGAGACGATCGGCAAGGCGAAGGCCTGCTGGGCCGGCGGAACCGTCCAGGTCTACCTGAACCTCGCCGGCAGGGATCCCGTGGGCGGCGGCTTCACGCAGGTTGACGCGGCACAGGAGGCGGCGACCGTCGCCACGATCAAGGCCGGCTTCCTGGCCCTTTCCGACCCGAACGACTGGACCGGCGACGCCCAGCCCGAGGGCTGGAAGGTCATCGACCGCGCCTACACGAAGGCGGAGGCGCGCTACATCCCGAACGGCCCGGGCTCGACCGCCGACATGGCCCACCCGACCCGGACCGGCGATCTCGTCGTCTTCAGCTATCCGCCGTACCAGTTCGACGCGGCGACGCCCGGCACGCTCGTGGCCCGCTCCGCGTTCTTCGGCCAGCACGGCTACGTCCCGGACGTCCAGATCCTTGCCGCCAACGTCAACATGCGGGCGACGTTCCTCGCCGGCGGCACCGGCATCGCCAAGGGCCAGGTCACGGCCCGCACGATCGACCTCGCCCCGACGCTCGCGTTCATCCTCGGCATCCCCGAGCCGCAGCAGAGCCAGGGCAGGGTGCTGCTCGACGTCCTGAAGGGCGGCGAACGCTACAAGCCCGTCTCGATCGTGGGGCTGACCGACTTCCACGGCCAGCTGGACCCGACCACGTTCATCGTCGACGGCCGCAACACGAGTGTCGGCGGCGCCTCGCAGCTGGCGACGCTGTTCGACGAGGAGTTCGCATCGCTGCCGGGCCTCGGCCTGCTCCTCGCCTCCGGCGACAACGTCGGCGCCTCGCCGGCCAACTCCGGCCTGCTCCAGGACAAGCCGGCCATCGACGTCGAGAACGCGTGGGGCCTCGACGCCACCTCGCTCGGCAACCATGAGTTCGACTACGGCGTGGCCCGGCTCCAGCAGCACATCGCCCGGGCAACCTTCCCGTTCCTCGCCGCCAACGTGGAGGACGCGACCGGGGCGCGGCCCGCCTGGCTGCAGCCGTCCAAGGTGTTCACGGTCGACGGCGTCAAGGTCGGCGTCATCGGCGCCGAGCTGAAGGAGACGCGCGAGCTCGTGAGCGCCGGCGCGACCGCCGGCCTGACCTTCGGCGACGAGGCCGCGGCCATCAGGGCCGAGTCCGAGCGGCTTCGCAAGCTCGGTGTCAAGGTCCAGGTGGTCGTCATCCACCAGGGAACCGCAAACGGCACGAACGCCGTCGACGGGAACGCGCCGATCCCGTGGGACGGCCCGATCGTGACCATCGTCGACCAGCTCCAGGACACGACGGTCGACCTCGTGCTGGCCGGGCACACCCACCGCGTCACCAACTTCGTCCGCGGCCGCATCACCGTGGCGGAGGGCCTCAACGCGGGCGCCAGCTACTCCGTGGCGCAGCTGATCGTCCAAGGCGGCGACGTGCAGTGGGTCGGGGCGGCCACCCGGGTGGCCAGGAACCTCGGCGTCGCGGCGCGCGCCGACGTGACGGCGATCGTCGAGGACGCGAACGCCCAGACGGCGGTGCTCCGCAACCAGGTCATCGGCAAGCAGCAGTTCGACATCAAGCGCGCCCCGACCCGCCTGTTCGAGTCGGCGATGGGCAACATGGTGGCGGACGCCATGCGCGCCAAGTACCCGCTCGTGGACGCCGCGTACACGAACTCCGGCGGCCTCCGGGCCGACCTCAACTGCTTGCCGGCGTCCGCCGGCGAGGCGGCCTGCGAGATCACCTGGGGCGAGATGTTCTCCGTCCTCCCGTTCGGGAACCGGACCGTGATCGAGACGGTCACCGGGGCCCAGCTCGAGCAGGCTTTCCTCAACGGCTTCTCGCCGAAGTGCAACGTCGCAATCGCGACGGGCCGCTTCCCGCAGATCTCCGGCCTCAAGGTCCAGTACCACTGTGACGGACTCCTGCCCGTTATCGACGGCATCTGGAAGGCCCCGAACGGCGTGGGCGGCACGCTCACGCCGGTCGGGCCGAGCGACCCTGTCCGCTTCGTCACCAACGACTTCATGTACACCGGCGGCGACGGCTACACCGTCTTCTCCCAGGGCACGAACGTGCTCCAGCCCGGCGACGACCTCCTCCAGGTCGCCATCGAGTACGTGACGGCGAACTCGCCGGTCGGTCCGGTGGTCGACGGACGGATCACCGGTCCGTAGTCGATCGCTTCACGCCGCACCTTGGGGACGGGGCGGGCCTTCGGGCCGGCCCCGTCCGCCGCTTCCGGACTACGTCGCGGGGAGTCGCCTCAGCGCGGCCCGGCGACCACGATGATCGCGAGGCCCAGGAGCGCGCCCACGGTGCTTGCTCCGAGGAGGGCCGCGCGGCTCGCGTCCGGCAGCGTGCGCGGGAGCACGCCGCCCGCGAGGCCGAACGCAAGGCCGGCGACCCCGAGGGCCAGCAGGAGCACCGCCAGGAGCAGCGCGGGGTCGACGGGCGGCACGGCCCGACCGTCAGAGACACCCTGCGTATCGAGAGCGAAGACGAAGCGCCGGCGGCCGGTCTCGGTCCCGGCCGGGTCGCTCGCGACGATCGTCGCGTCCCATCGGCTGCCCTCCG
>Ga0315291_10009082_pt1 | contig 12189 bp, 12 predicted proteins | sample YL17G12_20_MG_FD_203070 | JGI IMG/M metagenome (GOLD analysis project Ga0315291, IMG submission 203070) | Sediment microbial communities from Yellowstone Lake, YNP, Wyoming, USA - YL17G12_20 | ecosystem: Environmental > Aquatic > Freshwater > Lake > Sediment | place: USA: Wyoming | collected...
CCGGTCGTCTCCCCTGACGGCAAATGGGTAGCCTCTTACCTGGAAGATGATGACACGCTGATCGCATCTCGAATTGACGGGAGTGTATGCAAGTACTTCAAGCTCGACCTGGAAATAGGAGACGATCGCCCCCCTATGCTGGATATCACGTTTTGGTCACCGGACTCCAGAAAGATTCTTCTCGTGGATAAAGATTCGGTCCTTCACAGTATTGATATAGCCAGTGGACAAACTGAGTTTTACGAGAACCCCGATGCCAACAGTATTGCCTTTCCAACCATATCGTCAACCGACAAGAAACTGTACTATCTGGGCGGGTTCCGGACTGATGAAGAAGGTCCTCCGCCACAGACAATAAGTCTAAAGCGCATGGACCTTCAGGGCAAACGCACACGCACCATTTTTACATTTCGGATGCCGGAGCTTAGCGACAAGGGAGGTGGGGTGTTCTCCATCTCACCCAATGGCAAAATCGTCTTGCTGCGGGCAATTATCAAAGGTGAATCCGCAGAGGGCAAATCAGCCTTGATCTTCTGGGACGGCAAGACTCAGAAGATCATCCAAACAGACCGCTGGTTGCTCAAACCCCCTCTATAACGACAGCAACTTGATATTTGAAGAGAAACTCATTGGAACTGAGAACATATCTGAATTTGAAAGGGCCAAGTGACGGAAGCCGCTGTGTTCCTACGTCTCAATCAGGCCGACTACAATCCGCAAGTGCTCGTCGAACCTTGAACTACCGGTGTGACCGGGGCGGATTGAGGGCAACAAAGTACGCTCGACGAGTGCGGAACGTATTACAACCGGCGCCAAACTGACTGCGTTGGCCTTTTTGTGCCGGATTTTCCGACAAATGGCTTGACAGCACATATTGGAAGTTGTTACTCTGTCTGTGCTTAGAGATTTTCGGCGGTGTAGCTCAGTTGGTTAGAGCATGGGATTCATAAGCCCAGGGTCGTCGGTTCGAATCCGACCGCCGCTATTATCACGGGTTTCTTTTGCGACTGCCCGCTCTTGTCTTCAGGCTTGCCTTTCATCCGGGTACCGCCCTGGATTTTCTTTCAGCGTCGGGTGTGCCGCACGCTGGTCCGCTCCATAGCTTCCCAATTTTTGTTACTCACTGCGGGGCTGCCGCCTCTCTTATGTAGAGAGAGCCGTGAAAACGGCTGTCTCAGGCAGAGAATTCGACATATTTGGCAGACATCAAGACAGGAGGTTTGCGATATGAGAATACTAAGATTCATAAGGAAATGGCTGCATGAACTGCTGTGCTCGGACCTGGGGCTGTCCACCGGGATCGATTCGCATAAGTGGGAAAGCAAAATCGAGATTCTCGGACGTATCTCAAGCCGGTGTTGAGAGAACTCGTCTTGCGGGTGTAACCTCAGTGGGGGTTCCGGCCACTAACCCGATGATGGCAAACAACACGGCAAGAGTGGTCAGATAGACAAATAGAGGCGCAACAATGGATTATATGGCAGCAAGAATGAAACTGGAGCTTGAATCCTTCATAAATACCGGACTACAGGAAGGCTGGGATGGATGGCCTGCGAAAATTGGGACGCAAGTTGGGCGGCGCGGGCTATATGCCTACGCCCCAGATCAGGGTAATCAATACCGCTCCCAGGGCCAGATTCAGGAAAACAAGCCAGAATTCTTCGTTCTTAATAACCATGTTGCATGAATTGCGTGTCATAATTCCTCCATACCCAAGCTCAATTATAAGGCTTCTGCAAAATTGCAGGTTAGGCCTACTTAGAAAAGAAAAAATCGTCTGTTGCAGAACTCATAAGCTCAACTATTGCTGCAGCACAGGCAAGTGCGCTTCGGTACCTTCCCCATCGGCAGAATTTCACTGCCTCTTAACCGCCGTTTGGACTGGAACTCCCCTTGCGGCCTCGATATTCTCCCAGCGTCGGTTCGGTTTTTACTCGATTCTGTCTTGACTGGCGGCCAGCGGCGACTATACTGTGCGTGTGCTGTCGAAGCACGAAATTCTAAATTCTAAACAAATTCGAATAGCCAAAATGGAAAATCCGAAACGGGGTATTCTGAGGATTTGAGATTGGAGTTTTGCCATTGTTTCGGATTTCGAGTTTGGGATTTCGGATTTGAATCTTGTGCCCCCATCGTCTAGTGGCCCAGGACGCCGGGTTCTCAACCCGGTAACAGGGGTTCGACTCCCCTTGGGGGTATTTGAAGGCCGGTGTCCGTTTGATGCCGGCCATTTGCATTTGAAATGACTTGTGGTGTTCATTCCATCTGTTGGCTTGGGTAATTTTGACCGTGTATCGCTATGAGGTTTGCGCTTCGTTACATCTGCAGGCATAGCGTGAAGTCGCCTGCTGTTGGTTTCATTCTGGCTGTCCAGCTTGCTTTCTGCGCTTCGAGTCCTGCTCAAATCGTTTTCAAGGGTCGGCTTCTGGCGCCGCGACACCCCGGCAGCAGCGATATGATGGCGATGACGGCGGTGCACTGTTTTGCGAGCTTAGCGGGACCGGACAGCCAGGCGGTGGGGTTTCGGACGTTCGAGATGGCGCCTGCGGGCTGGTATTTCCTGCCGGGCAGTGCGGGCAGGTACAGCATCGTATTTTCCGATCCATCGGGTCTGATGTGCCCCATTGTCCTGACGAATCAATTTACAAGTCCCGGGGATGTGCTGGACCGCGTGCTGTCGCCTGTGTTTGACTATGCGGACTTTTACGAAGGGGCGTGGGACGAAAAGCCGGCCAGCGACTACTTCCAGACGTTCATCGCCAAAGGCACGAGCATCACGCGGGCAGGTTTCAAATTGGCCACCGACGGAGTCGATGGCCCCGGGCCGAAAGGGCAGAATATTCTTGTCTCAATCCACAAAAGAACGAGTGAAGCTCCCGACAAATGGCCGCAGGTAGGTCCGGCTGCGACCGTGCTGGACATCGATTGCGGCGGCCCAAAGAATTACTGGTGGTGCGCCGGGTGGGATTCAGGCCAAGTCCCGACGGAACCCGGCCAGACCTACGCTGTGCATTTGCAGGCGGAGGCGGCGGACGGGAGCTTTCAGGCGTTCTGGAGGCCGGATGAGAATGGCGGGCTCGATTGTTTTCGCATAGGGGCAGACGGCAAGAGCGGATGGTGTGGGCGGAACTTGTGTATGGCTGTAAGCTCGGACTGCGACGGTCTGGTTGTGCCCTACAATAAACGAGTCCAGAAAAAGTTCGTTGAATTCGCGGGCTTCGACAAATCCTGGTCGCAGACATACATTGCACAGGGCAAAAGCCTCGCGTCGGTCATTCTGTATGCGGCGACTTCCGGTGTGCAACCCTCGATAATGCGGCAGCGCGTAAAGGTCCGTGTTCGGCGTAATGGGCCGGGCTGGGCCCCAGGGGACGGCGAAATAGTCGGGATCGAGAAAATCGCTATTGGCAACGGCAACTACACCGGCGATGCCTCGTGGGGCGTCTTCGGCGTATCCTTCGCGCCCGGCGAAGCGCCGCTCGATCCGGGCGGACTTTATGCCGTCGAGTTTGAGTCGATTGAGGATTACTATACGCTGCACGGATACGTGAACATCAAAGGCCAAATCAGCGACGACAAGCCCGGCTTCAACCCTTACAGGAAGGTCGCACCCGACGACTATGCAAACGGAACCGCATACCGAAAGTGCCGCGAAAAGCAGGATTTTGACCTCGACATGCAAATCGTCGAATACAGATACGATGCCGGGGATTGGCCGAACGCTGTCGAAGGTTCGAACCTAATCAAGAACGGCGATATGGAATCCAGCCTGAACAACGTCAATGACCCCAACGATAGTACGCCTGCTTTCTGGAAGCGATTCGCAATCGACCCCGCCACCCGCTACCGTTATGTCACTGAAGGCGAAGAAAAAGTCAATCACATTGCCCGAGTTATTGGCGGCAGCGCCACCGGCAGGACCGCCGACGGCGGTCACGTCCAGCGTGTGGCCGGCCTGAGCAAGGCCGAGACGTATCGACTGACCGGCAAGGTCCGCTCGACCTGGCCCGTCGATGACAAGCACTCCTGCTTCATCGGCTTTGACCCGACCGGCCAGGATGAGGATCCGAATGCAGCCACAATCCGGTGGGAGGGATTGCCGTCTTTGCACGGCGTATTTGTCCCGTACAAGGGCGAGCCGATTCGGCCGATTGGAGATGCGATAAGCGTTTGGCTTCGCGCCAAGACTACTTTGACGCAGGACTACCGCTTTGAGGCCGATTTCGACGACTTCGCTCTCCATAAAGTCGCATCGGGAACACCCGTGAGATAAACCGCTCGGCAGTCGGAGGCCTGTAGAAGATAATGTCAATTGCCCGATGATAATTGTATGAATGTGACCAAAGCAGAACAGGATGAGCTATACATGCGGCAGGCCATAGAGGCCGCGAAGATTGCTCAGGAGAACGGCGATGTGCCGATAGGCGCGGTCGTTGTCTATGAGAATCAGGTCATCGGCAGGGCGTACAACCAAAGAGAGCAGCTTGCCGACCCGACCGCCCACGCAGAAATCATCGCACTGACTCAGGCGGCGGCATTTATCGCAAGCTGGCGGCTGCATGGCTGCACCATTTACGTCACGCTGGAGCCATGCGCGATGTGCGCCGGGGCGCTGGTGCTGGGAAGGTTGGACAGATTAGTCTATGGCTGCGAGGATCCGAAGGCCGGGGCGTGCGGGAGCTTGTACAATATAGTGCAGGATGAACGGCTGAACCACAGGTTAGAAATCACATCCGGCGTACTCGCCGACGAGTGCGCCAAGCTGCTGCAGGATTTCTTCCGGCAGAAACGCCCGGGCAACAGCGATATGCAATAACACTGAGCTCCGCGGGGGACATCCGCCGAATCGTGATAATCGCCGAATGTAATCCCTCCTGGAGCAGGAGGCGAGCCGGCTCACCGGGGCATTCCGGCACTAATCGACCTTGACCTTCTGCGGTTTTTTCTTGTCTGACTTGTCCTCTTCGAGACCTTCAATCTTCGCATCAAGAAGAGAACGAAGAGCCATCAGCTTCTCTTTGCGCGCAGCCCTGAGGTGCTTCTTGGCCTGTTCAGGCACGAAATCGAGGAACAGGTCCCAGAAATGTCTCTCGACGTCGAGCATCGAGTTGACGAGGTTCACGACTTTTTCTTGTTTCTTCGCCATTTTTCACGCTCCTTTGACAAAGGCAATTCTAAGCTCATCTGCTTTCAGCGTTGCCTTGCCGAGCTGCAGTAAGCTCAATGTGTTGGGAAGCAGTATTTCTCTTCGGTAATTTCCTATCCGGACCGTCAACTGGTCCTCGTTTCGCAGGATGTCGAGCTCGGCTTTCTTGACAAATGGCAGCCGGAGAATAAGCACGTATGCGTCTCCTTCCTTGACGACCTGTTGAGGTTTTTGGTCGTACAAGACCTTTGCGGGGTCGTCGCTGCCGTAGATGTCTGTGCCGAGCTGGGCAAGCCCCTTGAGTCCGACGATCTCGCTTCGCATCAGCTTGCTCTTCAAGACGGGTAACGGCGAGAAGACACTTTCGATCTTATCCATGTACTTTTGCTGACTCTTGTGCCAGCCCGAAAAGTATGAATCGGTCACTTCGTCCGGCAGAATCCTGTTTGCTATGACGCAATCGACCGGGTATCCGTACAGATTCAAGTACGTATAGGCCCGCTGCGTTTCCTCAAGAATGATCTTTTCGGGATTCAGGACGATTCGGACGGATGTCTGCTTGGGGTCGGCCAGCAACTCCTTCAGGGCGCCGATGCTGTCGAAGAGCTCCTGGATGGAGGCATACACCGAGTCGTCGGGGATGGGGATGGTAAGAATGGTCCTTTTCTTCATCGACCGCAATGTCTTAGCGACCTTTCTCTCGATGGGGAATATTTTCTGCATCCACCATCGGGCGACCTCCGGAAGGCTCAGCAGCCTGAGCGTCTGGCCCGTCGGCGCGCAGTCGATAATCACGCAATCGTACTGACGCGACTTCCTGGCGCGGTGTATATGCAGCAGGCCGAACAGCTCATCCATACCCGGCAGCACCGCCATTTCCTCCGCGAGAATGTCATCGACGCCGTGCGACTTGAAAAAAGTGGCCATGTATTCCTGGACGGTCTTCCAGTTCGCCGCAATCTCCTCAAGCACGTTGACTTCCTGCGCCCAGAGGTTGTCGGCGATCTCTGTCGGGGAATTCTGCAGCCGCACTTCGAGACTGTCACCCAAGCTGTGAGCGGCATCGGTGCTGACGACCAGAGTTTTGTGGCCAAGCTCCGCCGCCCGCATCGCGCTGGCGGCGGCGATGGTCGTCTTGCCCACGCCGCCCTTGCCCGTAAACAGTATTACCCTCATTCTCGCTCCTTCCGGCTGCGCTATCCTTGCGTCTTCAAGCGCCGGCTCGAGACCAGAATATATACCCCGAAAGCCGTATTTACCGGCCCTTCACCAAGACTCCAGTATAGCGGCATGCCCTCGAAAATGTCAACGGCAAACAGCGCCAGGCCGAACACGATGACCGCCGCGCCAAGGTAGCACAGAACCAGGCGGTGCCGCCGCAGGTCCAGCGAGACTACCCACATCAGCCCGCCGAACATCGCGTAGAAGCCCGAAGTGGAGCGGGCCAGGTAGCCCACAATCGGCTCGCCGGGCAGCCTGCCCATGCCAAGCCATTGATGGACGGCATCCATCCAGGAGTAAGGCATAACGACCGCCCCGACAGCCAGTAGCGCAGCGCTTCCCATAATGCGTAAGAACAACGTTAGTAAGCGATCTTGCTTGCTCATTATCTCTCGTTCTAAATGAATCTTCTACTATAGCACCGGGCTGTTTGTTCGATGCCAAGGTTCTCAACCCCGCTAAGACTTCTCGCCGACAGACCTGGCCAGTTCAGCGATGCGGAGCTCCAGCCGCTTTATCTCCCGCTTGATGCTGTTTCTGGCGAGCATCTGCCAGGCGAAAATCTTCATCAGAGCAATGCCCTCGACAAACAAGACAAAGATAGAAGCATACATAATCTGGTGTTTGGTCTGGTCGGCCTTGAAAAATTCGACGCCGCAATAAGCAGCCCCGCCAAAGAAGATGATCCCGAAGGCCCAGACCAGAATTGCAATGGAGAGCATCTTTCTGCTGTAGAATTCGCCTACCATCGACCGTATTGTGTCTTCTCTTGAGTCGTCGTAAGTGTCTTCGATCATTCTTTTGATTTGTTCGTCGTTCATTTCGTTTCTCCTTGATTGTCACTCGTAATGTTGTTGCCACAGACGTTTCTGCCATCGCGACACCAGCATTTCCAGCGCCTTGACGCTCCCGCTCTGGCAGTCCATCACGAGAATCTCATCAATCAGTTCTTCGCGTAAGTCGCTCATTCTGCTTATCATAGTCTGGATTCCGGCCTGCGCGGTTCATTTTTCTGGAAAAAAAACCATCCTGTTCCGCCGCCCCGGATTCCGCCTTGCAGAGCCTCGCTTTTACTGATATACTTACACAGCAGGCACCGGAGAGGTGTCCGAGTGGCTTAAGGAGCGGTCTTGGAAAGGCCGTGTGGGGCTTGTCCTTACCGCGGGTTCGAATCCCGCCCTCTCCGTTCAACGAGTTCTGCAAAATTGCAGGTTAGAGGTGCAGGGCTGCACGTCAATTGGTGCGGGGCCGGGGCTGTTTGTAGAGTGCGATCTTCTCGGTGATTTGCTTTGTGAGGGATTCATCGCCGGCATAGCGAGCGATCTCGAGGGCCTTTTCGAGCAACGCGACTGCTTGGGGTTGTCGGCCGGTTTTGAAATAGCCGGTGGCCAGATTGACAAGCACAGCGGCGTTGCCGGGGTCAAGGCGCGCCGCCTCCAGCCATTGGCCTATGGCTTCATCCAGCTTGTCCTGCTGGGCCAACGCCACCGCGAGATCGTTGTGTGCAGCGATATCGTTGGGCCGCAACCGCACAACCACCGAGAGATGTCGGACCACTTCATCGAACTTTCGCCGGCCAAGCATCAGCCGACCAAGGTTGTAGCGGGCATCCGCATTGTTCGGGTCGAGACGCACCGCCTCAGACAAATATGGCGCAGCCTCATCCAACTTCCCTCTGGCCAAGAGCAGCGCTCCGAGGTTGGCCTGTGCGCTGATGTGGTCGGGTTTGAGGCGCACAACTTGCGACCAATGCTTGATTGCCTCGTCGGGCTTATTGCTGCGCAGCATGGCCTGGCCGAGGTTGTAATGCGCCTCGGTGTTGTTGGGGTCGATGCGTATCGCTTCCGACCAATGACTGACGGCCTGATCCGTCTGGCCCTTCTGAAACAGGGCGGTCCCCAGATTGCAGTGGGCTTCGGCGTTGTTGGGGTTGAGCTCAAGCGCTCTTTTGCATTGGCGTTCAACGCCGTCATAATCGCCGGCCTTGATGAACTCTCTTGCGGCCCGGACAAAAGAGAGGTCATCGACGAATTGCTCGCGGATATTCTCGATGGCGGATGGTTCGGCATCGACAAATTCGGGTATGTTGGCGGCTCTGCCCCGCTCGGTGAAGCGATCCAGCACAACGGGCGGCGTGCTTTCCCCCTGCTCATCGATATGGGTCAGGAAAAGCTGGGTGTAAGGAGAATTGGCTTTCGAGGAGAAGACCAGCCATTTGCCGTTCGGCGACCAACTGTGCCAGGAGTTCATCCGGTTCGTGTTGGCGCGTAGTTTTCTTGGCTCGCCTCCCTCAGCCGGGATGATATAAAGCTCGCTGTCCGGCTGAAGCAGCATGTAATTTGCGGCTTTGCAGAACACGATCCACTTGCCGTCCGGCGAGTACTTTGGAAAGAAGTTGCTCATGCCGTTGCCGGAGGCGCCCTTTAGCGGCTCGGCCCTGCCGCCCCTGCCCTCATTAAAAGGTATCCTGTACAGGTCGAACTTGAAGGGCTTTTGCTCTTCGAGGAACTCCCAGCATTCATCGCCGCTCAAGAGGATTTTGCGCTGGCCGGTGACATTCTTGAGCTTGTATGCCTGGGTTGCGGCAAAGACGATGTGCTTGCCGTCGGGACTCCAGGTCGGGTTGCTTTGGACCAGGTTCGGGTCGTCCGCTCCCGGCAATGACTGAAAGGTGCGATTCTGCCTGTCGTATATGCACAGGATGCCCTTGATGGGGAAAAAGAGCTGTGAAAACTCCAGACCCGGCTTGGGGACAAATACGGACTCATCCTTCACCGTGCTCACGACAAACCTGCCGTCGGGAGAGACCTGCGAGAGCAGGCCGAATGTCAGCTCCTCCTCGTCTCTTTTGTAGTCGCTCCACGTTATGATTTCGCTGCTGTTGAGAACCATTTGTTCTTTGACGGGCACAATGGCGTATGAGCCTTTATCGTTGGCGTAATCCACGTCCATCCCCAGAATGCTGGCATCCGCGGAGAACGAATGGCAATTCCCGCAGACGGGCAGTTTCTCAAGCACAATCGGGGGCTGCTGAGGCGAAGATACCGCCCCAAAGCGCCAGCGGATGTGACTCGGGTCCTTGACGGCATCGACAAACGGAAGGTTCACTTCCCGGTAAAATATGGGCGCGCCGACCTTGTCTTTAGATGTTTTGATGCGAATTTGGCTGGCCGAGAGGATTTTGCGCGGCGCCTCGCTGTTGACGCCCAGAATAGTCACTTTCGCCTGGCTCTGGCCAGACCGCTGCTTTATTTCCTCCCATACCGCCGCTTTGGGTATCCACTGCGGTTCTTGGGTGAGGCAATTGATGGCTCCTTTGCCGTCCTGGAATTCGATTGTGACAAGCCAGGTATCGCAGTCCCTCGACGTTGCTCGGGATGGCGAGCTTGTCGAACCATCGGCATTGTCGTCTTTCCAGCAAAACGTCGGGGGCGCGATGTCGGGGGGGAATAGCGTCTCATCAAGGGGATATGCAATCGTCAATCCGCCTAAGCCCGGCGCTTGCTGATAGGCCGCCAGTATGCCCTGCGCAGCCCGTCCGCGCCCGGACATAGTGATTAGGCATACCGCCGCAACAGCGGCAGCGGCTAAGCTCAGTCCAATCGCGAGATAGCCAACCGATTTACGCATAAGGCGTTTATACGCCGAGCCTTCCGAAATTGTCCGGCCGGTACTTACCAGGGAGTTATCGGCTGACTTGGCGCTGGGCTTTAACTGCAATCGTTGTGAGAATCCTGTATAATTGCTGGGATATGATCGAATGCCTCAGACTACTGAAGGACGGCAGAGACTAACCGCTCAGCCGATACGCAGCGCTCGAAAAAGGGGCTTGCTGCAACCGGCGAGTCTAATTATAATGTGTTCTGATATGTGAATGAGCCAGGGGAGCTAAAGACCGGACGAAAGCTTCCGCCCGCGAAACCTGCCCTGAGCGTGCCGAAGGATCGAAGGAGCGGGTATCCGGACTACAGTTGAGATATCGCTGATTCAGCGATGACCCTATATCTGGAAACTCATTTTGTTGGAGCTTCTAAGCACAACTTTGGACAAGGTTAAGAGATGGAAGCATTAAAGGTCAACGGCGTGGAAAAGAAGTTCGCGCCCGGCAAGCTGCCGGCCACGGTTGCTGATTTGCTCGCGCATCTGAACGTAGATGCCGCCACGGTGGTCGCAGAAGTGGACGGCGGGATCGTTCAGCGCGACAGCTTCGCCCGGACAAAGCTGCGCACCGGCCAGGCCGTCGAGCTGATACGGCTGATGGGTGGAGGTTGATTATATGGATAAGCTCGTTATTGCGGGGAGGGAGTTTGATTCGAGGCTGCTCGTCGGCACTGGCAAGTTCGCATCGCCGGACATTATGGCCGAAGCTCTGAAAGCAAGCGGCGCGGAAATCGTCACCGTCTCGCTTCGCCGCGTCGATATCGACAATGAAAACGACGACACGCTCGCTGCAATCGACCGCAGCAGATACCTGCTCCTGCCGAATACCTCCGGCGCCCGCGACGCCGGTGAGGCGGTACGCCTTGCCAGGCTCGCCCGCGCCGCCACCGGCATTAACTGGCTGAAGCTCGAGGTCACGCCCGACCCGTACTACCTGCTGCCCGACCCCGTCGAGACGCTAAAGGCCGCCGAGATTCTGGTTAAAGAGGGTTTCGTTGTCCTACCCTACATCAACGCGGATCCAGTGCTGAGCAAACGGCTCGAAGACGTCGGCGCCGCTACCGTAATGCCCCTGGCAAGCCCCATCGGCTCCAACCAGGGGTTAAAGACCCGCGCCTCGCTGGAGATAATAATCGAGCAGGCCAACGTCCCGGTCGTCGTCGATGCCGGCCTGGGCCTGCCGTCGCACGCCGCCGATGCAATGGAGATGGGCGCCGACGCCGTCTTAGTCAATACCGCCATCGCCACCGCCGACGACCCCGTGCGAATGGCCGAGGCCTTCAAGCTCGCCGTTGAAGCGGGCAGAATCGCCTACGAGTCAGGCCCCGCCGCCGCAGGCAAACGCGCCAGCGCCTCCAGCCCGCTGACCGGCTTTCTGAGAGATTAAACGAATCTGGCGAGAATACTGATGAACTTCCACAAATATCACGCGCTTGGCAATGATTACATCATCCTGGACCCGGCTGAGGTCCCTGCCGTCCCGGCTGCCGAACAAATCCGCACGATATGCCGCCGCAACTTCGGCATCGGCTCCGATGGCATCCTCTACGGCCCGCTCAAAACCGACCGCGCCGACTTCGCGCTGCGCATCTTCAATCCGGACGGCAGCGAGGCCGAAAAGAGCGGCAACGGACTGCGCATCTTTGCCAGATACCTCTGGGACCGGAAAAAAGTCGCAAAAAGACCGTTCACAGTATCGACGCCCGGCGGCATCGTTACAGCACAGCTTGCCAGGGATGGCTCTTCTGTGACTGTCGAGATGGGCAAGGTCTGCTTCAATAGCGCCGAAATACCCGTAGCAGGTCCGCCGCGCGAAGTCATCAACGAGACAATCGAAATCGACGGCCGGAACATCACCTTCTGCGCCGCAACCATCGGCAATCCGCACTGCGTTGTGCTCAGCGAAGACATCTCTGAGGCACAGGCACGCAGGTTCGGGCCTGTCATTGAGCGCGATTCCCGTTTCCCCAACAGAACAAACGTCCAGTTTATGAAGGTTATGGACCGCGCAAATATACGGATAGAGATTTGGGAAAGAGGCGCAGGCTACACGCTCGCGTCGGGCAGCAGTAGTTGTGCCGCCGCGGCCGTGGCGCGCAGGCTCGGTCTGTGCGATTCCAATATCACTGTTCACATGCCGGGCGGCCAAATCGAGATAGTCG
>Ga0315291_10009084_pt1 | contig 12188 bp, 11 predicted proteins | sample YL17G12_20_MG_FD_203070 | JGI IMG/M metagenome (GOLD analysis project Ga0315291, IMG submission 203070) | Sediment microbial communities from Yellowstone Lake, YNP, Wyoming, USA - YL17G12_20 | ecosystem: Environmental > Aquatic > Freshwater > Lake > Sediment | place: USA: Wyoming | collected...
ACGGATGATGTGACCGCTCAAATGATTGCGCGCACTGGTAACGCTCGTCCCGTATGTGATGGATAGGGTAATATCCTCCGGGCGCAGGCAAAATAACACTTGCCTTCCGATGGGAATATCTCCCACTGCCTCCAGGTGTAAGCCGCTGGCTTCAACAATGACCTGCCCATTTTGAGAAACTGCCACTTTACCCGCGATAACCGTCTCGACACCCACGAAGGCAGCCACTTCACCATCGCTTGGGGCAGTAAACACATCCTGCGGACGCCCGACCTGGCGTAACACGCCTCCCAGCAAAACAGCCACCCGGTCTCCGAGCAGCAAGGCTTCGTCCAGATCATGCGTAATGAAGATGGTGGTGATGCTGGTTTGAGATAATAAGGCGTGCAAGTCCTGGAGCAGGCGCGATCTGGTAGGGGCGTCTAAAGCGGAAAACGGCTCGTCGAGCAAAAGCAACTCGGGCTGCAATGCAAAGGCGCGTGCCAGGCTGGTTCGTTGAGCCTCGCCACCAGATAATCTTTGAGCAGGCCGGTTGTGTAAATGGCTGATTTCGAGACGCTCGAGCCATTCTTTCGTGCGATTTTTAATCTCCGGACGTGGTATGCCTCTAAACTTAAGACCCGCAGCAACATTATCAAAGACAGACTGGTGCATCAACAAAGGTTCCTGGAGCACAAGCGCAATGCGCCGGCGATAAATTAATTCATTTTCATGCTCAATGGGTAAGCCGCGAAAATAAATCTGACCGCTGTGTGGAAGAAGTAAACGTGCCAGGACCAGCAACAGGGTGCTCTTTCCGGCTCCATTAGGACCAATAACCGCCAGAACTTCACCCTGGTGGATATCAAGCGCGTCAATCTGTAAGACGGCTTGATCGCTGCGTTTGACCAACAGATCCTTTACGCTGAGCATGGTTTCAGGCATGGGATTTTAACGAGCCCCGCGCTGCTGGATGAGGGTTAACCCCAGATTGACCATATATGCCAGGATGAGCAGCAGAATGCTAAGTGTGATGGCGTTTTGGAACTCACCCTTGCTGGTCTCCAGGACGATGGCGGTGGTCAATACACGCGTTTGGTGGCGGATGTTGCCACCCACCATCATCGAAGCGCCCACTTCGGAGATCACACTCCCAAAACCAGCCATCAAGGCAGCCAGGAGAGGCAAGCGGGCTTCCCGCCAAAGGGCGACCACCATTTGGGTGGACGAGGCTCCCAACCCAAGCAGTTGCAGGCGGAGGCGTGGATCGAGCTGCTGCAATGCGGAGGCTGTCAGCCCGGTCACAACCGGAGCAGCGATGATCGTCTGAGCAATAATAATGGCGATTGGAGTGTAAATCAAGTGCAGATTACCGAGAGGACCACTGCGCCAAAGAGTCATGGCAACGAATAGACCTACAACAACCGGGGGTAAGGCCATGCCGGTGTTGATCAGGCTGAGGATGAATCTTCGCCCACGTAACTGACTTAAAGCAAGCCAGGTTCCCAAAGGCAAACCGATGAAGAGGCTGATGAAGGTAGCCAAAAGGGAGACCTGAAGAGAAAGCAGGGTGATTTCGAAAATATCGGTGGTCATGAGGTGTATTGTACCTGCAACAATTGAAAAAAACACAGTCGAAAAATTTGGGTAGAACCTCTCAACTGATCCCAGTTAGGAATTGAACCGCGAAAAATTCAATAGCATTCAATTCGTCCTTGAACCATAGTTATTAGTTCAGCGTTATCACTAAGATTAATCTATAAAGATCTGCAGATGATGACATGGGCATAAGTGGGGCGGGAAAATTTGTGATTAATAAAATTTAACAAGGAACGAAATATTTTGGGCTAAAGAATGATGAGCACAATGTTTCATAGGGAAGGAGATGGATTGTCACACAAAGAAATTCTCAGTTATTATTATAGCACAAATGTTCTAATCCACAAGGGGTTTATGCAAAACTTCCGCAAAAACAGCGATATTTTAAGATTTCTCATCTTTCGGTATGGTAAAAAGGATTAATAACGAGTACCAGGACGGATGGGCTGACAATAATTCTAACTAGCAACAACATCCAATGCATAAATTATTAAGGGGCGCAAATAAGACAGCCCCATTCGATGAAAATAGATTATTTTCCGAGTGTAGATTCATCCTTGCCAGCATCCGGGGTAAATAGGGCTTGCCCATATTTTTCCACGCCGAAACTACCGATCAATGCCTGAGTATCGGGTGAAACAACGTAATCTGCAAAGGCGATTGCCCCGGTATTGTTCACCGTGGGGCAATTGGCTGGATTGACCACGATTACATGATAAATATTCAGCAGAGATGCGTCACCCTCGACAAGTATCTCAAGCCGGAGCGTATCCTGGTTTGCCAGAAAGGTCGCTCGATCGGATAATGTATAGGCTGCCTTCTCAGAAGCGATTTGTAAAGATGCAAGCATTCCCTGTCCTGATTCGATGTACCAATCACCTTCGGGGGTGATATTGGCGCTTTTCCAGATGGCCAGCTCTTTCGAATTGGTACCTGAAGCATCTCCCCGGGTGATGAATGGAGACCTGGCATCGGCAATTTTTGTAAAAGCATCTATCGCAGTGGCAGACCCCTTGATCCCGGCTGGATCTGCGGCTGGACCAACCACGACGAAATCGTTATGCATCACCAAACGGCGATCTGAGCCATAACCGTTGGTCATGAAATCCTTTTCTGCAGATGGTGAATGCACTAGAAGCACATCAGCATTACATTGCTGCCCCATTTTCATGGCCTCACCAGAACCAACCGCCACGGTTTGAACGGTATAGCCTGTATGCTGTTCAAAATCGGGGATGAGCACATCCAATAATCCTGAATCCTGTGTGCTGGTGGTGGTTGCCAGGATCAGGTTTGGGTTTGCTGGCTTTGGTGGCTGAGTGGGAGCTTGTGTAGCATCAGGCGTGGCAGTGGCACATGCCACCAGAGCAAACGATAGGATCATAAGGACTGCGAAAAAGGAACCAAGTTGTTTCGATGCTTTCATATTCTCCTCCATGTAAAGATTAATCTACCCCGACCATTACATTGGAAGCTTTGATGATGGCATATGCCTCTTTTTCTACTGTCAGGCCGAGATTTTCGACCGAATTGTTGGTGATGATTGAAACCAAGCGTGTGCCACCCGGAAGCTCAATAATGACTTCAGAATTGACCGCTCCATGTATCACCTTGACAATTTTGCCTTTCAATATATTTCTTGCACTGATCTTCATTTTTTCCTCCATATTTATCTTCTTAAAGAATGATTTGTTCTCCTAGATGGGTGACATCATACCCAGCCAGGTTTTGCACACCACGTCGAAATTCACCACTGTAAAGGGTATCGAATAAGGGTGAGAGTCGTCGATCTGTGATTTGTTCTTTGGTAATAACTAAATCGAAGCGTTCCTGGAAAAGCGGAATGAAATCCAAATGGTAGAAGGCTGCGGAGGCATGAATACCCAAGCCAACCTGTGCCTGACCTTGATGAACAGCTAACGCCACCTCAGTGTGAGTGTGGGCTTCTTCGTTATAGCCAACGACTTTTTCCGGTGATATTCCCAGGCGATTCAGCTGATCATCCAGCCAAACCCGGGTACCAGAACCGCTGTTACGGTTTATAAAGCGCATGTTTTTCGTCAGGTCTTCAAGCCCATGAACATGATGAGGATTGCCTGCTGCAACCATCAATCCCTGTTCCCGATATGCAAGGGTGAGCAGCACCATCTTTTTATCCGGGAAAAAGTGACGAACGAAAGGTGAATTGAATTCTCCCGCGGAAGCATCATAAAGATGACATCCTGCAACACTGCACATGCCTTGTCGCAATGCCACCAACCCATCCAGGCTACCCACTGGGAGAGTATATACATCCAGCTCACCAGATGAGGAATGGGCAAGCATTTCCAGGGCCATATCGTGGCTCCCAGAAAGGACTACCATCTTTTTTCCGGGTTTTTCAGGCAGCAACAGCTCCTGAAGGAGAAAAGCATGGGCTTTCGACTGGTAATATTTCTCGATATATCCTTCCGAGACCTTTACCTCAGACAATTCCACCAATCCAGCCCCCTCGAGCAGCTTGAGGTGATGGCGGATCCAGGCAGGATGTTCCCCCAAACTGCGACCCAATTGTGAAAGTGTGGCAGGACCGGCCATCAGCAGTTTAAGGATTGCAAGCCGGCGTGGGTCGGAGAGGATCTTCAATTGGTCGAAGGTATGTAAACGCTCTAAAGGTTTCATGTATGGATTTCTAGATATTAAATTTATTTTTAACGGTATGGAATAGTTTAATTTGAGATGATAAATCTGTCAATATAAATAGTAAAACTAGAATGGCTATCGTCCATAATTGAAGTATTTAGGGGCAGGTTGGTTTGATGGCTATTAGTTTGTTATACGACCGGGGATTAGGCTTGTTCGAACCAGTTATGTAACATAATAGCGGATCAGTCATCTATCGATCAAGATGTATGGATCAAGTAAATGCATTAGGGTTTTAAATACGAATCCAGAGCTGAATATCAGCTCTGGATTATGAGAGAGTGGAATTAGATTGCGGGAGGGAGAGGTTCGTCGGGACTTGGGGGTGGAGTCACTTTTTTCTTGCGCAGAACGAAGAAACTAACAAGCACGGCGATCACAATAAAGATGATCCCGCTACAGATCCCAACAATTCCCCAGAAATCTGATAGACCTTTACTCGTAATGCCGTAAAAATATGAATTTAGAGCATAATGATCAATAAAATCTGTCACTCCAAAACAAAGGAAAGCCAACCCAGGGCAAGCGCACAATAACACAGCGGCAATCGTAATAATTACAGCGGCAGTTCGATTACTCATGGCATTTCTCCTCAAAAGGTTTAGGATATGGCTAACAGGTTAAGTATACGGCATACCCTAAAAGGCTGCAAGATGAAATCACAGGCTTATCCCCTAGCACGACACATCAGTATTCAAGGCAGGTATTAAGCACGCAACCTGGCACCCAATTCCTGCTCCAACCGACGGATAATCCGCACGCGAACCTGGGCGACATCATTATCGGTGAGGGTTTTATCAACTGACTGATAGGTGAGTGAATATGCCAGGCTCTTTTTGCCCTTCCCGATTTGCTCACTACGATAGACATCGAACAGGATGATATTACTCACGATACGCCCTGCTCCAAGCGTAATAACTTCAGCGACGCGCTCAGCAGGGATTTCCTCGTCGACAACGATTGCCAGGTCTTCCAACACAGGTGGGAAGGCAGGTACAGGCAGCATATCATAGCGTTCCGGGATCATGCTGACCAGCAAATCCAGGTCCAGGTCAGCGGCAACAATCGGATTAGATGTAAAGTCATAGTGTTCGTGTACAAGAGGATGTAATTCGCCGAACACGCCAACTTGACGATCACCGACCAGGAGGCAGGCGCATTTGCCAGGGTGGAAGGTTGGATGTTCAGTGGGCTCAACCCGTATTTCGATGTGTAACTCTTCCATCAATCCTGCAAGGATCCCCTTGAGGTCATAAAAATCCATTGGGGCGATGTCGACTTTTTGCCATCCTGGCAATGTACGCGGCCCGGTGAGAACGATCGCCAGGCGATGCAGCTCATCCGGACGTTCACCTGCTTCTGAAGCCATGAAGATGGGTCCAACTTCAAAGAGTGCCATGCGTGGGCGAATATGGGAATTGCGTTCCAATGTTTCAAGTAAGCTATTAAGCACACTATGACGCATGACCACCCTATCGGAGGCAATGGGATTGATGATACGCAGGTATGGTTGGTCATCCGCGGGTGTTCCAGGCGCCAGACGTCGCGCTTCGCGTTCAGGTGTGGTTTGGCGGTGACTGACAATTTCCTGCAGGCCTAAATTCATCAGGATGGTGACGATGTGCTCTTCGCCTTCGAAGGTCGGGTTGCTGCGTTGGGGCGGCAATTCTGAAGCCAGGCGTGTCTCAGGGATGCGGTCGTAGCCATAGATGCGGGCAATCTCTTCAACCAGGTCGGCTTTGCCTACCAGACCTTCGCTGATATCCAAACGATGATCGGGGGTATGAGCGTGGATGACAACCTGGGAAGACCCCTCGCTGATCAATTCACAGTGGAAATCCAGACTTTGCAGGATTTTGGTGATCTCATGTACGCTTAGCTTGATGCCCAGCATTCGCTGGACATCATCCGGAGTGAGATCAATGACCGGATCAACAGGCTGAAGCTGGTAATTATCGATCAATCCCTGGTAGACTATCCCTCCAGCGAGCTGGTGCATTAATTTTAAACCGCGCCTTACCCCACGCTCAGCCATGGCTGGATGTACACCACGTGAGAATCGAAAGGCAGCTTCCGATTGAAGCTTTTGAGCCGCGGCTGTCTTGCGGATATTAATATTATTCCAAGATGCACCTTCCAGCAGGATGCTCGAGGTGCTTTTGGGGCGCCCTGACTGGTGATTGATAAGCGCATCATCTGAGGCAGCTTCCGAACGCATAGATGCGTCATATACTTCAGATTCAGCTCCCCCCATCACACCGGCGATGGATAGCGAACCAGCAGAATCACATACCAAAACTGTGAAGGGGTCCAGGGGTCGGTCGACACCATCCAATGTGGTGAGGTGTTCATCTGGATGTGCAGTGCGGGTGATGATAGTGGGGGGGTTGCCTCCTGCGCGCTGAACTAATACATCATAGTCAAACGCATGCAGTGGCTCACCAACCTCGAGCATGGCATAATTGGTGACGTCCACGATGTTATTGATCGGGCGCATGCCCGCCAGCTTGAGCCTGAGCTGCATCCAACATGGGCTGGGTTTAATAGTGACATTTTGGATCAACCCGAGCACAAAGCGTGGGTTCAGGTCAGGATTGGTAATCTCGATTGAAGCTTTACTCAAGATATTCGAGCCCTCAGCCTGGACCAGGTAGAAGTCTGCCGGGATGTGCATCGGTGCCCCGGTGAGAGTGGAGACCTCACGCGCGACACCCAAGATGTTGGCATTGCGGGCGATGTTGGGCAAAATTTTAATATCAAAAACCGCATCACCCATATAATCCACCAATGGGACGCCCACGGGGGCATCCTCATCGAGGATGATCACACCCTCATGGTCCTCCGAGATGCCGAGCTCTTTTTCGGAGCAAATCATCGAATAGGATTCAATGCCACGGATTTTTGCCGGTTTAAGTATGGTCAGCACCTGACCAGGTAGGTGACCATCATAAATACGGGCTCCTTGGCGTGCGTATGCCACTTTTAGAGGATTGGGCAATAGTCCCTGCCCTTTGTAGGGATATAAGTTAGGCGCACCGGTGAGTACGATGTGCTCCCGCTCACCATCAAAGAGCCTGCACAACACCAAGCGGTCAGCGTTTGGGTGAGGCATGACCTCTGAGACAGAGGCGGTGACGATTTTATCGGGTTCCCAAGCCAACCCAGAAATATTCGTATCACTATTTCCGCCGATACGTTGCTGTTCTACAGAATCGGATGGCGATTGTGGAAGGCCAATATAGATGACCTGTTCCACTTCCAGACCAGCCATAGTCAAACGTCGGGCAAGCTCGGGTAGAGGAACGTTGATATCGACGAAGTCTTTCAACCAAGAAATAGGAACTTTCATCTTTACCTCCGAAATATAAGAATAAAGGCACTTAACAAATCAGGCACTTAGGTAAAAAGGTAATTAGGCACATAAGTAATTAGGTGTTTGGATCATCTGAATCAGGATCTAGAATATATTGAATTGAATCATCCTGAATTCGATGAGTACTTCCGGGTTCGTTTTCTCCACGTTTACTTTTCTTGAGAAAGATGATATATCCATTTAGCAAACGACGTATATCTAGCATGTCTCCACTAAATTTATTGAAGATGTCTTGTGAAATATATCCGAGTTTGTGTGCTAAAGAGATTTGAGTAAATGACTCTTCCAGAGAGCCTCGGGCAACATAACAAAATCGGATTCCTTCCTGATAGTAATACCGTCCGTAACCTTCAGCAATATTGGCAGGAATACTTTGTACTGAACGACGTAATTGGGAGGTCAATGACCATTTTTCATCCAATGGAAGTGAAGGAAGAATCTGTTGATGAACATTAATAACAAAGGTCATTGCCTTCTGCCATACTAACAAAGTCTCTAATCCTATATCTTCAGCCATTACCATTTCCTAACTTTATCACCGGTTAAATACTGCCTGGACCATATTGCCTAGTAGCAAATTACCCAATTATTAATTGCCTATTGGTTTAGAACTGTTCCAAAAATCGCATATCATTGGCCCAGAAATAACGGATGTCTTCGATTCGGTGTTTGTCCATCATGATACGCTCAGTGCCCAAACCCGCGGCGAAGCCGGAGAATTTTTCGGGGTCATAACCACCATTTTGCAGCACAGTGGGGTGCACCATACCGCAACCTCCAATCTCCAACCAACCCGTACCTGCACATACCGGACAGCCCTTGCCATCGCAGAGAAAACATTCGAAATCCATTTCTGCGCTGGGTTCGGTGAAAGGGAAGTATGAGGCGCGAAACCGGGTGCGTACCTTCTGACCAAACAACCGGCGTGCAAAATCACTGATTGTTCCTTTTAGGTCTCCAAGGGTGATGTTCTTGCCTATAGCGAGCAATTCGACCTGATAGAATTGGGTTTCATGGCGGGCGCTGACCTGTTCATAGCGATAACACATACCAGGCAGGATTGCGCGGATTGGCTCTGGTGCATATTGGCGCATCACGTGGATCTGCCCCGGAGAGGTATGCGGACGCAGGGAGACATTAGGCATGCTGGTGTAGAAAGTATCATACATATCACGGGCAGGGTGGTGGGGAGGCATGTTGAGCAAGCCGAAGTTATAATCGTCCGTTTCTGCTTCTGGAGAGCGGTAAACCTGGAAGCCCATATCAGCAAAAGCGCGGATAACTGTCCTCATAGAGATAGTAGCAGGATGAAGACGCCCCATAGGTAACACACGCCCAGGTAAGGTGACGTCCAGGCGCTCGGATTGAAGTGAGCGTTGGAGGGTTGATTGGCGTAAAACATTGGATCGGGATAAATAAGCTGCTTCCAAAGCACGTTTAACTTCATTGGCGCGTTTCCCAATGACTGGTCGTTCATCCTTGGAGAGCTTACCCAGCTGGTCAAAGACCAGCATCAGGGGTGCAGACCGCCCAAGATGTACAACCCGCCAACCTTCCAACCTGGCTTCATCCTGGATTGATTCCAACGCTTGTAGAGCAGTTTGCTCAATTTGATCCAATTCTGTCAACATATACACCTCCAAACCAAACGATCATCATGAGTAGATAAGTATTGATGTCATATACGAGCAAAAGAATCAAAACTCCCGCCCCATCAAGGGACGGGAGGCGTTTCCCGCGGTACCACCCTTGTTGGTCGCGATTGCGACCCTCTTCGTCCGACGGCAGGTAGGCGATCGGTTCCCAGACTAACGCTTGGGATGCGTTCCGCGCTAATAGTGTACGCCACATTCACCCGGACAGCTCCGGAGGGAACTTCGTTGGATTTCTACCTGGCGGGGTTTCAATCTGTGCCCAGCGCCTCCCTGTTGGTTTCGGTCCAACTACTTTCCTCTTTCAAAGCCTTTTATATTGTTCCCCCTATTATCGGCGAATGTCATTTTCTGTCAAGCCTTTGCTCATGAATAGCATCCATAGCAGTGTAAAGTCAATATATTGACTAGTTCCGGGCAGGCAGGTCGATTTAGTTCCAGCAAAAGGTGGGAATTGATTTACGGGTATAATCTACCCAATGAGATTACGCCGACTACTAGTTGTTTTGATTGGTATTTGCCTCTCCCCAATTTTGTTATCAGCATGCAATAAGAGCAGTCCGGTCTCTACCAACACACCTGCCGTGGGGAAGAGCTCTGAAACACCTTTGTTCACACCTGAGCCATCCATCACTCCGATTCCACCCACAGCAACGCCAGTGCCATTGGCTGCTGTAATCAATGGGGAGGGGATACCCATGGCTGAATTTCAGGCGGAAATCACACGCTTGCAAGCGTCTTCCACCATAACTGGCACGATTCTCGCATCCGATACGAATACAATCGTCTTGAATGAACTGATCGATCAAACCTTGTTAGCTCAAGCTGCAACTGAAAATGGCTATTCTGTGGATGATACCCTACTTCAATCAAGAATAAGTGCACTCGAAGACCAGCTCGGTGGAACCCAAGCTTTAACAAACTGGCAAGCTACTCATGGCTATTCAGGCGAGGATTTTGTGCGAGCGTTAAAACGATCCATTGGCGCTGCCTGGATGCGGGATCAAATCATTGCGGCAGTGCCAGAGACTGCTGACGAAGTGCATGTGATGCAAATATTGGTGCCCACTTCAGCAGAAGCAGATCAAGTTTATGCCTCGCTGCAATCAGGAAAAGATTTTCTGGATATAGCAGCCACGTATGATCCGGTGACTAAAGGAGATTTGGGGTGGTTCCCACGTGGGTATCTGAGTGAGTCAGCCATTGAAGAAGCTGCGTTTGCGCTACAGCCTGGCCAATACAGCGAGGTGATTCAGATGGATATCGGTTTTCACATCCTGTACCTGGTGGAAAGGGACCCTGAACATACCCTCCAACCGGATGCCAGGAGGGCATTACAAGTCAGGGCTTTGCAGCAGTGGTTGAGCGAGCGCAGGAATCAAAGTGAGATCCACATACTACTACCGTAACCCGGTTTAATTGGGGAGATGATAGATGGATGCGTATGAATTTTCTGAGGCGAAAGAACCTCCACGAAAAAAAAGACCTTCGGGATTGGTGTGGAATGTCTTGACTATTTTGGTATTGGTTACCGTACTTTGCGTTGTATCGATCTTCTTTCTGATCTTCATTGATCCGAACAGTAATCTAAACCCGTTTCCACCACCGACAGCGAATCCGGCTTTGGCAACCGCGACCGTCACTGTAATACCACGCTTTACAATGGTCCCTTCATGGACACCAACCAATGCCTTGCCCCAGATTACAGACACGCCGGAACCATCTAATACACCCATTGTTATAACCAGCGTTATCGAGAACCCAACCGCGGTGGAACCAGCCATTGCGGGAACCACAGATCAATATGCATTTATGCTTCAACAAGGAAGCCCATCCGCAATCACCGGAGCACAGTTTCACCCGGATGCCGGATGTAAATGGACAGGGGTTGCCGGGCAGGCGACGAGCCTGAACGGTGAAGCGGTGAGAGGATTATTCGTACAACTAGGGGGATCCATACCCGGGGATGATAGCATGGATAATCTAACCATGACCGGATTGGCACCTGAATATGGTCCGGGTGGTTTCGAGATTACCATATCTGATACACTGGTAGCCTCAAACAGCACCCTATGGATCCAATTAATGGACCAACAAAACCTGCCTTTATCAGATCGGATTTACTTCAGTACGTTTGATGATTGTGAGAAAAATCTGATTATTATCTACTTCGATCAGGTACGCTGAGCAAAAGCCAGATAAATTAACGTCGACATGGCTGCCAGGAAAGGGACGGCAGCCTTATTTTTCACCCCAAAGATCCTTCATGTAAAGAGCATCCTCTTCCATGATTGGGCTTTCGCACAAAATCCTCCCGCGGCAATAAAAAGCAGCGAGTGCCTGGAATAAACCAGCCAGGTTCAGGTCAGCTTCTTTCAATTGAAGATGTTTCTTCTCGCCTTTCTCTCCATATTGGATGCCCGATAAGTGTATGTGTAAATGCTTTAGAGACTCACCACCCAAGGTTTTTCCATACAGCTCGAGGATATGAGAGAATTCATCATAGGTGTTGATTGAGCCATTACCTGGGCGGGCATGCAGGTGAGAAAAGTCAATGCAAGGCTCAATACCAGGCAAGGCTTTTGCCATTGCCAGGGTATCTTCAAGAGAGCCAAGCAAGGCGGATTTACCCATGGTTTCAGGGCGCAAAATCACCTTATTCCCTGCTGCTCTGAGCACCTCCAGGCATCCTTGAAGGCGTTGAATGGCAATGGGTAACACTTCTGCAGGAGGTTTCCCAAAATAGGAGCCGGGATGAAAGATGATGTCGGTTGCTCCTGCTAGATTTCCATATATGGCCGAATCCATCAAGCGCTTGCGTGAATTAACCCACTCTTCATCGGTTGCATTTAGGTTTATGAAGTAAGGAGCATGGATGCTGATCAAAACATCCTGCTCACTCG
>Ga0315291_10009085_pt1 | contig 12188 bp, 15 predicted proteins | sample YL17G12_20_MG_FD_203070 | JGI IMG/M metagenome (GOLD analysis project Ga0315291, IMG submission 203070) | Sediment microbial communities from Yellowstone Lake, YNP, Wyoming, USA - YL17G12_20 | ecosystem: Environmental > Aquatic > Freshwater > Lake > Sediment | place: USA: Wyoming | collected...
CGCACTATCCACTATGGGCTTCCCGTGGCGGCGCTTCACCTCAGCGATGACCTTCGCCACCTCGACGCGCTCCCCGAGCTTCTCCAGTAGCTCCCCGTTGAGCCTGTTGATCTCCTTCCGGTACCCCGCGATCTCTTCCTCGTAAGTCATCTACTTTCACCTAGGACCTGCGGTATGAGCCCCCTCCTGATGGCGTGGTCGGCGAGGACTACGGCCACCATCGCCTCGACGACGGGGACGGCCCGGGGGACTATGCAGGGGTCGTGTCTCCCCTCTACGCTTATCTCGGCCTCGGCCCCCGCGGCGAGGTCGACTGTTCTCTGGGTCTTGGATATGCTCGGGGTGGGTTTGAAGGCGGCGCGCAGGACGATGGGCGCGCCGGTGGTGACGCCGCCGAGGACGCCCCCCGAGTTGTTCGAGGCAGTCGAGACGCGCCCGTCCCTGATGGTGTAGGTGTCGTTTGCCTCTGAGCCCCTCATCGAGGCGAGCCTCCTCCCTGCGCCGAACTCGACGGCCTTGACGGCGGGCACGGCGAAGAGGGCCTTGGCTATGTCTCCCTCGATGGTGTCGAAGACGGGCTGCCCGACCCCCGCGGGTAGTCCGAGGGCGATGCACTCGACCTCTCCGCCGACGCTGTCGCCATCTTTCTTGGCCTCCTCGATGATCCTAATCATCTCCGCTGAGGCGGAGGCGTCGGGGCACCCGACGATGCTCGCATTTGTGTTGGCTTTGATCTCCTCGACGGTGGGCAGGTGTGCCTCGACGCCACCGATGGCGCGCGTGTAGGCGATTACCTCGACGCCCATCGTCGCGAGGAGCTGCTTGGCTATAGCTCCCGCCATGACGAATCCGGCGGTGATCCTGCCGGATGCCCTCCCGCCTCCGCGGTGGTCGTTGAACCCCCCATAGCGGACCCGGGCGGCGTAGTCTGCGTGCCCCGGCCTCGGCCTATCCCTGACCCCGTCATACTTCGAGGAGTCCTGGTCGCGGTTCCACGTGAGCATGAGGAGGGGCGCCCCCGTGGTGTGCCCCTCGTGGACGCCCGAGAGTACCTCCACGGCGTCGTCCTCGCTCCTGCTTGTAGTGACCCTGCTCGCACCCGGGCGCCTCCGGGCCATCTCCCGGGCGAGCGCGTCGACGTCTAGCTTGAGGCCAGCGGGGCAGCCGTCGACGACGGCGCCGACGCACCTGCCGTGGCTCTCCCCGATGCTCGTAACCCTGAATGTGGTTCCTATGCTGTTGCTCATCTCATCTCCAACCTCCCACCTATCGAGGCGAGGTCGCCCCAGAATCCCGGGTAGGACTTTGAGACGCACCCCGCGTTTTTGATGGTCGTCTCCCCCTCCGCGTGGAGGGCGAGGACGGCCAGCGACATCGCTATCCTGTGGTCGCCCCAGGGGTCGATCTCCGCCCCCTTGAGAGACCCACCGGTGATGACCGCTGAATCCGCGTCGTAACTGATCTCGGCGCCCATGCGGGTCAGCCCCTCCGCCATCGCGGCGACCCTGTCCGACTCCTTCAGCCTCAGCCTGCCGAGGCCGGTGAGGCGGCTCTTCCCCTCCGCGGCGGCGCAGAGGGCGGAGACGACGGGGAGGAGGTCGGGGCAGTCGCTCAGATCCGCCTCGATCCCCCTCAGTCCGGATACGGATACCCTGACGGAGCCCCCGCTCAAAGAGACCCGTGCCCCCATCTCCGATAGCAGGGGGAGGATCGCCTTGTCGGCCTGCGAGCTACCTGCGTTCAAGCCCTTCACGGTCACCTCCCCGCCGAGGGCGCCCGCGGCGAGGGGGTACGAGGCCGAGGACCAGTCTCCCTCGACGTTTACCGTCGCGGCCCTGTACGGCATCAGCGGCGCCGTCAGGTGCCTCATGTCGGGGGAGGCCTCCGCCTCGACGCCGAAGGCGCGCATCGCGTCCATCGTCATGGCGACGTAGGGGTGGGACTCCAGCTTGGTGGTGAGCGTGATCTCGACGGGTGCCTCGGCGAGCGGGGCGACGGCGAGTAGGGCGGAGACGAACTGGCTGCTCACATCGCCGGGGAGACTCGCCTCGCCGCCCCCGATCCTGCCTGTTCCAGCGACGGTGACGGGGGGGAGACCCCCACGGCTCTCGTTACGCACCCCGAGCTGGGTGAGCGCGCCGAGCAATGGGCCTACGGGTCTCGACGATAGGGAGGGCCCGCCCGTCAGCCGGCACTCGCCGTCGACGAGGGCGCAGATGGCGGCCATGAACCTGAGGGTCGTACCCGATTCCCCGCAGTGGAGCCCGCCGGCGGGGGCCCGCAGATCGCCCCCTTCGATGACCCACTCTCCGCCGCGAGCCGTCTTAACGCCGAGCTTCTGGAGGACGGAGGCCGTCGCCTCGGTGTCGTCCGCGGCGAGTGGGTTCACTATCCTGCTCCTCCCACGGGCAAGCGCTGCGAGTGTGAGTGCGCGATGGGTCATGCTCTTCGAGGGCGGCGCAGTCAAGCAGCCGGAGACCCCGGATGGCCGAATAGTCACGTTCAAGACGCGACGGCCTCCAGCCTGCCGAGGATCGCCTCGGCGACGCGTATGGGCGGCACCCCGTTAGTGTCCACGACCATATCCGCAGCAGCGAGATACCTCTCCCGCCTCTCCTCCAAGAGCCCCCTGATCCGGGTGAGCCTGTCCCTGCCCGCGAGCAGGGGTCTGCCGGAGTCCCTGCGGGTCCGGATGTTGATCTCCTCGGGGCTCGCCGTGAGGAGAATCATCCTGCCCTTGGCCCTCAGCTCCTCGACGTTACCGGGGTCGAGGACGGCGCCGCCGCCGAGGGCGATGACCTGCCCGTCACCATGGCTCAGACGTCTAATCACCCCCCGCTCGAGCGCCCTGAAGGCGGGCTCACCCATCTGGGTGAAGATCTCGGAAACCCTCATGCCGGCCTCCTTCTCGGCCTCGGAGTCGGAGTCGACGAAGCGGTAACCGAGGCGGGGGGCCAGCAGCTTCCCCACGGTGGTCTTGCCCACCCCCATGAATCCGAAGAGTACCACGTTCAAGCTACTGCACCCCCGAGGGCGTCCCTCGCGGCCCGTATCATCAGCGACTCTGGCGCCTCCCTCCCCGTCCAGAGCCTGAAGGCCTCCGCTCCCTGGTAGACGAGCATCGCGAGCCCGCCGAGGGTGCGGGCCCCCGCGGCCTCCGCGTCCCTGAGCAGGCGGGTCCTCTCCGGGTTGTAGACGAGGTCGAAGACGAGCAGCCCCGTGTGGAGGGCGCGTGCCTCAACGGGGCTCTCGCCTTTGTTGGGTGACATCCCCACGGGGGTCGCGTTGACGAGTATGTCAGCGGAGGAGAGTAATTCCCCGACTCCCCCGAGGTCTCCGCCGCGTATCTCCGCGCCGGTTTGCCCCCGCACCTCTCCGGCGAGTGCCTTCGCCTTGGCCTCGTCCCGGGCGAGCACGCTGATCCATTCGGCGTGTGGCGCCAGCCCGCTGGCAACCGCTCGCGCGGCTCCCCCCGCGCCGAGGACCACGACCCTGCACCCGGCGAGGTCGCCGTAGACCTCTCTCAGGGCCCTAGCCGCGGCGACGCAGTCGGTGTTGTACCCCCTTAGACGACCGCCGCTGTTCACGACGGTGTTCACAGCCCCGACGGCGGAGGCGGTCTCATCCAGCTCGTCTAGGAGAGGGAGGACCGCCACCTTGTGGGGTATCGTGACGTTGAAGCCCGCGATGGAGAGGTCCCTCAACTCGTCCGCCTTCTTTTCCAGATCCTCCGGCGGGATGGGCATCAGACGGTACTCATAATCCAGCCCCAGCGCCCGCAGGGCGGCGTTCTGCATCGCCGGGCTCAGGGAGTGGGCAACCGGGTGACCGAGGAGATAGAGGAGCTTCACGACGCGACCCCCATGAGGCGATACGCCTCCCTCAGCGAGGCGAGTGTCAGCTGCCCCGGGGCCACGCTGCTCTCCTCCCCGGCGGAGGCGTATGTGAAGGCGCCCCCCATCAAGGGGGAGAGGACCCGCGACGGTACCCCGAGGGCCCCCATCGCGAAGGAGACGTTGCCCGGCTCCCGCGCGAGGTACTCGAGGCAGAACAGGTTATCCGACGGGCTCACCGCCGTCCCCACGATCTTGACGATGTCCGCGCCCGCCCCCTTCGCCTCGCTGTGGGAGGTCAGAATCTCACCGAGTGCCGGTGTCCGATCCAAGTAATGGCGTGAGACGATGACCAAGGCACCCTTCCCATGGGCTTTTTCGATCAGTTCCCCCAGAGAAACGGAGTCAGCCTCGACGTCTACGTAGTCGAACCCGGCTCGGACAGCTGAGAGCAGTAACCTTTGCCGCTCGCCCTCGCCCCCGCTCCATCGCCCGCCGTGAGAGGGAACCCTCGCGGTGCCTACGAGGGGAATGCTGGTTGATTCCCTGAGCTTTCGGAGGTCGAGACGCTCGGCGGCGTAGTCGAGTCTTAGCTCTATCAGGTCAGGTTTCGTTAAGCCGCGGATTACGCCTGTGGTGGCCGCGGTTGTCGTGGCGGGGATGGAGACGCATATCCTGACCATGCTATGCCTCCAGCGCCCCCCATATCTCCGCCTCCGATACACCCCGCACCACGGGCTCGGAGCCCATCCCCGTGGGGAGGACGAGGCGAATTGATCCATGCTCAGCCTTCTTGTCCCGTTTCATCAGGGGGATGACCTCGTCGACCCCGTAGGGCGCCTCGGTTGGTAGCCCGAGGGCATCGAGTAACGCTACCTGCCTCTGGAGATCGGATTGCTTTAGCAGCCCGAGGCTCACAGCGATCTTCGAGGCGGCGACCATGCCGATCGCCACCGCCTCCCCGTGGCGGATCGAGTGGCCGGAGAGTGTCTCGACGGCGTGGCCGACGGTGTGGCCGTAGTTCAGCGCCGCCCTGACCCCCTTCCCGTCGCGCTCGTCTACCTCGATGTAGCGCGCCTTCGCCGCGACGCACCGCGTGACCACCCATCGGAGTGCCTCGGGGTCGGCGGACAGCAGTTTCTCTGCTTCGACTTCGACGCCCTTGTAGAGGATGGCGTCGGAGATGACGCCGTACTTGGCGACCTCGGCGAGTCCTGAGCGGAACTCGCGCCCCGGTAGGGTGGTGAGTAACCCGGTGTCGCAGGCGACTAGGCTGGGCTGGTGGAAGCTGCCGATGAGGTTCTTCCCAGCGGGGTGGTTGACTGCGGTCTTACCGCCGACGCCGCTGTCTACCTGCCCGAGGAGGGTGGTCGGCACCTGCACGACGCGTACCCCGCGCATGTAGATGGACGCGGCGAAGCCGGCGGAGTCGCCTACGGAGCCGCCGCCGAGGGCGACGACGACGCCCTTGCGGTCCAACCCATGCTTGATTAGGCCGCCGAGTAGCTCCCCCGCGGCGTCCCAGGTCTTCGCCTCCTCCCCCTCGGACATCATGACCTTCCCCGGGTGTAGCGCCTCGAGCGCGGTCATCGCCTGACCCCCGTATAGCCTGTCGACGCTGGGCGAGGTGACCACCACGCACCCAGTCACATCTAAGAGATGCTCACCTATCGCTTCCCCGAGCCGCCCCAGCAGCCCGCCCCCGACGAGGATGGGATAACTTCTCTCGCCGAGGTGGACCGTGGCGGCCCTCATCGTCTCTGGGCTCATGGCTCAGAGCCTTTTCCCGACGGCCACCGCGATGGGGGCTATCTCCCGCATTAGCTCCGCGAACTCGGGGGGGTGGAGGCTCTGGTCGCCGTCGCTTAGCGCCTTCTCTGGGTGGGGGTGGACCTCGATCATGAGGCCGTCCGCCCCCGCGGCGACTCCCGCCTTGGCCATCGGGGAGACGAGGCTGCGGATGCCCGTGCCGTGGCTGGGGTCGACGACCACGGGGAGGTCGCTGAGCTGCTTGATGACGGGCACCGCGGATACGTCGAGGGTGTTCCTCGTGATGGTTTCGTATGTGCGTATGCCGCGCTCGCATAGGATGACGTCCCCGTTGCCCTCGTTGAGGATGTACTCGGCGCAGCCGAGCCACTCCTCTATGGTGGCGGACATCCCCCTCTTGAGCATCACCGGCTTCGCGGCGCGCCCCACCCTCTTCAGGAGGCTGAAGTTCTGCATGTTACGCGCCCCGATCTGGAGGATGTCCGTGTAGCCCTCGACGAGCCCCACGTCCTCGGGGCTCATCACCTCGGTGATTATTGGGAGCCCCGTCTCCTGGCGTGCCTCGTCGAGTATCTTGAGCCCCTCCTCGCCGAGCCCCTGGAAGCTGTAGGGGAGCGTCCGGGGCTTGAAGGCCCCTCCGCGGAGGATGTGCCCCCCCGCGGCCTTCACGGCGCGCGCCGTCTCCAGTATCTGCTCCCTGCTCTCGACGCTGCAGGGCCCCGCCATGACGGTGAGTTGGTCGCTGCCGATTGTGACATTCCCGACCCTGATCTTGACGCTGCCGTGCCCGTTCTTCACGGCGAGCTTGATCTTCTGAGATACCACTAGCTTCGACATGCCTGTGCCTCCGAGTCGATCCCCTTCAGCACAGGCTGGGGGCCTTAAACCCGAAGAAGGCGAACGCGTGGGCGTCGCTCAGAGTCTCATTCATCCGGGCATCCGCCCGGCTGTTGGTTAGAACTAGGTTTGGAGCTGCGCTCCTGCTTAGACTGGGGTAAATTGGCGCATTTATCGCACCTCTTCCGATACCAGCGAATTGGGTCCATTCTGGGTATTTAACCGGTTTGGGCAGGTTTAGCTGGCGTAGCCGCCCGGGGGATCAGTTAATAACCGTTGAAGGGGGATGCCCTATCATGAGTGAGGAGAAGTCCCCCCTCGACCGCCTTCTGGCGCGCCAAGACTTCAAGCCATTCGCCGGCCGACACGCCTTCCACGTCCTAGAACTCTCAAAGAAGAAGCTCAAGATGCCCCCCGTGAGGGAGGGGGACGTCCTCAAGGCAGTCAGCAGCCTCGGCGTGGTCCTGGAGACGGAGGTCGCAATGATCGTGGCGCTCCAGCAGACGCTCTGCAGGCGCTGCGGGAACTGTTGCAGGAACAGGGGACAGATCCGTTTCAGGAAGGACGAGCTTCAGGGCGTCGCCGACCACCTTCACGTCGAGTATAAGCGGCTGAAGGATCGCCTAAGGGCGACGCCGATGGGGGACGGCACCTTCACCGTGGCACAGCCATGCATGTTCCTGCGCGACAACCTCTGCGCCATTTACCCCACCCGCCCCTGGACCTGCCGAGTCTACCCCGCCAACGACCTCCTCACAAGCATGGGGCAGAGCAAACCATTCGACGGCTGCCCGATAGCCGACGAGCTACTCGCCGAAGTCGTCGTCAAGAGGGTCCTGGAGGAGCAGATGTGGAGGGAGCACCCCGAGGAACTAAAGGTCCTCGCCGAGCGGAGGAGGAGCGACCTCGCGAAACTCTCGGAGCTGCCGCAGAATGAGAGGATGAAGCGCCTCGTCGAGGGCTACTCCCGGAGCATATCGCGGGGGCAAACCCGGTAGATTTCACTTCTTCTTGACCTTGGCGGGCATGGATGCGGCGTAGGAGTAGGATCTATCCAGCCAATGGGCTAGGGGCTTCTCATCCCGCATGACCACGGGCGGGAGTGTGGCGTACTCCTTCATCGCGCCCCCCTTCATGGGCTCGAAGGGCCTTGCCCCCAGGCTCTTTATCTCCACCAGATCGGTGGGTGTGAGCCGGAGAAAGATGTCGTCGCCGAAGACGCCCGTGAACATGTTCCCACCCACGAACCAGGTTGGGGCGCCGAAGAGGACCCTGCGGTCCCCCCTCCTCGAGAGGGCGCGTTCGAGATGCTCGGTCTTCTCAGCTGAGGGCTTCGGCCACGGCATGGCTATCGGGTGTAGACTGGGTTCAGCCCGTATTAAGCAGGCGGCGTGCACCGGTAAAGCTCATTAACCCTAGCGGCTCAACGGTCTATCAATCGGTGATTTTGTTTGAGGCGAATAATCCTCGACACGGACCCCGGCGTCGACGACGCCCTGGCCTTCCTCCTCGCCTTCGCGAGCCCCGAGATAAGGGTTGAAGCGGTCACGACCGTCGACGGCAACGTCGACGTGGAGAAGGGGACCAGGAACGCGAGGCAGCTTCTGGAGTTCCTCGGCAGGGACGATGTGCCCGTGGCGCGTGGCGCCGCTCACCCGATGCTCAGGCCCATGGGGAACGCTGAAAGCTTCCACGGCAAAACGGGGCTCATGGACGCGGTGCTCCCCGAGCCGAAGATGAGGGTGGATGGACGGGGCGCCGCCCAGCTCATCATCGAGGAGGCGAACAGCCTTGGGAAGGAACTCACCATCGTCGCCATCGGCCCCCTGACGAACGTCGCGGCGGCGATCCTCGCCGACCCCACGATCCCCGATAAGGTGGGCGGCCTCGTCATCATGGGCGGCGCATTCGGACTCACCCCCTACGGTTCTGGGAACGCTAACGCCGTCGCCGAGTTCAACATATGGCATGACCCCGACGCCGCCAAACTCGTCTTCGACAGCGGAATCCCCACCGCCTGCATCGGCCTAGACACGACCACCCACCCCGACTACAGGATGAGCAGGGCCATGTACGGCGAGGTGATCGCCAAGAAGACGAAGAGGTCGAAGCTCATAGAGGGACTCTGCGGCGCCCTCGTGGAGAGGTTCAACGGCTTCAGCCTACACGACCCCATGGCGATGGCCTACGTCGCCGACCCCACCATGTTCAGGACGGAGAGGTACAGGGTGGAGGTGGAGACGGTGGGCACACACACCATAGGCATGACAGTCATCGACCGGCGCAGGTTCCACCGCGAGGAGAACCAGAACGCGGTGCACGACATCGTCGTAGAGGTCGACGCCCCCCGCTTCCACAAGATGATCAAGGATAGGGTTGGCAAGGGGGGCTAAGGGTGGCCGACCTCATCACCTGCGGCGCCATAAACTGGGACATAAACCTCTTCATGGAAAGGCTCCCCCGCGCGGGGGAGGAGGTCCCCGTCAGGGAGATACAGCGCGTCAGCGGCGGTACAGCCGCAAACGTCGCCGTGGCAGCTGCTCGGCTCCTCGGGAAGAAGCGCGTCGCCTTCATAGGCGCCCTCGGGAAGGACGAGATAGCCGACAAGCAGCGCGGCATCCTCTGGGAGGAGGGGGTAGACGACTCGGGGCTCCTCCTCGTGCAGGGGGAGGAGTCTGGGCAGGCCTACATAAGCATAGGCGGCGACGGCGAGAACGAGATACACACCTACTTCGGCGCCAACCTCAAGCTCGACGGCGCCTGCCTACGCGACCCCGCGAGGCTACGGCTCATCGAGGGGGCGAAGGTCTGCGTCATAATGGACCCGCCGCTGGAGACGGCGCGGTGCCTCGCCGAACTCTGCAGGGAGCACGGCGTCACCGTCATCTGGGACCCGGGGGTCTACGCCGACCTCGGCCTCGACGCCCTCACGCCCACCCTCGTCAACACGGACTACTTCATCCTCAACCACGTCGAGTACGAGAACCTCCTAGGCACGAGCTCAGCCCACGAGATCGCGAGGATGATGCACGAGAGGTTCAGGGGGCTCAAGTGCATAATCAAGCACGGCTCCGAGGGGTGCACGCTGACGCAGGACAGCGTCGGCGCCATGATCCACGTCGACGCTGTGCCGCTGGAGAAGCTGGGGATGACCGTGGTGAACAGGGTGGGTTGCGGTGACGCCTTCATAGGTGGCTTCGCCTCGGCGAAGGTCGATGGGCAGGAGGACACGGAGGCGCTCCGCTGGGGGAACGCGGGGGGCAGCTTCAAGGCGACGCGTAAGGAGACGCGTGGCGGCCCCACGAAGGCGCAGCTCCTCGACCTCATCGAGGAGTGGAGGCGCCTCTAATTGTCCAATAACCTACGAGGTTCGAAGAGGGTCTCCGCGTACCTCGACGAGAAGGGCATCGAGGCTAGGGTCGTGACCCTCGACGAGTCAACTCGGACGAGCCAGCTCGCCGCCGACGCCCTCGGCTGCACGGTGGCGGAGATTGCGAAGAGCATAGCATTCAAGGTGGGGGAGCAGGCGGTGGTCGTCGTCATCAGCGGGGACAGACGCGTAGACGCGAAGAAGGTCTCCGCCCACCTCGGCGTCAAGGTTGGCAACGCTGACGCGGATACGGTGAAGGCGCTGACCGGTTATGCGATCGGCGGCGTACCGCCCTTCCCCCACGACGCGGGCGTCAAGGTCATCCTCGACGGGAGCCTCACCCGATTCGAGAAGGTGTGGGCCGCCGCGGGGACGCCCAACTCGGTGATGAACCTCGCCGTCGAGCAGCTCAGGGGCATCGTGGGCGACTTCGTCGACGTCGCCGCCTAGCCGCACCTATCTTATACGCGTTTGAGCATCCTCGATCCATGTACAAGCGCATAGGCATCCTCGGCGGGCTCACCCCCGAGTCCACGGTCCCCTACTACACGCACATAATCCACCGCTACGAGGAGATGTTCCACAACCACGCCTACCCGGAGGTGGTGGTCTTCAGCGTCAGCTTCCAACGGTTCGAGGACTGGATGGGGGTGGAGGACTGGGAGAGCATGGAGCTTGAGTTGGCGAAGGGGCTCCGCGCCCTGCACGGGGCGGGGGCGGACTTCGCCGTCATCGCAACCAACACGATGCACAACCTCTACGAGAAGCTCGACAGGAGGAACATCATCCCCCTCCTCAGCCTCGTCGACGCCACCGGCGCCGAGGTGAAGAAGACGGGGATAAAGAAGGTCGGACTCATCGGGACGAAGTTCGCGATGAACAAGCCCTACTACCGGGAGGGGCTGGCGAAGTACGGCGTCAAGGTGGTGGCCCCCGACGAGGAGGACCAGGCGTACATCGGCAGGGTGATCTTCGAGGAGCTAGCCTACGGCGTCCTCAAGGATGAGAGCAGGAAGGGGTACCTCGCGATCATGGATCGGCTCAAGGCGAAGGGCGCGCAGGGGGTCATCCTCGGCTGCACCGAGATACCCCTACTCATAAAGCAGGAGCACACGAAGATACCGGTCTTCGACACGACGACGATACACGCCGAGGCGGCGCTCCAGCACGCCATAAAGGGCTAGCGCGCCACGAGGAGCGTGAGCTCCTGCAGGCCGTCCACTATGCAGTCGGGCCTGAGCGTCGCCAGCTTCTGCATGTCGTGGGTCCCCGTTGTGACCCCGACGGTGCGGACCCCCGCCCTCTTTCCCGCCTCAAGCCCTATCGTGGTGTCCTCGACGAAGACGGCCTCCTGTGGCTTGACGCGGAGGCGTTCCAGGGTGAGGTTGATGATGTCTGGGGCGGGTTTGGGGACGGGGACGTCGTTTATGCCGAGGACTAGGTCGAAGTAGCCGCGGAGGCCGAGGGCGCCGAGTAGGCGGGTGGCTACGTCTCCGCGCTTGGTCGTGGCGATGCTCTGCAGGTAGCCGGCCTGCTTGAAGTGTTTGAGGGTCTCCTCGACCCCGGGGAGTACGCGGGTCTTCCGTGGCCCCACGTCGGCGTATATCTCGATGAACCTGTCCCAGCACGCCTGAAGCCTGTCGTGCTTCTCCTCGGGGAGGACCCTGCGGAACATCTCGGTGAGGGGGAGCCCGATCATCTCCTTGATCGACTCGGCGGGGCAGGCGGCCTCCCCCAGTTCTCCGATGACCCGGTTGAAGGCCTCAATGATGGCCTCGGTGGAGTCGATGAGGGTGCCGTCGAGGTCGTAGATGATGAGCCTTATCCCGCTGAGCATGCCATCTATGTCGCCGGCGGCGCCATTAAACGGTTCCTAGCCACCACCCTTATCCAAGGCGGTTCAGATAGGTCATCTATGAAGCACTTTTACTATGGGGATGTCCCTCTCGTCGACATAGGCGCCGGGGCACAGGGGGCCAAGAGGCGGTGGCTCGTGGATCAGGAGTCGGGCGCCGCGGTGTCGATGATGTTCGTCGAGGTGAAGCCGGGGGGCAACACGCTCCGCCACGCCCACCCGTATGAGCACACCATGTTCTTCCTAGAGGGAACGGGCGAGGTCGTCGACGAGACAGGCGTTAGCCCGATAGGCCCACTGGAGGTCATCTACATAGAGCCGAACGAGCTCCACCAGATCAGGAACACGGGGGCTAAGACCCTAAAGTTCATCGCGGTGGAGCCCGCCCAGAGGAAGGCTTAGAGTTCCATGGGCTTCCCGTAGGCTTCGGCGTGGAAGACCTCCTTGAAGGCCCTCCTTGGCTTGGGGTCGGGGGTCTCCGCGGGGACGCCCAGTGGGAGGAGGCAGATCACCGTCTTGTCCA
>Ga0315291_10009087_pt1 | contig 12187 bp, 8 predicted proteins | sample YL17G12_20_MG_FD_203070 | JGI IMG/M metagenome (GOLD analysis project Ga0315291, IMG submission 203070) | Sediment microbial communities from Yellowstone Lake, YNP, Wyoming, USA - YL17G12_20 | ecosystem: Environmental > Aquatic > Freshwater > Lake > Sediment | place: USA: Wyoming | collected...
AGGGGGTGGGAGTGGCGGTGGCAGTGGCGGTAGACGTAGGCGTGGGAGATGGCGTCGAGGTGGCAGTGGGGGTGGGGGTGGGAGACGGGGTGGCCGTGGGCGTGGGGCTGGGCGTGGCAGTCGGGGGTGGGGTGGGGGTCTCGGCGGTGACGGTGGTCGCCGGTGTCTCTGCAGGTGCGCTGGTCGCTGGCGGCTCGCTGGGCGCAGCCGTGGCCGTCGCGGCTGGGGGTGGCGCGCCGCCGCTGTCCTCGACCAGCAGGTAGGTCGTGCCGCCGATGATGCACCCGGCGTATTCGTCGGCGCAGCGTGCCCCGGGTAACGTCAACGTATACTTGCCGTTGGCCGGCTGGACCACTTGCTCCGCCCCGGTCTGGTCAATCAACCGCGCCTGCGCCGCCAGCGCCGGCACCGCTGCCGTCGCACTGGCCGCTGTGCGCGCCCACAGCACGCGCGTCGTGAGATTCCCTCGCTTGAGCGTCACCACCGTGTACAGCGCACGGCGGTCCTCCCGCGCCGAGACAGTCCCGGCGTAGTGCGTCGTGATCAGCCGGTAGGCGTCGAACGCCGGCCTCCGCGAACCATCCGGCCGCAGCACGCCGAAGGGCTCCCCCCCAGGTGGCAGCCCCGCGTCCAGCCATTTGTAGACGGCGATCCGCTCCGCCCCCGCGCTGAGCGCCAGCGCGAAACTCTGCAGCAAGAACCCCGCCTGCTCCTCCAGGCTCACCCGCCAGCGCGGCCGCTCCAACGGCCACAGCGGGTCGCTGTCGGGCGAGGCGTTCGTCTCGTTCACCCACATCGGCTTGCGCAAACCGCGCGCGGCCAGCGCCGCCCGCGTCTCGTTGATGATGTAGGGCACCGTCTCGGTCTGAAAGTAGATGTGCAGCGTGACCACGTCAAAGTAATCGTTGTTGGCCGCCGCCGTGGGGTCCTGTGCGACCAACTCCAGGAACCGTCGCAGGTACGTCCGGTCGTGCCAGAAGGTCAACCCGGCCAGGTGGATCACAACGTCGGGATTCGCCTGGTGCGCCACCAGGTAGGTCACCTTCAGCAGTTGATAATACTCCTCCAACGAGCCGCACCACTCGTGGCCGTAGGTCTGCGGGTCAATGTCTGGCTCGTTCCACACCACCCAGCGGTTGATCCGCCCGCTGTACGCCCCGACGACGCGGCGCACGAACGTCGCCCACAGGTTGCCCGGGTCGTCTAGCGGCAGGTCCAGCCCACGGGGAACCCCGCAGCCGGGTGGGCCGTCGGTGGTCCAGGCGGGCGTATGCTTCAGCAGCCCGACCACCTCCCGTCCCTGCGCAGCCGCCCACTCCAGCCATACGTCCTGCACGTGGTACCCGTTCCACTCGTCGGGGCTGTTGGGCTGCAACTCCGACCAATAGAACAGGATGCGCTCCCAGGCCACCCCCGCCTCGACCGCCGACGCCGTGTCCCAGAACGCCTCCACCGCCCCAAACCGTGGATCCGGCGGGGCTTGCTGGGCCGACACGCGCGAAGTGAACAATGGACCAATGAACAATGAGCAAATGACAAATGAACAAATGACAAACGTGCCGATTCGCGATCTGCAATTTGCGATTCGCCATTCGCCCATTCGCCCATTTGCCGACTTGCCGACTTGGACTCTCGACCTTAGAAACGGATTACGCATTACGGATTACGCATTACGCATTACGGATTACGAATTACGGATTCCGCATTACGGATTCCGCATTCCGCATTCCGCATTCCACATTCTCCCGGTACCACTCCCAGAACCGGCGCATCCCCTCGGCAACCGGCGTCGCCGGCTCATATCCCAGGAGCGTGCGAGCCTTGGAGACGTCGGCGTAGGTGATCGGGGGTTCGCTGGCCGGGGCGGGTGGGGTGGTCATGCGGGCCTTTCTTCCCACCAGTTCCTCCACCAGTTCCACAAAGTCCCGCATGCGCACCGGCTCGCCGCGGCCCAGGTTAAGCACCTCGTACCCCAGCGGCCGGTCGGCTGCTGCCACGATCCCCGCAGCGATGTCGGCCACGTACGTCCAATCGCGGCGCATCTCTCCCCCGTCGTACAGCGTGAACTCCCGCTCGTGCACGATGGAATCGGTGATCTGGTAGGGCATCATGTCCGGCCGCCCCCGTGGCCCATACACGGAGAAGAAGCGCACGGCGGTGAAGGACAGCCCGAACATATTGTGATAGGCATATCCCATCGCCTCCCCGGCAATCTTGGTCGCCGGATAGGGGGCCAGCGGGCGCCCCAAGGGATCGTCCTCGCGAAAGGGCAACCTGTCGGTGCGCCCGTAGACCGAGGAAGTGGAGGCAAAGACAAAATGGGGCATGCCCGCCTTGCGGGCTCCCTCCAGCAGATTGACCGTACCGCGTACGTTCACGTCCACGTACAGCGGGGCCCGCTCGATAGAATAGCGCACCCCTGCCATCGCTGCCAGGTGGACCACCGCGTCGAACCGGCCCTCCGCACAGATGCGCTCCATCGTCTCTGCGTCCCGTATGTCCACCTCGTGCAGCGTGAACCGGGGCGCTGCCGCCAACAACGCGGCGTTGGCCCGTTTGCGGGCCGGGTCGTAATAATCGTTGAAATTGTCCAGCCCGGCCACCGCGTCCCCGCGCGCCAGTAACGCCTCCGCCACGTGGCTACCAATAAACCCCGCCGCACCAGTAACTAGGATGTTCATTCTCGTTACTCCAGTAACTCGTTATTCCAGCAATCCCAATATCCGCATTCCGCATTCCGCATTCCGCATTCCGCATTCCGCATTCCGCACTCCGCACTCCGCACTCCGCATTCCGCACTCCCCAATCCGTCAATCCTGCGCATCCGTGTTCTCCCTGCCCCCCGCCGGCCGCACATCCTGCACGTTCAACTGCAGCCGCTGCTCGTTGTTCCACTCGTTCGCCTCCAGGTGGTACACGACGTCCACCCGGCCAGGCAGTTTGCCGCACCACTCTCCCTGCCGGAAAGCGATGGCGTCCCACGTCACCTGGTCATCGAACAGCGCGAGTTTCAGATGTTTCCCCTCGTTCCCCACCGTCCGCTGGCCCTGCACCTGCACGTTCCGGCTGAGGAACAGGGGGTGCCGGTTAGCGTGGCCGCACGGCTCCAATTGCGCCAGTTCCCGCTTCAATTCCCACGACAGGTCGGACAATTTGACCTCCGCGTCTACGTTCAACACCGGAGTCAATTCCACGTCGGCCAGTTGCTCCGCCGCCAGCCTGCGCAGCCGGCGGGCCAGTTCGTCCAGATGTTTGTTAGGCACGGTGAAGCCGGCCGCTGCCGCGTGCCCGCCGTGCCGGATCAGCAACTCCTCGCACTCGTCGAGCGCGCGCGTGATGTCGAATTCTGGAATCGAACGGGCCGAGCCCCGGCTCTCCTCCTCTCCCACCTCCACCACCACCGCCGGGCGATAAAACTCGTCCACCAACCGGCTGGCCACCAGCCCCACGATGCCCGCCGCGAAGCCCGGGTCAGCCGCAAAGAGGAGCGGCGCTTCGTCCGTCGCCGCCAGTGCCAGTTGGCGGGCCCGCTCCTGCGTTTCGACCGTCAGTTGCTGGCGCTCACGGTTCAGTCGGTCCAGTTCGCCGGCCAGTTGCTCCGCCTCGGCCGGGTATAGGGTCTCCAACAGGCGATAGGCAGTCTCGGCGTGGGCCAGCCGCCCGGCGGCGTTGATCCGCGGCCCCAGTGTGTAGCCCACGGCCGTGGCGTCCACCTGCCCGGGCTTGAGCCCCGCCTGCCGGCACAATGCCTCGATGCCCGGCCGTTCCATGCTGTTGATGCGCGCCAGCCCCTTGCGCACCAGCGTCCGGTTCTCCCCCCTGAGCGACACCAGGTCCGCCACCGTCCCCAGTGCGACCAGGTCCACCAGGTCCTCCTCTTCCAGGCGCACCTCCTGTGGCGTCACCGGGACCTTGCGATGGCTGCGCAAGAGCGCCTGGGCCAATCTATACGCGATCCCCACTCCTGCCAGGTCCTCGAATCCATAGCGGCCTCCGCCCTGCTTGGGGTCCACCACCGCCACCGCTTCCGGCAATTGGGGGCCGGCGGGGTGGTGGTCGGTGATGATCACGTCGAGCCCCATCCGGTTGGCATGCGCCACCTCGCCTGGCGAGCGCATGCCACAGTCCACGGTAATCACCAGGCTGATGTGCTCGTGGGCCAGTTGGGTCAACGCGGCCTTGTGCAGGCCGTACCCCTCGTCCACCCGGTGCGGGATGTACGGCCTCACCTGGCCTCCTAGCGCCCTCAACGTCTGGACCAGCAGCACCGTCGCGGTCACCCCATCCGCGTCAAAGTCGCCGTATACGGCGATCGGCTCGCCCGCCCGCAGCGCCCGCCGCAACCGGGTGACGGCGGCAGGCACACCGGTGAGATCGAAGGGATTCGCTGTGTCGTCCCCGTCGCTGAGAAAAGCGGCCACCTCAGCCGGGTCGCGGACCTCACGGCTGTAGAGTACCTGCACGGTGATCGGGTTCAGGTGGGGAAACCGGGCGACGTGGTCGGGTGGAGTGGTCGGCGCGATTTTCCAGCGCTTGGGCTGTAGAGCCATGGCACCCTCCGTTTCAACGACTCGTGAGTGTAGGGTGCTATCTTACCACAACGCACGCAAAAGGAAAAGCCCTTCCCTGTCACGGGGAAGGGCTTCCCGGTATTGGTTTGTCGGAGATCGTCTAGATCCAGTTCTGCTTCTTGCAAAAGTCGGTGATCAGCGGAATATTGACCCACTGACCCTGGTAGGACTGGATCGCCAGCACGATCGCGTAGATGAGCCAGGCAAACCCGATCACGCATCCGATGAAGAAGACGACGCTGAGCACGGCCGAGATGACCCAGCCCACGATTGCCAGGGCCAGCGATAGAACCGCATTGTACTTGACGAAGGGACGGGACTTTTTATCCTCCATCAGCAATGCAATAACGGCTAGAGGCCATAACAGCCAGCTCAAAAGTGCCCACAACTTGTCGTCCTGCGTGACGTCCGTGCCACCCACTGGTATTTCTGCCATTTTGCCTTACCTCCTTTTCTGTATAGTGCTGTCTGATTAACCTTATAGTTGGTGATGCAACTGCGTGCCGCGCTGCACCACCGGAAACACGTGCTATTGTAGCCACTTTCCTATGGATGTCAACTTGGGGGCAGACCTGGACCTTCCCGAAAGTTCAAGTGTGCCGCGAAACCCAAGTGTGCCGCTCGACCACCACACGATCCACGCTTCACCGCTAAAGCCTGCTTGCTATTCTAACAGACTATCGGGCGATGTCAATCCCCCCTCTCCCTCCCAGGAAAGCCTGCCCTGAGCGAAGCCGAAGGGAGCCTGCCCTGAGCGAAGTCGAAGGAGGGCCAGGGGTCAGGGTGCTTCTCCCCCTTGACATAGAACACATGTTCGTGTATAATAGAGTCAAAACTAGTTCGGGTTTTGTTGTGTAGGTCCGGAACGAGGAGGCTGACGATGGGTGAGCGTCTGTCGAAGAGGCAAGAGAGAATCCTGGAATTTGTCAACGTGTACATCGAGAAGAACGGTTATCCGCCTTCGATCCGTGAGATCGGTGCGGCGACGGGTACCAGTTCCACTTCGGTCGTGAGTTACAACCTGCAGCGGTTGGAGGAAAAGGGCTGCCTCAGCCGGGATCGGGAGGTGTCGCGCGGATTGAAACTGACCACCGCGGCCCGCGCCCACATGGAGCCGGCTGCGGTGGTGCGCATACCGCTATTGGGCCGGATTGTGGCCGGTGAGCCAATCCCGGTGCCGGCCAGCGACTTCCGCCTGATGGGGGATGAGGCGATCGAGTTGACCCGCGACGTGCTGGGAGACCCCAACGGCTTGTACGCCTTGCAGGTGCAGGGAAACTCGATGATAGATGCGCTGGTGCACGATGGCGACGTCGTCGTGATGCGCCACCAGAGACGGGTCGAGAACGGTGAGATGGCAGCGGTGTGGCTAAAGGACCGCGAGGAAGTCACGCTCAAGCGTTTCTACCAGGAGGTGGGGGGACGGGTACGCCTCCAACCCGCCAACCCAGGCATGAAGCCGATCTACGTGGACCCCCGCCAGGTAGAGGTGCAAGGTAAGGTAGTGATGGTCATCCGCCAGTTATAGTGCCTGCTGCGCGCCCCTGGTTGTGCTCCAGAGGCCCTGGCCGCGAGGCTGGGGCCTCTTTCTTTATCCCAATTTCTCGTCCCACGATTTGGGATAATTCCCCTTGACGCCGAAGACAAGTTCTGGTATGATATGGAGGGCAGTAGAACGTTTGTTCTATCACCCTCGTGATCGCGATTGGGGGAGAAATAGGGATGCGCAAGAAATTGGAGTTTCAGGCAGACCGTATCGAGGCGGTGCTGACGTTGCACAAGGTGCCGGCGCGGGTGACCGGCGGCACGGTGACCCCGCGTTGGGTGCGCTTTCAGGTGTTGCCTGCCGTCGGGGCCAAAATCTCCAAGATCAAGGGACTGAGCGAGGAACTGGCGGCGGCCCTCGATGCACCCAGTTGCCGCGTCAGCCGGCGCGGCGCGGCGGTGGCCGTCGAGGTCCCCCGCGAGGACCCTCAGCCGCTGCGCTTGATGCCACTCTTCCGCCAACTCTGCGATGATGGTGGCATCCCGCCGGTGGCCGCCGTCCTGGGCCTGGCGGAAGACGGGGCCCCGTTGCTCATCCGGCTCCCCTCCCCTGACGTGGCCCACATCCTGGTGGCCGGTACGACCGGCTCGGGCAAGACGGTGCTCTTGCAGACGATGATCCTGAGCCTGGCTCTAACCAACCCGCCTCCTTACCCTACCCAGGGCGATGGTGGGGGTGGGGGCCTGGCGCTGGTGTTGATAGACCCCAAAAACCATGCCTTTACTCTCTTTCAGGGGCTGCCCCACCTGGCGCGCCACGTGGTCTGTGAAGTGGGCGAGGCAATCGAAGCGCTGCAGAGCCTGGTGCGCTTGATGGAGAGGCGGGGGGCAGGGGACAGTGTGGGGAGTGGGTGCCGTGCGGATGGGCAGCCGAGCGTGGTGGTCGTGATTGACGAGTTGGCGGACCTCTTAATGGTCGGAGGTGAGCCTGTGCAGTGGGCGCTGACCCGCCTGACGCAACGCGGTCGTGAGGCCGGCATCCACATCGTGGCGGCCACTCAAAAGCCCATGGCGGCCGTGTTGGGCCCCCTGGTCAAGGCCAACTTTCCCGTGCGGCTGGTCGGCCGGGTGACCAGCATCGAGGACGCGCGCACGGCCACGGGGTGGGGTGGCACGGGGGCCGAGCGGTTGCTGGGCCAGGGGGACTTTCTCGCCGTAGCTGAGGGGCGGGTGATCCGCTTCCAGGTGGCCCACGTCTCGCCAGCCGAAATCCAGGAGGCCGTGGCCCGCCTGGCGCAGGGCGTTGTGTTGCCTGTAGGCCCTTCTCTTGCGCCTCCCGCGCGTCCGGCCTCGCTCCCCTGGCCGGTGAGCCGCTTGACCGAAGTCTTGAGAGGAGTGTAGCGTATGGATGAGAGAGAGAATCGCAGCCGTAGCGGGGGTCGCTTGAAGATCTTTGCCGGCTTGGTGGCGATGGCCTTCGCCGTGGCCCTGGCCATGGTCATCGGTCGCCGCCTGAGCGACGAAGCATTGGCCGTACTGGCCGGGGCGGTGTGTGGCGTGGGGGCGGCCATCCCCACCAGTTTGCTCATCGTGGCGGTCAGCCGCCGGCGCGAAGAGCAACGGGCGCAGCCGGCCGTGCCGCAGGGGATGGTTCCGCAGGGGATGTACCCACCGGTGGTGGTGGTCGCGCCGCCGGCCGGGCCGCAACGGTACAACGATTGGAACCCCTTCCCCCCTTCGCTGACGGCACCCGTGCAGCGGCAGTTTACCGTGGTGGGAGGGGCACCGATAGATGCGGAGGTGAGGACGTATGAGCGTTACGCTTGACGTGAGGCGAGGATCTCGGGTGAGAGGTGGAGGGGAAAGCCGCCGCCCGCGCGGTAGCGAGCCGATCGAGATGCGAGAACGGCGGCATGGCTACTTTCCCAAGGCGTTCGTCTGGCGTGGGCACCGCTACGACGTACACGCTGTGGAGCGTTGTTGGACCGTCGCGCGGCAGGGCGGCCGGGTGGACCGGCACTGCTTCCGGGTGCGCTGCCGCGAGGGCACGTTCGAGGTATATCAGGACGCGCGGCACAACACCTGGCACTTGCAGCGGAGGGTGGTGTAGCAAGAAGAAACCGGGTTTTTTCGAAAAACCCGGTTTCTTGTTTGACTGCCACTCAGTCAAGATCCCCGTCATGCATCATAAGAGACAGGGCATTGGTCTGAGCTATCTGACGACGATGGGTAGATAGACGAAGTAGGGCATGGCCAACATTGGCGGTAGTCCTGGATCGACTGGCGTCTCCGGTGGTAGACCCATCAGCCCGAAGTAATCTTGTAGAAACTCATCCCATTCCCCGTCTGCCGTGAAGCTGAAGACGTGGCTCATGTACGAGGTATGGTCCCATCCGCCAGATGCAGGGGGGAAGTAGATAGACACACCGTGTGCGTCGTCCAGGTCCCAGTACTGTGAATTCTCACGATAGTAGTCAGACTTGTGATGCTCTGCTACGACTAGTGTATTCACCGCGTCCATCACACCCTGGGCCGCGTTTTTCACGCTGTTGTCCGGCACGTTCTGCTTGATCAGCCGCGCAAAGTCGTACAGGTCCAGATACTGGTCATCGTTGTCAATCACAAGGTAGTTTCGCGAATCGAATTTCTGGGTAGCATCTCGCGTGTTGCTCACATAGTACTTGTTGGCGTTAAGGTTGACTTGCAGGGCTGTCGCCAGCGCAGTGACCGTGTCCTCTACCGCCCCCGCTTGCCCCAGGCGTAGCGCCGAGATAGTGAATGGATATCCACCATAGCTCGTCAGCGTGTTGTGGTACTCGTCCACCACGACAGCCGCCAGTTGTTCCGGGGTCGTACCCGATGCCACGTGGGCAGCGTACAGGTAGTAGGCGAAGATGCTCCAGCCCAGGTTTTCCGAGGCGATGAGGTAGTCCGCATAACTCCGGATCTGGTAGGCGTTCTCCAGCATCCCCATCAGGCAGGCATCGTAATGCACCACCTCTAGCGGATCAGCACCGCCATCAGTGACGCTATCCAGCGCAGCACGCAGTTGACTCACAGTGATGAATGCATTACTGCCGCTAGTATCGTCCCAGGCAATGCCGGTGGTGCCCCGCCCGTGGTTGGCCACTGCCAGGTAGTAGTGCTTGGCGGGGTAATTGCTGCGGGCCCAGTCAACGAACCCTACCAACGTCAGGGGGTCACCCATGTTCAGTTCACCCATGTGCCAACGGTTAACACCGTCGGTATAGTTGCCGCCAGGTTGGACGTGATAGCGCCAGGTGGGGTAGTTGGGGCAGTCCAGGAGGGCCAGGACGGTCAGATTCGGATTAGAGGGTACGCTCTGCAGATCGAAGACGGCTCTCCACATATAGTCGCACAGGTTATTGTCGCCAGCCAGATAGAGCAGGAAGGCCCAATTGGGTACGCCTTCGCCAGAGTTAACTTTCGTCACGAATGCGTCTCTGCACGAGAGATCATACACATCGCAATTGCTGGGGCCTGCTTTGGCAGGTCGCAGCGGATTCTGCGTGGGGAAATTGGTGGACTCGGTCCAGCCCGTGACGTAGGCGTCACCTGCGCTGTCCGCCGCGATGCTAGTGCCTCCGTCATCGTCATTGCCGCCGAGGTAGGTGCTGTAGAGCAGTGCACTGCCGGTTCCATTTAACTTGGCCACGAACGCATCAGAAGGGCCGTCGAGTGTTCCATCCAGCGGGCTTTGGGTAGGGAAGTTGTCGGAGGAGGTCGAGCCCGTGACGTAGGCATTGCCGCTGTCTACTGCGATGCCCTCGCCTATGTCACCGTCATTGCCGCCGAGGTAGGTGCTATAGAGCAGCACGCTGCCCGCTGCATTTAGTTTTGCCACGAAGGCATCCTGGGAACCGTCGAGAGTGCTATCCAGCGGGCTTTGGGTGGGGAAGTTGCTGGAGAACGTGTAGCCTGTGACGTAGGCGCTGCCCGCGCCGTCCACTATCACATCGAGGCCGCGCTCACTGTTGCTGCCACCGAGGTAAGTACTGTAGACCAGTGCGCTGCCAGCCGTATTCAACTTCGTCACAAAGGCATCCGTACCGCCGCCGTAAGTGGGGTATAGCGCGTTTGTGGTGGGAAAGTCATTGGATTGTGTGTAGCCGGTGACGTAGGCGTTACCTGCATCGTCTACTGCGATGCCGCCATAGGCAGCGTCACCCTCACTGCCGCCGAGGTAAGTACTGTAGACCAGCGCGCTGCCAGTTGCGTTCAGCTTCGTCACGGTGGCATCGGAACCGCCCCCGAGCGTGTTGTCCAATGGGCTGGCCATGGGAAAATCGGCCGAGTTCGTTGATCCAGCGACGTAAGCATTGCCCGCGCTGTCCACTGCAATCTCGTAGCTATACTCCCAGCCACTGCCACCAAGGTAGGTACTGTAGACCAGCGTGCTACCAGCCGCATTCAGTTTTGCCACAAAGATATCCCGGACGCCGTTGAGAGTATCATACAGCGCATTGACGGTGGGGAAGTTGCTGGAGCCAGTCTGGCCCGTGACGTAGGCATTGCCCGCGCTGTCTACTGCTATGCCGGAGGGCTCGTCACCGCCGCTGCCGCCGAAATAAGTACTGTAGACCAGCGCGCTGCCAGTCGCATTCAGCTTGGCTACAAAGGCATCATAGCCGCCGTTAAAGGTCCGATCCAACGGGCTCTGGGTGGGAAAATCGGTGGACAGGGTTCGCCCCAGGACATAGGCGTTGTCCGCGCTGTCTACCGCAATGTCGTAGGCATCGTCCAGGTCACTGCCGCCGAGGTAGGTGCTGTAGACTAACGTCGGATCGAGTACTATGGGATACCCGGCAGCATAGTTGCCCAAAGCGAAGCCAATACTGCCATCGTCGGCAATGACGTAACGGACACTCACGGGCACGCGCTCGCCAGCAATTTCCTGCCAGGCAATGGGGGCACGCTCTCTCAGGATGTGATCTTCGCCACCAGCCGTTGTACTGGAAGAAAGCAGGATCAACAGATCACCCATCGCCCCGTCCACGTACACGTCCGTCGCTCCGTCGTAGAGCCAGCGGATGCGGTTGGGATCGGCGCCTGGGGAAACGACGTAGGTGCCTTTCAATACGCCTTCCGTACCTTCGTAGCGCAGGTCAATCCCGGGATAGACTTCCCGGTAGACGATGCCGGCGTATGTGGGCAGGTTGGTGCGCCATTTTGTAGGATCGTTGCCGATGAAATAGTTGACGATGCCCGGCAAGCGCTCAATGCCCCTCACCTCCGGTGTTGGGTTCGCATCCTCAAAGCGTACGCGCACTACAGCAGGTGAGACAGGTGGCGCCGTGAGCACGTCCCGAGAATGACCGGGGCGCCCTCGCCCGTTCGGATCAGGCTTAGGGGCAGGAGCGACTGGCCGGCCGGTGGTATCGGGTGCCCGTGCGGACGCTGGCAGTGACAGCACAACCTCGTTGGGCGTGAAGAAGAGTGTGCCGCCCTTGCTACGTACCTGGAACCGGACGGCAGGATTGCTCTGCCCGGCATTGGGCACAAAAGAGAGTGGCAATTTGCCAAAGCCTGACGCAATAGCAGCGTCTACGTCAGGTTGGACCGGTGCGTGTGCCCCTTCGGCTCTGCTCGCCCGGGCCATGCTCCGGGCGGGTAGGGGAGCTATGCTCCCCTGTGCGACGTGGGAGCCTGATACCAGCATCAGGCTGAGCGATATGATAAGCAACACTCTGAGTTTCATACGATTTCCCCCTTTCCTGGAAGCATCAGGCCGGCAACAAAAGTGCCGAAAGCATCACCCTGGCCAGGGTGATATGCGCTTTCGGCAGCCACTTCAGATCCTCGGTTTCTCCGCCGCTGCTATGTAGTCGGCAACGAGGGACGCTCGATATTTACTTGTAGAAAAATGGTAGAAGAAAGCCCGGATATGCCAAGATCACTGAATATCATACCATAAGAAACAGAATATGTCCAGAAGCACTTACAACCGACTCTTCAATCTCCTGTCGCCGCTAATCCCGCTACCAGCAGGTCGAGCGCGACCTCTGCTTCGATCTCCCCGTTCTTGATGGCCATGTCGGTGTCTAGCAAGTGGCGGTATATCGTCTCCAGTTGGGCAGTCGTAAAGTGGCTGGCCTGGTCGTAGAGTTTGC
>Ga0315291_10009089_pt1 | contig 12186 bp, 13 predicted proteins | sample YL17G12_20_MG_FD_203070 | JGI IMG/M metagenome (GOLD analysis project Ga0315291, IMG submission 203070) | Sediment microbial communities from Yellowstone Lake, YNP, Wyoming, USA - YL17G12_20 | ecosystem: Environmental > Aquatic > Freshwater > Lake > Sediment | place: USA: Wyoming | collected...
TGATTCACCAAGTCTTCTCTTGCAGCCAACATCTTCCTCTTCAAACCAAACTCACCCAAAACACTGCAATCTTCAATATAATAGGAGTTAGCATAAATATTTTAAAGCTTGCCTTACATCTACAATACGATTCCCATTGACAACGACCGATTACTCTCGATACGCCGCAGGCATCTTAGGCATCATTGCAGCCGGCTGCACCCTTGGCTTAGGCAGCTACATCACGGCATGGTGCTGGAACATCTACTCGTCAGATTATGGCTCTAGCTTCCTCCTCGTTGCAATGGTATCTTGGGTCTTGGTTTTCGCCTCCACGATGGCTCTCGTATATGGCAGCGTCAAAATCCTCAGAAAATCAGCGCTCCGAGGAAGCTTAGCTAACACAATAGCCGGAATAGCGATGGCGGTCTTGTGGCTGTACTTCTACTATGGCTTCCCACTTCTGCCCCAGTTTGGATTCGTAACTTCGTTGCTGTTCCTTCCTGCCCTGTTCAGCGCGCTCCTGGGGTTTGCCTCGCTTAGAAGCCAAAGCGCCAGTCCTTCAAAGAAGGAAAATGCAGATCAGCTCTCAGATCCAGAAGTGAAATGAGAATCTATTGTTTTGCCAGAAACTCTCCGAACATCGTCTCATCCAGAAAATACTCAGCGACCAGAACATCTTTTTGCCCCATGCCAAGGCCACACAGCTGAGAAGCATCAAACCTGTCCAACCTACCGTTCGCCACGATCATGATCCTGTCCCCAAGCGAATGAGTCAAAGCCATCTCAACTGATTCGTTCATAGACAATGGTGACGTACAGCGCAGAATCCTGGCTCTAACGTGCGGGTGATTCACTCTATTGATTTTCACTGCCAGCCCAACGATCTTCGCGATAGCTTCCGTTTCTTTCGCTGTCTCATCGACTACCACAATGAGTTCGCAGAACCCACTGTAATGATTCGAAAACCTGAAAACCGCATTAATCTGCTCAACTAAGAACTCAGGCCTGCCCTGTATTGGCATTATGAACGTCACGGTTGGCGCAAGGTCTGGCATCGCAATCAATAATCATAAGAGCAACTGGTGTAAAAAGGCGTATTCCACATGTGTAATATATCGTAAGAAACAATATAACAACCGTCTGCATCTAGAAGAAAACTACACAACGCATAAATGAAACCCTGAACCCTAGAAACGTAGTGAGAGAAGTTGAGCTTAGAAGAAATGGAGAATTTCCGCAGATCCATACACAACTGCCCAAAATGCAACTCAGCAGAAGGATTCTGGATCACTTCAAACAGCGAAAGAAGCTACATCCAATGCAAGCACTGTGCCGCAATTCTGGACATCCTAGAATTCTTCCCAACCCACGAAGGAGACAAAGGGTCAAAACGATCTTCCACAAAACTAAGATTATAGCGTCAAAGATACAATCTAATCGAAAAACCTCTCTTGAGGATGCCGCTAGGTTTCTTGATTCATAGATAGAGGTTTATCCCCTACTGCGTGACGTTTAACCCACTGTAACGCCAAGTCTTTTGGTCTTCTGAAGAGCATTATGCCGTTTTTCTCGGTGACGTATTCGAAGCCTACGGCGAGCGTTTTCTTTGGTTCTTCTACGGTTGTGGCGGTTGCGACATCGAACTCGTCGTCTTTGAAGGTGACGAGTTGGGTGTATTTCATGGTGTCTTCTATGCGTTTGTGTCCGAGGAGTTTTTGAACGAGCAAGATGTCTCTTGTGTAGTGGTAGGTCATCCGCGCGCTACTATAGCCTACCGAGAAAAGCCAATGCCCAAGACATTGCAACAGGAACAGGGTTCCCAGAACGACCTATCAAGAACACCTCAAAAAGCCGAAAACAAGTTCGTTGCTTCCCCAGTTCCATACGTTCAATTATTTAGACGCCTAGCACCAGAGAAGAGAAACAACGCAAATACATCGCGGGCGCATTATTTAGAGAATAACGTGCGCCAAAATACATGGAGCAAAGACTCAAAAGACCATGCGAAACTGACATCAACGGAGAAGGTTGCAATGGGCATCATTTTGCACATTACGAAACGTGAACAATGGGGAAGAGGCAAAGCGGAGGAAAGCTTATTGTGGTCATACGTTGGATTCTGAGGGCTTCATACACTGCTCTACTCCAAAGCAAGTAGTCAAAGTGACAAACACTCTTTTCCGTGCCAAAAAAGGACTAGTTCTTCTTTGTATCGCAACTGCCTCAACCATATCGCTAACGAGCAAACAATCGAATTTGTCGAATGTGGAACACATGAACCCACACACGGTTTGCCACTTTCACAGTGAATTCCGGGTTGGCCCCGATTTTGAATAATGTGTGTCCGATGTTTATGCCAGTCGTATAGATTTCAAAACATGACTAACAATCACGACTGCAGCAATTGAGTCAAAAGTAACAAGTTATTTATAAAAAAGTTGCAATATAGCACCGCAAAACCCGGTGAAAGCTCAATGAACCAAAAATCAGTCAGTATGAGTTTGCATCTGGCATTCCAAGTAGTGATACTTATTCTTGCGTTGTCAATCGTTCTTCAGGGCTATCTACGCCAAACCTCAATTTCTTCTTTCGCGACAGCTCCCAGCAGCCTGAACTTGCCTGATTATCCGCAGCCAGGCAATCCCCCATCAAGTCTGCAAAATATTCCATTCAAAGTGAACGTTGTCTTTGTGGGATTTCCACCCAACAGTATTGATACGACAGATCTCTACAAGGAATTACCCACCAACTATACTTCAATCAACCGAATGACGTACAACGATCTTAAGAAATGGGTCAAATACGCGAATTTCCAAATAGAGTATACTTTATCTGGTTTTGAGCCTTCATGGCAAATCTTCGCGGGTAAGTTTGCAGACTACATCAAGAGAAGCCATGGGGTTGACTATGCGCCTTATTGGTTGCAGGAAGGTCTAACATACAGTGGGATAACAACTAGTCCTGTGGAAAAGTGTTGGTATGTCAACGCAAGAGAAGCTGAACTTTGGATCAAAAACAATGCGCCCGCAGAAGCGTTTCAAGAAGGGTACACACTTCTCATAATGGACACGTGGCACACAGACCCCAAGATAAGTGAGTACTACTTCTACAACGGAAGCGTCCCCTCTATGCCATTGCCAATCGATCCCAATGCAGGCGACTCGCAATTCATGACGGCGTATGGAGGCTATTACCAATTTCTGTTCCTGGATTTGCAGGCAGGTCCATCAATCTACAGAGACACCGACAGCATTAAACCCCTATGGCTATATGATCTGCCTTCAGAGGCAAAAGATCTGAGCCGCGACCTTGGCAAAATAATCAAGAACACTGTTGAGCTTCGATTTTTGCCATCCTATCTTTATGTGCCAGAGTATCGGCCTTCATACTGGATAAATGTGACTATTTTCAACAAAGATCCAACGCTGCCAATTCTTTTTGACATGAACAGACTGTTGCAGGAATATCGTGATTTTCAACCCTATTCTGCATTTGACGGGGAGTTTCAAGTTGTTCAGATTCAATCCGATGCAGAACTGTTCGGAGCTGTGGAAACCGCCACAGACGTGAATGGAATTACTGATCCAGACCAAGTGAGCAGTTACTTTATGAATCACCTAAACAAGTACGTGGGATCTCACAACGATGACTACGTGCTCCCTGTGTTTGTTCTTGGTGGCTATGATTTTGGCGGCTTGCTAGGGCGTTCAAACTCAGACAACAAGGGAAACCCGGCCTTCGTCATTGAATGCTTAAACCGCAAAATGGGTGGCTTTGACCTAGTAAACAGTCCATGGGGTGGTTTGAACGAGCCTTATTCAATTGACCCCGGATGGGTTGCATGGTTCACGCAACCAGTCATGCTCGACAAAAACATGATGCTGACCTTTGACTTCCACTTGCTCAGCGGCACGGCCAACGTGTATATTGCAGACGCCTACAACTTCAAGAAATGGACTGACAACTCTTATGATTTCAGCAAGGCTTCCTTCCGCATGTTCTGGAGTGTAACGACAGACCAACAGCTAGAGTTTTACACACCGTCGCCTAACGGTAAGTACTACATCATTGTTGAGAACAATGGGTATGCTGCCACCTCATTCTATGGAGCGGTGATAACAAGCAGAGTGGAAGGTTACACACTGACTCCGCTAACGCTGCACGAAACAGGGCACAGTTTGGGTCTTTCGCACCCACATGATGGATTCAGTTGGATACTTTACCAGCAGGGTCTTCCAATCAGCCTACCCGGAGAGTATGATTATTGGCTTTGGGATTTTTCAACAACTCCAATGACCTACGCCGCGTGCAACATGCGTTTTGACAAGTTAGACCGTGACTCGATTTTCCGAGGAGTCACAGCAACTTTACTGAACGAAACATTCGCAACACTGTCAGAAGTCGAACACAAGATGGACAACCTAGGTTTTGGAGCCGCCCCTCCAAACGTGTTAGGAAACTTTACCAACGCAGTGGCAAAAGTCAATGAGTCCCTTACCTCATTCGCCTCAATGTCTCCTGACCTTTACAATTCAGCCACAAGAGCCCTTGAAGCCGTCGAAAGCGCGCGAAAAGCTCTTGATGAGGTGGAAGTCAGCATTTATGACGTTACTTTGAGAGTAAAAGACGTTTTTGGCTTTGCAGTTGGCGGAGCTACTGTCACTTTGACATTGCCAAATTCCACAAATATAAACGGAGTCACCGATGTCAACGGCATAGTCTTTTTTGAGGACCTACCCTATGGTGCTTATACAGCCTCAGTCTCAAGTATGGGACAAACAACTCGATGTCAGTTTAACGCTCACGATGCGGTCACACAAACGCCTCAACTGGCGTTGACCCTGTCTACTGCTGTCATCACCATTGTGTGCATCGCGCTCGTTGCCACCCTAGTAGGTGCCATAGCTGCTCTGATAATTCACCGAAGAAGACATGCGCTCCCTCCACCGCCAACGCTATAGTCGAAACACCCCAATTCCACCAACGATTTTTCTCATCAAAACGTTTTCCCAGAAATTCTTCCGATTTCGCGTATACGAAACAGTCTGAAAATGACCCACACAAGTAGTTGCGGAGTGAAGAACATTCCAAGGTTTCACTTGTAGAGTCATCAATTTTCTTGTTGATACTGGTTCCACACATTCTGCAATAACAGAAAAAGAAGCGAGAGCCTCCTTGGACTTGAATGTGCAATTCTACCAGAAGCTAGAAAGGGGGCGATAGGATTCGGTGGAATCTTCAGAAACAAGATAATAAACCGCCCAGTCATTTTGACATTTAAGTCTCAAAAAGAAGAACATAAGATTACATACAATAGCGGATTTCAAATAATCTGCGTTCCCTCCAATGCAACGGACGTGGAGAGAGAAAAATGGCTCAGATACTGCCCATGTGTGCTAGGAATGGAAATTCTAGGGAAGTTCCAAGTTTACGTTGACAAGAAGAAAGTGGAATTAAAACTAATTTAGGGTTGACATCCGGCGATTTTTACGGCGAAAGGAACCCAAGAGAAATTCCACAGAATCAGAAAACCAGATGATGATGGAAGCCTTCTCCTTTCCCCACTGGGACTAAAAGTCTATTATGCCAACTCTTTATAAAACACTTGCTCCCGCACCACCATATATCCTTCCGGGGAATATTCGTCATCCAGCACTCATGTCAATGCTTGAAGCTTCGCTTTTAGGACAACAAGCACACTGTACATTTAGAGCAAAATGTTCGAAGAAGTAGCACGCGACGCTTCCCAAATGCTGATGCTGATTTTCTGGCTTCTCATAGCCCTAATGGTAATCTGGGGCGCCCTGAGAATGCGTGCCTACAAGAGATCAAGATTCTTTGACCGAATGGCAAGCCACGAAGTGCCCAGGCGAAACAGACACTAACTCTGGCTCCTGCTGCTTGCACACGTCCTTTTCACATGGACATCTTGTGCGAAAACGACAACCCCTCGGAATGTCAATCGCCGACGGCACCTCTCCCCTAAGCTCAATGATTCTTCGCTTCCGTTCAGGATTCGGCACAGGAATAGCCAACAACAAAGCCCGAGTGTACGGATGCATGGGCCTAGAGAAAATCTCAGCTTTGCCACCCACCTCAACGATCCTCCCAAGATACATTATCGCAATCCTGTCCGAAATGTACTTCGCAATAGCCAAATCATGAGTAATGAAGAGATAGGTTAAGCCCAGTTCTCTCCTCAAATCCAGCATCAAATCAATAATCGTCGTCCTAAGCGAAACATCAATCATAGAAACAGGCTCATCAGCAACGATGAACTCCGGCTCAAGAATCAGCGACCTCGCCATAGCTGCACGCTGCCTCTGCCCGCCACTCAGCTGATGTGGGTACAACCCCACGAGCTGTTCTGGCGGTGTGAGACCTACCCGGTCTAGCATCTTCAGGACTCGTTTCTTTTTTTCCTCTCCTTTTGCGAGACCGTGGATCTCAAGCGGATGCCCAATAGCGTCGCCAATCTTCATTCTAGGGCTGAACGAGGCATATGGGTCTTGGAAAACGATTTGCATCCTTCTTCTGAGCACCCTTAGTTTCTCTTGCCCGATCTTGGCAACGTCAACGTTGTCGAAGAGTATTCTTCCACTGGTCGGCGTGGCGAGCCTCACAACAAGCTTGCCAGTTGTGGTCTTCCCACATCCGCTTTCACCCGCCAACGCGAAGACTTCGCCCTTCCGAATTGAAAAACTCACGTCGTCGACTGCCTTGACAAAACGTCTGCTACGAGTCAGCATCCTCTCGAGGAAGCCCTTCTCCACTGGGAAATACTTCTTCAAATGCTGAACTTGGAGGATCTCGCCTTGAATCACGCTACTCTCCCCTTCCGTACTTGGAACACCGCACGTAGTGGTCCTGCTCAGTGCTCACCAAACGTGGCTCGTCCTTCTTGCATCTTTCCGATGGGCAATAGCAGCGAGGCCAGAACCGGCAGCCCTTTGGCGGGTTAAGCATGTCAGGCGGAGACCCGGCTATGGCTTCAAGCGTCTGTTCATCAAGCTCAACGTTGGGAATAGACTTCAGCAGGCCCTGCGTGTACGGGTGCTGCGGATTCCTGTAAACATCTGCGCTCTGTGCGTATTCAACCACGTGTCCAGCGTACATAACCATGATTCTGTCGCTCCGCTCCAGTACTATGCTCAGGTCATGTGTTATCAGGATTAGAGCCATACCATAAGCATCCCTCAGGGCGTTCAGAAGATCGAGAATCTTAGCCTGCACGATGACGTCCAAGGCTGTCGTAGGCTCGTCAGCGATCACCAAGCTAGGGTTCAAAGCTATCGCTAACGCGATCATGACTCGTTGTCTCATTCCACCGCTGAGCTGATGCGGGTAGTCGTCTATGCGTTCCGGCTGTATTCCCACGTCTTTGAACAGTTTCTTGGCGCGAATCATGGCTTCGGCTTTTGTTACTTTCGGCTCATGGGTTTGGATTAGTTCGACGAAGTGGCTTCCGATTCTTTCAACAGGGTTCAAGGACATCATAGGATCTTGAAAGACATAGGAGAGTCTTCTTCCTCTCAGGTCTCTTGTCTTCTCTCTCCCAAACTTCAGGACATCTTGTCCTTCGAGTAGTATCGTGCCTCTAACTATTCTGCCCGGGTAGGGGACGAGATGGATAAGGGAAAGGCCTAGGGTTGATTTTCCTGAGCCTGATTCGCCTACGATTCCGAGCGTCTCGCCCTTGTCCAGTGAGAAGGACACATCCTCAACAGCTCTTATCCTTCCTCTTCGGGCCCAGTATTCGACCGTCAGGTTGTTCACGGTGAGAAGGTGGGAATTTTCTTTGTTTTCGCCACTCATTGCTCAAGCCTCGGGTTCAACAGTTCACTCAGTCCCTCGCCCATCAGCGTGAAGCCCAAGGCCAAGAGTATGATCATAATTCCAGGGAAGGTTATTGTCCACCATGCGCCGCTTGTAAGCAGTCTTTGTCCCATTGTCAAGTCCTGTCCCCAATCAGGAATCGTGACTGGGACCCCCAACCCGATGAAGGTGAGCCCTGCTGCAGTAAGAATGGCATCTGCAAAGTTCACGGTTGCCACAACAACAGTTGACGGCACTATGTTTGGCAGTATGTACCGCGTGAGGATCGTGTGGTTCTTGGCCCCGACCGCTTTCGCAGCTTCGATATACGTCACTTCTTTTATGCTCAGGACCTGGCTCCGGATGACTCTGAAGTATGAAGGGATGTAGACTACTGCAATCGAAAGCGCCATGTTTACCACTCCTCTGCCAAGCATCGCAGCAATCGCTATGGCCAAGACCAGACCCGGAAAAGCGTACATGCTGTCCATCACAAGGCCGACAACTCTATCGACGGCACCTCCAGCGTATGAAGCGAAAAGTCCTAGAGGCAGACCGATTGCCAAGCACACAATGACTGAAAGAATGGATATTTGAAGCATTATACCTCCACCCGACAAGACCCTGCTGAAAATATCCTGTCCAAGATCGTTAGTACCGAAAAAGTGCTGCGTGCTAGGCGAGGCCAGAATACTCGGACTCGATGGAATTTCAGTAGGATCATAAGGTACGATCCACGGTGAAATCGCTGTCATTACTACTATGGCCACAACCAATATCGCACCGATTACGATAAGCCATCCCGCTAGACCCCTCTTGACTAGCGTGCTGAGTCCTGGCAAAATGCTTGAAAGCATGCTTTTTCTAGTTGCTGGCGTGGTCAACTTGCTACCTCAAAGCCGGATTCTTGGATCAAGGTACGCGTATAGCAAATCGACTGCCAAACTCACTATTGATACGAAGATTCCAAATATGATCACTGCGCCTTGGATGGCTGTGTAGTCGCGGAAGTAGATTCTGTCGACGATGTATCTGCCCAGCCCGGGCCAGGAGAAGGTTGTTTCTGTTAGTATGGCTCCGCCTAGCAGAGCAGCAAACTGCAGCCCCACCATTGTGAGGACGGGTAGGAACGCGTTTCTCAAGGCATAGCCATATGTCACCTTGTTCTCTCTCAGTCCTCTGGCTCTAGCTGCGGTCACGAAATCGAGTCTCAAAGTTTCCAACATGTTGCTTCTGGTCAATCTTACGAAAACTCCTGACAGCACCAACCCAAGGGTGAGGGAGGGCAGAAAGAGGTAGCGTAATGATTCGATGAACTTGTATATGTTCCCTTCAAGGAGGCTGTCAATCGTGTAAAGTCCTGTTGAGAAGTGGAAGCTTCCGACGTTCAGTCCGAGTGGAGTCTGAACCATGGGGCTGAATCGCTGGCCTACTGGGAACCAATGTAGTCCCAGGCCTAGGGTCAATTGAAGAATCATTCCGAGAAAGAAGACTGGAAGAGCATAAGTGACTATGCCGAAAATCCGTATGGCATGATCTTGCGGTTTGTTGTAAGCTTTTGAGGCTTGCGTTCCCAGGATTATTCCAAGCGCAGCCGCAATAGTCATGGAGAAGACGGCCAATTCAAGGGTTGCGGGGAAGGCAGAGAAGATCTGTTGCCCTATTGACGAATAGTCTTGCATTGATAGTCCAAGATCTCCTCTGAAGAGTCCGAACAAGTAGTCAAAATACTGTACCCACAGTGGCTTATCGAGTCCCAGTTGACGGCGCATTTGCTCAATCGCCGCTTGGGTCGCGTGTTTCTCAAGATGAAGGAGAACAGGGTCTCCCGGGAGGACCCTGATGAGTAGGAAAACCATGGTAAAAAGAATAAGTATCATTGGAATCGTTAGCAATACTCTTGCGATGACGTAAGTGCGTAGGGTCAACTCATTTCTTCCTTGTTTTCAGAGATAACAAAAAAAGAAGATAAGGCTGTCTATTGCTCGACATAGAGAAGCCAATGACGCCAATTCTGAGTGATATCTAAGTAGACTCCTTTGACTTTCAGTGAAGTGACTGCGTATGCTGATCCTTGGTAGATTGGAATTTCTGGGCAATCTATTATCATAAGGTCTTGAATCTGTCCATATAGTGTATTTCGAACCGAGTCAGTTGTGTTGCCTCTGGCCCATTCTATCAGTTGGTCCATCTCTGGGTTTGAGTAGTTTATGTTGAGCCACGTCTGGCCCGACGTCTGCATGAAGGGTTGGATATAGTCGTCTGGGTCTAAGTAGTCTGGATACCAGCCGTATATCCAGGCCTCCATCGTTCCGGCGTTTCTGGCACTTCCCATTGCTGGCCACTCTAGGCTCTGGAGGTTCACTGTGATTACTCCACTCGCTTCTATGGATGCTTTGAGCACTTGCGCTTGTTGCTGGCTCTGTGGGTAGTGACCTGTCGTCTCGTAATACAGATCGAATTCGAGTTTGTGGGTTGCGTTGAAGCCGTAGCCGGCAAGCAGTTCTTGCGTTCGAGTGTAGTTGGGGTCTCCGAGATTTTGAAACACGTCCTTATGATAGGACATGCCAATAGGAATCATTGTGTACAATTTCTGGGCTTGCCCCTGAAAAACCGTGTTTACAATCATTGTTCTGTTTATGGCGGCTCCGACGGCTTGCCTGATTTTGGTTTCGTTGAATGGCCAATATCTTTCCTGCATACACAGATACTGAACGAATGTTCCTGTACCCTCCCAGACATGCAAGTTAGTGTTGAGCTTCATTGTGTTGATATCGGTCACAGTGAGTTGTCGGAATGCGACGTCAACTTCTCCATTTTCCATCGCAAGTGTCAGGGTTGATGAGCTTTGGTAGAATTGTATTATTATGTTCTTGGTTTTGGGGATGCCTGCACTCGCGTTCCAGTAGTTGGGGTTTGCCACGAGCTTCATTGATTGGTCTTTTCCACCGGTTCTGGTCCAGCTTGCGAGTGTGTACGGACCTAATCCCACCGGGTTGCTTGCCCTCGGGTCTCCTTCCGTGTAGAAAATCGAGTCGGTAGCGTTCCATGAGCTTCCGTGCATCGGTGCATACTTTGGGTCGACCATCACGCATTCCTGTCCAGCTATCAGCGTGAGAAAGAACGGATAGGGAGTTGCGAGGTCGAATCTGACAGTGTGAGTATCCACTACAGTGACATCTTGGATAATGTCTCCAAAGCCTATGCCCACGAACGCGCCGTTGGGGTCTGCCATGCCGATGGCACGGTCAAAAGTGTACTTCACGTGTGTAGCGTTGAACTCTGTTCCGTCATCGTATTTGACACCTTGTCTCAGGATGAAGGTCCATTGCATTCCGTCGGACGAAACGCTCCAGCTTGTGGCCAAGTCTGCAACTATGTCGCCGGGACCCGTTGCTCCTGGTTCGTAGTCGATGAGTCCTGCGCCCAGGGATCTGATTATTTCCCATCCGAAATAGTCGTATGCATGAGCAGGGTCTAAATTCGTTTCTACAGAGTCTGTCGTTCCCATCACCAGAGTATCCTTTATCGCAGGTGTGGTCGGTATCGTCAGGTAGTAGCCAATAACGCCTGCTACGACGATTATTACGATTGCTAAGCCAACAATTGTCATTCTGCCTATAGCTTTCATATCTTTCAAATTTTTCACCGTTGTAATACGGATTAGAGCGCTATGGATATAAAATTTTGGCTTGAAAAACAACTTAGCAGAAAACGCCAAGATCGAATAGCCAACAATGGGTACATGGGATTCTGTGAAGGTTACGAAAAACATAAATCTGAAGCTCCTATCTTAGAAACTTCGGTCGGGCGGTAGCTCAGCTTGGTAGAGCTTCCGAGCCAGCCTAGACCCAGAAACTTTAGCTGGCGGAGACGCTGTAGATACCTACCCATGGTGGGTGTCACCCAGCCTACTAAGCGTACATGCAGGCCAAACTGCAGAAACCGGATTGTCGCAGGTTCAAATCCTGCCCGCCCGACCAAAGCTTATTTTGCCTAAAAAGGCAATTCTAGAGCGTTATTTTTCAATAAACCGCATATTTGTTGTTTTGAGTTTCTCGGTTTTGAGTCAAGCTGAGAATTTAAGCGCCTCCTTTACTTATGTTAACTAGTTTGATACTCAAAATTATAGAGAGTGTTTACTTTGACGCATTCTCGGATGTGATTGCGATAGGTGTAATAGACCGAAAAACTTACTACTTGCATAATAGATACATGAATGCTGACTTCGGTGAGAGAGACATTGAAGGGCATCGTCAAAAGATGGATTAAGAGTACAGGCTACGGATTTATAGAGCCAGAAGAAGGCGGGGAAGACATCTTAGTCCACCATTCAGACATAGGTGGTTTGTATGAACTCAGAGAAGGGCAAAAGGTTGAGTTCGAAGT
>Ga0315291_10009096_pt1 | contig 12181 bp, 17 predicted proteins | sample YL17G12_20_MG_FD_203070 | JGI IMG/M metagenome (GOLD analysis project Ga0315291, IMG submission 203070) | Sediment microbial communities from Yellowstone Lake, YNP, Wyoming, USA - YL17G12_20 | ecosystem: Environmental > Aquatic > Freshwater > Lake > Sediment | place: USA: Wyoming | collected...
TCTTGGGTTACCCTGTTAAGGTACCCCCCCAAGATCGAAACTTGTTCGCTCTCCTTTACTTGTTCACCAGGAGGTGGACCGTGCAGAACTTCGGTAGCTCTTTTTCCACGACCAACACCCCACAGACCCAGCCAATTCCGGGACGGAACCAGGTCAAGATGCGTTCCGGTGGATACGGCTTTGCCGTTGATGACTGGGTCCGTCTCAATCGATTCCTCATCATGGGGTCCGAGGGTGGAACCTACTACGCTTCAGAGCGTGAGGTCACCAAGGTCAACAGCGAGGCAGCTATCCGTTTGATCAAGACGGATGGTCCAGCTGTGGTACGGCATGTGGCTGAAGTCAGCTCTTCGGGTCGTGCGTTCAAGAATGACCCGGCTCTGTGGGTGCTGGCTATGGCGTCTAAGGTGGGCGACCAGGAGACCAAGCAGCTGGCCTACAAGGCTCTGCCAGAGGTAGCTCGCATTGCTACCCACCTGTTTCACTGGCTAGAGTACGTCAAGTCATTCGGTGGCCATGGTGGCAATGGATTCAAGCGAGCTGTGGCCCGGTGGTACACGAGCCAGACTGCTTCGCACCTGGCTCACCAGGTAGTGAAGTATCAGGCTCGTGATGGATGGTCACACTTGGACGCTCTACGGCTGTCTCATCCGAAGCCGGCGGATGAGCTGTTCCAGGCGATCTTCCATTATGTTCGGCATGGTCGGACAAAGGAACTGATGGATGTTGAGAAGGTTCCTGCCGACCTTCAGATCATTTGGGCTTGGGAGCGCATCAAAGAGGCAACTGATGTAGACGAGGTGATTCGTCTAATCACAGATCATCGTCTGCCGCACGAGTGTGTTCCTAACGAATGGAAAGACCGTCCAAAGGTCTGGGGTGCCCTGCTGGGCTCCATGGCTCCACATGCCATGCTGCGGAACCTGGGCAAGATGACAGCTGTTGGTCTGCTCGACAGCAAGGAGGCTGTCGATAAGATCACTTCCACGATCACCGATATGGAGCGGCTGAAGAAAGCCAAGATGCACCCGATGTCGGTGCTGACTGCCATGTCGGTCTATCAGACGGGTCATGGTATCAAAGGATCATTGAGCTGGAATCCAAACCGGAAGGTCATCGATGCGCTGGATGAGTCCTTCTACCTGTCATTTGGCACTGTGGAGCCGACAGGCAAGCGGTTGCTGTTGGCTTTGGATGTCTCAGAATCAATGGGCAGTCCGTGTTTAGGCTCTCCCTTGAGCTGCCGGGAAGCAACGGCTGCCATGGCCATGGTAACGGCTCGTGTGGAGAAGGATTACGAGATTGTAGCTTTCTGTGATCATCTGAAGACTCTCAGTATCAGTCCACGTCAGCGACTGGATGATATTGTGCATAGCATCTCGAGGCTGTCTTTTGGTGGCACGGACTGCTCTCTGCCGTTCCTGTGGGCGAGCAAGCTGGGCAAGAAGTTTGACGGTGTGATCACATACACCGATAATGAAAGCTGGGCAGGCACTGTGCAGGTTACTCAGGCTGTCCAGCAGTATCGGCAAAAGACGGGTCTTCAGACCAAGGGAGCTTTCGTGGCCTTTGCGTCGAATGAGTACTCCGTCGCTGATCCAGACGATGCGGGTCAGATGAATTTTGTTGGACTGGACGCATCGATGCCTCAGGCACTCTCCAGCTTCATCGGAGAGTAAGCATGCCCCGCCACAGAGAACAACCCCCGATCCTACCCGAGGTCTTCACCCTACGGCTCACTGGAGACGACGCAGCCGACTTCCGGCGTCTGTTTACAGCCGCAGCTGCCGAGGTGCCCCCAGGAGCCCGCCAGACGCGTCACAGCTTCGCTACGTGGCTTATCAGAGCTGGGATGCGGGCTATCGATACAGCGAAGAGAAGTCGTTAGTGCTTCTTGTAGATGTTGGCGGGGTGGGCTAGCACACCGATGATCGTGTTATGCCACCACGGTCTCGGTGGTGGCACTGGCTTTTTGATCTTCTTCATGGCTTATTTGGTTCTGTTGGTTGTGGTTCTGTTACAATTTTTCTAACCTTGCACAAGATCCCAATGAATATCTCTCCGTCTTGTACGCCAGTGACCCTGGCTTTTGAGTCCTGTTGAAGCTCCAGAGAGTAGTGCCCATGCTGCAGAGCTTCAGAGATCATTTTTCCAAGTCGCATGTAGTCTTTCACAATTCACCATGGGACCTTTGAGGACCTGCAGCACACGTCCATGACCGTGGCAGAAATGGCGTCCCAGTCTGGGGTAGCCGTGGTGGGATCCCAGATAAGCCTGGATACCTTCACGGCATGACCCCAAGGCATGAGACCAATCTCAGCCTCTTGCAGGAGCTTTTGGTAGCCCTTGTTGAGCCTCTCTAGGTACTCCAGAGAGACCCCTGACTCTGCACCTCGGTTCCTCTTCTTCATTCGCTCATAAGCGGTCTTGGGCTGTACGTCCAGGAAGATCAGTTTGGTAGGAGGGAGCAACGAGTGGCACATCACATTGTAGCAATAGTCATAGGTATCCCAGTCGAGAGAGTTGATGTTGCCCATTTCGGTGTGCAAACTGGCAAAAACTCTATCTCCACTTAGCGAACGATCAAGAATCGCACCATCATAAGATCCGACCCCCAAGGATATTAGAGCAGCCATCTTCTGCATGGCGTAGCGTCGATGAAGGAGGTAGATCTGCATGCCGAAAGCGTAGGTCTTTGGGTCTTGGTAAAACTTCTCTAGGTAGGGGTTAGTCTCGACAGGTTCTTCAATGACAGAGAAGTTGAGTCTATTTCCCACCTCGCGAGAGAAGGTTGTCTTTCCGCAGCCGATTATTCCTTCAACCCAGAGCAGTGGCTTCACGCTAGCACCTCTCGATAGTCTTCGAAAACAGGTGGACACGACTCGAGTAGGATCCGTCCGATCATGATGGCCACCTCCCTCATCTGAGGGTGGGCCTTGGCCGAGGTACGCAACTTGAGGAAGTGGCGCCACTCCCGGAAGTTAGCCGTGTGATGAACTCCAGGACGACGCTTTGCGGAACTATCTTCATTTGTTCTCCTCAGCTTTTCATCTTGAGAAGTGTCAACACCTGGTCCAAATCATTGGACACAAGTGATTTGGGTGGCTGGCTCTCTAGTATGCTGGTTAATGCTACTTGTGCTTTGGGTGTCAAAAACACAACTAGCTTCGGATAATCTTCATCAGGACCCACCCAGCCATGAGGTTTTTTATCAGTCAGTAGAGACTTTGGCTTCATCCTAGGGGGAGTCTTGATCATTCGCATTATCCAAAATCATGAAGTCGATCATAATATCGATCTGGCTTCGCAGTTGATCTAAAGATCCATTGTTGTCTAGCACATAATCCCATCCACTGAATTCATCCAAAGCAATTTCTGAAGCGTGAGTATCAGTATCAGGATCAAATGGAAGGTCTCGGCTGCACCGTACTAAGTACCCACCCATTTCCTTAATGGCAGAAGCTTCATTAGGGAATCGAAGATCGGTTATCAGGATAGAGGTTCCTGGGTCCAACTGAGCCCGTCGAACAAGAGTCTTAACCCACAGCTTGTCGTCAATCACCTTACGCATAGCCTCCGTGCCGGCGTACTGCAGGGCCCAGCGCGGAGTGAAGCCCCAGAATGGGTCAGGGACACCTTTGAGGTCTCCGTAGAGCTGGTCATCGTTGAACCCAAAGACGATACGGCACATCTCCTTCAGGGAGTGGGCAAAGGCATCGTGACGGACTTTCATATCCCTGGTTTGCAGATTCTCAAATGCCATGGCTGCTGCTGTGTCTTTACCTCGGCTCTTCTTGTGCCCGAAGGCTATGATCAGCCTTTTCATGGTCAGTCCTGTGGCTAGAAGGTTATATCGTCCCCATCAAAAAGAATATCGATGTGATGCTCTTTGAAGTACTTGATCTCTTCTTCGTCGTACACAGTCCTGGACAGCTCATCAGCCTCGGTATTCTTTTCTCTAGGTATCCACTGGAAAGTGACGTTGCGACCGTAGCGTTTCTTGGCTTTCATCACCAAGTCATGCAATGGAACCAGTTTCTCGTCATTACAGTTCCAAACTCCACTACACTGATTTACGATCAGCTGAGAGTCTGACTTGATCACTACCGGTCTTCGTTTACCTTCTGGTAGCTTGATCAGCCAGAGCAAGGCCGCAATAACGGCATCATATTCACCTATATTATTCGTGGCTAGCTCACCTCCTTTGTGCGATATCCCGGCGTCTTGGTGAATGACCTTTGGCCCTTGTTTGACAATGAAGGCCCACGAAACTACTCCTCCTGGGTTAAACGGTTCTATGCTGGAATCTGTGTTGATGAAATACATGGTCTATCGATCCTCTTCTCCTTCATCAAAAGTGTCTGGGTCCTTCTCATGAAATGGCTTATTCAAACACCAGAACAAATCTACACACGGTGGGTTGTACATATCCCCAGCGCAAATGCACATCTGCTGCAAATGCAGAGGCCTCTTCAGGTAGAACCTGCAGTAAGACTTGACGTTGGCGTGCCCACCCTCTTTGTGCGATAGCTTCGGGAGCCCGCCTAGTCCTCCGTCGGCCACTCCCCTCTGGTCAACTTTTGGCATGGCTGGCTCCGAATCTCTTGATGGAAGTACTTGCCCACGGACTCTGCTGTAACCAGCGACTCGTACTCGCCGGCCATGTCTGGGTATCGGTAGATATCCCCGTTCCTGAACTGAACCACGAGGAAATCTCCCACAGTGCCAACGGCTACGACGAGGGATGAGTTCACTTCTAGCCATAGGTCTGTCTCAAATGCAGGTTGTTGATGTCTCACAGCAAATCCTCTAAGCGAAGGTCATGAGCGGCATTCTTCGTAATCGCTCTAGGGCTATGTTGCAGAAGTTCCAGGCGTGTACGCTATGAGGATCGAGGCCTAGGTTAACCCACTCCATTCGGAAGGTGCCAGTTTCCTCGTTGACCACGTTCTTTTGTCTAACGATCTTGGTAGCATGCAGGTAAAAGTAGTTGCGAAAGATGGATTGTGGTTCGTACCTTCCGGTCTCCAATCCTCGAGCCATCTGAATCAAGGAGCCAGGGTGCGGCCACTCGCAGTTTCGGCTAGCGATTTCAGCCAGGGCAAACTCAATGGACATGTAGCGGTTGAGAATGCAGGTGTACTTGAACTTGATGTTAGGTCCGCCTCGACGAACGTTCATCTTGTCCTTGGGACGGTCACCCCACTGTACGATGTCGCGCTGTGTGCCATGGCTGTCCAAATACCAGGCGACGAAGACTCGGCGGGGGAAGGCTCGAGCAAAATCTAAGGCCTCATTAGCGTTGGGCATGGCGTCAATGATACACATATTGACGTCATACTCTTTCATGAGCTGGTACAATCGACGAAATGGTGTAGTGCGCTGCCCACCTTCGTAGTAGGTAGGGTTCATGCTGTCGATGATCTCGTAATGAATGATCCGTTTCTTGGTGGCTGTACGCTCAGCAATGACCACATAGTTTAGACCTGACATCTGGTCCACACCCATGGCAATCTGGCTCTTGCGACCTTTTACTGGTCCCCAAAGTATATCGGTGTTTTCACAACCGATCAGGTTGTCCATGGAAACTGGTATGTTCTCAGCATCAACGTAAGGTTTACCAAGCTTAGCGTTGTGGAATTCTTTCAAATTCTGTGTAGTCGTAAAGGCTCTCCACACCTCTGCCGGTGTGATAAACTTAGACATCATTTGATGAATGTGATAGCTGGCTACATCAGAGCCAGGGTTATGTGGTATGAACCTACCATTTTGTGGATCAGAAATTCTAGTATGGCAACGAGGGCAGCGATAGTAGATCTCTTTGTCAGTAACAGCCACACAATCCGGCCACACCTCAGACAGGATAACCCCATCAGGACACTTAGCACTGCACTTGGTGTGCCAGTAGTTTTGAGTGCCCTGAAGGAACTGCCTATGGATGTCATTGGATGGCATGCCGGCTGTGCTGACCTGCATGACGTACTTGTAGAGGCTGTGGCTGATACGCTCTCGAGCCTGATCAATGTCAGCTGGGTTCATGAGGCGAACCTCGTCGAAAGCCAGCATGTCGAAAGGGGTAGAGTCCTTGGAAGCTACGCCGCCTAGGTGGCGAAGATAGAGAGACGACTTGGCCCCTACCTTTTTGAAACCAATTGTGTCGGTATCTTGTACGGCATCACTTAGCTCGACATTGGATTGAACGATAGGGAACAACCTGTCTTTAGACAGTAGGGCCACATCGTCCTGAGTGGGGAAGAAGAAGCAAGCTTTGGCAGCCCGGTACAAGCAGAACCAGAACAACTTTAGCAAGACGAAAATCGTAGCTCCCATCTGAGCTGACTTCATCAGCACAAATTCTTTATTCCGATCTAGATACATCGGTATGAGGTACTTGTGGGAGTCGATATCAAATGGTTTATGATCGATCTCAATACCAGTAGTACAGGCCCATAGCAAGAAGTTTTCTTGCTTCAAAGCTGTCAACTGATCTGAACTAATCGCAGCCGGCGAGATAGCGTTAAAGCCCTCGGTGTTGTGGGCTTGTTGCGGTGGCATGAGGTGCCCAAACACGTCTTGAACAGGCTGATCCGTCTTTTGGATCTTAACAGCCTGTCGTGTAGGAGTGATCTTAACAGCTGATCTTTTAGGAAGCTCCGTTGCCGCTGCTGTTTTTTGGCGAAGCGGTGGTGGAGTTTTCTTGATCTCCTGATTCATAGCGTCTCCCGCCTGGATCTTGGAATACTTCGTTCTTGGTAAGGTACGTGATCTCATCTGCTGCAGTGTGCAGCAGATTTGATGCTGTTTGCTGGAAGGTGATCACCTCTACTCGCTTACCAAGCTTTTTTAGCTTGTCTAGAAGTAGAGCGTAATCTCCGTCTCCAGATACCAGAACAAAGGTGTCGTAATGCTCGACGTCGATGATGGCGTCAACGGTGATTCCAACATCCCAATCAGTAGCAAATGGCTTGGAGAGGCCTTTTTCGATCCGCAGAGTGCGGGTCTTTACCAGGAAACCCAACTTCTGGAGTGAGGCCAGAAAGCGGCTGTTTGAAGCCTGCTTAACCACTTTGCCTTCTTCGTCTGTCCTTGTCGAAGGCAAGTTCACGGCATATGCAGTGATCGTCAATTGACGAGGTAAGTTCGAGTATTGTTTGCCACTGATCAGGTTTTTCAGAGAAGAATAGCTAACTCTGGCGTCCCTGCCATATGTCTCCCGGCAGCTGTGCCACAAGTTATTGACGTCGATAGCAACGTATGTGCGCTCGACGTTCATCACTTCTTTAATTCATTGTCAGAGCAAAGGCAGTGGAGAACTGTCTTCTTACAGATGGGGCAAACTGGTATTGGATCAGTCTTTTCTGGTTTGATCGGATTAGTGGGACGTTCGCTTGGGGGGTGGTCTTTTTTCGATGGGTTGTTCATGAGCCGCTCCCAGGTTCCTGCCTGTCATCGTCATCATGCCATACGTGGCAATCAGTGCTGCATCAGACCTACCATCCATCGAGAGCACGGTTCCCCGTGGTTTTGTCAACGGTAGGTCTGGGTACAGCCTTTGGCACTTAGTCATGGACCTGGCCTTTGGGTCACCAGCTCGTACATCCCGCAAGACCACCTTTGTCCATGTCGCCGGATGAACGATATCATAAGTGATCCCGAGTCCGATACAGATTCCTTCCCACAAACCAAACCCACGTCCGGTTTTGAAAGTAGAGCTAAGTCCTTGTTTTGGCATGGCTTGAGCTTGCTCTAGCCACACCATGACATGTCTGCCAATACGACCGTGGTGGTCTGGTATTGCCAGGGATATCATCTCTCGTAGAATCTTGCCCATCTCAGCAGTGGCAAACTCATTCTTGACTTTGCCTTTTTTGCCAAGATTGACGGTTGGGGTGTCCCTGTAGTCCATAATGTGGAAGTCTTCGTTGATGGCAACGACGGCTCCCAGAAGACCATTGTCGATCCCAATGACTATTTGACCGGACACAAGGACACCCCAGCCGACTCTCTTACAGATGGTCCTTCAGCCTATCCACAAAGCCTCTGGCCATGCCGGCCTCTACCCAGGTCAAGAAGTCTCTTTGAAGGTCAATCTTGCCTTGCAGGTCCCAATCACGATTGACAATCTTGGGCCTTCCCCGACCATTGGAGGCCTTCTTGGGTGCTGCAGCGGTCTCAGCACTCTTGGCAGGGCGGCCACGCTTCTTGGGGGTGGCAGGGGCCTCTGTGGTGATCTTGGCAGGACGTCCACGCTTCTTGGGAGGTTCGTCACCCCTCTTCTTGAGGATGCTCTTCATGGTGGCGAAATATGCCGACGTTAGAACATCGGGCTGCTCCGCATTGAAGTCCTTGAATGTCCCTTGGGGATTCTTCTGCAGGAACGACCTGCACAGGTCTGCCTTTGAAACTTCCTTCTTTTCAGCTTCCTTCTTTTCAGCCATAGCACTTCTCCTGTTCATCCGCCATTAATTGGGATCGACAACGGGTTATTTTAGGTCTTTTGGTAGCTCAGTTGCTAGTTGAATCACGGGTGCCCTGATATTGGAGTCGAACAGTACACCACACCCTGGGCATCTGACAAGGTTTTGATCATCAGGTTCTGGTTGGTCAAGGGCTTTTATTGGCTCCTTGTCCCCATCTTTGAACATGACCACTGTATCTATGGTTTTTTCCTTATGATTTACCTGGTCATGGATCTCAATGTGCTCTTTCATCCAGGCTAGAAAAGGCTTGATTCTCATCAGTTGAGCAAAGACCTCCAGGTACCGAAGAGCTTGGTTGAAGTGCCTGATCGTAGGCCACTCTTTGAGTGCTCTATCTCTGATGTATTCGTCTTGCTCTCGCAGCTCTTTCTTATCAGCCATCTTCTTCTCGAACGGAGACTTGGTGTTGTTCATTGGATTGCCTTGTTAGCCCACTCGCGGACCTTATCTAGCTCGTTCTCGTGGAACACCGACAAGTTCATCCTATTGGCTTCTTCGTACTCATTGATAGCGCCTTTAGACAAACCCCAGTCCTTGAGAAGAATGACCCCGTCGCATCGTCGTGCCAACTCCAGGGTGGCATCATACCAGTATTGGGCTGTTTCCATCCCGTGAAAGTATCTATACATAGTGTGCGGGCACAAAGCAACCACATTTCCTAACGCACACACTTTCAACGCCAGCTCTTCAGCTCGGCGAACGTTATTCTCCGTAAGCCAGGCAGTGTCTGCAGAAAAGGGTCCAGCTATGTAGAGAACTTTCATGACTCACCTCGAGCTTTCATGTAGTCTCCAATGATAGAAATCAAAGCAGCCAGAGTCTCGTCCGTTAGCCACAGATATTGCTTGGTCATCCCAGTAACCTCAACACGAGTCGCCTCGATAAGGACTCCATTGACAATTTTCATTCCTAAGGCAGCTGGAAGTGTTGTCAACGACACAAACCCACTATTGTTGTGGGTTCTTTTGATCAAGTGGATATCAGGCATGGTAACTACTCGATCTTCCATTTGGCGTTCTTCTTTCGCTCTTCTATGGTGTTGAATAACCTGATCGCTTTGTCGGTATCAAATCTGGCCACTGTGTAGTCGCTGTGGCATAGAACAGATGGATCAGACTGAATGTATGATGAGTTATTGTACGCTTTATCTCGAGCTTCGATGATCTTCTTCATCTCAGCATCGTAGGTAGTGTCGTAGGCTTCCAGCACAGCACCAAACATTTGGCTAGCTGCAGCTTTGGTCTCCAGTGACAGCAGCTCAGCAACTTCCACAGATGTTGATCTGGTTAGTAGGGCCATATGAGAAACTAGAGCTGTAAAAGACAGAACTTTATCGTTGTTTAAACAAGCAAACATCCTAATTTCAATGTCATCTCCAACGGCAGAATTAAAAACCTTGACACTAATCGGTTTTGACAGGAGGCTTTTAAGGTCCCACCCAATTCGTTTGAGACGCTCTGCCACGTCGTGGAAGGCCAGGTCAGCCATAGCCTTATCTAAGGCGTCGGTGAGTAATGAGAATTTCATGAGGAAACCAGGGTTGTGATTCCGTTTTTCTTGATCAACTTTAGTGTCTTGGCGAAGAGACCTTTCATCGAATCGAGATGCGTGATGACGAATATGGACCCTGAGTCCACTGCCAAATCCGAAAGCAGCTCCATGACAGCTTCAACACCGGATTCGTCCAGATTCTCAAAAGGCTCATCGAGAAATCGTTGAGGGTAAGGACGCCTAGAACGCGAAGACATAAGATCGGCAAGGACAAAATTGATCGCGAGATCTGCTCGGCCCTTCTCTCCACCGCTGTTGCCAATGTAAGTATCCGCTCCGCTGCGGTTGGTGACCTGTACCGAAAACTTTTCACGGGTCTCTCCCGATTTCAACGTCGTCTGCGTACTGAATTCGATGTCCAGCTCCCCGCCGGCTAGAGACTTGATGTAGTGCTTGACTCGCCCATTGAGATAGGGAGTCACTGAAGCCAAAATGTGACTCTTGAGCCCTTTGTTGGAGAAACCATACTGCCAGAATTGCAAGTATTCAAGCTCTAAGGTGGCCCTCCGTACATGGGCTGTACGAGAGATCAATTCTCTTTGTTTTTTGAGTATTTCCCCTTCACCATCGCTGATCAACTTGTCAAAAAAAGTGACCTCTTCTTGCTTCTTCTTATACAGGCCACGTAGTGTCGACTCTTGTTTTTGAAGGGACACCAGCTCGTCCATCCAAGCTTTGGACTCTGCGGCCCGATTGAGCAAAGCTCGGTGGCTGGCCTCTTGCTCATTGATCGTCGCGGTCAGTTTTGAGAAAGCTTGGTTGTAGCCTGCCTCTTTTGTTGCCCAGGCAGAATCAATCGTTTCGATCTGCTTGGCCAGCTCAGCAGCTGCAGTAGACTTCAATACGAGGTCTTTCTTTGATCCAGCTAGGCAGGTTGACACATGCTGCTTAGACACCTCTTGCCCACAGGTGGGGCAGGCAGCTCCTTGCAGGTTTTCCATGTTGCGTATTTCGTTCTGCAGGATTCGAACCTGAGCTGTGGCCTCTTTCCATTCAACCCGGATGTTGGCAAGGTTGTCTTTGACCTTGGTCTTGTCGTCGGCCCACACTCGCTGCAGCTTCTCCAGGTCTTTGTAAAGCTGATCTTTTTTCTGCTTTGATTGAGCAAGGTCTTGATCAAAGTTTTCGACTTGCGCCTGCCCCCACAGCTCTTCTTGCTGATCCACCACAGCCAGTATCTCTTTGGCCATTCCACGGAGGGCTCTTTGTTTCTCTTTGCCCCAGTTGTCACGCTCTGTTTGGTACTGGATGATCTGATCTGTGTACTTATTGACAGCCTCTAAACTTGCGTCCAGAGCGTACTTACTGTGATTCAAGTGCTGCGTGACCGTTGAGATACGCTCTGTGGTTTCCTTGAGAGCTTCAGACAGTACACCAATTTGCAAGGCTCGATCAAAGATGGCCTTCTGCTCTCCGTCGGTCATCTCTGAGAATTTCTTGAAGTGGCCCTGTGGGATCATGGGCCCTTGGATGAAAGTGTCGTAATCGATGCCGAGGAAGGTGCTGATCTTATCCTGGGTCAGCGTAGGTGTTCCCTGGGTCAGGTCATGAGAGTGCCCACCTTCGTAATGCTCAAACTCAAGAAGATTTCCAGCCTTGTCGTGCTTGCGATAGCGGGAAATGCGGTATAGATCTCCATCGTGGCGAATCCACACCTCCACCCGGCAGTTCTTTTTGGACTGCCGATTAACTACGCTGTCACCAGCCTGACCTCGAGTGGTCTTACCCCATAGAGCCCACACCAGAGCTTCGAACAGGGTTGACTTGCCGGCGCCATTGCTGCAGGCAGCTTGGCTGTCGTGGTTCTCCCCTGCGATTAGGACTAGCCCCTGGTTTTCCATCTCCCAGGTAATCTGATCTGAGATAGAGAAGAAGTTTTCAATGAATGATCGAACGAAGATCATATCTAGTCCTGTGGGGTTCTCCTACGACGCATTCTTAGCATGCGGCACTTCTTGCACCGCAGAGGCTCTCGATATTTCTCACCGAAGACATTCTGCATGAAGTCAACTTCACCCTTTGTGAGGTTGAAGCTGGTGCCACAGCTGGCACATGGGATGGTCTTTACAATGACGTCCTTTTCTGGATCTTCTTTTGTTTCGATGCCGTCGTCTAGTGTAGCTGAGTAGATAATGCCCTCTCTCTTCCGG
>Ga0315291_10009097_pt1 | contig 12181 bp, 10 predicted proteins | sample YL17G12_20_MG_FD_203070 | JGI IMG/M metagenome (GOLD analysis project Ga0315291, IMG submission 203070) | Sediment microbial communities from Yellowstone Lake, YNP, Wyoming, USA - YL17G12_20 | ecosystem: Environmental > Aquatic > Freshwater > Lake > Sediment | place: USA: Wyoming | collected...
GCTGGCCCTACTGTAGTTGTGGAGCCATGTGTACGCCTGACCCTTTGTGTCGATTGAACGGCTGGCCCCATTAGAGTCGGGAGAGGAGGTCGAGGAAGCCGCCGGGGCCTTCGACGGTGACATCGGCCACCGCCTCCAGCTCTATGGGGGTCTCGGGGGAGAGGACGGCGATAGCCGTGCCGTCGAACCCGCCCTCCTTCATGAGATAGCGCAGGCCGCGGAAAGCGTCCACGTCGGTGAGGTCATCGCCGGCGTAGAGGGCGCGCTTGAGCCTCCAGGCGGCGGCCAGGCGGATGAGCACCGTGCCCTTATCGATATCCACAGGCGGCCGCAGCTCCACCGTCTTCCTGCCGCGCCTGACCTTCAGTCCCAGGTTCACGGCCAATCCCTCCGCCAACTGCACCGCCCGGTCCTCTTGGTCTGGGACCTCGCGGAAATGCAGCGAGACGGAGAGCAGCTTATCCTCCAGAATCACGCCGGGCAGGTCGGGGAGGGCGGCGTTCAACTCCTCACGGGCACGGTCCAGGGTCGGGAGGTGGGGAAGGACCACGGGATCGATGCACGGCTCCTCCTCCATCCACTCCATGCCGAACACGCCCACGTAGTGGACGTGGGGCAGGCCCACCAGGGTTGCCACGTCCGCGGCCCTGCGACCGGACATCACGCACATCGGGTAGCGGCGGGCCAATCCGGGCAGGAGCTCGGCGGCGCGGGGGTGCAGCCTGGCTCCGGCTGGAACCGGGGCGATGTCGCTCAGAGTCCCGTCGAAGTCCAGGAAGATGCCGGAACGGCGGGGGTCCGCCTTGAACCCGGAGATCCAGTCACGGGCCGCGCTCACAGTGACCTCCTGCGCTTGAAGAGCCGCCCCCGGCTGGAGCCACGCGGGATTCCGGCAACCGCGTCCACCAGGTCCTCCCCGGCCAGTGCCCGCTCGGGGTTCACCTCGAGGAGGATACGCGCCGCCTCCTCCCCCAGCCGCTCCCGGATGATGCGGGCTGCTCCCGACAGGTCGGCACTGCGGCCGTTGGGCGCATGGGCATCCGAGGCGACCAGGCGAGCGGTGCCCTCGTCGAGCAGGGCGAACGCGCTGTGCCGGGCTGCTTTGCCGTACAACCCCTCCAGGCTCCCGGAGTTGACCTGGACCTCCACCCCGCGCTCCACCAGTTCCCTCACCGCCTCGGGCCTCGCCGTGAGATAGCGGTTGCGCTCCGGGTGGGCGAGGATGGGGACGCACCTGCACAGCTGCACCTGGAAAAGGATGTCGGCGGTCGCCGTGGGCATGTCAATGAGAGGAAGGTCGCTCAGCAGGTATTTTCCACTGCCTCCCAGGCTGAGGCGGCCCAGGCTCCCGTCCCCCCTGGCCAGGCGGTAGAGGCCGGCGTTCACCCGCACCTCCACTCCCGGGATGAGCTCCAAGGGGATGCCCTCCCGCCGCAGCAGCTCGCGATGCCCTTCAACCGCCGTGAGCACAGCCTCCAACGTAAGGCCGGGGCTCTCGAGGTCGTAGTGGGGGGTGGCCGCTATGCGGGCGGTGCCACCACGCACCGCCACCCGGGCCATCTCCAGGAATTCCCCGTCGTCGGAGGCGCCGTCGTCGAAGCCTGGAAGTATATGGGAATGAAGGTCGGTAAAGGGCAAAGATTACCTCCGCAGGTTCTGGCGATACCATTCCACGGTGCGCGAGAGCCCTTCCTCCATAGAGGTGCGTGGTTTCCAGCCGAGCACCTTCGACGCTTTGGCCGCGTCGAGCGCGATGTGGTCCAGCTCGCCCTCCCGCGTCGGCGCGTATCCGGCCTCGATGTCGTATTCCATGATCTCCGCGATGCCTTTGTAGAGCTCGTTCACCGAGGTCTGCACACCGGTGCCGATGTTCATGAACTCCCCGTCGCCCTTGGAGAGCGCGGCGCGGTAGGCGTCCACGACGTCTTCCACGAAGACGAAGTCGCGGGTCTGCTCGCCGTCCCCGAAGATAAGACACTCTTCACCGGCCAGGATCTTGCCGATGAAGATGGCCACCACGCCCGCCTCGCCGAAGGCGTTCTGGCGCGGCCCGTACACGTTGGCCAGAGCCAGGGTGCAGCAGGAGATATCCCGCGTGCGCTCGTAGTAACGGATGTATTTCTCGGCCACGTTCTTGCTCACCCCGTAAGGGGAATCGGGGCGCTTGGGCGATTCCTCGGCCACGGGGATGGAATCGGGCTCGCCGTAGACGCATCCTCCCGAACTGGTATTGATGAAGCGCTTGACGCCGTTCTCCACCGCCAACTGCAACACGTTGAGCGTGCCCAGCACGTTCACTTCCGCGTCCAACACCGGGTTCTTCACCGAGACCCGCACGTCGGGCTGGGCGGCCAGGTGGATGACTGCGTCCTGTTCCCTTCCCTTGAAGGCTGCCACCAGGGCGTCGTCGCGGATATCGGTGTGCAGGAAGGAGAAACGGTTCTCCTTGGCGGCGTCTTTCACGTTGTAGAGGTTGTCGAACTTGCCCGTGGACAGGTTATCGACGACCGTCACCGCGTGCCCTTCATCCAGAAGGGTGTCCACGATGTTGGAACCGATGAATCCCGCTCCGCCAGTCACTACGATGCGCAATTGCGCCACCTCCCTTTCTCAGCCCTGCCGGGGATGGGCGACCCGTAGGTCACGCGCTGTCTTCCCGCTGCTCTCAGCATCAGCACAAGGTTATCACAGGGGCCCATGTGCTGCTTATATCGGGCGTCTCGTCGGGGGCCTGCTCCTCCAGGATCTGCTCCCACTTGAAGGAACCCGTGATGGAGTAGAACTGCGGGCGCGCGTCCTTATATTCTCCCGCCGGGGAGCGGGCCTGGAAGACGAAGATATAGTCTCCGGCAACGATGTAGTAGAGGAGGAACTTGGTCTCCTCGCCCATGATGTTGGCGGTGAACTCGGTATAGAAGGCCGGGAGGCCGGAGATGCGGGTGGAAGTGAACATCTCGTCGGTCAAGGTCTCATCCGTCTCATCCGGTGCTGTCTTCTCGCCCGTCGCCGATGTGGACGTCCCTTCCTGGCCGTAGCCCGTCTGGACGTTCTTCGGCTGCGAGGCTTCACTGGAGCCCGGTTGGCCGCCCAGGGCGATGATGCGTCCGGTAGCGTCCTCGACCAGGTACTCCTCTATGGCCTCGATGCCCCCGATGGATATCACCGGGTCCAGTTGATACACGCGGAGCTCCATGTTCTTCTGCGCGCTCAGGCTGAGGGTGAGCGCGGCGATTTCGTTCTCAGCCGGGGATCCCAGCTCCAGCGACCAGTTCTCGGGATAGGATATGGTGAACCCGAGCTCCGGGTCCGTGTAGTCCTGGTTCATATCCACGACCTCGCCGCCGTCGTTCTTAGCCTCGTTTTCCCCCCAGGCGATCCTATAGACGAGATAGCCTGCGCCGGCGAAGACAGCCAGGGCCAGGATGACGATGCCCGTAATAGCCATGTAGAACCAGAAACTGCGGTGGCGGGGCAAGACTATTTCATGCTCGGGATCGTCCTTGAGGAAGCTCTCCATCAGCCCTTCCTGGGAGAGACCCTCACCACACATACCGCAGTACTTGGCCCTGTCAGGCTGATAACTACCGCACTTCGAACAGATCAATCCATCGACCTCGCTCTTCCAACACGTTCTTTCTTATCCCTATTCTTATTCTCTCCGCTAGTCTGCGTCACCTTGGATTATAGACGATGGGCGTGCTCCTCGAGTTGCAGGTCTGACGGGGTCAGCCCCGAGGTCTGACGGGGTCAGCCCCGGACATGGGACATTTCTCCCATTTTCGGCCTGGGGCCTAGGGGTAACGGTCTCCGCTCCGCACGCGCGGCTGAGTGAAACCTTCTCTACCCGGCGACAAGGCTGGTCGTCGTCGCAAGCTCCTCCGAGCACCTTGCTCGCCGGGCTTGCCAGCCCTTTTTCAGCCGCTTGCGATGTCGCTCCGACCGACCCCGTAGTTCCCCAGGCAGGGGTTTCTATATAGGCTACGCCCGTATGTAACGCTAGTATCCATTACCGTCGTATACGCACGTTGTGATGACCAAAGAAAATGTCCCATGTCCGGGGCAGACCCCATCAGCGGGGGATGCTGAAGTACATGGCGCGTTCGACGATGGCGGGGCCGCCCGTATCCACCCGGATGGAGAACTCAGAGCTGGAGAGGTTAGGCACCAGGTTCACCCTCAGGCTGGCGCGGCTGTGCGCGCCGACCATCATAGGCTGCCCCACCGTGGTGCCGTCGGGCCGGCAGAAGGTCACCACCACCGGGAGGTTGGTGTCGCTGGGGTTCATCACCAAAAGGTAGGTATCGAAGTATTTCGAGGTGCATCCCTCGGCGAAGTAGTAGAGGTTCCCTGGCTCGGTGTAACCCGTTTGCACGTGCCCGCCCGGGCACTCGGGATACCCGAAGTACATGGACCTTTCCGCCACCACCGGGCGGTTGGAGGTGAGCTTCACGGAGACGTCGGTAGCGTCCATCCCCGGCGCCGCGTCCACGTAAACCGTTGTGCGGCTGTTACCCCGGGCCGGGAAGACCTGCGAGTACATGCTGCCGTCGGGCTTTAAGAAGTCGAAGGTCACCAACGCATCTTGGGGATCGGGGTTGAGGACCAGGATATACTCGTTGAACCCTCCCCCCGTATATCCCTCCGCGAAGTACCATTCCAGGGAGGGTTGGGAGGCGCCGGTGCTCACGTGCCCCCCGTCTATGCCGTTGTACCCGAAGTACATGGCGCGTTCCGCCACTACCGCTTGGTTGGAATGGAGGCGGATGGAGACGTCGGTCGCGTCCATCCCCGGCGCCGCGTCCACGTTCACCGTGGCCCGGCTGTTCGCCCCCACCGGGAAGCCCTGCGAGTATACGCTCCCATCGGGCTTTAAGAAGTCGAAGGTCACCATGGCGTCCTGGGGGTTGGGGTTGAGCACGAGGATGTACTCGTCGAAGCCGCCACCCGTAAACCCCTCGGCGAAAAACCAGTCCTGGGAGGGCTCGGTGACCCCCAGGGACACGTGCCCCCCGGTCTTGCCGTTGTAGTCGAAATACATGGCACGTTCCGCCACCACGGGCAGGACGGACCGCACCCGCACCGACACGTTGGTGTTCGACATGCCACTGAAATCGTCCACGTTGAGGGTGATACGGCTCTTGGCCCCCACGCCGAAGGAGGACGTGTGCACGCTGCCGTCGGGCAGCATCATGTCCACCTCGAAGGACGTGGCCTGCAGCTGGGGATTGAAGATGAGGATGTACTCGTTGAAACCGCCCCCGGTGTATCCCTCGGCGAAATACCACGTGGTGGAGGCTTCGGCCGCTCCCTTGGAGACATGCCCGCCCTGGATGGGCGCAGGCGGCGGCTGGAACGGGCCTGGGATGATGGAGAGCGGGGTCCCGTCGGGGGCCCAGTAATAGGGTATGCTGGCCTGGGTGGGGTTGAGGCGCACGCAGCCGTGGGAGGCGGGATAGCCCAGCCCCTCGTAGTTCGACTGCACGCCGTTGTAGGTGGGCCAGGCGTGGATGGCATAATCCTCGAAGAAACCCATCCAGTAATAGCAGACGCACCCGGGGTACTTGGGCACCGGGTGGGCCTGGTCGTGGTAGAGGATGCGGAAGTCGCCCGTGGGGGTGGGCGTACCGCCCGCCCCGGAGGAGACGAGGAAGACGTAGACCACGCGGCCGTTCTCCATACAGTAGAGTTTTTGCTCGGCGATGGATAGGACCATGCTCTTTTTCACGGTCACGGCGGCCTCGACCGACTGGGCGGCGGGTGCGGCGGCGAGCTCCTTCGAACGCTCGCTCTCGCGTCCCTGGCGGTCCACGGCGGTCACCACGTAGTAGTAGGTGGCACCGTCGGTGAGGCCGGTGTCCACGTAACCCAGGTAGTCGACGCCCGAGTCGGTGGAGCGCTCGCTCAGGAGGTCGTAGGGCCCGCCCGGCCGCTGCGCGCGGTAGACGCGGTAGGCGGCGATGCCCGGCGAGGGGCTGTCCGACCAACCCAGGTCGATCTTTCCACCGTTGTCGTTGGGGCGGTCAGCCGCCCAGGGATCCGTGGGGGAAAGCGGACGCTCCGATGCAGCGGCTGCCGCGGGCATGACCAAGAAGCAGAGCAGCAGGACGGCGAGGCCGGTCAGGCCTACCCTGAAGCCGAAAAGGTTCCCTCGTGGGCTCATCGTTAGCACGTCACCTTCAAAAAGTCGTCTACGTGGTGGTTTACGATACAGTGGATATTATCGGCAGGCGGAAACCTTTTTACAAGGGCTTTTATCAGGTCATTTCGCAGGCCGGGACAAGAGGCGCTGGCCTAATATCTTGGGGATCCGTGCCGGCGCGGCTGCGTCCAGATAAGGGATCGCATCACGCCGCCGGGAATGGAAACGATCGCCCCCGAGGGAAGGCCGGGTAGGTGCGGCCGCAGTTCAAGAAGGGGCCGGATTCTGCCGATTTAAATAGCGTTAAAAGGGATGCAAAAGCGCGCCGCTAGGGCCCGACGGAAGAGAACGGGTGGGGGGACAGGGAATAAAGTCTAGCTTTCTTCCTCGGCTTAGCCCGAGGGCGTGATGTTTGTGGAATGGTTTACGGAAAGGGAGAAGGCAAGGGAAGCGACGGGATACGAGGTGCAGAGTTGGCGAGAGTAGGAAATTTCATCGTCCGTGACTCGGACATCGACAGGATAAAACTGGAATTGATCACCTTCTTCAAGGATAACCCGGGCACCGTGGACAGCGCGGAGAAGATCTGCATACGCCTGGGCCGCTCGAAGGAAGAGGTGGAGAAGGCGCTGGAGGAGCTCTCCGAACACGGCATCTGCCACAAGGTACCCACGCGGCCCGAGCCCATCTACATGTACTATGCCTCCGCGCAGATCCTGAAGCGCATCGCCGAGCTGGCCCCCGATATGGACTACGATGCCCAGATCGAGCTGGTGAACACCCTCCTGGCCCGCCACAAATCCTGACCCCAAGCATGTTGCGAGGAGCGAAGCGACGCGGCAATCTCGCGTTATCACAAACGTGCCTACCTTGCGATGTCAGCCTTGGGCACGTTCCGGGTTTGGCCCCAAGTTTACCGGAGGGGTTTATAATCCTGGTATGGATGAGGGGAAGCTCTTTCTGGTGGGGACGCCCATAGGGAACATGGAGGACATCACCCTGCGGGCGCTGCGCGTGCTGCGTGAGGCGGACCTGGTGGCTGCGGAGGACACACGCCGGGCCCGCAAGCTCCTCTCCCGCCACGACATCCACACCACCGTGACCAGCTATCACGGGCACAACGAGCGCGAGAAAGCGGAGTCCATCGCGGCCGAGATCGCGGCGGGGAAGAAAGTGGCCCTGGTGAGCGACGCGGGTATGCCCGGCGTGGCGGACCCCGGCTTCCGGGTGGTAGAGGAGTGCGCGCGGCGGGGCCTGCGGGCTGAGGTCGTGCCCGGGCCGAGCTCCCTCACCGCTTCCCTGGCCCTTTCGGGGCTGCCCCTGGCGGGTTTCCGCTACGAGGGATTCATCCCCCGCAAGCGCGGCGAGAGGCGTACGCGCCTCGCCTACCTGCTGCGGGAAGGGGAGGCGTTGGTCTTCTACGAGGCGCCCCACCGTCTGGTGGAGACCCTGCAGGACCTGGCCGAACTGGCGCCCGAGCGTGGGGTGGTGGTGACGCGGGAGCTGACAAAGCTGCACGAGGAGGTGTTGCGCGGGACGGCGGCCGAGGTCCTCGCGTCCTTCGGCGAGGGGAAGCCGCGGGGGGAGTTCGTGGTCATCGTAGCCCCCGGCGCCGGGGACGAAGCGCCGCCCCTGCCCGAGCTGGCCGGGGAGGTGGCCGCACTGCAGGAGCAGGGTTTGCCCGCCCGGGAGGCGGTACGAGCCGTGGCGCAGAAGCACGGCGTATCCCAGCGCGAGGTGTATAATGCGTGGCTGGAGAAGAAGTCCGAAGTATAAAGCCTGGTGTCTGAAGTCTAGGGGCCTATCATAATTAGCGAACCTTAGCGAACCGTTCATCGTTTATTACATATGGGCACGGGAGACTCGAGTCTACGGAGGTATCTAATCGATGGAACCGAGTGATCCGAAGGGGGAGGGGCCGGTCGGAGCACCGATAGAGGAGGCCAGCCCATCGCCTGAGGGACCAAGCGATACCGCGAAGGTCGAGTTCGTCGATTTCGCGGAGACGGAGCCGGTCGAACCACGGGATGAAGGCGACGTCCCGACGTCTCCGCGGCAGTTTGGGTGGCTGCTCCTGCTGCCCTTCGGGTTCACTTTTCTGCTCACCTGCCTCTTTCTGGCCATGCGCGGCGTGATGGACCTGGGCGGCATGGTCGCGATAGGGGGCCCCTACGAGATCGCCCATCCCGCTCCGGGATATTGGTGGATCTTCCCGGTCTCCGTCATCGGGTGCGTATTGATAACCTTCATGAGCATGGGCATGTTCTCGGCGGGCCGCGGCAAGGCGAGCCTGGTGGCCTTGTTTTTCTGGCCGGCCATCTTCCTCTCACTGGGTTGGAACTTCTGCGAATACGGTTTCTTCAACACCGAGGGACTCATATGGGGATGGATAGTCTGCGGCGTGGTGTTCGTCGTGATGGGAGGCCTCCCCCTCTATTTAGTGATGAGGAAGATCACGTGGAGTGGGCTGCTCGAAGCGATAAAGAGCAACGCGAGGACCTTGTGGCCTCAGCTCCTGGGAATAGCCGTGGGCATCCCCCTCGGCATCCTCTTCTTCAGCGCTATCTCTTGAAGGGCTCAAGATGTTCACATTTATTTAACAACCCTCTATACATATCAGGAAGGAGAATGTGCCCAGCTGTGAAACCCCACCAGTGGTATATACCGTCAATTAAACAAGGTATAGGCTAGTAAGGGGGTTTGAAAATGGGTAAAAGAATCCTGGGCATGATCTCCGGCGCTATCATGCTTTTCTTTCTTTTCTGCTCCTCGGCTCTCGCGGACGGCGGGCTGATCGGAAAGGATGGACGCGATATCTCGGAACCGGAACAGAAGGCCATCATATTCTTCCATGAGGGCATTGAGGAGCTGGTTCTTTCTGTTCGCTACAATGGTGCTGTGGAGGAGTTCGCCTGGCTGGTACCTACGCCGGAACCCCCGCGGATAGAGGAATCGAGAATCTCCCTTTTTAAGCTGATGAGCGCTGTCACCTACAACGAAAAGGGCGGCGTGATGTGGAAGGAACAAACATTGGGGGCCGGCGTTGACGTGATCGATGAACTCACGGTGGGCGTTTTCGACCTCACCGTGCTGAGCTCGGACAATGCCGGTGACCTGAGGTTATGGCTTGAGGAGAGGGGATTCGCCTATGACGAGGAGGCCGAGCGGGTCCTTGCGGGCTATATCGAACGCGGCTGGTGTTTCACCGCCATGCGCATCAGCCCCTCGTTCAAAGATCCCACGCTGGGTGGTATGGAATACGAGCTCTCGGAGGGAACCATCGATCCCCTCCGATTCACTTTTAAAACTGCTCAACCCGTTTATCCCCTGCGAATATCCTCGCTGAATCCTGGCGAGACGGAGGTGCTCCTGTACGTGGTGGGTCCGCAGGCCTACGGACATGAGAGCATGCGGCTGGAATATGCCGAGAGGTGGCAGCCTGTTCAAATAGGCGCGCTCAAGGAATTCAGCGAACTGGCGGGAGAGATGGAGAACGACGGCGGCTGCTCTATCACCAAGCTGCGTCGTGCGTTCTACCCAGACCAGATGGAGGACCTGTACTTTTCGCCCGTGGAGGAAGGGGAACTAGTGCGGTGGGCCGGCTTTGCCTCCACAACCGGTGAGAATGAGTCCATTCCTTGGTGGGCGTTGATAACGATCGCGTTGGCGCTTGCCATACTGGCAGGCGCTGCTTATGGATTATCAGGTTCGCGCGGAAGTGGATGGCTGAAAAAAACGTTGGTGGTATTCCTGATCACCGCCTTGATAAGCTCAGCGATATTGCTACCACTGGGCATATGGGTTCTGCCGGGTGAACAAGACGAAGTGAATGCGTCTCAGATCGATTGGCCATGGGAGGACGATATCCTGGTCACCCAGAACGGATGGTCGAAACTGATCCACCCGGACGGGCAGATCGAGATAAAAGGGTTGAGCGAACAGCTATTATGGGAGATCCACCCATCGGAGGCGAACCAGGAGGAATATCCACCCGGCCTTATGATGTCCGGTGGAAAACTGGGAGATGAGGGTGATTGGGAGTGGAGCGTAAGACAATTCAGGGCGGACACCTGGCAGACGAGATACCTCACGGTGATAGACCGCGAAAGCGGCATTGTTCATGAGGCGGATATAGGCATGAAGGAAGTACATGGCGTACGCCTCTCACCCCAGGGCGACAGACTATGGATCGCGATGAATCCCGGCGTGCCCGTGAACAAGACGGAAGTGCAGGAATACACGTTTCCCTCCCTGGAACTCATCCGCTCCCTCATCCATGACGATTGCATGAGAGTGGGAGAGATCGTCATGTCACCGCAAGGCGAGCCACTGCTCGCTGGCCGTTTCGACGGTGGCGAGGAATATACGGATGTCTATTTCGGCTTTCTCCCCCTACTCGAGGAAAATGCAGGGTTCGAGGGAAAGCCCTTTGAGATCACGCAGGATGAAATGCAGTCGAGAAAGGATATGAAAACGATCCAGATGCTCAACGGCCACATCTGCGACGCCAAGGACGCAAGCCCTTTCCTCATTATCTCCGGGTACGACTACTTAAACGGTGTGGCCGGAGTGTTCGTATTGGATACGAATGATGGAAACATGTATGAGGTAGGCGAGGGATCTCCGGTCAGCTGGCAATGAGCGAAGCAGATTATTTATTTGCAAAGGGCTTCATTGAGGAGGTCATAAGCAGAGACGTGTATGTATCGCATATTCCTTGCAGTTTGCATCGTTGCAAGCGTTTGTTGTTACAACAATCAAAGGTTTTCAACGTTATTAACCATAGAGATGAACAAGCAAAACATGTAGCTCGTCACTCATCGGCGAAAAACGGGTTCGGTAACAACAGGTCCTCGACGGCCACACCTTTGAGTTCCGCCACCTTCTCCGCGACGAGCAACAGTCTCTCGGGCGAGTTGGGCTTGCCGCGGTAGGGGTGAGGGGAGAGGAAGGGGGAATCGGTCTCGATGAGCATCCTCTCCAACGGCAGTTTCCTGACGATGTCCTGCAGGCGCCGCGCGTTGTGGAAGGTGACCGGCCCGGCAATGGACACGTATCCCCCCATGTCCATCACGGCATGGGCCATGTCCAGGTCGCCGGAGAAACAGTGCATCACCAGGCCTCCGTCGAAAGGCGTGTACTCCCCGAGGATGCGCATGGTGTCGGCGTGAGCCTCGCGGTCGTGCACCACCACTGGCAGGGCCAGCTCCCGCGCCAGCTCCACCAGGGAGCGGAAGGCCCGTTCCTGGTCGGCGCGAGGCGATAGGTTGCGGTAGAAGTCCAGCCCGGTCTCTCCGATGCCCACCACCCGGGGGTCCCCGGCCAGGCGCCTCAGCTCGTGCAGCGCGGCGTCGTCCAAGTCCAGGGCGTCGTGCGGGTGCATGCCCACCACCGCGTGCACCTGGGGGAAGGTATGCGCCAGCTCGACGGCGCGGCGGCTGGACTTCAGGTCGATGCCGATAGCGATGACCCCGGTAACGCCCACCGCGCGCGCCCGCTCCAGGGCTTCGGCCACGTCGCCTTCCAGAAGATCTAAGTGAGCGTGGGTGTCGACCAGGTTCATTCTGCCTCCATTCGACTTCAAGGGGCAGACCCCGAAATTGAACAATGCAAGTTTTGAGGCCTGACCCCAAAAAGTTGCGTCATTTCGCAATCTCGATGCGGGGGAAGAGGGCTTCCCCCTTGGACACCTTACGCCCGGCGGGATAGAGACCCCACTCGCCCTCGGCGGGAAGGTGGTGGTCGTGGATGGAGTCAGCGTAGCCCAGGCGTTCCCAGATGCCCTCGCCCGTCCATGGCATGCAGGGCAGCACCAGCAGCGCGGTGAGACGCACCGCCTCCACCCCGTTGTAGAGGACGGTGTCCAGGCGCCCCGCCAGGGTAGGGTCCTTGGCAAGGTCCCAGGCGGCGGTCTCGTCCACATAGCGGTTCACTGCTCCCAGGAAATTCCATATGGCTTGCAGGGCCTCGCTGAAGGCCAGCCTGCCCATGCACTCGTCCACCTCTCCGAACACCCGCGAGGCAGCCTCCTTGAGGGCGGCA
>Ga0315291_10009098_pt1 | contig 12181 bp, 10 predicted proteins | sample YL17G12_20_MG_FD_203070 | JGI IMG/M metagenome (GOLD analysis project Ga0315291, IMG submission 203070) | Sediment microbial communities from Yellowstone Lake, YNP, Wyoming, USA - YL17G12_20 | ecosystem: Environmental > Aquatic > Freshwater > Lake > Sediment | place: USA: Wyoming | collected...
TATCCGGGTCCACCAGATCGGGGAATTGTGCGACAATATCAGCGGCTATGCGAATGGCGCCGACCTTGAGGGGTACGAACATCCTGCGCAAGCCTGCGTCACTTCGTATCCATGCAGGAATCTCGTCGTCCCGTTTCAGTTCCTTCCAGACTTCTCGCGGGGCAATCAGGCGCTTGCTTCGCACCAGGTTCCCCAGTTTCTGCCAAAGCGTCACGAAGGTCTTGCGCCGATAGTACATCCTAAGATCAATGAGAGCACTGGTATCGACGCAGTACACGACCGATTCGCTCATTTCCGCGCGCCCTACCTTAGCAGTGACTCCACCCCGCCTAGATGCCGAGGCCCAACGGCGAGGTAATCAGTTACGTCCCTGTATGTGATGACGTCCCGGTGCTTGGCCTCGAACACGATCGAGGCGAATCTGCGCCCGCGCTCCTGTATGCACTTGCGGGCGGCGGAGGGGCCACCCTTACGTTTCTTGAGAACCGCGGGCGCTTCCTGGGGCCAACTGTTAAGTCTTGACCAGTATGCATCGGGCGACACGAGTTCAGCAGTGCTCATCCTGCGCCAAATGACATACTTGCTCACATGGAAATGCTCGGCCAGTGCGACCAAATCCCCGTCAGCGAGTGCGCCAGAATCCGCTACACGCAAGCCCCTCAAGTCAAACAGCATGGCATCCAAAGGCACAAGCAGGGCTCCGGCGAAATGGTTGCAGAAGCGCTCGACAGGGGGTTCATCTCTCCCAATCTGGCCCTCCTCAAACAGGCACAGGCCTCCCTTCCTCAGAAGAATGTGGGCGTACTCATGAGCGAGAGTGAAAATGCGAGCGTTGACACTGTCGGCCGCGTTAAGAACCAAAACAGGGGGATCGAGTTCTGTTAGCGAAAAGCCGCGACACTCCTTCACCGGCATCGAGAACTGGAAAACCAGTACGTTCTCATCCTCGATTGCACGGCGCCAACCCCGAAGTGCCTCATGACTGTTCTTCCACTCTCGCTGTTGCTCCACGCTTATGCCCAGCCGCTCGCGTTCTGCGTTGGCGACCTCCTCCGGATTCGATGCGAGCTTGGCGGTGGCTGAAGCCGGGGCTACTTCGAGTCCCATTTCTGTGAGCAACTCTCTGGCGAGTTTCTGGAGTCGCTGGGCGCGTCTCACGACAAGTCTGGACTTGCTGGAGAGAGGAACACGCTGGGTGCCCGGAAGAAGACGGAAATCGTGCGGCAACGGTTTGTCTTTCGGCGGTTCTGGCAGGAAGAATGCAGCCAAAGGGCGTTTCACAAACCCCGCAAGCACCTCCAAAGCATGAAAGGTGGGGGATTTCTTGCCCGTCTCCCATGCCGCGACCGCGTCTCCACTGGTATTGAGCCTTCTTGCGACATCGTCCAAGCTCAGGCCGGCGGACTGACGAGCCCACTTGAGCACGAGTGGGTTGACCTTGACGCTGGGCGACCTACCTGACGGCATATCAAGCCTCAGCATCCATTGGGATGCTAACTTGGCGCAGTCTCTTCACATGATTGTTACGCACAACGCTGCTGCTTTGGAGCTCGCCGCTTCCGCTACGCCTTGCCCATCTTCTTCATCGTCTGGAGGCACTGCTCGACGGCCGTGAGGGCGGGGACGCCGCCGACCTCGTACTCCACGATGTACCACCTCGTGTTGCCGATGGTTTCGGAGAGCTCGAAGATCTCCTTCCACGGCAGGTCGTCTTCGCCGATGACGGCCTTCGGGTTCGACTTCGACCAGGGCTTGACGTGGATCGTGAGCGCGCGGCCGGGGTACTTCTTCACGTACTCGACGTAGTCGCCGCCGCCGCCCTTGGCGTTGCCGATGTCGAACTGCATGACGACTTCCTTCTTCGTGTTGCCGAAGAAGGTGTCCCACGGCTTCTCGCCATCGACTTCCTTGAACTCGGACGAATGGTTGTGATAGCCGCACCACATGCCCAGGGGCTTCAGCTTGTCGGCGATCTCGTTGAACTGCTTGGCCTTGTCGAGCCAGTCCTGCCGGGTCTTCGCGCCCATGCCGGGGACGATGAGGTACGGGTTGCCGAGGGTCTTGTTGAACTCGACGGTCTTGTCGAGGTTAGCGCCCCAGATCGTGTCGAAGCCGGTGTGCGTGCCGCAGCAGACGAGGCCGTTGTCGTCGAGCAGCTTGCGGAGGGTCTTCGAGTCGCGGCCGTAGTAGCCGGCGAACTCCACGCCCTTGTACCCCATCTTGGCCACGGCGGCGACGGTGCCGGGCAGGTCTTTGCCGCAGTCCTCGCGAACGCTGTACAACTGCAGGCCGGTTTGAATGGACACTTTCTTGTCTCCTGTTGCCGTGTCGGCCGCCAGGGCGAGGGGATTCCTGGCCGCGACGATCGCGGCTGCCGCCCCCGCCGCTCCCACCTTGAAAAACCCACGCCTCGAAATCCGGTCTTGCTCGAACATGCTTACCTCCTGTTATGGCTCGTCGGTCCGGGCCTGAGAGCGCATGTACGACGGCCGGTCTTGTCCGGCCGTGCTCTCGGCTTCGGCTGGACTACCGAAGCGAAGAGCTACTACGCCACAGAAACCGTTGAGAATCAAGCATTTTCCGCCCGACGCTTCAGTGCCTGAGTTGCCGGGAAGGCGGCACTGCCGGGCTACCGCGTTTTCATTGGACCGCCGGCGCCGCCGTTCCTATCATGTGCACGGTTTCCGGAAATCCGAGGGCGATGCCATGGCGATTCCCGGCTACGTCGAGTATCAGCGGCGCGAGTATTGCAAGGCCATCAAGTGCCCGATCCAGCGGCTCCTGGACCAGACGCCGGAGGGCACGCCCGACTACGAAGAGGTCCGCGGCATCTGCAAGACCGACTGCATCCACACGACCTACGAGTTCCATCACTGGCTCATCCAGCACGGGTACGAGGTGGTACGAAGGGCAGAGACTGGGAACTGAGGACCGGCGGGTCGTGAGGCCGCCTAAAGAGTCCAGCAGCAGGGGATGCTGTCTGCGCCGGGCGGCCGGCCGGTCCTCTCGGAGGGCGCGAACATGTCAGCCAGGAACGTTGTGGTCTGGTGTGCAGTGATGGGTTTCGCAGCGGTGCTCCTGGGCGGATGCGGCGAGGGCGAGACGACCCTGGCCTCCAAGATAGGAAGCTGGTGCACCGTTCAGTTCCGCCGTGGAGACGCCCTGGGTGCGGGCGGGGGTACCCCGGTGCCCCCGACCACCCACGCGATGAATGGCGCCGCGGTCTGTGTGAGCGGGACACTGACCCGCGTGACGCACGACTGGATCTTGGTGACGTCCACGGACAATGCGGTGGTTAGGGATTATCACATTCCCACGGAAGCCATCCTGCTGGTGGAGTTTCAGAAGCGGGTGGAGCCGTCGCGGCCGCCGCAGGCGCCGGCATCGGCGAAGTAGTGGCCTCGCGGCCGGGGTACGGAAAACTGTTTCCATCGGTGGCCGACAGTCGATAGGATTGGCGGTGTCTGACAACCGGACACGTTGGCGAAGGCTCACAGGCCGCAGCCAATCACGAGCCGCTCTGCCCCCACCGGGCGGCGGCGAAGATGGAGCGCCGCCCCTGCAACCGCGGGGGCGGTTGCTTTCTCAAGGGACAAAGGGAGTAGGGACACAGGGACGAAGGCGATACGGCGAAAGGCTGACCATGCAAGAGATCCCCAAGACGCAGCGCGTCGCCGTGTACTATCGCAACAGCGACGTGCGGATCGAGGAGCGGCCGGTGCCGAAGATCGGGCCGGGCGAACTGCTCGTCAAGATCCGCGCCTCGGGCATCTGCGGCAGCGACGTCCTGGAGTGGTACCGCATCAAGAAGGCGCCCATCGTGCTTGGGCACGAGGTCGCCGGCGAGATCGCCGTCGCGGGCGAGGGCGTCACGCGGTACCGCGTGGGCCAGCGCATCGCCGTCTCGCACCATGTCCCCTGCAACACGTGCCACTACTGCCTGGCGGGGTACCACACGGCCTGCGAGACGCTGCACACCACGAACTTCGACCCCGGCGGGTTCGCCGAGTACGTCCGCATTCCGCCGCTCCAGGCCGATCGCGGCGTCTTTCCGCTGGCCGATGGCGTCTCGTTCGAGGAGGGTTCGTTCTTCGAGCCGCTGGCGTGCGTGGTGCGCGGGCAGCGGTCGGCGAACCTGCGGCCGGGCCAGACGGTGGCGGTTCTCGGGGCGGGGATCTCGGGGGTGCTGCACATCGCGCTGGCGAAGGCGCTCGGGGCAGGGCGGATCATCGCGACCGACATCTCGGAGTTCCGCCTGAACCAGGCGCGGCGGTTCGGCGCCGACGCGGTCTTCGACGCCAAGGACGACGTGCCGCGGCGCGTCCGCGAAGCCAACGGCGGCCGCCCGGCGGACCTCGTGGTGGTCTGCGCGGGGGCGCTGTCGGCGTTCAAGCAGGCCCTGGCGTCGGTCGACCGCGGCGGAACCATCCTGTGCTTCGCGACGACCGACCCCGGCGTGGAGCTGCCCGTGCCGCTCAACGAGTTCTGGCGGAACGACGTGACCCTCAAGCCCTCCTACGGCAACTCGCCGTACGACGCCAAGGTGGCCCTGGAGCTCATCGCCGCCCGCCGCGTGCCCGTGGCCGACATGATCACGCACCGCCTGCCGCTTGAGGACACGCCCAAGGGCTTCCGCTACATGTCCACCCCCGGCGGCGAACATCTCAAGGTCGTCATCCTGCCGCAGGGGTAGAGGCACCCGAGCCCGCCGCGGGAGCGGCGGGAGACGTCGAAGGGGCGATCTCCCGCCGCTTCCGCGGCGGGCTCGAGGAATCGCGTGGTCGTCGCGTCAACAACTTGCGTGTTGATCGCTAGAACACCGACGCCTGGTAGGGGAACTTCGCGGTCAGCTGCATCGTCCTCTCGATCGAGCACATCGATGCCGTGCAGGTCGGGTCGGCGAGGCAGACCGCCGCGGCGGCGACCGCGAGTTTGAGGCTCCGCGCCAGGTCCCACTGCTCGTGGATTCCATACAGCATCCCCGCGCAGAAGGCGTCGCCCGCGCCCGCCCCCCCGCGGATGTACCCCGGCGGGAGTTGGAGCGACGGTTGCCAGAGCTCCTGCCCGTCGGCGGTCCGCACGTATCCCCCCTCCGGCATGTGGATGCACACGAGGCGCTTGACGCCCAGGTGCAGCAGCTCTTCGGCGGCGGCGCGGATGGCCTTCGGGTCGGGCTTGTCGTTCGGTTTCAGGTCGCGGCCCGTGGTGCGGCCGGCCTCCAGCTCGTTCAGGATGGCGTAGTCGGCGTACTGGAGGGCGGGCTTGACGATGCGGGGGAACCGCTGGCTGTCTTCGCTCACCACGTCGATGCTGGTCTCGATGCCCGCGTCCTGGAGCCGCTTGAGGAGCCGCGCCGCCACGGTGCCGAACTGCTCGTCGGGCTCGTCCATGCGGTCCAGCAGCAAGAGGTACGCCAGGTGCACGAGGCGGGCCTTGATCTTGTCGACCGGCACGTGCTCGGGGCCGAAGTGGGCGTTCGCGCCGCGGTTGTGGAAGAAGGTCCGCCGCCCGGTCTCCTTGGCGACGATCACGAGCGTGTAGGAGGTCGGGGCGGCGCCGGTGGTCGAGAGGGCGGCGGCGTCGACGCCGAGCTCGGCCATGTTCCGGCGGATGAACTCGCCGTCGGCGTCGCTGCCCGTCAGGCCGATGGCCTCCAGGGGAATCCGGGGGCCGGCCTTCCGGCCGGGGCCCGGCTCGTCGAACTTGGCGAGGTCCACGAGGCCGTTGTACGGGGCCCCGCCCGTGCCGCGGCTTTCCTCCAGGACATTCGAAAGCGTCTCCTCGCGCGGCCAACGATCACAGATGTAGACATGGTCGATGATCCAGTTGCCGGCGCCGGCGATCCCGCGTCGCTCGCTGCTCATGGTTCCTCCTCGCCGAAGGGTCCGGGGAAATCATAGCGGGCGGAAGGCAGGGCCGCAAGGGCGGCGCGGGCGTGGCAAGGCCGCAAGCCGCGGCAGTCTGGCGCGGTGGGCAGTCTTGCCCGCCGCGCTACAGCGCAGGACCAGTCGGAACTACAATGGGAAAAGGGCGGCCCGAAGGACCGCCCCTGAGGGTTATCGCCCTGAGACCCGCTCGCTCATATCCTGCGGCGGCGCAGCACGAGTCCGGCCGCGCTCAGCGCCAGGAGGCTCAGCGTCGCCGGCTCCGGAACGACCGCGCCATTCATCCGCATGAAGAAGCCGGCGGCATAGGTCGTACCGCCTTCGGCGACGACCGTGACTGTCACCAGTTCATCGACGTCGCCCTTTACGTTCCAGGCCACCATGTAGCCAGCCTGGACGTCGGCGGTCTCCAGGTGCTTGCTGAAGTGAACGCCCTCCGCGTCCGTAAGGGTGATGGTAAGGCCCGTGCCGTCGAACGCGGGATCATAGAAGAGGGTGGAGAAATCCATATCCCACTTCTGGTGGTCGTTGGTCCCGAGGGTATAGGCGCTGACCGTGTTGCCGGCGGCTGTGCCGCCTCCGCCTCCGCCGCCTCCACCGCCGGGGCCGCGGATGGTATCGAACACCAGCCATGCGGGGTTGGCGCCGCTCGGCGGGCCGAACTTCGGCTCGCTGCCGGGACGACCGCCGGGGTCCAAGAGGTGATCGGCGTTGGTGCTCATCGGGCCATAGGTGACCACCCAGGCCTCCGGGTTGTAGCCCAGCCAGTCCTCAAGTTTCATGATGGTTGGGTCGAAACGCCCTGCCTTGACCTCCGTAATCGTGGCCGCCGAGGCCAGTGAGGCCATCGCCAGCACCGCCACGACACACACCGCTAGCACGAAGAAGCGCTTCATATCGTCCTCCCTTCTGAAGACACAACGCCCTGTATCTCGCGCGGACACAACCCCAGCCCCAGGCCCAGAGCCGCGCAAGGCTGACCGCCACCCGCGAAGGTGGCACGACAACACTCTTCCTTGGCTGGGCTTAACCAGCAGGCACGAAAGAGACCCTTGGCCCTACCCAACCCCTTTTTCTCCGATGGTGATTATAACGCATATTTGCCCAAAAGCAAAACGGGCCGGCGGAAAAATCGGGCGTGTGCACGTCTTGTGGCTGCGGAACAGGCCTGCGGGTTCTCGCTTCCTGGCAAGTTGCCATAATCCGCGGGCACACCCCCGACGTCCTGTCGGACCCAGGAACTCACCTCCACCGTGTAGTTTGGCCGATAGGAACGCCTTGGCGCGGGGTTCATTGACGTAGGCTTCGGGCGGTCTTATAATGCCGCCCGACGGCCTTGGTGAAGGCCGGCATCTCACCGGGGAATGGGTACGCGCCGAGACGGCAGGGGCTTGCGATGGCGGAAACCAACGGGGCATCCGGCGACCAGGTCGCTTGGAGGGGCGAGCAGGCGCCTTGCGTGTACTGCGGCCAGGTCATCCCCCGCGAGGTCGACCGGTGTCCGCACTGCCGCACGTCGTTCTCGCTGGCCGTCCGCAAGGCCTCGCGCGAGATCATCGGCCCGTGGTACTACCTGGATCCGCGCAACCCGAGCGGCCGGGGTGTGACGTTCGAGACCCTCGTCAAGATGACCGAGAAGGGGCGGATCCGGCCCGACTCCATCGTCCGCGGTCCCACGACGCACCAGGACTGGATGTACGCCGCCGAGGCGCCGCGCCTGGCCAAGTACCTCGGGATGTGCCCGCACTGCTTCGCCGAGGCGAAGCCCGAAGATACCTACTGCACGCACTGCCAGCTCAACATGAATCAGCGGCCCGCCGAGCCGCGTCCGGGGATCCCCGCGGACTTGGTCAAAGAACCGGTCCACAAAGCGGCCTACGAGATGGAGAAGGAACTCTCGCGCGCGACGGCCGCCTCGGAGGAGGCGCTGTCGAGCGAGACCTTCGAGGCGCCCGTGCCCGCGCCGCGGGCCGACGCCCCTTCGACGCCGATGACGACGGCAACCGCCGCCGCCGCGGCCACGGCCATGGCCGACGCCGGCGCCGGTGCCGAACGCCAGTCCCGCGTTGGCGCCGTCACCCGGCGCCGCAAGCCCAAGGTCTGGGTGGTGCTCACCCTGACTTGGGTGACGCTCCTGGCCTTGTTGGGACTCGGCGTCCTGACGGATTTCAACGGCATGCGCGGGGGCCTGATGCGGCTGGTGCAGCCCGAGGACGCCGGTCCGCCCGAGGGCGGCGCCGGGGGTTCCCTGACCGACGAGGCGTGGCGCAACGCCCAACTGGCCGAGGCCGACAAGGCCGAACAAGCCCGCGATTACGACGGCGCCGTCACCATTCTGCGGACCATCATCGACAAGACGGGCGACCCCACGTGGAAGACCACGCTGGAGTCGCGCATCATCGGCATTCGCAAGAAAGCGGCCGAAGAACGCAAGACGCGAACGGCGAAGCTCATGGAACGGATGAACGTGGCCAAGAAAATGGCCGAGGGCAACGAGTACGACAACGCCCTCGACATCCTGAGGAACATCCCGGCGGATGACCGGGCGTTCATGGCTGCCCTCAAGAGCCCCTCGGGCGAGCCGATCGGCCTCAACGTCGAAAACATGGAGACCACCATCCGCGACGCCCAGGCCCGGCACAATCTCGACAAGAAACAGGAAGAGCAACTGGCTGCCCTGATCCTCAAGGCCAACCAGCACGTGGCCGGCAAGCAGTGGCCGCAGGCGATGGAGACGTACAAGCAGGTCGGCGCCACGTTCCCGGCCGAGATGCTCTTGAAGAAGGGCATCGACGTCGATAAACAGATCAAGGCGATCCAGTCGCAGATCGCCGCCGCCCCGACGCCCCCAACGCCGCCGACTCCCACGCCCCCGACGCCGCCGACCCCCACGCCGGCAACCGGGACGCCGGAGGAGATCGCCGCCGCCGTCAAGGCCCTCTGGGACGAGGCCCTGGCCCTCGACAAGGCCGGACAGTTCGAGCCGGAGGTCGCGAAACTCGAAGAGATAAAGGCCAAGTTCGAGGAGAAGTACTGGCCCGCCGGGCTGGACGAGCGGATCAAGCAGGTCAAGGCCAAGATTGAAGCGCTGAAGTTCTTCGGCATGGACAGTCCGAAGAAAGGCGACAGACCCCCGAAGGCGCCGCCGAAGACGCCGTAGTGCCCCTCAGCCTTGTTCCTTTGAGTGCCATGCTTTCGCGCCGTTGCGACAGCAGGGCACCCGTCAACTCACACCTGGAAGGCTGACAGGCTACGGGCTACTTCTTCCCCCCGGGCGCCGGCGGCGTTTCCTTGGCCGCCTTGCCGGCCTCGTCGGCCTGCCGCACGTGGATGACCACCAGCACCCTGTCGTCGGCCTTCTGGAGCCGATGGGTGCCATCCGTCGGCAAGCCGTAGAAGTCCGCGCCGGCCTGCGTGGTGCCCGCCTTGTCGCCATCCTTCTGGCGCAGATTTGGCTTCGCCGACGGCTTGGCGGCGGATGGCGCGGCTGTGGCGGCCGGCTTCCCCGGTGCGATTCCCAGGCGGACGGGAGGCAGATCCTCGATGCCGGCCGGCGTCTTGGCGGCGCCGCCCGCCGACGGAGTTCCGGCGACGCGCTCGCGGACTCTCTCGGCCGTCGCTTCGGCGCCGCCCTCCTCGCCGCGGGTACCCTGTCTGGGCTTGGCGACGGTATAGCCTTCCAGATCGGGGCGATCGGCTTCTTTCATCTTCTCGACGGGCGGGGTGGCAGGGCCCTCGCGTGCGTTCCTGCCCAGACCACTTTGGCGCTGTCGGGTCTGTTCGAGGTCTTCCGCCTCCCTCTGCTTCTCGGCGGGCTGTGCCTTGGCCGCCGCAAGGCTGTCCGTGGCAGCGGCGTACCGACGGTAGTCCTTCTGAAGATCGCGCACGGGCCGGAACACGGCGCTGGAATCCGTGGAGACCGTCAGGGCCTGGGCCTGGGCCAACTGGCCGGCGAAACGCGAGAGGTTATCGCGATCGGTCAAGACGACCCACGTATCCTCGCTCCCGTTGGGGGCGACATAGTAGAGGCCCGGCGGGAGAGGCTTCGCGCCCCCCGTATCCTGCCGGTCCCACCGGAGGCCCTCGCCGGCCCGGCCGGTCCCCGCCGCTTTCCTCATGGCCCCGCGAGCGGCGCCCGCCTTGTCGGTGGAAACCGGCTGCCAGGCATTGGCCTGGAACAGTTGCCGAAGCGCCTGGTCGCCCTCGCGGCGCGAATCCGCCACGAGGACCAACTGGTACTCCGCGCGGCTGAGATTGTCGCGCGTGACGACGGCCTTGAGGTCGTCGAGCGCCGCCAGGCCGTCGACCACCGACACCATGACCCGCTGAACGGCCGCCGGTCCGGTGGTGGCGAAGGTCTGCTTGGCCTCCTCTTCCGCGGGTGCCAGCTTTGCAGTCATCGAGGGCATCGCCCCCGGCGCCTTGGCGACGGCCGTCGGCGGCGGGGCGGGAGGGGCAGAAGGTTCCAGCGCCGGCGCCGGCTCCGTGAGCTTCGCTGTCTCGGTCTTCGGCCGACCGAGCTTCTCCGTCACGCTGTATCCCGCCGCAGGCTGGCCGGCCACAGGCTTCCCCCCGACAGTCCCCGCCAAACCCGGTGCGGGCGGCGCGGCTGGCGCCGGCGTCTGGACAGCCTGCGCCTGGCCGCCGGTCATCTGGGTTCCCACAGCCGGGGCGCCCGCTTTCATCGCGGGCTCATCTCCGGCTTTCCCGTGCGCTTTCGTTGCCGTGCCTGAGTCCGGAGTGGAATCTGCAACGGCTCCGCCTCTGGTCGTCGCGCGCCCGGCCACCGCGGCTTCTTCGAGAGAGGGCCTCGCCGCCTCTGCCTTGTCCGGGGGTCGCCGCGGCGACCGGGCGTCCGGGGCCACAGGGGCTCCGAAGTGGAAGCCCGGCAAGTTCCTGGCGCCGCCTTCGGGCGCGGCCGGCGCCGCCACCGGACCCCGGGCCGGGCTCAGGCCCTCGCGCAGGAGGGCCTCCTCGGCCTTTTCATCCTTAAGAGCGGGCGCGAACTCTCTGCGAAAGGCCCGGCCGCTCGCGCCTTCTGGGCGCGCGGCCGACGTGCTCTTGCCGGCGGTGTCCGCGGGGGTAGTCGGCCCCTTGGCCAGATAATCCGCGGAGACGGACGGCTTCTTCTCGGCATACTTCCAGGGCTCGGGGCGGTCCGCGCGGTAGCGGCCTTCAGTTATCGCTGGCGCCTCCTCCCGCAGGACGAGGCTGGTGACCTCCGGGGCGGTGAGCGCCGGCTGGTTCCGCATCAGGTAGGCGAGGATGCCGATGCCGGCGGCCAGGGCGACCGTGGCGGCCACGGCCAGGGCCCGCGGATACAGGCGGGCGCGGTGGAGCGGCAGCGTCCGTTCGCGCAACGGCTCTTCGGCCGGCGCTTTCTCGCCCACGAGGACGCGCCGCTCGATCTCCCGCTGCACGTCTTGGGCCGTTTGCTCCGGCGCGGCATGGACGGGCAGCCGGCCCAGGAGGTCGGCCGTGGCCCGCAGGTCCGCCAGAAGCGTCCGGCACTCGGCGCACGACTCCAGGTGGCTGCGCACGGCGGCCGACAGTTCCGCCGTCAGCTCCTTGTCCAGGTACGCCGAAAGATGTTCATGCACTTGTTCGCACAACATGGCCGGTCACCCCGCCCCCATCGTTCCTGCGTGGTCGACTGCTAATCTCTCAGCAGCGGCTTCAGTCTCTCCCGCATCATCATCCTCGCCCGGTGCAGCCGCGACTTCACCGTGCCGGTCGGCACCTCGAGGATCTCGCCAATCTCGTGATAATCGCAGTGCTGAATGTCGCGGAGCACGATCACCGTGCGGTGCTCCTCGTCGAGGCCGTCAAGCGCCCGCTGAACCAGGGCCTCCGTCTCGGCCGCGATCAGGCGGTCGCCCGGGTCCGCCGCCGCCGTGTCCGCCACCCCGGCGCCGGGCGTCGGGTCATCTTCGCCGCGGGCCGGCCCGCCCATCTGAATCCACTTTCTCTTTCGGCGGTGACTCAGGCTTGTGTTCACCGCAATCCGGAAGAGCCAGGTGTAGAGGCTGCTTCCGCCGCGAAATGTGTTCAGGTTTTCATAGGCCTTGACGAACGTGTCCTGCAAGAGGTCGCGTGCGTCGTCGGCCGACCCCACGAGCCGGTAGATCGCGTTGTGGAGGCGATCCTGGTAGCGGTCAACGAGCGTCCCCAACGCCGCGCCGTCGCCCGCGATCGTCTGGGCGACCAGCTCCTGGTCCGTCGCGCCGCCACTTGTTCCAGAACGTGAGGTCACTGCTTCACATCCGATCTCTTAGACGCCGCGCTGGGGCGTGGGT
>Ga0315291_10009101_pt1 | contig 12178 bp, 9 predicted proteins | sample YL17G12_20_MG_FD_203070 | JGI IMG/M metagenome (GOLD analysis project Ga0315291, IMG submission 203070) | Sediment microbial communities from Yellowstone Lake, YNP, Wyoming, USA - YL17G12_20 | ecosystem: Environmental > Aquatic > Freshwater > Lake > Sediment | place: USA: Wyoming | collected...
TCTTCCCTTTGTATCGGGCTAGAACCGGTCGGTACGGGTCGGTTGGTTTATCGTCGTATCCCATCATCTCCAACTCCCCGTAATGGTTCCAGTACGTCGCATCGGGACCGTAGAAAGTCCAGAGATGTTTGCCAGGGGTCGGTATCCTCGCACCCGGGTTGAACACATCGCTTGCCTGAACCTGAGCCGCCCTAACTGCGCGTTCAGGAATATGGCAGGTCTGACAAGCGATTTTTTCCAGATGCAGCGGTGGCAGCCAATCGTGCCGCGCCACAGGCGCGTTAAGATAGCCGGTCAGATGACAGTACGTACAATCTCGGTGGGTGTTGTCGAGATCGTCCCTCACGAACCCGCCGGGATCGTCGCCCTTGCCCAACTGGTGCACCTCTTTCCCTTTGATCCGTACATCATCGGCGTGGCTCCCGCTAGGATGGCAATCCACGCATTTTAGCCCGGCTGCAAGATGGACATCTGTACGTGCGCGAAAGTTCGCGCCGCGTTTTTTCCACCCCGGTTTCGCATGACATGCAAGACAGGCGTCGTTGCGAGGTTCGCGGACAATGTGCGGCGATACAGTTCCGCTCGGATCAAACTGCGCGACATCGTAGGTGACGATTGGATTCTCCCCTTCCCTTACGGAGCCACGCACTGTGCCGAACCGTGCGCCATCAGTTGCCGCCCACCGGAAGTTCAGCTTGCCCAACTGGTCTTTCCGACGTGAAAAGTCGTACTCCGGCATATGACATATCATACAGTCAGCCTCAAGGACGCCGGTTTCCGACCAGCGCGCCTTGTAGTAATCGCCGTCGAGATTGTTATCGGCGCCCGGCTTGAACCCGCTTGCCGGGTTGCTCATCCACTTGTCGTACCGTTTACCGTCTCTGTCGTGTTCCATGGGACCACCGCCCGGATGGCACTCCCCACATCCCGCCGTTATGAAGGTGAAGGAAGTCATGTCCATGGTACGATCGGTGGTATTATGCTTCGGCGAAAGATACTGGTACAGGGGCGCGGGTGAACACCACGCGCCGCCGTAATTCCCCGGCGTAGATACCCACTGGCATCGTTCACCAAGCTCGGCAGGTGGTGGCTCGTCCGCACCCTGCTGAAAATGGTATCCCTCAGTAATCTTGTTGTAATCGTGACATTTCCCGCACGTCTGTTTTGGTGAGTAGGGTCTATCGGCATTGATACCGTGCACGGGGTCTATCAGGTTACCGTCCTCGTCGTACAAGTTGAACGGCGGACACACACCCAAACCAGCCCGGTTTTCCTGTGTTTTGCTCGCGACCGATGCCGGTCCTTCTGCAAGCGCGGCGTTCGGTAACAGTATGGCAGCGGAGAATTGTGCTGCGATCAGTATGGCTGTCAAACGCGTGCTTAACCGGTCAAACATTCTCATTGAGCTTCCCGCATGCCGCCCGCAAGAGGCGTCGCACATGAGACACCTGCTCTATACCCGCACCAGAAGAATCCAGACCCTGCTTCCCGCGCTGCGTCGCGGCGCAGCCGACAAGGCATGCGAGTATGATGCCACTATATACCACTGTCAAGACCGCACGTTTCCGCTTCTGCATTCTTCTCTCTCCTTCTGTTAACATTACTAGGTGAACCACAGGAGTTTAAATGTCGTCCGAACCCCAAAAAACTGCCGCGACGAATGTGCCGCCTTCAGAAAATAACTATCTCTCCCTCCATCCTCCTCTCCTGCTCTCAAGAATTAGGTACACCGACGGCATAACAAAGAGCGCCACGAATATTTCAAAAACCAGCCCACCTATTGCCGCAACAGCCATCGGCTGAAGCAAGTCTCCACCTTCTCCGAGATTCAGAGCCAATGGCACGAATCCAGCGATTGTCGTCACGGTGGTCATTACGCGCGGACGAAACCTGACTTTCGCAGCCGTTAGGGTGGTGTCGAGCGGCGAGCCAGCACGTTGCTCGCGCAATTCTTCAGCAAAGGTCAACAGAAGGACTCCATCGTTAACGTGCGCGGCAACGACTATGAGCAGACCGATAGCAACCGTAGCCCCGATCGCTAGTCCGCCTGCGTAAAGCCCGTACACCATACCTGCCAGACAGAACGGCAGACAACCGAGGATCACAAGGGGCAACTTCAAACTTTCAAACTGCACCGCGAGGACAACGAACGCAAAGAAGACCGCAAAAATCAGCACCAAACCCGCGGTCCGCCTCATGTCCGCCATCATCTGTGCCTGCCCACCCATCTCGAAATAAACGCCAGCGGGTTGGTCGAGAGTCAGTACCGCTTGCTGCGCACGTCGGATCGCTTCACCAACGCTTATCCCCGCCGAGTCGGCTCGCACGATGACCTCTTTTGCCTGGTCTTCTCGAACGATCTCGACGGGTCCAACAGCTTGTCGCACCTCGGCGATTTCGCGAAGGTAGAACTGTTTGCCCTCATCGTTCTGGAGCACAAGCTGTTCAAGGTCGCGTTTTCCCGTAATCCTCGTCTCCGGTACCATTACCCTGATATTGTAATACTCTGAACCATCCCTGTACTGCGTGCTCACCTCTCCGTGAACAAGCGAACGTAACGTTTCGGCGACCTCTCGAACGGGAATCCCGACTGCCGATGCCCGTGCCCTATCCACATAGACCCGGTATTCGGGTTTCGTCATATCCATCGAGATGCCGACACCGGTCAACCCGTCGGTCGCAGCTAACTTCCCAGCAACTTTCTTGGCAAACTCAAATATTGAGATCAAATCCGTACCTTTTATCTTGACCTCGACTTGCTGTTCGCCGATCTGACGAATCCCCTTGATCTTCATGTGCATGACCGCAATCTTACCACCGGAGACCGGGATTTTCGATACCAGAGGTCTGATCTTGTTGATGTACTGGTCGGTGCTGACCCGCCGTTTGGACTTAGGAACAAGCTGAATATCCACTTCGCCTTCATGAGCAATTTCGTATGTGTACAGTCCCCACACCTTGCCTCCTGCGAGTGTAAAATAACTCTCGACGTCGCGGTCGCCTGCAATCGTGTTCTCAATCTCTCGCAAAATGCGGTCCATCTCTCCGATCGCCGTTCCCGCTGGCATCCTCACTTTAACCATCACACGCCCATCGTCGAGTTCTGGGAAAAATTCCGACCCGACCTGTCTCGCTACCAGAAAGCCCACAGCAAGCAAGCACACGGCAAGAAATACGCACACCCACCGAAGCTTCAGCACTATCCGAAGAGCTCGTCCGTACCCCTCCGCCAGGCGCGCGTTGAGCGCCCCGAGCGCCTGTCCAACCCCTGAACCTCGCGGTTGCTTCGCACCCTTTCGCAGCACTCGATCCGTGAGAAGTGGAGTGATTGTGAGGGCAATCACGAGAGACAGAACCACAATGCCGGCAATCGCCATGACCAATTCCCTGAACAAAAGGGAAACCAGCCCGGGCACAAGGAGAAATGGCAAGAACAAGGCAAGATAGGATAACGTCGCCGCGAAAAGCGCCGACCCTATCTCATCCATCGCGCGCAGACTGGAGTTCGCCTCGCCTTGCCGGTACAGCCGCGTAATGTTCTCCACTGCAACGATAGAGTTATCGAGGATGACGCCCATCGCAACCACAAGTCCTCCCAACGAGAACACGTTAAGCGAGAAGTTCGCTACCTTCATCACCAAGAAGTTTGCGACGAACGTCAGCGGCAATGCGATGATCATCACCACGGTCTGACGCCAGTGCCCCAGAAAGACATATGTTATTACGATGACCAGAATCGCCGCCACGACAACAGAGTTTATGACGCTGTTGATTGCCGCCATGACGTAATCGCCCTGGTTTTCGACGACGCCAAACTCTATATCCGCAGGTAGCTGCCCCCTCAATCCTTCGAGTCTCGCCTTCACGAGGCGGGCGACCTCAACGGTATTTGCCTCGGCTTGTTTTAGGATGCTGAGCTTGACACAGTTCTCCCCGTTGAACCGTGTCAGCACTCGTGCTTCTTCGTGGGAGTCCTCCACGGTAGCGACGTCCCTGAGGTAGACAAGTCTGTGTGAATCTCGTGCGACGACTACGTTGCGCATTTCGTCAAGAGACTCAAACTCACCCATCGTTCGGGCTATTATCTCGCGCGTCTCAACCGTCACCCTGCCGGCAAACATCTCTTTGTTTTCTTCGTAGAGAATCTTTGCAATTTGGGCGGGGCTAAGACCGAACGCGCGTAGCCGGTCGGGATCGAGGTGCACCCGTATTTCTCGCTTAAGACCTCCAACGATTTCGAGTCCGGCTGTCCCCGGCACCGTGACAATTCTGTCTTGGAGCCAGTTGTCGCACCAATCCCGAAGCCAAACGAGGTCCCGGGACCTTGATGAAACAGTTACCTCCATCACCGGAAGCTGTGACGGGTCCGCCTTGACAATGACAGGTGGATCCATGTCCGGGGGTAGCTGTCTCCCCACGCGACCCATCGCGGTAATCACGTCTTGATATGCCTCCTCGACGTCCACACCGTACTGAAAGTTCACGAGTAACGTGTACATGCCTTCGATGCTGCTCGACTCGAGGTAATCGAGGTTGTCAACGGTCGCGAGGACGCGCTCGATGGGGTCAGCAATGTTTGTGTCAATCTCGTCCGGTGTGGCACCGCGCCACCAGATGTGGATTTTGATCATTGGATATATGATCTCAGGCAGGTAGTCCACATCCAGTTGGACGAGACTGAACAGGCCGACCACAAAAACCGATACCGCCAACACCGCGGTGCCGATCGGTCGGCTCAACGCGATTTCGGTTATCTTCATTGTCCAGCCGATTTCTCTCTTTGCGGGGACGCCTCGCTCGGTCGCGAGCTCCCAGGCACCTTCACCGCCGCGCCGTCTTTAAGCCGCTCATGTCCTGCGATAATTACCTTGTCACCGCGGGCAATCCCCTCAAGCACGTGCACCTTACCCTGATACTCCCTTCCTGTCTTTACACTCCGGGCGTGAGCTTTACCGTCCTCGACAACGAATACGGTCTCCGCGCCCGTCGGTGTCGTCAAGATGCCGCTCGCCGGGATTATGATGGCACCACGAATCACATTCAGGATTACGTGGGCGCGCGCGAACATGCCGGGTGAAAGTTCCACCTCGTCCCGACTCTTGACTTTAGCTTCTGCGGTGCGGGTACGTGTGCCTGCGTCCAATTGAGGATAAACACGCGTTATCTTTGCATTTAGAGACTTCCCCGGATAAGCGTCGAAGTTTAGTATAACATCCTGACCATTTCGGAGTTGCGCAACGTCCTTTTCCGGGACCGCAAAACGAACCACCAGAGAGGATTCGTCCATGATCTCTAAGAGAGGCGCCTGAGGCGTCGCTAAATCACCCGGTCGAACGTATACCGCTGTGACAGCACCCGGAAACGCTGCCCGAATGGTACATTCCGCGAATCGAGCTTTCGCCAGAGCCAAGTTGGCTTTCGCCAGGTCTACCACGGCTTGTTGAACATCTATGGCGGTCTTTGTCGGTCCTGCCTCAAGCATTGCGAGCTTCTCTCGCGCTGCGGCAAGTTGTGTCTGACATTTGACGTAGGCGACGCGCGCTTTTTCGAGCAACTCGCCAGCAAACGCACCACTCTCAACCAGTTTCGTTATCCGTTCCACGTCGCTCTTGGAAAACGCTGTACATTGCTCGAGTTCCTTTACAGACTCTTTTGCTTGTGCAATCTCCTCAGGTCGCGCACCGGCTTCGAGGTCTCTCAACTTTGCCCCGGCAACAGCCAACTCTGCGGCAGCCGACTCGACTTCCGCTTCATATACGGGACGGGCGATCTCGATTAACGTCTGCCCCGCCGCCTTAACGCGGTCTCCCTCCCGCCACGGACAAAAGCTGATCGGTCCCTCCACGGTCGCTCGGATGACCACGACGTTGGTTGCCACGACTTCTCCGGTCAGCTCCAACACGTCGGAGACATCCTGTGCCTCTGCGGCACGAACCGTAACGAGCGGCTGTTTCTCTGCACCGCTCTGCGGACTCTCTCGTTCTTTCTTGCCACACCCGATCACCAGCGAAATGCTGACCGCCGTCAGACCAATGACCAGAAGCAATCTTTGCCTCATGCGTTTTCTCCCACGGCAACGCGAAGCTGGGCGACCGAGGTGTTATAGTCAACCAGAGCCCGATAGTAATCCGTCTCGGCTTCGAGAAGAGCTGCCTGCGCATCGAGCACGTCCGTGATGGAACCTTTGCCGAGATCGTATTTCTCGCGTTCGATTCGCAGCGATTCTCTGCCTTGCTCAATCGCTTTCTCGGTTGCCCGAACCCGTTCCCGATTCGATGTGACGTTGACGACCGCCGTCTGTACCTCAAGCCGAATCTGTAATTCCAATTTTCGGAGCGTCTCCTGCGCAGCGGCGAGACGAGCCCGTTCGCGGTGAATTTCCGCGTTAATTCTTCCTCCCTCGAAAACGGGGACGTTTACTGTCACGCGCGCACTACCGACATCCTCAGACAGGGTTGCGCCCGTTGGTCGAGTGTACGCACCAGCAACCCACCGACCACCATAGCTTCCCTCGAGTGAGACCACCGGCCACCGCTCCGCCCGTGCTGCATCAACACGCCGTGCGAGCGCCTCGACCGTCGCTTTAGCAGCGAGGTAGTCATCACGCTGGATGTATGCTTCCTCCAGACTCTTATGAAGGTCAACTGGTACCTCCGCGACCAGCAGCTCTCCCTCGATGGACAGCAGGTTTTCCTCTTGAGCGATCCCCAAAAGGTTCGCTAGTAGCCGCTTTTGTATCTCAAGAACTCCTTTCTCGAGTAAGAGCGTCTGTGCGATGCTCGCAAGTCGAACCTCGGTCCTCAATAGGTCCACCTTTGCCGCCTTCTGCACCGCCATCAGGTCTGCGACCCGTTTCCGATGTTCTTCGAGCGCCCTCTGGGAGAACTCCAATGATTCGATCACGCGCCGCTGCCCCAGAATGGCGTAGAACGTGCTCGAGACATTGAACACGAGATCGCTCTTGGTGCGCACAAGACGATGTTCAGCGGCTCGTCGCAGCAGTTCCGCTGCTCTGATGCCATTGATAATCCTGCCGCCTGTGAATAAAGGCATACTGATCACAACGTTCGCAGCGAGAATCTCGTCGGTGAGCGCGATGTTGGGGACGCCAACTTTCGAGGGGGACACAAGACGCTGATCATCTTGGTAACGCTCGTACGAACCGACGCCACGGATGTTGGGCAATCCCTGTGCCAACACCACGTCACGTTCTGCTCGCGCCGATTCGATATCCCATCTCCCCACACGAATGTCTGGGTTATTAGTCAAGGCAATCTCGATACAGCGTGCCAAGGTAAGCGGACCCTTGATCGAATCGGTCAACTCTCCACCGGCGGCAGGCATCATGGGCAGACGAGAAGCATCGGAAACAATCGGTTGATACGGGTCAGTCGTCCGCAAAGACGCACACCCCGAAATCGCCGCCAGTAGCAGCAACGCTACAATAGGTTGATGCAGCTTCACCGCCGTTGCCCTTTTTCCACTAGTCCGCTTGTTGTCAACAAGGCGCCGTCCCATCCTGGCGCTGCCATCCCGGCGGACGCAGTGCCGCTGGATGCGCCGTGTCGCCCAGAAAATGTCCTTGGATCACTCCACCCGTGTCCTCAACTACGCGCACAAGCAGGTCGCCCGAAGGAAACCCTTTGAACCCGGCGTTGCCTTCGCCTGATACAATGACGACATCTCCATGAAGCGTTCCGGGTGGCACAGCGATCTTAACGGTCGTCTCATACCGTCGTCTGGCAGTCCGGCGACATGTCGGACATGGCTGTCCCATTAGTTCGCCACGCCCACTGCACATCCTGCACGGTTCAAGCCGGTTCAGGGGCAGTTCGATCTGTATTCCATGCATCAGTTGGTCGCCGGACAAGCGCACAAGCGCGCGGATCGGCATACCTTTCCCGAACTCATCCCGATGCGTCTGTATGGCGTCTAGGAACGACTCTTTGTCAAAATCCACTGAGACTGTTTGGTACAGCGTATAGTAGAACGCCATATCGTCCCGTCGTCCACGGTGTTTCTCCCCGTCATACAGTCCTGAATCGTACGCCTGCCTCGACCGTTCGTCCTTGAGCACGTTGTACGCTTCACCGACCTGCTTGAATAGCTCCGCAGCAACCTCTTCGTTGCCCGGATTCTTATCAGGATGCCATTCGTGAGCGAGTCGCACGTATGCTTTCCGTATTTCCGCATACGACGCCTCTCTCGACACGCCTAACACTCTGTAAAAGTCCTTAGCCATCTACGATGTCCGATTGCGTGGGGTCCAGCGCTCTTCGGTCAGCCCTCCAGGAGAGATTGTCCACGAGCTACAACCATCGCGATGTTTTCCTCGGATACTGGTGATTTCCCCTTTTCAAGCCCAATATCCGCAAGCTGCACCTGTAAGAACGTCGTGAACCCCGCCTCTTTCAAACATCGAGAGGCGCAATCTGCGGGGCACGCATCAATTGCGAGTATCTTTGATGCTGCCTCGGTTGATTTCATAATGTTGTTGACTCGACCGCCGATCCCTGCTAGACAGAACATCCTACCAACACCATCCTGCGTCATCTTGCGAGCCGCTTGATCGGCGATCGCACCAACATCCGCCGCACCAGAACACGGGAAGATCAACTTCGGACCTTCACAACACAGACATTCATCCGGCTTTGCCATCGTCGGTACTCCTCCTGCTCTCCTTTTTCCGACACATAATCCTCGTTAACGTGTTGCGAACTCAACCTCGGGACAACAGCCTTTTGATCTCATCCACGGAAGCCACTTTTCCAACGACGCTCACCTCGCCGTCAACCGCAAGCGCGGGCGTCATCATGACGCCGCGATTGATGATCTCTTGTATACCCGTCACTTTGACAACCTCAGCGTTGACCCCAAGCTCTTTGACTGCCTGTTCGGCGTTCTCCGCAAGCTTCTTACATTTCGGACATCCTGTACCGAGAACCTCTATCTTCACCTCTATTTTCCTCCTACTGCCACGTCCTAAAGGCGCTGATTGTTGCGCCCTACCCGCCGACGTCCTCGTCGGCACAATCGAGGGCGGCAGACAAGAATGTCTGCATCACCGACTGCTGGGACGGACGCGACAAAGCCCTTCACTCCTGGATTCCCGCTTTCGCGGGAATGACACGAAAGGGACATTTACTCTACCGCACAAGAGACCACTTCTCTGCGCTGTGTGTGTCTCTGCCGTAAAACGCTCAGCAGACCCGGTCCGCCCTATCCTCCTCATCCTCATCCGACAATGCGCCCAAACAGCATTCCGGTGATTGTTGCCATCACCACTACGAGAACGATAAAAGCCGCCGCCTTTTTGTTGCCGAGCACGTTCCGGATGACGAGCATGCTCGGCAGAGATAACGCCGGTCCTGCAAGAAGCAACGCTAACGCAGGACCCTTTGCCATACCAAGTTTCATGAGCGTTTGCGTTATAGGTATCTCTGTCAACGTCGCAAAATACCACAAAGCGCCAACCACCGACGCGAAAAAGTTCGCGAACAGACTGTTATCGCCGACGAGAGTCGCTACTTGCCGTTCGGGAATCAGCACAGATACGAACCCGACAAGAAACACTCCTCCGTACAGGAGCGGCACGAGCATTTTTGCAAAGCTCCATGTCGAATTCATCCAATCCTTAAACTCCGTGCGCGAGAACCAAACGAGTGTCATAACGGCTACAGCTATGAACATCGCCCCAGCGAGATACCAACGAACCCTGAAAATCTGTAACGTCAAACTCTCAACTGGCGCTACTTGAGCGACCTCCGACCGACTGTATGTCCGCGTTTCGCCGGTAGATTTCCACGCGTCATCGTATAACTGAAGCGTGACAGTGTCTTTGGTCTGATACCGGATATTGGCTTTGAGCACGGTTCCGTCTCGTAAGGTAATTGTGGCATCGTTTGTCGGGAACCAGTCGCTGAAAACGAGAAACAGCACCATGCACGCGAAGAAAAGCGTTGTCTGCCACAAGGATCGGCGGCTTCGCTCAGGTTCCGGCATCTGGAGAACGGCTTCCATCCGTTTGGTCTCATCTTTTCGGAAGAATCGCGCCATCAGCAAACCTATGATGAAAGCGAACGCGATCGAGCCGACTGCCCGCGCTAAACCGATGTCGAACCCGAGCACACGCGCGCTCAGGAATATGGCGAGCACGTTTATTGCCGGACCGGAATACAGAAACGCCGTCGCTGGTCCGAGTCCGGCACCGAGCTGGTAGATACCGGCGAACATCGGCAACACACTGCACGAACAGACTGCCAGTATGCACCCAGCGACTGACGCAACGCTAAGAGCCAGCCATCGGTTCGCTGTCGGTCCGAGGTAGCGCAGCACGGAAGCTTGTGACAAAAATGTCGCGATACCTCCCGCGATGAAAAGCGCGGGCACCACGCATGCCAGCGTATGCATTCTCGCATACCACTGTAACAACCTGAACGCTTCGAGAATTCCTTCCTTAATCTTCGGATTTTCCAGCGGCAGAAAATACGCCAGCAGAAAAACTGCCAGCAGACTCACAAATATCTTCCATTCCTTCATCTATGTTCTCCTATAGGGTATGTCGGACGCCTTTGAACCGGTCTCAAAAAGTCCTGTGTGATTGAAACGAGATTGCTTCGTCGTCCGCCATGACGGACTCCTCGCAATGACGAGGTTGATCGATTTGGGTCACACGTAGGGGAGCCCCTTGCGGGCTCCCATTCGGGAGGCGGCAAGCGCCTCCCCTACAAGTATACTGTCATTGCGAGCGACCGAGGGGAGCGTGGCAATCTCGCTTCCTTTCCGCGCCTTTGAACACCGAACTTTGAGCCTCTTCCCAACAGGCACCGATGCATAACTGTATTACCACATAGTCATGTAGTTGCGCCAAAAAATGATTTTCATCCGAGTTGCCTCAACAGCTCCTCACTCTTTTCCAACTTCTCCTTGAGAGCATCTGTCACGCAGACAAAGAAGTTCACAACGCAAGGTAGCTCAAGGCGATAGTACACGTTTAGCCCTTCCTTGCGGTCGGCGACAATCCCAGCTCGTTTGAGCACAGACAGATGACGCGACGTGTTCGACGGTTCCGTGCCCATTCTCTCGACGAGTTCCGTCACGTTCTTTTCTCCATCAGCTAACAGCTCAACGATACGCAACCGGAGAGGATGACCGAGCGCCTTGAACATCTCCGCTTTCATGCAACAGATGGCATCCATAACCTGATCTCCCCGCATGCCTATTTTACCACTTCATTGAATAGTGTATCAAAGAACTGTCGCTCTGTCAAGCACTTTTTTCGAATCGGTCATGACTCAAGGAGTGCACGAACAGCCCGCAGATTACACGGAGCCGTAGACAGGAGACAGGATACGGATGAACCTAATCCGAACTTCATCTGTGCTTATCCGCGTTCATCTGCGGTTCGATGATGCAAAGACGGGTGGTGTGGGATTCTTCGCGCTCGCTCAGAATGACAGACCACAGAGAGGGGTTCCCCCTGTATGCTGTCTACCGGCTGCTAACTACCGACGTTCGGGAAGATCTGTTTCAAGTGTCCGTCGCGATATGTCCAGATCGTTTTGGCGTCGCGGACGAACGCGAAGTAGTTGTCTGTGATAGGTGCGACGAGAGCCTCTGGAGTCGCTGGCGCTGTGACGTCTGTGTCATCGAGGATCTTTTTTGATTCGGCGGAGCGCAAGTCGAGCAACCACAAACTGCTCTGTTGATCGTTCTCTTTCTTGATATAGACGACCTGTCTGATAGTCGGGACTGGGAAGATAGCATCGCCGAGAAGTTCTTCCACCAGTTCGGCTCCCCATCCTGCCGCGATTGATTTGAGAAGTTCGTATGATCGCGCGTGACCGATGGACGTCTGCACCAGTTCCGGTGGCACGTTGTGTCGAACCAGGTCAGCGTGAAAGGACTCGATGTTTGCATAATCGCATCCTAACCCGATATTCTCGCGCAGGAAGGAGGTTCCGATGCGTTCGGCGAGCTGCCGCACAGCCTCCGATCCTTGCGTCAAGATCTTGTCCGGAACCTCAAACCGGCTAGGCACCTTGATGCGAAATCCGTCGTAAATCCTGAACCCAGCCTGAGGCTCAGAGAAGTAAAGCAGCTTACTTAGATAGGTGACGTTACCGATGTCAAACTGGACAACTTCATTCGTGACGAACAAAATGCTGGATGCAATCTC
>Ga0315291_10009102_pt1 | contig 12178 bp, 9 predicted proteins | sample YL17G12_20_MG_FD_203070 | JGI IMG/M metagenome (GOLD analysis project Ga0315291, IMG submission 203070) | Sediment microbial communities from Yellowstone Lake, YNP, Wyoming, USA - YL17G12_20 | ecosystem: Environmental > Aquatic > Freshwater > Lake > Sediment | place: USA: Wyoming | collected...
AAACCTACCAGCCAGACACCATGCCTCGGTTTCATCGGGATTCTCTCCTCGTGCTAAATGGCCTTGCGTGATTCCGGGAAAAAGGGGACGGGTCCAATTTGTGCGACGACCATGCAAGCATGGTGCCCGCCTTCGGGCCGTTCCGGCAAATTGGACCTGTCCCCTTTTTCCAGCCCATTCTATCGAGACGGGCAACCCCTCACAAGCACCGCCGCCAGGAAAGAGCGGGCACGCGCAGTGCCCTACCGCGATTTCCGGGGATGTGTCAGAATGACGCCGATCCGCAGGTCGGCTCGACCTGCCCCGCCAGGCCCGTCAAGGACAAAACCATGAAAGAGCACTTACATCTGCCCGTGGCTTGCCTGCTGCTGCTGTACACCGCGGTGTTGGCTTCCGCGGCCGATCAGCCTGCCGGAGATGCGGAGCCCGGCGGGCCCGCCCCGGCCGGTGAACCCGGCACCCCGCGGTGCACCAGCCTCCGGCAGTTGCCCGACGCCGTCACGCTGGCCACGCTCTCCAACGGCCTGACCGTGATCGTCCAGGAGAACCACGTGGCCCCGGTGGCCACCGTCCGCTGTTACGTGAGGAACACCGGCAGCGCCTTCGAGGACCGGTACTTGGGTGCCGGGCTGAGCCACGTCCTGGAACACGTCGTCTCCGGAGGAACCACCACCCGGCGAACCGAAAAGCAGATCGAGCAGATCATCGACACCTTCGGCGGGGCGAGCAACGCCTTCACCTCTTCAGACCTGACGGGCTACTACATCGATTGCCCCGCCAAGCACACCATGACCGCCATCGACCTGCTGGCCGACTCGATGCAGCACGTCAAGTTCGAGCCCGCCGAGTTCGCCCGCGAACTGAAGGTCGTCCGCCGCGAGCTGGCCGACGGCGAGGTCAGCCGGCAGCGGGTCCTGGGGAAGCTGCTCAGCCTGACGCTCTACACCGTTCATCCGGTCCGCCACCCGACCATCGGCTACCTGGAGGTCCTCGACGGCACGAGCAACGAGGCGATCATCGATTTCTATCGTCAGCGCTACGTTCCCAACAACCAGGTGTTTGTGGTGGTCGGCGACGTGAACACCCCTCAGGTGCTCGAAGCGGTGGCGCGGTGTTGGACGGGGACGCCGCGCGGCCGCGAGACCTTCGTCGCCTTGCCCGACGAACCGGCACAGCTCTCGCCCAGGGAAGCGGTACGCGAGATGGACGGGAGCACCTACGACCTGGTGCTGGCCTGGCCCACAGTGAAACTCTCACACCCCGACCTGTACGCGCTGGACCTGGCCGCGTACATCCTGGGGGAAGGAGAGAGTTCGCGGCTGGTGCAGCGGCTGAAATACGACCGGCAATTGGTCCTTTCGGTCGGCGCGGCCAGCTACACGCCGGACTTCGTCAAGGGACTGTTCGCCGTCACGGCCAGTGCGCAGCCAGATCGCTGGCAGGAGGCCTGCCAGGAGATTCTCCGCGACGTTTACGGGCTGCGCGACCGGCTGGTCAGTCCGGCCGAACTGGCCAAGGCCAAGAAGCAGAAGGCCGCCGAGCTGGTCTTCGGCCGGCAGACGGTGCAAGAGGCGGCTGAGAGCCTGGGGCGGAGTTACCTCTCGACGGACGATCCGTTGTTCGACCGCAGCTACGTCGAGAACATCCAGAAGGTCACTGCCGAACAGGTTCGGGACGCGGCCCGCCGCTACTTCAATGGCCAGCGACTCAACCGCGTGATCATTGCCCCGCCCGGGGGAGCACCCCGGCCACCCACCCACCAGATCGAAGCCGGCAGCAGCGAGATCCGCTCGGTCCGGCTGCCCAACGGGCTCCGCGTGTTGCTCAAGCGGCACAGGCAGCTTCCGATGGTGAACATCCAGGCCTTCGTGCTGGGTGGTTCGCTGGTCGATACGGAGGCGACAGCGGGGCGTTCGGCGCTGGTCGGGGCGATGCTCGACCAAGGGACCGCCCAACATTCAGCCCGGCAGATCGCCGAGTACTTCGACTCGATTGGCGGGCAGTTGTCGATGGGCGCGGGGCAGAACACGATCTTCGGCAGCGCCACCACGCTGCGCGACGATTTTCCCCAGGCGGCCGCCCTGTTTGCCGAGTGCTTTACCCGCCCCACCTTCCCCGACGAAGAGTTCAGGAAGGTGAAAACCCTGGCGCTGGGGGCGATCGCCCGGCGGAGCAACGATCCGCAGGCAGAAATCTCCGAGCTGTTCTACGACAACCTGCCCTCCGGCTCGCCCTATCACCTGCTCCAAGGCGGCAAGACCGAAACCGTCAAACGCCTCACCGCCGAGGACCTGCGGGCGTACCACGCAAAGTACTTCGTGCCGGGCAACATGATCGTCACGGTCTTCGGCGACCTCGACCCCGACGAGGCACTGGTCCTGGTCGAGCGGCATTTCGGCCAGCTCAAGCCGGACCCCAACTTCCAGCCGATCGACTTCAATCGCGACAATGCCATCCCGCAGACCATCATCCGCCACAAACAGACCGCCAAGCAGACGGGCATGATCCTGCTGGGCTATCCCGCCGCCGGTATCCGCAACCAGCAGGACTACGCCGCCCTGGTGCTGCTGGACGCGATCATGTCGGGTTACAGCTACCCGGGCGGTTGGCTGCACAACGAGTTGCGCGGGGCGGGGCTGGTCTACTTCGTACACGCCTTCCAGATCACTGGCCCCGCACCGGGCTACTTCGCCGTCCTCACGCAGACCCAGCCCGAGGCGATCGACGATGTAGTCGACCGCATCCGGCGGAGCGTGGCCCGGGCCAAGGCGGGTGAGATCGGCCGGGAAGAATTCCGCACGGCCGTGCAGATGGTCACCTCGCTGCACGCCCAGGAGAACACCACCATCGCCGAGCAGGCCCGCCAGGCCGCCCTCGACGAGCTCTACGGCCTGGGATACGACTACGACCATACCTTCGACGCCCGGATCGAGGCCGTCACCCTGGAGGACGTCGTCGGCGCCGCACGGAAGTACCTGAACAACTACCTCTTGGTCACCTCGTCGCCCCAGAAGCAGACTACAGCACCCAAACCCGCAGGGGACAAGCCCAAGGGAGATGACCCTGATCGCCGCTAACCCTCGGCGTCCGGCTGGCTCAGAGGTAATCCAACAGCGTCATCTGCAGGGTTCCTGCCGACGACTTCAGGGCAGCCTCGAACGCGATCTGCTTGGCCGTGTAGTCGGAGATCACCTTGACCAGGTCGGCGTCGAGATCCTCGGACAAGGCTGCCTGGAGGTCGACGTTCTCCGACTCCAGTCTCAATTGCATGCTTTCCACGCCTTGCTGACGGGCGCCGAGTTCTGCCCGGGAGAAGCTCATCACCGCCGTTTGCTGGTCCAGCAGGCCAACCGCTTGCTGGATCCCCAGCACGTCGTTGTCTTTCAACGAAACATACAGCCGCAACAGGGCGGTGAAGATCCCCTCGGTTTCCAGTGTGTTGACGTCGGAGCCGGTGAGCGTCTGTGATCCACCGGACGTTATTCCCGTGTTGCTCTGCTGGCCTGCGGGGATCAATCCCAGGTCGATCGCAGCCATGCTCGGGAAGGTCCGGGTGACGGTCAGGGTCCCGCTCCCGGCGGCTTGGTCGACCAGCTCGATGCCGTTGCCATAGACGGCCAAGCGGGCCTGGAGCGTGCCGCCGCCCAGGCCGTTGATCAGGTCCAGCACCTCGCCCACGGTTTCCAAGCCGGAGACGTCGACGTCGATCTGCACGCCGTCGCTTCGCGTGATGGTAAAGTCGGTGCCGGGGCGGTCGGCCACGCCGCGCCCGAAGTTCAGATCTTCCAGCCGGGTCTCGGCGATAAAGCTCCGCAGGCCCAACTGGCTGGCGGTGGTGCCCCCGTTCTCGCCGATCATAAAATCGGCCCCGCTGGTGCGCGAGCGGACGTCGATGCCGGTGGCGTTTTCGTTGATTGTCGCCAGCACGCCGGCAGCGGAGCCGTTGAGGATGTTCAGCATGTCCTCGATGGTTTCAGCATCAGCAAACGAGAGCACGTGGGTGGTTTCCCCGTTGACGATCTGAAGCCCCGACCCCTGGTCGAAGGCCGTTCCGCTTCCGCCGCTGGTCTCTCCCGCCGTGCCGCCGGGTGGGGTGACGTCGATGATCCCCTGACCGCCGCTTTGCTCGTCCAGCGGATCGAGCCGGGCGGTAAGCGGCACGCTGCCCAGTGCGTAGGCCGCCTCGACGGCGGCCACCACGTGCTGGGCCTGTGTCTGGCCGGTCTTCACCGTGACGGTCAGCGTGCGGGCTACGGGGTCGTAGGACGCCACCTCGTCCAGGCCGGGAACCACCACCGAGCCGTCGTCGTCGAAGACGATCTTGATGCCGTCGGAGGCCGCCCCCGCCGCATCGGCCTCGAAGATGATGTCGTTGTCGGCCCCGCTCGATCGTACCACGGCGTAGGAGCGCGTACCCAGCACGTCGGCCAGCCTGGTGGTCAGCCGCAGGATCGGATCCAGGTCGTCGCCCACGATGGTGTTTGCGGGGGTCGTGGCCAGGATTCCCAACTCCCGGGCGGTGCTGCCGCCGGCGACCTCGCGGATCGTCAGCAGCGTTGCCGGCGCCCCCACCAGCTTCAGGCCCGTGGGCGCGACCTCCACGTCGAGGTCGATCGCGCCCGAACCCGCGCGGATCATTGCGGCCACGTCGCCGATGGTCTCGGCGGCGCTGAGATCGATGGTGCTGGTGCTGCTGCCGTCGGAGACGGCGATGCTTCCGCGGGTAATCCCCAGACCCCCGCGAAGATCGGCCAACCGGGTGTCGAACGTCAGGACCGGGTCAAGGTCCGCCGTACCCAGAACCGGCTGGGAGATCGCCCCGAAAACCTCGCTGCCGTGGAGGTTGGTGTCGAACAGCGCGCCGATGTCGGAGTAGCTCGACAGCCTCCCTTCATCGCCCAAGTATTGCACGAGGCTGGAACTGGCCATCTCGAAGGGCCCGCGCGTGGTGCCGCTGCCGGCAAACAGATACCGCCCGCGAAACTGCTGGTTCCCCACGGCCAGCATGCGTCGGATCGTCTGCTCGACTTGAAGCGCCGCGGCCTCGCGCTCTTCGTCGCTGACGGTCGTGCTGACGGCCCCGAGGGCCACGCTGCGGGCCTCGTTGAGCGAGTCCGACACCGTCGACAACGCCGCATCGGTGGCCGTCAGGTAGGACTGGCCGGTCCGCAGGTTGGTCTGAACCTGTTCTTTCTGCTCCAGCAGCCGCTGTAGGCTGATGATGCGCGACGCCGCAGCCGGGTCTTCGCTGGGCGTCTGAATGCGGCGGCCCGTGCTCAACTGCGTCTGGAGGCGCAGCAGGGCGGCCTGGTTAGCCAGTATCTGACTGACCGCCCGCTGGCGAATGAACGTGTCGCTGACACGCGTGCTGGCGATGCCGATGACGGAGCCCATGGCTGCGGACGGTTAGAGGTCTTCTTCCAGCTTACAGATTGGCCAATATCTCCAGTAACTCAGCCAGCGCGGCGATATAGCGAGCAGAGGCCTGAAAGGACCGTTGCAAGGCGATCATCCGCACGGCTTCCTCGTCCAGGTTCACGCCGCTTACCGCCAACTTCTGCCCGCGCAAAGTGTCCTCGAACATTCGCGCCCCCTCGGCCGTGGACCGGGCGACGAAGGAAGCCTGGGCCGTCTCGGCGACGATGTCGTCGTACAGCGCGGCCAGAGAAAGGCCGTTATGGGACTGGATCGGGTGGTCAAGGAAGGCGGCCAGTTCCACGGCGTTCTCTGTGTCGGCGGCAATACCGCCGCGGCTGGCGGCAAACTTTGCAGGATCCTCCCGCAACACCTCGCTGACGCCCAGGCTGCTGGCGCTGGAGCCGCTGAAGAACGTATTCAACCCCAACGCCGCCAGCACTCCGCTGGTATCGCCGCCGAAGGCGAACTCCTGTTGCGACGATTCGCTGGAGACGGTCAGCTTGCCGTCGGACGTGATCGCCGCCGTGATCCCGTCGATGGCGGCAAGTGCCGCTGCCAGGTCCGCCAGCGTGGTGTCGTGACCCAGTCCGTTCAGATCGACCAGCACGTCGGTGGTCTGCGTCGTGTCGGTGTTCTTGTCGCGCACCATCACCTGAAATGATCCGTTGACCGGCGTGAACACCAAGCCGGCCTGGTTCAGTGCCAGGTCGTCGGCGGTGACTGCGAACTCGCCGGTCAGCTCCTGGAAGCCGTGGAGACCTTGGCCGCCGGAGTAAAGCTTGTTGAACTCGAAGGCCAGCGTCCGCGCGAACTCGTCCAGCCGGTCGAGGAAACCTCCCGTGATCTCGTCCCGGGCGGCAAGCAGCCCGGCAAGCTGGCCGGAAGCCGGGCGGAGCGGAGCGTCGATTCCCGCCAGGTAGAGTCCCGCTGCCGCCAGCCCTCGATCGCTCTCGAACTGCACTTCCACCTCGCGCGAGGCGCCCTGGAAGACGAGGAAATCGCCGCCGGAGTAAACGACTACGCTGCTGTCGGGCTGCTCCTTGACGCGAATCGAGATCAGCTCGGCCAGGTTCTCCAGAGCCTGCAACCGCTGATCGCGCAGGCCGGCCGCATCGCTGGCCAAGACGTCGCCTCCTTCGGTAATCGTGATCCGCACGTTCAGGTCCCGGATTTCCTCGATCAGGCGGTTGACCTCACCCACCATACCGACGACGCGATCGTTCAGTTCCGAACGGATCTCGCCGACGCGTCCCGCCAAGCGATTGACGTCGGACGCCAGCGTGCTGCCTTCCAGGACGGCAAGGTTGCGGACGCTGTTGCTTTCGGGCTGATTGAGGATGTCGGCGATGCTGGAGAAGAAGCTGTCCATGCGGGTGCTCAGGTCGGCATCGCCCAGCTCCCCGATCACCGTCTCCAGTTCCCGGTAGGTGGCTTCCTGGGTCTCGGCGTCGGCGCGATCACTTACCGATCCGCGCAGCCGTTCCTCCAGGAACAGGTCGATCTTTTGGACCACCGCCTGGACGTCCACGCCGGTGCCCAGCAGCAGCTTGCCGAGGCGTTGCGGGGGCGCGGGGATCAGCACCGCCTCTTCGCGGATGTATCCCGGGGTGTCGACGTTGGCGATGTTCTGACCGACGACCTGCAAGCCGATCTGGTTCGCCCGCAGGGCGTTGGCGGCCAATCGGATTGAACTATAGATAGACATGGCGTCTTCTGTGCAGGCTCACGAAGCCCCCGAGATCCCCTAGGCTGCCCCGTCTACCAGCGCCCCTCTGGCGCCAACCAATTCCCCTTCCCCATATGTCGGCTGTAGCCGGCCTCCGGTCGCGATAATCTCTAACATCTGCGAGAGATGTATCAACGTTCGCTGCGTCACCACCCAGTTTGTGAAGCTGTGGTGCTCCAGCAGGCGGGCGCGTGAAGCCGCCAACGCTACCCGTTCGTCCAGTTCGCCACGCCCCGCCCGGGGCAGTGCCCGGCTGAGTGCCCGGATGCTGGTAGACGGGAGTCCTTCCTGGGCGGCGCGTGCCAGCAGCTCCTCCCGCCGCCGCAGGCATTCCTGGAGGCTGCCGATGAGTTGCTCCTCTTGCCGGCCGATGGCCGCCAGACCGTCGGCATCGGCGTCCACCAGGAGCTGGCGCTTCCTGGTCAAGGTCCCCAGCAACTCGTCCTGCACGGCCAACAGGTCTGTCAACAGCGTGGCCAAGTCAGACTCCCAGGAAGTCTCCATCGATTCGTCCTTGCGCAAATGGTCTTGCATGATTCCTGGAAAAAGGGGACAGGTCCAATTTGTGCGACGACCATGCAAGCATGGTGCCCGCCTTCGGGCCGTTCCGGCAAATTGGACCTGTCCCCTTTTTCCTCCCCGCTTCAACGTCGGCTCAACTTGAACAATGCAAACATCGGCTCACTGAACGTCTTGCCACTGCTCTCGGCAAGCTTTTCTCCCAGGATCTGGTCGAGCTGCTGCTGAAAGATCTCCTCGGCGCGGCCGCCGTGGAAATAGGCCGGTTGGCCGACCGTCTTTCTCATGGCCTTCAACAACTGGCCAAAAAACACCTGGCCCACAAACGAGCTAAACGCCTGGCGAACCTGGGCGTCGTCGTTGCCGGAGGCGGGCGCAGGCGGAGCCGCGGCCGCGGCGGTGCTCCGCGCGGCCTCCACCGCGGCATACGTCGACGGGCTTACGTTCATCGCAATCCTCCCGGCAGATAACAGGCCCTTCACTCGATGATCAGCCGTGCGTGCAGTTTCCCGCTGCGGTGGAGCCGCTTGATGATTTCGATCATATCCTCGGGCGGTACGTGGACGGCGTTCAGCGCTGCCACCAGGGCCTTAAGTTTCGGCGAGGGGGTCGGCTGGAGGTCGATCGGCACGAATTGTTGCCCGGCAGCCGCGGCGCCCCCCGTCTCGACCGTGACGTTCTTGTGCGAAACCACCACCGCCCCGATTTCCACGTCGCCGTCGATGACGATGCTCCCGGCCCGCTCGTTGATCACCACCCGCGCACCCGTCTGAACCTGGTTCATGGGCAGGCTCAGAACTTGGGAGACGAAGTCCACCGGGTCGTCGCGATACGGCGGTGGAATGGCCACGGTCACGTTCGTCTGGTCCAGGGCCTTGGCCAGCGTCAGCCCGATGCTCTTCTGGCCAAAGTCGTTGACCAGGTCAGCGACGTCCTGGGCGACCTGGAAGTCGGCATGGTCCTGGTCCAGCACGAGCGTGAGCTTGCCGCCCCGGGCGAAGGCGTTGAAGAATTCCTCTTCCAGGCGGCAGCCGCCGTGAATCCGCCCCGTGGTCGCCAGCGCGGCACTGTCAAGCGTGATGGGACCTTCCGCAAAGGCATAGACCCTTGGACTGGTGCGGTCTGGCCCCATCAGCGGTGTCAGGAACAGCCGTCCGCCAGCCAGACTTTTTGCCGAGCCGATCGAGCTGACCACGCAGTCGAGCTTGTCACCCTGCCGGGCTCCTGCGGCTGGCACGGTGGCGGTGACGGTGACCAGGGCGACGTTCTTGGCGTCCTTCAGCTCGACCAGCCCGGCGGTGCCCAGCGGTTCTCCCATCAGGCTCATGGCCTTGGCCAGGCTGCGGATGGTGGGCAGGAACCGCCCGCCGTCGCCGGTGCCGTTCAGTCCGACCACGAACCCCAGGCCTTGCAGGACGTTCTCTTCCTGGCCCTTCACGCGGCAGATGCTCCCGAGCAGCGTCTGCCCGTCGGCCGGCGCCCCGCAGCCCGCGATCCAAGAGGCGATTATCGTCGCGACCATCAGGCCGGTCATTCCGGATTTCATCAGCAGGGTTCCTTTGCGCTTGTCGACGTTGTTCCCCCGCCACACCACTGGCGGCCAGAGGTTCTCAGTCATCAGTTTTCAGTTCTCAGTCTTCAGTTTTCAGCTTGTAGTCCTGGGGTTGTCAGTTTTCCGTTGCGTGCGGCAACGCCCTAAGCGCTGATAACGGACAACTGACAACTGAGAACTGACCACTGATAACTGATAACTGACGACTGAGCACTGACCACTGATAACTCCACCTCCAGCCATTCAGGCAAGCGGGGTACTGTTAAAAAGGTTGCCACTTGTCGAGCCATTTGAGCAGCCAGCCGCGGCGGTAGCCGTCGCGCACGTGTCCGGCCTCGCGTTTGTCGATCCGCAGCTCGGCCACGTTTTCGCTGAGCACCGTGTTGTTCGGCAGCACGTCCTTGGGACGGACCTCGCCGGTCAGCGACTGCTCCCAGACCTCCGAATTGTTGCGGACGGTGCGGCGCCCTTCGATCACCACGTTGCCGTTGGGGCGGATGTCCACCACGCGGCAGGAGATACGGAACTTCATCGAATCGCGGGTCTCCAGCCCGGCCTCCGAACGCATCTTGTTGTCCACCTCGCCGCGGATGTGGGGATCACCCAAAGTCTGCGGATCGGGTATGGCCGCGAAGCCCTTCAGCAAGATCCAGTCCTTGAGGATCAGGTCTCCGTGGGCCTTCTTCTTGCGGTCCATCTCCCCTTCGCTGATCACCGCCGACTTCTCGTCGACGATCACCGTGATCAGGTCGTTCAGCCGGATCTCATCCAGCTCCTTGGGATACGTCCAGGAGTATTCCGCCAGGGTCATTGGCTGCCGCCGGTCGGGATTGCCGAACAGACTGGAGCTCGGCCCGTCGGCCGCCGCGGCAACCGCAGACCAAAGCGCCGCCGCGACCAGCGCGGAGCCAATCGGCACAAACTGCGTGCTGTTCACGATCGCATCCTTTCGCTTCAACGGTCTGCCGTCGTACTGGGGATCAATCCTCCACCCTGCTGCGCCGCCTCGCCGCCCGCTGCCGGCTGCCTAACGTTTACTGCCTGCGGCAGCCCGCTGATATCCACCCGATCGGCCCTGGCCGACCGGGCGTAGACTTCCACCTCCCGCACGCTGCTGACGCGGGCGAAGTACGTGCTGCGATCCGCCAGCGACTCGACGGCCACCAGCTCGCCGAGGCTGCCGTTGTCGTGGGCCCGGCCCAAGGTGCGGACGCAGATGCCCGAGTTGCGGGCATACACGGTCACCACGTCGCCCCGCCGGACCAGCAGCGGCCAGCGGATCGCTTCCTTCTGGAGGGCCTTTCCCTTGGGGATCGTGCGGGCCGTCTCCTTGCCAACCACCTCGTCGACCGAACTGAGCCCGCCGGCCCGTTGGTCTTGAGGCACGCCACGCTGCAACTCGACGTCCGCGGCGCGGATTACGGTCCCTTGGGGCAGCGACCTGGCGGCAACCACCACCGCCGGCGAGATCTCCACCTGGGCGTCCAGCGGAAACCGTTCCGCTCCCTCCGGCGCATTGACCGTCACCTCGAAGTGCTGCGGTCCCGTCCAGGGAGGCGCTCCCCCCGTGATCGAAATCGTTCGGCCGGGGTCGGCCACCAGCCGCGCATGACCGGGGTCGAGTTCCACTTGCACGACCCAAGCTGTGTCGGCCGAGACGTTCTCCCGCAGATACTGCACGACCCTCTCGACCACCCGGCGGTTGGCCGTTTTCGCGGCGGAGGACGACAAGGGCCGCTCCGGCTTGGCTTCCGTCGGGGCAGCTTGGCTTAAGACCGTTACCTGGCTGGAACCGGAAAACTGGTGTTCGGCCAGATTGACGCCGCGCAACAACAGCAGATCCTGGATCTCGCGGACGCGGACGAAGCGTTGCCGCGGGGCAGGTGGGGCCGGAAACAGTTCGATGGCGGCCAGGGCGTCGGCCTGCTGGGCGTCGGCGGCGGAGATCTCGGCCACGTCGCCCAGCGTGACCACCGCCCCCCGACTCTGGCATTCGGCTCGCAGCCGAAACAGGGCGGCCCGGCCCGACCCCACGCCCAAGGCCAAGGTCCCCAGCAGGGTCGCGGCGGCCACCCACGCGCCTGTTGCCGGCCGGCTGCTGATCGCACGGCGCCTCTTGGATTGCAGAATGCTCATACTCGCCTAGTACCTCGCCAGGTTGGCCACGATCTGCATCATCTGGTCGCCGGCCTGGATGGCCTTGGAATTGAGTTCAAAAGCCCGTTGGGTGGTGATCAGGTCGATCAACTCGCGGACCGGCTCGACGTTGGAGGCCTCCAGGGCGCCCTGTCGCAGCAGTCCCATGCCGTTCTGGCCGGGGTTTCCCAGTACGGCCGCCCCCGAGGAATCGGTCTCCGAAAAAAGGTTCTCTCCCAATCGCAGGAGCCCTTCCGGGTTGATGAAGTTGGCCAGTTCGATGGTGCCGATCTGGGAAAGGTTTTGGCTGCCGGGCTGCCGGACTGAGACGATGCCTTCGGCACTGATCACGATGTCGGTGGCATCCTCGGGAATGGTGATGGGCGGTTGGATCAGGCGTCCCACGTTGGCCGAGCCCATCACGATCTGACCGTTGGCGTTGCGGGAGAAGTTGCCCGCCCGTGTGTACAGGGTATCGCCCGAGGGATCCGTCACCTGAAAGAAACCGTGGCCCTCGATCATCACGTCCAGTTGCTGGCCTGTGGGCTGGAAGGATCCCTGCACGAAGTTGCCTTGGACACTGGAGATTCGCGCCCCGGTGCCGACGGCGATTCCCGTGGCAGTGTAGTTTCCGGCCGTATCTTCGGCTCCCGGCATCATCTCGTAGCGGTAGAAGAGGTCCTCGAAATTCGCGCGGCCCCTCTTGAAGCCGACGGTCTCGACGTTGGCCAGGTTGTTGGCAACCACGTCCAGTTTCGTCTCCAGCGCCGACATGCCCGTCGCCGCCGTGTAAAGCGTTTGAACAGTCATGGCAATCAGGGGTCAGG
>Ga0315291_10009103_pt1 | contig 12177 bp, 21 predicted proteins | sample YL17G12_20_MG_FD_203070 | JGI IMG/M metagenome (GOLD analysis project Ga0315291, IMG submission 203070) | Sediment microbial communities from Yellowstone Lake, YNP, Wyoming, USA - YL17G12_20 | ecosystem: Environmental > Aquatic > Freshwater > Lake > Sediment | place: USA: Wyoming | collected...
TTTCCCCGGTAGATCCCTCGGGGTAGTGGATGGTTCCGTTCCAGCCGGGCCAGAACGGCTTCCAAGCGTCAAGGCCCTTCCAGAGAAACATGGCGGGGTCATCGTAGTAAAAGTCGTATTCGCGTTTGCTGGCTTCTTTTCGCGGTACGTACACCCCACCGCTAATCAGCCCCATGTGCTTGAGCATGTCATCGAGCTTCCAATCCGCGATGATGAAGTCGCGGTCCACATGTCCAGGATAGTTCGTCTGGAGCTTGTCTGGTTTGGAAACGTACGTGTCGTAGATTACCCGGGCTGACTTGCAGGTAGCGGCCAAAGCCTTGGCGGTCTGCTCCGCATTCTTGGCTGCTTTGATCGCGGCCTCGCCTTTCAAGACGTTGGCATAGGCTCGACTCAAGTACGCAACGGTCTTGCTCCGGTTTTCTTCGTACTTGTCGAGTCGGATCTTTCGGCCGACTTCAGCCTTCTGACGCTTGGCAGCTTCTTCTTCCTCAAGCGTCGTGACTTTGGTGGGCTTCCAATCCCTGACCTTCTGCTCGTACTCATCACGTAGTCTGGTGGCTTCTTTGAGCTGTTGGGTGAGGCTGTGCTCGATGGACTCGTAGAGTTGCCGCCACACATAAGGCTGTGCCTCAGCCTTGATTACGGGCTTGGGTTTTTGACCCCAACGAGGTGTGAGTTGTGTGGCATCGGGTAGTGCGTCGAGTTCTCCTTGGATCTTCGGTACCTGGCGCTTGAAGTAATCAAGCGCCATCTTCCCCGTGATTACGTTGACCTCCCAAGGTTCGTAACCCGTCCCTGCACAACTCCCGTGGATGTATCCCCAACCCGGTCGCTTGTACCCGTGATGGGCGAGCGTACCATCGGGGCATCGAACTTCCTGCCAACAGAGAGCACAGGTCCCGATGTAGCGGGTCTTGGTGGCCATCGCGACCAAGTACCTGGATACGATCCGTTCACCTACAGGGGTCACGCTGGACCGCCACCGGGCTTGTTCAGACCGTGGATCTTACCTGTTTGGTAGAACAGGGTCGAAAGGATCCCGGACATCTTGGGCACGAGACGAGTTACATTGACGCCGATGATCCCACGATCACTCGCGGCGATGATTCGTTTAGCCATCTCCAACAAATCTTGAGCTGCTGAGGTCGCCAAGTCATTGGCGACCGTGATGTACCCGTGAAAGCCTGGGCCGTCCTCGGGGTGAGCCATCACGGCCAGGTCCGCTTCTTTCTCACCGGCAGCAATGCCGCTCTTGAACTCGGACATGAAGGCCTTGAACGTGAGCGGATCGGGGTTGTGCTCCGCTGCGGTCTTGGGCATCGCTTTGTAGTCGCGGATCCCGTATCCGTTGAGAGCCTCTGTGACCTGATCTTGCATCGCGTTGTCCCAACGTCCTCCGTAGGGTGCGAAGTAGAACGAGACGCTCATGCGGTTACGACCACCGGGCAGCCCATCCACGATGATTTCACCGTCCTTGAACGGGATCTCCATCTTGTGCAGGGCATCCCGAAAACGGGACCTGATCCCCTCAAGCCGTTTTTCCGCGTCCACGAGGTCGCCCGTTACGTGGTGGATCCGCCCGTAAGAGTCCATCTGGACCCAAACCTGGGCGTAGTCCGCGTTGATATCGGCGTAGGGCCCTTCTAGGTTGGGGGAGGCAGCGGTGATCTGCTTGGCGGCGTCTAATGCTTGTTCAAAGGCTTTTCGTGGGTTCGTCATCGCTAGCTCCATGTCAGGCCGTACATGAGTGAATTCTTCTCAAACCGTTGGTGTAACCCTAGGGATGCCCCGATTGAAGAAGACCATCATTCACGTGAATCAGCATGTGATCCGAGCGAATGCGAAGACGGGCGCTGCCGCTCCAGTCTTGACGGTCAAGCAGGGCAAGTCCAACCAGTACGCCCACGAGGTCCACATCGAAGGGGCGTCCAAGGTCGTCTACCGTCCGGCCAAACCACTCTCTTGCGGGGCAAGGGTGTGGATCGAAACGTTCGGCAAAGTGACCTTGGACCCACCCGAGTGAAGCTCAGGGGCAGAGCGCCGTTGGTTATTCAACAGGCATACGCTGCTGTGCCCAGAAAGCCCGTGTCCAGGATCCCCTGCTGGGTGGTGTTACCCCGAGAGTGCGACACCAAGAGTTAACCACATCACGGGTAACCCCGTATTTGTGCGCCACTGCTTTAGCCGTCATCACGGTAAACAGTGCGGCAAGGTCCTCTGCATTCGGAGGGGTTATAGGCGCTCCCGCAGGATCTAGGCAAACATCTCGGACAACCGTGAGGTAGTCCAGGTTCTTCTTCGATTTTCTAGCAGATGCCGGGTTCATTGTTAGGGCTATCTCTGCCACTGTCAAAGCCGCTTCTACTGTCCACTTGCGTTCACCGCGTTTACGACTGATTCCTTTAAGCGACACTGGGAATAGGGTTAGTGCTCTGAGGAATTCTAAAGCAACGGGCTTTTTGATCTCTAAGTGAGGTAGTAACGCGGCGGCTGCGGAGAGCAGCTCTGTCTTGCTACCCAAGGACCACCTAAGAGATCCATCTTTGTAGTGATAGACGTTACCGCCAAACTGCTCTTGAAGTGCGTAGATCACCCCCGGGTTCCACTGGAGTGTCATTGACATCTTTGGCGCGAAATGTAGTGCTCGCCCACCGTGCTTGTAATCAGCAACGGTCACTTGAATTGAAAACGAGCCCTCCCCGTCAAACAACCCTGCAAGATACTCCAGAGATTTCTTTACTTGTGGTCCCTCTACCATGTATAGAGCGTATCACATTGGGCAGAGAGTCACCACATAATCTACCAGACCCCCCGTTTTGCGACAATTGAAGGTCCCATCTGTGTCCGCGAACTGCCACGAGTACACTTTCGGGCACGCCGTCTTGACGGCATCGATGTAGCTGATCGAAGTGGCGTCCCAAGCTCTGGCCTTGTCTGAGTTCCAGGGATCGCAGGTCATGTCAGCAGGGTAGGCTGGAGCGTGGTACGGGGTGCAGCCGTACTGACCTGCACAGCATGAAGCGGGACAGGTGCAGGCGGCTTTCAGGTTGCATGAACAGCAGAGCTTGGAAGCGTCGGCGGACCCCGCCTGTACCGCTACCTGGCAAGGGCTCCAGCAGGAGTTGGGCGACCCAGCCACAGCAAAGCCTGCGGGGCACACGGGAGCCCCTGTGCAGCCACTGACTTCGCACCAAGGGGCTTCGATGCCGGGATCAGGAAGCGGGTTGTAGGTGCCCGCTACGGGCTCGATCTTGGCCGGTACGGACCAACCATCCACGAAGCTCATGTCGTACGTGTCGTAGGGCCCGTTGCCGCTCGGGGCATCCATCGTGACTTCGACCAGGCTGGTGGGCGGTACCCCGGAGAACCCGCACTTGAGCCCGAAGTTCACGTTGTCTGAGGTGAGGCACGAACCGGAGGCACAGCACTGGACACCTTTGGTGGGGCAATTGCCCGACGGGGCGAAGGTGCATTCGGTACGGGGCCAGAATCGCCCGCTCCATTTCACGGGTACGGTGATCTGGTGGGTGCTGCCCTGGGGCATTGCCCAGCCACCACCGTCTAGGCCCGAGAACCCTGAATTGCCCACGGAACCGAGCCAAACGGTTTCCGTGCATTGGTTCTTGAAGGTGACCTTGTGCCCGGCCGCCGGTACAGGAACGGTTCCCTCAATTTGGATCGGTGGGACAACGTTTTCGCGGGGCTTGCTCTGGCAGGCCATCGTCACGAGAAGAAGGACGAGTAGGGTGTGTTTCATTGGTAGCTCCTTCCCCAAGACAGCGGATAAGCTCTTGTGCCGGTGTAAAGCAACGCTATGGCGACACCCCAAGACATGGTTGAGGCGATCGAGACCTGTGTAAAGCTGGACGACTCTTTCGAGCTGTCCGAATGGGAGGAGAAGTTCGTGATCGACATCGGGGACAAACTCAAGAAGGGTCAGACCTTGAGCGAGAAGCAAACCGAGCGTCTCGAATCGATCTACGACCGAACTTAGCCTCCAACAATTTCTTCCCAACGGTCGATGACCAACTGAGCATAAGGCTGCGACGGCATTCCGTAGTGACCGAGCGAAAAGGCGTCGTTGATCTCCACCACGAAGGTCCGGCCGTCGTCGGTGACCCCAAGGTCCAGCGAATACGCGACCGGGGGTTTCAGGATTGTCTCAAGGAAGCGGTCCGCCACCTCGTAGTCCGGGGAGTACCTAAAGTTGCCCCGGTAGAACCGGCTATCTCGGATCTTGCCGTTGTGGATGAACAGCCGGTACTCCGACTTGAAGTACATGACCTCCGAGGCGCAGATCTCGAACTCGTCTGGGAACCTAGCGGTCAGGGCGAGCGATCCGATGGACGGGCTTGTCACGTGCCCGCCGAAGGCCTTGTGCTCTCGCAGGGGCTTGATGAAGAAGAACTTGTTGTCCTCATAACCCTCTCGAACTTCGAGCATCGTGGTGGCCCAGATGCGTCGGCCATAGAAGGGCAGGACTTCCACAGGGGGCATTTCGCCCACCGTGGGTTGGGGTACTCCGAGCCGGGTGAAGGCTTTACGGACGATCCCGATACCGCCGTACACAACCGTTTCTTTGGTGATGTCGAGAGCATCGATCCCAGCGTCTTGCTCGAACCCCACGGTATCAATCCCCAGATCACCACAGCCCTTCCAGAACGAGTAGGTGGCCTCGGAGAAGAGTTCCCCGTCTTTCTTCTGGACATACGCGAGCTTAATCATACGGGCCTTCTGGGCATCTGCCCGCTTTGCGGTACGGTGTCTACGAGGCCCAGGTCCTCTGGAGCTTCAGGAGGTTTTCGGCGTGCCTCCCAGTCGGGTAAAAGAGCGGCTTCAAGTTCGTCTTGTTCCTTATCGGTCATCTGGTCCCAGATATCGCTTAGGGGTACAGCGAACTCGATTTCCCGTTCATCGGAAAGCCGCATCGTGCCGTGTTCTAGTTCTATGTATCCCTCAAGCTCACGAGTGAGTTGCCACTTGGTGTTGAGTTCTAGGTACTGTTGTTGTAGTGGGGTCATCGTCCGTACTCGTTGAGTTTGAACCGCTGGCGAGTTGCTTGCGAACCAGAACGGTGCGGCCCGCATAGCGGTGCCGTTACCCTCGGCACCCGGTGTGCCAGATTCAGTCCATGGGACTCCGCGACAGAGTTTCTCCATCGCTCGCTTCGTACTACCTCCGATACCCCGGCAGTCCCCTTCAAACCATTGACGGTACGCCAAGGCAGCAGCTTCCGGGACATATTGTTGATGCTCGATGAGTGTGCGGCTGAGTGCCAGGCTCATCTGCGTGTCATCGGTCCACTGGCCAGGGTTGAGCCCGTGGTAATCATCGCTGTTGCGAAAGCTTCGGCCGTCCCAATCGAGCAGATCTGGGCGAGATCTGGGGGCAGTCTCAAACGGCATTCCGAGGGCATCGCCTATGGCTAGCCCTAGAAGGGGTGCAGGGAAGTTCATGATGGCCTCTACACCAACCAGGGGCCGCAGGATCGGCACCCCTGGGGATTACACCGAGTCGGCGACCGTGGACCACTGATCGTCGTAGCCCATGATGGCTTTCGCCTTGGCCCGGATCTCGTCTGCGGTCCACACCTGGGCCTCGTGGTTGCCACCAGCGAGGTTCGCGGTGAAGCGGTGTGGGCTGAGCTGACTCTGCGGCCCCGCGAAGGCCAGAACGGTCACGAGCACGTAGGTCGTGTCCGACGACACGTTATCCTCGCTGAGCAGAGTTGCTGCGGTGACCCGCTTCGCTTCCTCAGGCGTGATGTCAGGGTCGTCCAGGTACGCCTGCATCGTGTAGACGACCGCAGCACAGCCTTCCACGGGAGCCGCGAACTCCCGCTTGAGGAAGGCACTGACCTTCCCCCGGTACTCTCGAAGGACGTAGTTCGAGGGATCCGTTGTGGGCCGCCCCGCACCCGCCGACACGAAGGGGATCGCTTCGGGGATCAGGATGAACGCCTGCCCCGGGATCCGGTCGGCCGCGAAGTCGTGGGCCGCCACGGCTGCTTGCAGAACTCGTGAGAACTCTGCGTGGTTGATGACTTTGCTCCCGATGACGCCCGAGGGCTCGAACGCGGAGCAGATGTTGGAAGGTACGATGTGCATGGCCTAGAGACGCCCGGGGGTTTGAGTGTCTGACAGCAGGTCAGTCGATTCTAGGAATCGGGCGAGGGTTTCGAGATCCTTAATCTTCAACCAGAGCATCGGGGCCGTCAAGAGGTCGGACGTGCGGGCAATTGGCTTGAGGCGCTGAGCTTCCCGGTAAAGAAGATCTGCGGCTTCAAGCCGGTTGCTGAGGCTTACCGGGAATTTCACTGGAGGTTTCCGGTGCTCAAGTGTAGTAGCTACCGTGCCCGACCAAGCTGCGCAAGAGTCCATTGTGGCAACCTGCCCCTGTGGGCTTACCTATTCCCAGAAGGCGTGGGGAAGCCTTGAGTACGTGGGGCTTCAAGATGATATGGACGGGGGTTGGCTAGGGCTTCGTAACTGCACGTGCCGGAGTACCAGGGCGATCGTGGTTACTCTCCCTCCAGGTGATCAAACACGGTCTTGCCCTTAGGAGGATCGGGTACGAGCTTCAGGTTTCCCTCTCCCCAGGCAGCAACCACAACCCCTGCGAAAACCACGTACGAGAAATACTTGGTCTCGGTTTCGTACAGGATCTTCTTGAGGGCGGCGTGAATGCCTTCGAGGACTTCTGGACCGTACCCTTCCTCGTCCTCACCGTCTTCGTCTTCGTCATCTTCGCTGGTGTCGTTTGATACCCGCAGCGTGAGAAACTGCCCCATAGGCTCCGTAGCCATGGCAACTTGATACCCCTGGCGGACGAGGCCGCCGATCACGGCGTTGGCCCCCAAGGGGGTGAGTAGGGTGAGCCCGATGAAGAAATCCATCGGGCACAATACACCGTCGAGAGGTCGAATTCTTCTTGCCGTCTCGTTTTCCGGTGTAGTAGAAGGGGCACTGCCGTGGTCCCTCGGGGCCCGGCCAGATCAAATCAAATCGGAGGCCCTATGTTCGAGACTCTTGACGCACCCCCGCGTACCGACGGCTTGTGTGAACTCGCCATCATGGACACTTCTGGAGACACCAAGGTCATCTGGGATCCCAACAATGCAGACGAGGTGGCGGCTGCCAAGGCTCAGTTCGACTCTTTGCGGGGCAAAGGCTTCTCGGCGTTCCTCGTCACCGGGGCCAAGGGTGAACAGGGCGAGCAGATCCGTGAGTTCGACCCGAAGGCGGGTCGCATCATCCTGATCCCGGCGCTCCAGGGCGGTTGATGCCAGCCCAGCCATCGCTCGCTGCCCCAAGGAACCTTCCGGGGTGGAAGTCACCGCATTCCGTCCCGTACGGGGGTAAGAGCGGTCTCCGCAAACTCCCGAAGGCACGGCCCAAACTCTCCAAGCTGGAGAAGAAGGCCCTCAAGTGGGCCAGTAAGCACCCCGAAGGCGAGCGGCCTGCTGGTATTTGGGCGACCAACGTTGGGGTCACCAACGCGGTCACACTCTACCAGGACATGCAGGGGTTCATCGGACAGCCTGCGACGCCCGCAACCTTGGCTGGGGTCCAGCAGGCTGTCCAGGTGTACGTGAACAACAACGTCTTCACGGCCACGGGTGGGACCGCCGCTACCATCAACGTGTACCCGGCGACCTATACGATCACGACAAACACCACTACCGCAGCAACTACGGTGAACTTTCCTATGTGGGATCAATGGAACGCAAACTGGGCTCCGACAGGATGGAACGCCGCTCCGACGACTGCGACGGATTGGGTCACCCCTACTCGCAACATGGTCGATCAAAGGCTCTATAGTCGCCAGCAAGAGTGGGCCCGCTGGCAAGGTCAGGGCAACCAGGCCGATCTCCACTACAACCCGAACGATCAGGTTCAACGAGCCCGTATTCAGCGGGACCGTCTTGCTCAAAATGAAGCACAGTACCAGCAGCAACGCATGGAACGTGCTGCGCGTGAGGCGGAGGACCGCCGTCTGTGGGAAGCCAGGGCACCCGAGAGAGCTGCGGCTGCGGCTCGTCAGGCCGCAGAGGCCGCAAGACAAGCTGAGGCCCGCACGACGGCCCTCAAGAGGTCCTACGACCTTCTGTTCCGGCACCTCACCGATGAACAGAAGACCATGCTGGAGTCGGAGAACCGCTTCCTGATCGAGGTCAAGAGCGGCAAGATCTATGAGATCCGTCGCGGCATCCACCAGAACATCTACCGCCTCGATGACCAAGGTCACCCGGTCGAGCAGCTCTGCTGCTTGCCTCAGGGCCAAGTTCCCGAAGGCGATGTGATGCTGGCACAGATGCTCCACCTCATGGTGAACGAGGAAGGCTTCCGAAAGGTCGCCAACCGTTGGGAGCTTCGAGACATGACCGGACAGCTCGACCGTCGTCGGCCCCTGACCGATGGTGCCGTGCAGGTTGATCGTCGCGCTGCATGAACGAGTTCCCGTATGAAGAACTTCCCCTTGTACCTGCGGTTTGCCGGTGCGGGTACAAGGGGAAGTCCAAGCAGCCCCAATACTATAGTTGCGGGTTCTGCTACTACGTTGGGTGGGCCAACGGGTTAGCTGAAAAGATCGCCACGCTCGAAGCTCGAATCGTCAAGCTTCGCGAAGAGCGAGAACAGCGACTCAAACAGGCAGCACAGTTTAAGAAGCGCCACCCCGAAGCCGGTGGCGGTAAGCCTCTGCAAGCTGTTCCTTCTCGGAAATCCGGGCTCGTTTTTCCTGCCAAGTCTGTGCGTCAAACCCGTTGAGTTGCCCGTTCATCTTGTGCGGGTGACACAAGAAGCATCCGGCCCGAGCCTTCTTACGCTTCTTCCTCTTGTGGTGCATGTTCCTCCACAACCACCGGCGCTACCGGCGTGGTTGTGGTGTCGGCCTCTGGGTCGAAGACAGCGAACCGACCCTGTGCCCACGCATCGGGGTCGAAGACAGCGGACTGATCTCGTGCCGACGTATCGGGATCGAAGATCGGGGGATCAGGTTCCCCGAGATAACGAACCGGGTCTGGCGGCTCCATGCCCCATTCGATCATACCCACGACCTGCGGGGGCAACACGAAGGTCGCGTAGAACGCGGCCATGCAAGGCTCGCAGACATGGGACACGTACTTGTCCCCGTCCTTCTGCGACCCGTAGCCGTACGTGTTCTTGATGGTCGTGAAGTCCGGACCCGGATACGACACATCTTTCGAGTAGACCTTCCCGCACTTGTTGCAGGTAATCTGCACGATCTCTTTGTCTTCGCGCTGGACTCGTTTGAAGTGGAGCATGGGGCTAGCAGCTAAAGTAGACTTGGCAGTAGAGTTTCGGAGTGCCCGGCAGTTTGAACGTATTGGCGATCTCGCGCAAGGGCTCTGCAAGTTTCTCAAGGTCTTCGGCCGAGTAGGCCACCGCCTGGGAAGCTTTCGGGTGGTCCTCAGCATTGACGTTTGCAAGTTGGATACCGAGCCCCATTATGTCAGTAGGGCTGGCTTCATAACTCGTGCCCGCTTGAAGCTTGTGCCAGCCCAACGTATACTTGGGGCATTGCTCGCCAAGGCGAGACTCCGACCATTCCCAACCGTCTTCCTTGAGTTCCTGGAAGGCGAACGCGGGGGGCACTTCCCGTTCAGCACAGAAGGCCTTGAACACTTCGGTGGGTTCCTCCAGTGCTTGCAGGGCTGTTTTGGCCCCGCATTGGTCGCAGAACTTGGATTCGCTGCCTACCGTGTGTCCGGTCACATGAACCGAGCAGACGCGCTTCAGTGCCCCCGTGGCGGTGAAGAACGTGCTGCGGGGGCACTCGATAGCGAAGTAGGTGTGGAGGTATGCGGTGCAGCCCATGGTCTATTTCTCTCCGAAGGTCGCTACGGCGGTCAGGAAGCCCTCGGGGTCCTTCGTGAGGTTGATGTAGGATCCGATACAGTACCTGATCCCGGCTGATCGACACTTGGACGCGATGTTTTCAGCCCCTATGGGGTTAGCACTATGGACCCAAACAGCTAAAGGGGTCATGTACCTTTTTGCATTAAGTACCGCTCCGAGTAAACGCGATCCATTCATTTCGACGGGGTTTCTGAGACTTCGTGGTGGCCCCAGATCATGATCAAAGAAAGCCAGATCAAACCTAACCTCTCGGAATTGATCAAGTGCCGCCTCTGCGTGATCGGCTAACCGTACCTCGTGGCCAGCTCGTTCCAAGGTGTCCTGAAACCAACGCAAGCGAAGGGGGTCATCGTCAATGACGAGGATGTGCATGTCGGTAATCTACACCAATCAATCAATCGTTGTTGTGGATGTCCGGAATGCACCCATGCAGCTCGTATGCCTGTTTGACGAAAGCCTCCGCATCTTCAACCTTCGCAGTGTCCTTGAGAACGAATGTGAACATGAACCCGGATTGGCCGAGGCTGAATCGATTGTCCTCGGGCAAGTAGAGGTGGGCCTCGAATTCGATCGAGGTCCGGCCCTCACGGGTCCACTGCGTTGCGTGGATGAAGTAGAGCTTCTCCCTGGAGGTTGGATCCCGGATGGTCTTGGAAAAGAGGGTGCAATCCGGCTCAGGGTGCTTGTATGCCCTAAAACCGGCGTCTTGGAATTGTTGAATGTTCATATCAGTACCACACGTCAAGTGCCCCTAACTCTAGGGCTTCAGGTACTTTCGGGCAATTTCGGCCGCTTGGTCGTGCGTGACCACGAGCACCACCACAACCTGTGTGGGCGTTTCGGCCAGAGATCTGATCTTGAGATTCCCGGTTCGGAGCACCTGAGAATCATGTGACTCGGGGATCCCCAGGGTCTGACCCAAGGCGGCCAGACGTTGCTGGGCCTGAGTCTGCTTACGTGCTTTCTCGTTTTGAATCCTGGCGGCCCGTTCGCAGATATGGATTTCTTGCAGGAATCGTGGCAAAACCTTGGCCATCGGGAACTTGGCGTTCCGGCGGTCTTGCCCGACCTCCGAATAGAAGTAACGTCTTCCACCGTTAAAGCTGACCTGTAACCGGGCCCGTGGATCAGGAGCCCAGGTCGGCAACGTGGCGTCGAAGTTCATCTGGATCTGAACCCCGTTCGCTATGGCCGGAACCTCGATGGGGTGGTAAGTGGAGTTCAGCAGGTAGACGGTGGTCGTGCTGACTTCGAGCTTGCACTTCCGGAGACGGGTCAGTAGTTCTTCTGTGAACTGGCGTAGACGTGGTGCCACGTCATCCAGGGTCTCAACGTTTAGCTGCCCGTATTCAAGCGTGTGGTCAGGCATTGGAGCGCTTGGTGGTGTAACTATGCTGCACAATGCTTGAGTGGTCAAAACCCCAAGAAATCCGGCACATGGGGCTGGTGTACGTATCGAAATGCCGCCTGTTCATGATCGTACACAACACGGAGTCCAAAGACTACAAGCTTTCGTACTCGGGTCCGCCGTACGAAATCCTTGGGAAGCACCCCTCGCTCAAAGACGCCAAGAAAGTGGCAGAGGCCAGACTGACCCACGGGTGATTCAAGTTTTACGTTTGAGTCTCTTGGCCGCAGCATGTAGAGATGTCGCTGGGATTCGTTTGACCTCGGTGGCCGAAGGGGCACCATCCAACGCCTCCACCAACAGCTCCTTCAGCACCGTCTGCCACCGACGTCCTCGGGCCTGTGCCACCTCTTTGATGGCCGCCTCCAATTGGTACGGGAGGCGGATCGTAGTCAACCGCATAGCGGGGCCATGCGTTGTAAGTGGCAGATGAGCTTTGCGGCGGTGATGTGTCACGTTTCAGATTTTCTAACTTTGCGCCCAGATTGGATCATTAAGCGCCTCAGTACCTTTCGTTGTGCGGGGGACAGCCTATGCTTCACTACATACTTTTTGGTGGGCAAAGACCAACCGAAATACCCCGCCTCTGCCTTAAGGCCGTGCTCTACCACCCACTGGAGGTATGTTTGGTACCCGACGCCATGGTACGCTGAGGCCGTTCTAAGCGCTTCGATCATCTCGGGACGAAGCCGGACTGACGTCTTGATTTTCGGGGCTAACTTCCTTTTGACGGGAGCCCTTTTTGGCGCAGCCATGCTTTGAGTATACACCACAGGGGATGTACCATGGATGAGACTGAATTGTTCCATCAAGCCGGTCTACCTGAGGACTGGGTAACTAAGTTCGTAGTGGAGTCGAATAAGATCGACCCTCAGCCCGGGCCCG
>Ga0315291_10009106_pt1 | contig 12176 bp, 13 predicted proteins | sample YL17G12_20_MG_FD_203070 | JGI IMG/M metagenome (GOLD analysis project Ga0315291, IMG submission 203070) | Sediment microbial communities from Yellowstone Lake, YNP, Wyoming, USA - YL17G12_20 | ecosystem: Environmental > Aquatic > Freshwater > Lake > Sediment | place: USA: Wyoming | collected...
TGTCTCCTTCCAGCATCGATACGGTGAAATTGGAGATCCAGGACATCGGAGTAATAACCGGGCACAAGGTCGAAGCGCAGAAGATCGTGCAGAACATGACCGAGCGCATCAACCGAGTGATCGAGAATGTGCCAGTCATTCCGGACAGCCAGAGGCCCAAGGTCTACTTCGAGCTGCGGAACGGCAACACCGTCAACAACACCACCATGAGCGGGGAGATCATCCGCCTGGCGGGAGGGCTCAACATCTACGGCAACGCCACCAAGACCAACCCCATTCCGAGCAGCGAGGTGACCATCAGCCGCCTGCCCGCCTTTATCGTGATAGAGGATCAGAGCATAGTGACCAATGCGGACATTGAAGCGCGGTCCGGGTGGAGCATCATCCCTGCGGTCCAACAGCACCAGATATACCGCATCAACGGCGAATGGATGACCGCGACTCCCCGGCTGGTGAACGCCATTGAGCAGATGCTGCAATGGTTTTATCCCAGCTGAGCAGTGGGGGTAGGGAAGGAAGATACCGAATGGCTATCTACCGGGTAGGATACCAGGAGGAGCTGTGCCAGACCACCCTCTATAACCATGGATGCAACTGGACCTGCAGCATATGCTCCTACAAGCTTAGAGAGGGATTCGCTCCCTCGCATTTCCTTTCCACCGATGAAGTGCTCGGGTGCCTTTCCTCCTTCAGACTGGAGAGGCTCCTCATCCTCGGCGGGGAACCGCTCACCTGCGCTGACCTTGATGTCATGGTCTCGGAGGCGAAGGCCTGCGGAGCCTGGGTCAAGGTCGCCCACTCCAACGCCTCCTTCATGCCACCAGAGGGCGTCGACGAGATGGGCATCAGCTTGAGGGCGATCAGCAAGAGGAAGCATCAGCAGCTCACCGGGGCACCGAACACCAAGGTCCTGGGCAATGTGTACGCCATTAGGGACCGGGGCGTGGAGCTGGAAGTGAGCACCATCCTCATCCCCGAGGTTGTGGACGCCGACGAGATAGGCAAGATCGCGGAATTCCTTGCCGAGGTGGACGAAGAGATACCTTTGCACATCACTGCCTTCCTTCCCGTTCCAGGAATAACCTGGCGCGGACCTACGGATGGAGAGATGGTGATGGCCATGCAGGCTGCGAGAGCGCACCTGAAGAACGTCTCCGGGTCGAGTCTCAGCGCTCGCGACTATTTCGCTCCAAGCGCAAAGGACGAGATGCAGCACCGCGACGGGGTGTACTGACTTGGTGCCGAGCATCGAGGAGTTGCACCAGAAGAAGCTCGCCTTGTGGACCCTGGTCCTGGTAGTGCTGATCGCAGGCCTGGTGATCGCTTCCATCATCGGCATATGCGTGGGGACGATAAGCATCTCGCCGGGGAAGGTCTTCGCGATCCTTACCGGACAGATAACGGTTGATCCTTTGCATCCGGATACAGACGTGGCAATAATCAGAGAGGTCCGATTGCCAAGGGTATTGCTCGGCGCGGTCGTGGGCGCAGCCCTGTCGATCGCCGGGGTGGCCATGCAGGGCGTGTTCCGCAATCCGATGGCCTCCCCATCAGTGTTGGGCATTTCATCGGGGGCGGCGTTCGGGGCGTCCCTGGCCATCGTTTTGGGGTTCAGCTTCGTCAGCGGCCAGTTCGCCATACCCGTGATGGCCTTCGTTTTCTGCATGGCCACCATGTTCCTGGTCTATGGCATCTCCCGCACTGGGGGAATAGTACCGGTGGAAACGCTCCTGCTCGCCGGGATCGCGGTGGGCTCGCTATTCGCCGCCCTGGTCTCCTTCATGCAATTCATCGCTGAGGAGAAGCTCAGCTCAGTCGTCTTCTGGCTCATGGGCGGTCTCAACCAGGCGACGTGGGGGCAGCTTATAATCGTCACTCCCCTCATCGCTCTCGGTTCTGTGATCATATTCTGGTATGCCAGAGATCTCAATCTCATGACCATCGGCGAGGACCACGCCTCCAGCCTTGGCGTGGAGACCCAGAAGGTGATCCTTAGGCTGATGGTCGCTACCTCCCTGGTAGTTGCTGCCGCCGTTTCCGTCTCGGGGGTCATCGGCTTCGTCGGGTTGATTATTCCGCACATGATCCGCCTGATGGTCGGTCCGGACCACCGCATACTCATGCCTGCCTCGATACTGGCGGGAGCCTCGTTCATGATCATCACGGATGCCCTCGCGAGGATCCTCATGGCACCTTCTGAAATGCCGGTGGGCATACTCACAGCATTGATCGGCGCTCCCTTCTTCCTCTACCTCCTGAGGAGAAGGCGACATATGATGGGGTGGTAGCCACGCGCCTCAAGGTCCAAGGGGTGGAGTTCGGGTACAAGAGCGTTCGCGTTCTGGACGGAGTGGGTTTCGAGGCCGAGGCGGGCGAAGTGATCGGCGTCCTCGGTCCGAACGGTTCGGGCAAGACCACGCTTCTAAAGTGCATGAACAAGGCGCTCAAGCCGAGACTGGGCTCAGTACTGGTGGACGATCGGGAAGTGTCCGACCTAACGAGGAAGGAGATCGCGAGGGAGATGGGCGTGGTGCCCCAGAACAGCGGCGTGAACTTCCCCTTCACCGCCCTGGAGATCGTGCTCATGGGAAGGGGTCCGAGCCTTGGGCGCTTCCAGACAGAGGGCGATGAGGACCTGAGGATCGTTAAGAGGTCAATGAAGGCCACGGATGTGCTGGAGCTCGCCGCCCGGCCCATGACCGAGCTCAGTGGGGGCGAGAAGCAGCGGGTGATCATCGCCCGAGCGCTCGCGCAGTGCCCGAAAATATTGCTGTTGGATGAGCCGACACTGCATCTGGATGTGAACCATCAACTGGAGATCATGGACATCGTCCGGCACCTGGCCAGGGAACAGCGCCTCACCGTGGTGATGGTCTCCCATGACCTGAACCTGGCGGCGCGCTATTGCGATAAGCTCATCCTTCTCCTAGAGGGAAAGGTCCTGGCGGCGGGGAAGGTGGAGGAGGTGCTCACCAGCGAGAACATGGAGCGCGTCTTCAAGATCCGCGGGTCGGTGCAGTATGATGCGAACGTCAATACCTGGACCGTGAGCATCCTCGGGGCGCTGCCCCGCCAAAATGAGATCGGCGGGGACAGTGATTAAGAGCGACTAGCCCCCTCCACCAAATGGTGAGGTATTGTCGTCTTCCGTCAGGGTGGACATGACCATCTGCTCGCATCAGACCGTCATCCGAGCGAAGGACCGGGGCGACGGCATCGTGGATATCGACATCGAGAGCGAGTGCGATTCGGTGAGGCATTACGCTTCAAAACTGAAGTTCGCCAGCATTCAAGACCTGACCGAGTGGGAAGGCTCGAAGGTGCTGGAACTCGCGTCGAAATCCGGCCTGACCACCACCTGCCTCATCCCCACGGCGGTCTTCAACTGTTGCTGGGTCGAGCTGGGCATGATCTCCAGGAGCCTGGCCAAGGACAAGAGCCCCTTGTGCATGCATTTTGTGGACTAGATTCCATCCTTCGCAGGTCCAATCTACTTATACCAAAGTGCCATTAACACCGCTGATGACCGGAGGGCGGACCGCGTTCCTGTGGAACGACGAATTCCTCAAGTACTCCTTCGGAGAGGAGCATCCATTCCAGCCGGTGCGTTACAAGATGACCATGGACCTGCTCCAGGGTCTGGGGGTCTTCGATGACACCGCTGTCAAGATCATAGCGGATTCGGCCACCGAAGAGGATCTGTGCCTGGTGCACACGCGCGAACACGTCGACTTCGTAAAAGAAATGAGCGAGCGCGGCGAAGGCGTCCTGGACAGGGGCGATACTCCGGCGACCAAGGATCTGTTCAAAGGCAGCTTGGCGGCGGTCGGGGCCACCCTCAGGGGCATGGAAGGCATCATGAAAGGGGAGTTCGAGCACGCCTTCAACATGGCGGGGGGGTTGCATCACGCCGCTCCGAGGAGGTCCGCAGGCTTCTGCGTTTTCAACGACATGGCGGTGGCCGTACGCCGACTGCAGAAGGAGCATGGTGTGGAGCGGGTGGCCATCATCGACGTCGACGGCCATCATGGGGACGGAACCCAGGCCACGTTCTACGCCGAGAAGGTGCTCACCATCTCCCTGCACCGCCACGGTCGAGCCATCTACCCCGGAACGGGGAGGCTGGAGGAGGTGGGAGAGCGGAACGGAAGAGGATATTCCATCAACGTGCCTCTTCCTTGCGCCACGGGAGACCGCACCTACCTGGAGGCGTATCGCCGAGTGGTGGCGCCGGCATTGGAGAGTTATGAGCCAGAGTTCATCATCCATCAGTTCGGGGTGGACGGGCACTACACCGATCCTCTGGTCGGGCTGGGGCTGACGACTCATGCATATCAGGAGTTGGCCTTGATCACTCACGACCTGGCGCACAAACACTGCGACGGTCGCTACCTGGTGGTGGGCGGGGGAGGCTACAATCTGGATGCCGTTGCTCGCTGCTGGAGCGTCATGTTCTGCACCATGTCTGGCTGCTATCCCGCTGACATGAACAAGTTCCAGGCGCTGCATGATGCGAATGCTCCAGTAGAGCCGGACGACGTGGCGCAGATGGTACGCGAGAGAGTGGACCGGATCGTCTACGACGCGCTGCCGCTCATTCGTGGTCGATGACGTTCATCAGGCGTTCCTGGCCTTGATAAGCCAGTCACGATATTACCTGCCCAGGTCGGTCAAGGAGATCTCGATGCCGATCTGAACGCCAGCAGGAGCATCGCCACCTTCTCTAGACGGGTCGGTGGCAGGTCGGACGTCAGCCGACCGAATGTAGCGGGCGTTGAGGCCGAAGGCCGCAAGGCAGTTGAGGCGGAGCCTAGTTACAAGCTCACGGATTCATTCGTGGGATGCTGACTTCTCAGGACAAAAGGTTCGAGGGAAAGGAGTTGCGAAGAACGAGAAAGAAGAAGGGTGGAATGGCGCCCCGGTCGGGATTCGGACCCGAGTCCCAAACTCGACAGGCTTGGATGATAGGCCGCTACACTACCGGGGCTTGTGCCTTTCTCCAGAATAGGTAAGTCCTATTTATGGATTGAGGTTTACCAGCACTCGCGGGGAGGCTAAAGATAATGATGGTGCAAAGTCTTTATGCGCGTGGGGGATGCGGATGGTGAGAGCATGGAGGAGCGCAAGCTGAGGGTCGCGGACTACATGATCCGCGAGGTGGTCTCTATCCCCGCCGATTTCACTGTAGAGCAGGCGGTCGACAATCTCATCCACACCGAGTTCCACGGCATGCCCGTCACGGAGAACGGCCGGTTGGTCGGGTTCGTGACCGCCAAGGAGCTGCTGCGCAACATCGACCGGCCGCAGGCGAAGGTGCGGGATATCATCCGCCGGGGCACCTATTCCGTCAATACCGAAATGGACCTGGACGACGCAGCCAGGGTACTGTTCCGCTACGGTCTGCGCAACGTGCCGGTCGTGAACGACAAAGATGAACTCATCGGCATCATCTCCAATCTGGACATCGTCCGCTCCCACATCGAGCGGGCGACCCCGAACAAAGTGCTCATGATCAAGACCTTCCTGGAGAAGAAGCACGGCATCCATATCGACGTGAAGCGGAGGGTCATACCAATCGAGGAGCTCCGCCCGACGCAGCACGAGGTCTTCGCCGATGAGCTGCTCGGTCGCAAGGAAGAGATTAAGCGCGGACTTGTGGAACCGCTCATTGTCATCCAGAGGAGAGATCACTACCTGCTGGTGGACGGTCATCATCGCGTCTTGGCGGCGAGACAGATGGGAGTGCGGCAGTTCTCCGCCGTCGTCTTAGAGCCGGAACGGGACGTGGACCTGGGCATGGAGAAGTCCGCGGACGTCCGCGGGCTGCACACCATGGATGACGTCAAGATCATCGATGGCTCGCATCATCCTTTGGTGGAGATCACCACGCGGCTGCTGAAGGACGAAGGGCGCTGACGCTTTCTATCGAAGAAAGGGAAAGAAGGAGGACGGCCTCGGTCCTCATTGCTTTCTTATTGACTCGAGGATGATCCTCTGCTCCGTGGACGCCACCATGGGGATGGTCTTGATGACCGTGTCCGGGTTGAGGCTGATGCTGTCAATGCCCGCCCGAACCAGGAACTCCGTGAACTCGGGATACACGGACGGAGCTTGGCCGCAGATGCCGACCGGTACGCCTTTCTTGTGAGCCGCGTCGATGAGCATCTTGATGGCGCGTTTGATGGCGTCGTAGCGTTCGTCGAAGTACCCCATCTTGCCCAGAATCTCGGAGTCCCGGTCCGCGCCCATGATCAGCTGCGTTAGGTCATTGGAGCCGATCGAGAAGCCGTCGCAGACGTCGCAGAACTCCTCGGCCATGAAGATGATGACCGGCACCTCGGCCATGAGGTAGAGCTTGAAGTCCGGTCCCCGGCGGAGGCCGATCTCGTCCATCATGCAGTTGATGTCCTTGACCTCCTGGATGGTGCGCACGAAGGGCAGCATGACCCAGATGTTCTTCAGGTTCATCTCCTCTCGGGCCTTCTTCACCGCCTGCAGCTCTAGCTTGAACGCTTCCCGGTATTGAGGCGAGACATAGCGAGAGCAGCCCCGCCATCCGATCATGGGGTTGGCCTCCTGCGGCTCGAACTTGTCGCCCCCGGGCATGTCGCGGTACTCGTTGGTCTTGAAGTCGCTCAATCTCAGGATGACGGGGCGAGGGAAGAACGCCTTGCCAACGATGCCGATGCCTTCGGCCAGCTTGTCCACGAGCTCCTGCAACCTGCCCTTCTCCATCATCGCTTGAGGGTGCTCGCCGATGAACGACGTGAACAAGAACTCGATGCGCATCAGTCCCACTCCAGAAACTGGGAGTTTGGAGTACTCTTCGGCCTTGTGCGGGATGCCCACATTGACCATGATCTTGGTCCCAGTGACGGGAACGCTTTGCGAAAAAACTAGCGCCGGTGCCTCGTCCTCCTTCTGCTCCGGCGCGCCTTCCATCACGATGCCGCGAGTACCATCAATCGTGACCATCATGCCGGTCTTGAGGATGCGCGTGGCTTCTCGGGCGCCGACGATGCACGGCATTCCGAGCTCACGGGCAACAATGGCCGCATGGCAGGTCATGCCTCCCTCGTCGGTCACGATGGCCGCGGCGCTGGTCATGGCCGGAACCATGTCCGGGGAGGTCATCACGGTCACAAGAATTTCGCCCTTCTTGACGACATCCAGGCTCTCCCCCTCATTATAGATTCTGATCTTGCCAGAGACCACTCCAGGACTGGCGGCCAGCCCTTTCAGGATGACCTTTTGCACTTTGCCTTTTTCGGGCTCCTTGCTCTTCTCCTTGCCCGCCATCGTCTTAACACGACCATTGAGAGTGGTCACAGGTCTTGCCTGGACCACATAGAGCTTGCCATCCTCCATGCACCACTCGACGTCCATTGGACCCCCATAATGGTCCTCGATCCTCGAACCGATCTTTGCCAGTTCGATTATCTTCTCATCTGGTAACTTCTGCTTGTTCGAATCATCATAAGAGAAGTCTATTCTCATGAGATCGTTTTCAGGTCCCATTGATAATTTCCATTTCTGGGTCGATACCTTTTTTTCTGAAATCTAATATGTATCTCTATCAACGAAGTAGGTGTCTGGCGTTACCTTCCCACTGACTATGGCCTCCCCTTGCACGAAGCCTGCTTCGATCATCATTTGCTTAGAAGATGCAGTGGGATCTAGTGTGAACATGACCCCGGAGACTTCAGAGTCGATCATTTCTTGGACAACCACGGCCAATCTTACTCGATTGTGGTCGAAGCCTTTCGATATCCTATAGGCGATTGCCCTGGGCGTAAACAACGAGGACCAGCATCTTTTCACTTTCTCTAGGACGTTCATTTCGCCATTGATATTGAGATAGGTATCTTGCTGACCTGCGAAACTTGCTGTCGGTAAGTCTTCTGCAGTTGCACTTGACCTCACAGCGACCCTTGCTGTTTTATCATTTCGAGCCATTTGTTCGTATCTTTCTATTATTTCAAAGGCAAGGTCTTGGGGAATTTTCGATTCATCGAATAGACGCCTTAATTCGTTGGATGCTTCGGTCAATTGGGCATCCGAATCCATTCTCAGCTTCCCAGCCAGGCAATTTAGTCGTTCGATCAATGAGTTCTTTTCCAGGAAATGCGTAAATGCCTCTGTAGTGACCACGAATCCTTCTGGAACAGGGAAACCATTTTCAGTCATTTCGCCAAGATTTGCACCCTTACCGCCCACCAATGCAATATCTTCTTTTCTTAGTTCAGCAATATCGAGCAACCAAGTCCTTTCCATACTCCTCGTCGACAGTATATCACTCCCCGATGCTCATGGTACAAACGCCAGAAATGCATCGGGATGGGAGTCCTTTGTTAGCCTCCTTCCTTATTCCCCTGTCGACACTTGCCGCGACACGAGGGCCCACGATTTCACCTCCGACATTTGTGCGAGTTAGCAAGTAGAAGCTATCAGCCTGCACTTAGGCGGTTGGAGGTGAGCTTCATCACCAAATTCGAGAATCCGACATTGACCTAAATAAACTTATCGTTTACTTCACTTCCAATCTAACCCGATACTTCCTCTAATAAGCTATAATGACGAATTCAAAGAGAACGATCTGGCCACTAAGGTCAAAGAGCAGATGGGCGATGATCTCAATTCAGCATTTTACTAAATTGATGGCGGCTCGGCGACGCGGCCGACTTCATGGTAAGAAAATTTGGCATGCGCTCCTAATTGACCTGGCTATACGTTCTAAAGAAAAGTTCATCTTCGACTCATCCTGGTGGTATCTCCAAGCTATTATGCTATCTAGGAACCATCATAGGTAGTGAGCGGGCATCGTGAGCGAGTACAAAGCAAAGGATTACATGGACTGCGGAATTAGGATGGTGGCGGAAGAAGAGCTAAGTTACGCAAATGTCGAACCCGTTCTTTGGACGCGGTACCACATATATGTTCTTAAATCCCCTGGGATAAAAAAAGACGGCTTCTATGAAATAGCGAACACTCATTGCCATTACGGCTTCGATAGCAGAAGAACGGCGGATAGAGCATGGGATGAATTGGTCGAACTGCTGGACGGATGCGAGGAAAGGCTGGGGTTTGTGAGCGATTTTGGAATGGATACCCTCGATCTGGGCGGCTGTGAAGGAAGAGTAATAAAATATATCGAAGGAGGAAAATTATGGGGTGTATTTCAGCCGAAAGCGGATCGGCCTTCCTAGTTAGGTTACAAACGAGAGGCCTATTTTGATTTGGATGAGGAAGGCGTGAACAACATAGCCAGCTCCCTCATATCACCGAACATGATCTCGAAGTCTTTCCTGTTCATCTTGTGCATAGTCTGGCAGTGCTGCATGAGCTGGCTCTTAACATCCTCCTCTGTGTCTCCTCTTGCGACATAACTGCAGTGCGGGCACTTCATGTCTATACGTCTTCCGCTCAAGGTTCGTATGGAAAAGCACGGTACATACCTTAGTCCTTTCCCAAAAAAAGGTGTAGGGCGTTTCCTAAAAAGCCAGTAATCCGTTTCGGTCATCTGTGAGCAGGCAGGATTTCGTCCTTAATTGCGAGTGGAGAATCGTCGTGCTGGATAGGTCCTTCTGTCGTGTTCGGGCAGACCCACCACTCATCTTATCCAGCACTTATATTTTCCCCCGGAATTAAAAATGTATTGCCATCAGGCTCATGCTCAGGGGCTCTCGGCTCACTCTCTGGAGGAAGAGTCCAATCGTTCTTCGCTTCTTCGTCGATTCAATCAAGACTCGCCCCATCATCGCATCAGACCTCGACGAACTCGATACTAAGTGGGATGCCTTTCCTTGCGTTAGATCGGGCGATCATCCCGGCCTCTACCCACGCAGCAGTAAGCACTCCTGAGAGAACCAAGCAGTTGGCGCTCATATCCGAAGCGATGAAGTCGCGGAAGATCTTGCTCTCTTTCTTGTCGGTGAGATCGGTAAGCGAGAGAGGACCCAGCCCCTCGATGAACTTCTCGGCCTTCTTGCAGGTGCTGGTCGTCTTGACGACGTAATTCCCGTCTTCCATCGACTGCACTTCGATCACCGATTTATTCTCGCACGGAAACATATTGACCCGAACTCTGGATGTCATGTCTGATCCCTGTATCCTATATGCTGTTCCTCTTGTCGCCAATCGACCAAACGGATTCCCATCTCTCCTCTGACCTTCTGATTAGGTAGCGTGGCAACTCGTAACCGCTGATCGGACCGGCCTCGACTTTCCACCTCGTCATCGTCTCGCTCTGCCCTTCTTCTTGCCTTGCCCACCGGACTCGACTTGAGTTCTCTCCGTCTCTTGTTGTAGAGATTCAGCGAATTCCAGCATGCGCTCGTCCCCTTTCCCGCTTATGATCTTGGCCAGATTGATCGCCTCTTGTATGTCCTCTTCCGGTACTCGCAAAGTCCTCGCCTTCTCCAGATGATGCCTGAGGCAAGGCTGGCAGTGTCCTGCCACCGACGCTGCTATCGCCGCGATCTCCTTGCTTCTCTCATCCATTCTAACCCTCTCCATTCTGCTGGGATGCCCCTCCAATTCTTTTCGAGAGCACTTTGCCATCTGGACCGTAATACCTTCTTCTTATCCAGAAGGCCGCGTTCACCAAGCTTATCAGAACTGGCACCTCCACGAGCGGCCCAATCACTGCAGCGAACGCCACCAGCGAGCCGATTCCAAATATGCCTATTGAAACCGCGATGGCTAATTCGAAGTTGTTGCTGGCCGCGGTGAAGCTCTGCGCCGTCGCATGAGGATAATCGAACTTCATCTTGATCGATAATCCAAAAGAAAGGAAGAACATGATTACGAAGTAGATGACCAGCGGAATGGCAACCCGTACGACATCAAATGGCTGGTTAAGGATGTATTCGCCCTTGAAGGCGAACATGACCACGATGGTGAAGAGCAATGCCAGTAGCGAGATTTTGCCTAGCTTGGGCATTAGGTTGTTATTGTACCAGTTCGCGCCCTTCCTCGGCAGAAGCAGGTATCTGGTCGCAACCCCCATGGCGAATGGGATTCCCAGATAGATGAGGACGCTCTGCGCCACCTCCCAGACACCAATGTCGATCTGGGTGCCCGAACCCGGGACTATCCAATCGGATGCCACTGCAATGAGGAAGTAGGCATAGAATGAATAGAGCACTATCTGGAACACGGAGTTGAGCGCGACCAGAATGGCCGCATATTCTGAATCTCCCTCCGCCAAAGTGTTCCACACGATCACCATGGCGATGCATCGGGCAATGCCCGTCAGAATGAGACCAATTCGGAAGAAGACGTTGTCCGGCAGGAAGATCCAGGCAAGGGAGAACATCAGGAGAGGACCGACGATGTAGTTCAGCGCCAGTGAGGTGCCGAACATCTTCTTGGCCTCGGGTTGCCTGGGTATCTCCTTGAGCTCCTCGTACTTGACCCTCGCTAACGGAGGCCACATCATCAATATGAGGCCGATGGCGATCGGGATGGACGTTGTGCCTACGCTAAGCTTGTTGAGCGCGTCCGCGATGCCGGGGATGGCGGCCCCCAATGCGATCCCCAGGAATATCGCTATGAATATCCAGAGGGTCAGAAACCTGTTCAAGAAGGAGAGCTTCTTGGAAGCCTGCTGCGCCTTCGGTTCATCTTCGCCAACCTTGGTCATGCTCAAGCCCGCCCCCGATCCTCCCGATGGAGAGTGATTTCAATTAATGTTGAAACGATAAGTAGATATAAATAAGTTCCTAGCCATCGTCAGCGTGGAATCCAGTTGACAACGTAGAGGCAGGAAATGAAGTCAGTCTTGTTCATATGCACTCACAATTCTGCTCGATCACAGATGGCTGAAGGTCTGGTCAACTCACTACACTCGAAGGTTCTACGCGCCAAGAGTGCTGGTACCAAGCCTAGCCAGGTGAACCCTCTCGCCATCCGGGCAATGGCCGAAATGGACATAGATATATCCAGCCAGAGGTCCAAAAGCCTCAGTGAGTTTGAAGGCCAGCGATTCGACTATGTTGTGATGGTCTGTTCGGATGCTGCTGAGACCTGCCCTTTCTTGCCGGAAGGCCGAGAGCAGATCCATCATAGCTTCGATGATCCGGCCTCCGTTGAAGGAACCGAGGAAGAGAAATTGCGAGCGTTCAGGAAGAGCAGGAATGAAATCAATAAGTGGATGGTTGATAACCTTGTATTGC
>Ga0315291_10009107_pt1 | contig 12176 bp, 10 predicted proteins | sample YL17G12_20_MG_FD_203070 | JGI IMG/M metagenome (GOLD analysis project Ga0315291, IMG submission 203070) | Sediment microbial communities from Yellowstone Lake, YNP, Wyoming, USA - YL17G12_20 | ecosystem: Environmental > Aquatic > Freshwater > Lake > Sediment | place: USA: Wyoming | collected...
AATCGTTGGCTCTGGTGCAACTTTGGCCACGGCCTCAGCCGTGAGTGGGGCAACATGTCGCAACGCGACGATTTTCGGGTCAACGAATTCTGCCGACTTGGCAAGCGCCTTGTACGCCTCGCCGTAAGCGTGCGATCCGGCCAGCCCTGCCATCGCCAGATTTCCCAACCCGGCAGTCAGCGCCCGAGCCTTGCCCTCTGGCGTGGTCGCTGCCTGAAATTCCCTCAACGATTCTGGCGCGTGCGAAAGCATGTCTGCCGCAAACGTTCCGCTGGCCACCGCACGCAATGCCCCAGGCGCAGCGCCAAGACCCATCGTGGAAATACCCACAGGCGAGGTCATGAACTCCATCGCACCTCCAACTACATCCTCCACTCCACTGACAACACCTCCAGCCACAGCCAGCGTTTGTCTCGCTGTACCTTTCGGCTGTTGACCGGCCAGATACGAGAGTTGGTCGCCCAGTGAGAATGCCTTGCGCAGTGGAAGCAGCGGAGCGAGCAACGGGGCCAACCCTTCGCTTCCTGTCAATCGTGTTGGAGCAGCAGGATTTGGCCCTGATGGATTCAAGCCTCTCGGGTCCAGTGGGCGTCCGAACTCATCGGTTGAAACGGCTTCTGGAGCTGACGGTTGAGTTTCTCCATTGGCACCAGCCTGCGCCATGTCAAACGCCGCTACCGCCCGTCCGACAACACCGACGGTTGCGCGGGTTGCAGCGGCCATGCGCGAGACAGATTGTTCAATGAACTTCTCGGCAGACGGCGCATCGTCGAGGAACGATTCTGCGTCGGGCGCTTGCTGGTCAAGGAAGGCTTCTGCGGTTTGAGGCATTTCATTTGAACCCCAACTCGCGGAGTTGTTCTAAAGCCTGATCGCGTGTAATTTTGCCCGCCTGGAGAGATGCGCGGATTTCAGCAGCACGAGGATTGTTCTCGGGCGCTATTGGCTGCGGCGCTACAACATGTGGAGCATTTGTTTTCAAACCTTCACGAGCAGTCTTGGCTTTATCGAACTTTTCCTGTTGCTGACGTTTTCCTTCGATGTCAGCACGAATTTCCTGAATAGCCAAATCCTTGTCGTCATCAGACAAAGCACTGGTGTCATCAATCACCTTAGATCTTCGATTGAATTCGATGCGATCCTCTGGAGACCATTTAGCAGCGTCAAATCGCTTCTCCTTGATATTAAGGTCTTGTTTGCGGGCAGCCAGGTTGCCCTCACCCACCAGGAGCCTCCGTTCTTCAAGCGCTATATCCTTATCGTATTTTGCAATACGAGCATCATTCAAATCTATGGTTGAATCTGCCAATAGAGAACGACGTTGTTCAATCAGAGTGTTAAGTGCTGCTCGATCTGAGCGTGATGCAATACGACTTCTGGCTTCTTCTTCAAGCCGCTTTGCCGTCCTCGCGCTCTCAACCATGTGCTGCGCGCCAAGCCACGCCTTGCCACCAACGGTCATCGGATGTTTTGAACCCGTTTCCCAAACTTTGCTTACCTGCTCGTCATCGGTCCAGTCAGTTACTCCGGCAATCGCCTTTGCCATCTCTGAATTACCAACATCAAGTTTCGACTGAATGGCCAACTTGGAAATTTGCGTGTCGCGCATTATCGCCGTTCTCGACATCTGATTGGCAAGTTCACGCTCCTGCAAATCCTGCTGCGCCCGCTTCTCCACAATCTGAGCGCCAAGTGCCAGCGCCGGCAATGCGCTTTCCTGATTGTCGGGCTTGTTCCACCACTGGTCTTGCAACGAAAAATCAGCCATACGCTTCTCCGCTCGTTTAGGCAGCAGTCCCTCCCAATCCATTCTTCGCTATGCTGCCGCCAATCGCCGTGTTGATTACGGATGAAGACGTGTTGGCTGCCCAATCTAGGAACTGCGCAGCGCCACGTTCAAGGTTGCTGGGCAGCGCGTCGATCTGGTGGTTCAGCCATTCAATCGGCTTGTTGGTCTGAGCTTCTTGGAACTGAAAGGCCAGCCGTTGCTGCGGAGTGAAAAACATTGACGTAAAATCCAACTGCGGAGCCTTTGGGATCGAACGAATCCAACTGCTCGCCTCGCTCAATCCCTGATTCTGAATATCCAGACTCGTCAAACCAAGATTTCGCAATTCATCAAAACCGCTGAGCTCGCTCCCCGAAGTTCCGAGCGCAACACCTTTCTCCGCAGCCTTTCGACCAAGCAAGTTCTGAACGTCAGTTGGAATTTCCCCGCGCAGTTTACTGCCAAGAACGCTGGTAATTTTGTCCCGCATATTGGCGAATCCTGGAAGTAGCGTTTCAAGCTGTTTCAAGAGTTCGTCCGTCGAAAACGTGTTTGCCATGTCCGCGAACTGCATTGCTGCTGGCGCGTTCTGGATGTTTCCGGCAATCGTTTGCTGTTCAACCTTCGTCGGATCGATGTTGATCGGTGGCAACTTTTTAGGATTGTCTCCGTGCCATCCCAGTATTGTTGCGAGTGAACTTACGGGCATAAGTCAGATATAATTGCAGACCGGAGAATCCGCTCCTGCGAAGTTTATCGGCGCTGCCACACCATCTCCCTGCCAGTGGCGCATCTGACGGTCGAGACAGCGAATTGCCATTTGCCACAACGGCTCCGCCTCCGCCACCCCAACATCCTCTTCCTTCTTGATCGCTTGGCAAGCAAGGCGCACGGCATCCGCGTGTGAGATGATGAGAACGGAATCGTCTCCTGTGGCGGGGATAAAACGGCGCTTGGCCATCACGGTGACGCGCTGAGTCTCGCATCCTCCTGTTGAACCACCAGCGAGACAAGGGATCAACGAACGACGATATGTGGGGAGCGTCTCGTCAGGCTCGTAATAGGCCAAGGCACGGTATGTTGCCAACGCCACGTCGTATTCGTAAAGGCGAATCGGCTTCTTGGTGACGGGCTTGATGACCTCATACAACCCGCCCGCCATGCACGTCGAAGCGGACAGCGTGTATCCACCCGCAGCCGGAATCAGGATGCGCTCGCCTTCGATGACGGTTCCGCTGACCGTGGTGTAAACCTTGTTCGCGTTCCCGTCGTAGTAACGCACAAGCACAAATGCCCCCGCTGCTTCCGTTCCGTCTGCGTAAATCGCAAGCTTCTTTCCGGTTCCGATTACGTCGTCGAATGCCACGGCGTTTCCGCGATCTACGAGTTGCCCGCTGGAACCGCTCGTGCTGCTCATGTTTCCGGGGCCGTATTCCAAGAATTCGTAAAATCCGTTGCGAACCGTTCCTGGACAACCACACCGCTCCCACGCCTCAATGGTTTCAATTTCACGCGGCCAGGTCAGGCATCCATTTGTAACGCAGACGGTGTAACGAGCCACTGTGTCCACGGATTTACCGGCGTCGTATAAAAGACGCTCGCAACCGCGATTGACCAGATCAAGCAGCCTCGGGTCAGACGAATTGTAGTTCGCCACTTTTGCACAGGCGGCCTTTACGGTTCCAAAGGTCAGCTTCATGCGCGGTAATGGCTTCGAGCGGTGCGCTTGATGAAATATCTCACGCGATACGGTGGCACCGTGTTGTGAGGCGTCCCGTTCAACCCAGGTGTCACTGGGTCTCCGCCTGTGTTCGTCGTGGACACGTCGGATTCGACTGCGTTGGCGTTGGTTCGAAGCCGTTGACCTGCGGTTCCGCCTCCAACATCGGACATGCTTGCCAGCACGACATGCTTATGGGGAGCAAGTTCTGCCGTCGTAAGGGCGTGGGTTTCTTCGCCTCCAGTGGCCCCCTCCGCGATGGCGGCCCCGCTTGCGAATGTGCCGGGTCCAATCGGGAAGCGAGCCCGAAAGTCAGTGTCCTCGGCCCACATTGGTCCTGTAAAAGCCGTTACCGCTGCCACCTCTCCACCGTCCAGAGTGTCGATTCCGCCAAGCGTCGTTCCCGCTGGAGCTAGCATCGTGAACCCAACCGGAAGTGAGTGCTTGGACAACCAGACTCCGCTGGCGAAATAATAGATCCGATCAGGAACGCCGGAGATGGTCTTAAGCCACGCCTTCGTCAGATCCGCTGGAGCCGCCGCGCCGATGTGGAGGTTGACAGAGACATCAGCCGTGCCTGAAAGCAGCGCGACGAGAAGCTGCCATTGAGCGTCTGTGATGGGGACACATAATCCAACCGGGATTGAGGATGACGTAATTGCGACGGTGGACATGGCACGTTCAAACCGCGACCGCACTGGCTGACTCACCCTTGATATATCCGCATTCTTCCGATACTGCAACGGTTATGCGATACGAGTATTGCATCCCAACCGTCACGGATGCGTCAGCGTAAGCCTCAGATCCAGCACCACCTGTCCCGGTTGAAAGCGTCATCCAGTGGCCATCGGAGAACCGTTCAACGCTGTAGGAAAGCCCCGTGGCCACATTGAAGGCCAGCGCAATCTGGCCGGCTGTGAGTGTGAGCGACGGAGCGGAAGGAATGGCGCATCGAACGCACGACACGCCATCCCACTGCCAACCAACCGGGCAGTTGCCCTCAGAGGACGAGACCTGAGGGAAATCATCCAGATCGCAGCATGTGAGTTCTTTGCACTCGACAGGCATCAGTAACCTTTGGTCTTTTTCTTTGGTTTCTTTTTCATATTTGGAAATCGTATCGGTCCACGATTGATTGCTGAGACCATCGCTTCGCGCACCATTTCGTTTCCGATTCTTTCAAGCACTCTCTGCATCGTGTGCGCCATGTGCGTCTTCATACTCATGAAACTGCCGGGAACATCTCGTCGTCCCGTTCGGTAAATCTCACCAGCACCTTGCGAATCCGGCAATGGCCAACCCACTCCAGCCGCAACTGAAACTCGTAGCCGATCCGTGAAGGCTTGTCGTCCACGTCCATGTCCTCGTCGAGCGGTTGGCCGAAGTTGAGCCTGGTCTTGAACGTTGGACGCTTCACGTAGGCCACGGTGCAAAGCGGGTCGTCTTCGACAGCGCACGTCTGGTAATCCGAGCAGACTGCCTGCACCCTTCCCCATTCAACCCAGCACGGATACTGATCCGGCCTGTAGTAAAGTGTGAAATCGACTTCCCCAAGAATCTCGTCCACCCAGATTTCCACAGACTCAATGCGCTTCAGCGAAAGCGGAGACGCCGTCTGTTCACGCCCGAACATCGAGCGTGTTTCGATGAACGATGGAACGCGAGAGTCTGTATTGTCAAACCCGCTAACCCTGTCGAACTCCCAAAGCTCATTCAACCCGGCGTCGCTACGCGCCCATGCGAATGCCCTCTCCCGTCCACCGATGTCGCCTTTGAACAGCAGCACGGGTTGAAATCCTGTCCAGACCCCCTCGTAAACGGGAGGTGCCTTGCCGCGCATCGACGAAATCAAATTGAAGTCGAGCACCCCGAGTCCGCGATGGTACGCATTTTCCAATGTCGGCATTGGCTGCACCGTGAACAGGAGCCGGTTGTTGAACTGGATCATCGAGCCGTATTGGAGAAGCAATGGATCATCGAACGGCAGCACCCGGTCCATCTCGGTGGAATTCGGCGTGGTCCCCCATGAGTTGGTGAACTCGCGAATTGCCAAATAAAACGAACGCACTCCGTCGAGTGCGCGAAAAAAGACATCTGAGTTCGTCGTTTGCGCCACTGCATACTGCCCCGTAGCTCCGGTCCCAATGCTCACAATGGTCTGAATTGGAGATCGCGTGTTCTGCCACGTATCTCGATCCTCGGAGGCGTTGCAGGAGAAGATCGCGTGTTCTGTGAAGATGAGCAGTGGTCCGTTACCTGTGGATGTGTCAAGCACCGGCATGAATACCATCGCGGTAATCTCGCCGCTTTGGAGCGGAACATTGAAACTTCCGCCGCCTGCCAGAAACGTGTTTTCCTTGAAGTATAGAACGTTATCGATTCTGGCATACTGCACGTCATTTATCGCGCCTCCGACGATGTCGCCCCATGCAAACTCGTTTCCGTTGACGGCCACAGCCAACCTGCCCTTGCCATACGCCATCTGCTTTCCCGTGGGCACCTGCTGCTTTGCGATGTCCGAACGGAAGGAACTTGAGCCATCGTAAATGATCGCCCTTCGCTGGCCGTCCTGAATGATGAGAAACAGTTCCGCCTGCTGCATCCATGCGCGCCCAAGCGACGAGGAATTTGGGTCCAATGCCATGACAATCTTTCCGCTCGTCACAACTCCAACGGGAGCGTCGAGATTGGTCACGGTGAGCGTGTTGCCGGAAATCGACACCACCATGTAACGGTTTCCGTCAATCTCGATTGGCAAGCCGGCCAGAACCACGCTCGCATCGGTTACAGAAATGGCCACATTACTTCCCACAGCCGGCGTCGTGAAGTTGGCGCTGGTCGCTGTCATCAGGCGGGGTGTGATTTCCTTCACCGTGAATCCCGCCAGCGGATCTATCTCGAATATTCTTCCTCCAATGGATGCCACTGCCACGGCGGAACGATATTTAGGAGTGAAGACGATTCCACCCTGAACGGCGTGAGTTTCGATCCATTTCGCTACCTCTGAGTTTGGAAAGCGCAGGGATTCTTGAAAAAACCGGGGGCGAGTTTTTGGAGTTCCATCGCGGAACGAGCAGTTGCCCGCCCATGCCGCCTGATTCTGCGCGAGTAGCGATGGGATACGACTACTGTCCACGCCTCCCAAAAAGTCCAGCGCACCGTCACGCGAAATCGATTTTTCACGAGTCACATTAGTATCCAATCTCGACCAGACGAGCGTGCGCCAACCATCGAACCGTTGTCGCTCCAGCGGTATTGATGACGGTGATCACAAGTGCGTCGTTCGCGTTGTCCGCTGTGACTGCTGGAACGTTTGCCAGCGTGCCAAAAGTTGCTCCGCTGTTGTCAGCAATTAGAGCATTTACGACAGCCGTGACAATCGAGGTTGTGCCCGCGAGATTGTTGATTACGCCCTTTACAGTCCACGCGGCATTCAAACCTCCAGAACCTCGTGCCGCGATCATAATATCGAAAGCGACTGTGCGACCCGGCGCGATGGTGGCGCGAAGTGAATTGCCGTCCAGAAACATTTCTGTTGCCCCGGCACCCGCCGCAGTTGCAATTCTCCAAATCAGATCACTTTGTTGGCCATCGCCCTTCGCTGCAAACTGCCCGCCAGCAAATGCTCGTTGAGCATACTTGTCCGCCAAGGCTGCCGAACCGCCCACAATGGACGCGCTGAATCCAGATGCCGTATTGCTGCCGCCGCCAAGGACTGATCCGTAATCCGCGCTGACAGCATTGGTGAATCCTCCAGCAACGGTGCCGTATTGTCCGCTTACTGAGTTTGAGATCCCTCCCGCAATTGTGGCTTGTCCGTTGCCGGTGATTGCGTTGAGCCTTCCGCCACCGATGGAAGATTCGTTTGCGGCCCCTCCCAGGATGGTGTTGGTGTCGCCGCCTGCGATAGTCGATTGGGTGGAGTCAACCTGATTGCTATCACCGTTACCGATGAAACTTTCCAATCCACTGGCAAGATTTTTTTGACCACCAACGACAACCGCCCGCTGACCAGAAGCCGTATTGTCCGCTCCTCCAAGAATCGCCGACTGCGCTCCGCTGGCCACCGCTCCAACTCCAACCGTCGGGCGATTCACCTGAAGATCGACGGCATCCACTCCACGAGCATTACCAGCCGAGGCGTCCGCAACCAGAACACCAAGCCCGCCAGGGTCTTTTATGGAAACCTTCGATGATTCCAGAGCAATCGGAGTTCCCGTGGCAGCGGACAAGCGCGCAACCCGGCCTGCTGCAAGATTGGCATCGCCTGTGACGGGAATAATTTTCTTATGGCCGATTCCTGTCGCCGGAAATGTCACGGCATCATTGACCGGCACAAATCCAACCGTGCCTGCTGAAAGCGACACAGCATCCGTTCCGTTCCCCACCGCCAAAGCTCCAAGAGCGTTTGGGATGGCCAGTTTAACCGACACCGGATACGTGCCCTTAATGTCGCTTCCCGCCGCAGCACCGGCCAGAAGCCCAGCCGGCCCCTGCAATCCCGTCATGCCAACGCGCGCACCAATCGCCGCAATCGTTCCTGGCGCAGCGTTGCTCACGTAAAGCGAGCTTGCTGTGTTCTCAAGATTTTTGACGGTTGCTTTTGTCGCGTTGATTATGGCTGTTACCTGCAAGGTTCCGACCCCTTGAACAAATACGGTTTCACCAATGACAAATCCAGCCGTGGACGCAACCCAGAGAGAATCGGAAGCCAGTTCCGCTGGCATTGTGAAACCTCCGTTTGGAGGAGTTCCGTCAATAATCGTGGTGACGGCGGATGTTCCGTTGGTGCCGTTGGTGCCGTTTGATCCTGCTGCACCAGCCGGGCCAGCAATGTTCTGGACGACGACATCGTCGCAACTGGCAATGCAGCACGGATCGGCTATTGGAAGTGCGGCGCTCATCTGGTAACTTTCATTTCATGGCCACCGTGGCGTCCACTCAATCTTTAATCAAGCACCGATACGGGATGGGGTCGTCCGAGCAGGCGACGGATTTGGAAGTCGAGCTTGCGGCGTTTCTTCACAATCCCCCGGAAGGCCTTGGAAAATCAGAACATTTCTGGAACATCGTTTCAATGCTTTGGGGTCCGAAATCAACGAAACCATTTCTTCGTCATCCGTGGGCGGAACGAATGTGCGCATCCGCTTGTGAGAACAATTATGTCGCGGTCAGCGGGTGCGGGTCATGTGTTACTGGCCACACGCGCATTCTGAATCCAATCACGGGAGAACAGCCAACGATTCAAGAATTGTGCGAAACCAACACGGCTCCAATCGTGATGACCATGAAAGGGCCAGCACGAGCAGGTGTGCCGTTTTTGAAGGGTAGAGAAGATCTTTATCGCGTCACTTTACGTAACGGAACTTCCTTCGAGTCAACTGCCTCTCATCGGGTGTTAACGCCACGCGGGTACGTCCACGTTTCAGATCTGCGGCCCGACTCACTCCTGCTTGGATACGAGCCACGCCATCGGCAGTCCATTTCGGGCAACGACCTTTTAAATCGTGCGCGAGATTTGGTATCGCCTGTCGCGGTGTCAAGTATAACAAGGACCGGATGCAAGTATTTTTACGACATTCAAGTTCCGATTCACCACCACTACTTTGCTGAAGGCTCCATCCATCACAACAGCGGGAAAACTGACTTTTTTGCAGTATGGGCAATCGTCAACTGGCTCGCCGCGCCAAAGGATACGCTGGTCTTTTGCACGTCCACTTCGCTCAAGGAATCCGGCAAACGAATATGGGGCAGCGTGAAGGCTTACTACACATCGGCAGGACTCGAAGGCGTTGGAAAACTGGTCGAGTCGCTTCACATAATCCGCACCAATGACGGTAGCGGTGTGTTCAACGACAAGGAGGGGATTTCCTGCATCGCTGGTGAAAAGAAGGATGAGAAGGATGCCATTGGAAAACTGATTGGAGCAAAGAATAAGCGGGTCTTCCTGATTGCCGATGAGCTTCCTGAACTGACTGAAGCAATTCTGACCGCAGGATTATCGAACCTCGCGCTCAATCCATACTTCCAACTCATCGCGCTCGGAAACTTCAAATCCATCTTCGACGCCTTCGGTGTGTTCGCAAGGCCGAAGAAGGGATACGGATCGATTACAGTTGATGACAAGGAGTGGGAAACTGAGCACGGCATTTGCCTGCACTTGGACGGGATGAAGAGTCCAAACATTACTGAAGGAAAGGACCGTTGGCCGGGGATATACAATTCCAAGAATCTCGCCAATCACCGTAAAGATTATGGTCCTGACTCCGCCGAATTCTGGCGCATGTGTCGATCATTCCCGACGCCTGAAGGCAGAGAAAATGTTCTGTTCTCAGATGTTGATTTTATGCGTGGAGACGCTCACGCGCCCGCCGTTTGGCTGGAACCTCCAACCAAGTGCATCTCGGCAGACCCAGCGTTCACTACAGACGGAGATAAGTTTGCAGTGATAGTCGGCCTGTTCGGCAGGAACAACAACGGGTTGCCGACATTGGAGATAAAGGGTTACAGATATGTCCATGAAAACATATCGCTTACCAAAGCGGGCGAGCCGAGAGACGTTCAAACGGCGCGGCAACTCTCGGAGATTGCCAGAGAAGAACATTGCCTCCCCGAAAACGTCGGCGTGGATTGTAGTGGTCCCGGAGGATTGGCCTTCGGTTCGATCCTTTCCGCCGTATGGTCGTCTCGTTACCTTCCCGTCAAGTTCGGAGAAAAGCCAAGCGAACGACTTGTTTCAGAAGAAGATTCAAAACGATGTGATGAAGCATTTCACAACAAGGTGACAGAATTATGGGCGATAGGAAGGCACTTTGTCAGAGCGGGACAGATCAAGGGATTACCCGGAGAAATCGCCAAGGAACTCACTGCTCGCAGGTACGAGACGGTGAAAGGGATTGCAATGAAAATGAAGGTCGAGAGCAAGCGCGACATGAAATCTCGTGTTGGCTTCTCACCGGACGGAGCCGATGCATTCCTGATACTTGTGGAGTTGTGCCGTGAACGATTTGGGTTTACACCAGGAGCGATGAATGGGATGCCCAAAGTGTCCAAAAGAACAGACTGGATCGACCAGTGCAACGCCGCTCACGAAATCTACAATCCCGCCAACAGTTACGTTGATGCTTAAACTATTAGATCCTGGCACCGTGCCACCGGGAGGTTTCCGCTACCTGTGCCCGGAGACGAAGACGTGGATTGCCGCCGCTAGTTTTGGGGAACTGGTAGCGGCATCCGAGAAGCATCGCGCCGCAAACAAATTGGGTATCCCGGACGTATTCAGAGAGCAAGTCGAGGCGCAGCTTTGTTCCCACATGCCGCCAGGCACATGCCAGCACGAGGCCGGCGTTGCCATGAGCGGGCACCGGCGTCTTACGTTTCAGGATGTGGTAAGTGCCACCTTAACCCTCGGATCTTGGTTTCTAAAAGGCACCCCGAAGGTGGAGCAGTTCGAGGCGGAGCGGCGGGCGGCGATTTGCCTGTCGTGTCCAATGAACCAGAAATTTGACGGATGCACAACGTGCGCTGAGAAGGATTTGAGAGAAACGATAGTGGGTTTCATGGGCGACTCGAAGACCGCCGTGGATGCGAATCTTCACACCTGTTTTGCTTGTGGTTGCACGCTCAAGGCAGCGATATGGTTCCCAATAGAAATTTTGCAAAAGCAGATGACTGACGAAATGAAAACTCTACTGCCAGCGTACTGCTGGAAGAAATAATACCATGCTGGATTTACCGCCTTCACTCGACATTCTAAACCTCAAGAAGCCCGACAAGACCGGCGTTCCAAAGCAACGTCTTTCCGACCCATCCAAGGCTTGCGCCCTCGTCGCCAACCTGATTTATGCCAACCGAGAACGCGCTCAGGTGGACGCGCACGTTAAAGGGATGCTCGATGGAAATGCGCCATTTTCATACTCCGAACTACGAGCGAAGGGCCAAGGCCAACGCACCAACGTAAACTTTCGCGAAGGCGAAGCGATGCTGGGAGACGCCATGACGCCGTTCTACGATCTGTTCGCGGAGTCAGACACGTACTGCAAGCTGGAGGTGCGCGAAGATGATTCACAGAAGCGCACCGAATGGAGCCGTATCGTGACACAGAAGTTCGACGATCTCGTGAAGGAGTGGGCGGGATTTGATTGGAACATGCAGGCCATCCTTTTCGACATGGTGGCGTACGGAAAAGGGTTTGCCATGTGGCCCGACAAGACATCGTGGCAATTCAAGGGCGTTCGACAATCCCGCGTGCTGGTGCCCGACCAGACGCCATCCGACCCGGACCAACTGGAGATCATCGTTGTGCGCCAGACCTGCACGGTATCTGAACTTTACAACCCGATTCGGGACGTTGAACGGGCTAAAAGCATTGGATGGAATCCATCCGCCGTGCTTGAAGCGTGTGGGCGCGCCATGCCGGAAAGCTCCGCTTCAACCGGGGCATCTTTGGACTGGGAATTGATGCAGCAGGAGTTGCGCAATCACGACCTTTACCAGATGAGCAGATCGGCCACCGTCCAAATCGCCCACATCTTCGTGAAGGAATTCAGCAATAAGGTGACCCATCTTATCATCGAGGAGCGCGATGGACGCAGCAGTGGTGAGAAGCCGGATGATGTTTTTCTCTACAAAAAGATCGGTCGATTCGATTCGTTCCGTCAGGTCGTCTCGCCGCTCTTTTACGATATC
>Ga0315291_10009108_pt1 | contig 12175 bp, 10 predicted proteins | sample YL17G12_20_MG_FD_203070 | JGI IMG/M metagenome (GOLD analysis project Ga0315291, IMG submission 203070) | Sediment microbial communities from Yellowstone Lake, YNP, Wyoming, USA - YL17G12_20 | ecosystem: Environmental > Aquatic > Freshwater > Lake > Sediment | place: USA: Wyoming | collected...
GCTTCTGACCAACGTGGACAAGCAGTTCGGTGTCATTCCTCGAGATTTCAGCCAGGAGGGGGATGATCGATTCCCGAAGGACCTTCTTCGATGTGTGGAAGTACCCTGCGAGCTTGCTGCAGAGGGACTCCATGGCAGCTCGCGGACCTTTCGCACGAGACATGACGATGAAATGGGATGGAAACCTGTACTCGTTCAATCGCGCTCCCTGGCCATGTTTCCTGGACATGACGACTCCTCCGGTCATCATCTCCTTGGCATATGCCCAGAGGCCATAATGCTGGAGCATCCGGGTCCATCCGAGGTAAACGTCGGATCTTGACAACGCATCAAATGCATCCGCCATGTCTGAGGGATCTCTCATCTCCAGCGGTATGCTCTCTTCGATCCATTTCTCGAGCTCGTCCGGGGTCTTATCCAGATCTCGCGTCGCGTCCCTAGCTTCGCGTACAGTCTTCGCCGAGAACATCGCTGAAAGAGACTGGTTTAGTTCTTTCAGCTGGTTCCTCTTGCCCAGCGCATCCAGATCCGGCATATCCAGGTCCTTTTTCCCCTCGACCATCATCTGGAGGTCGTTGACCGCCGCCCTGACATCGCCCTCAACGTTCTCCGCGATTCGCTCGAGCAGTTTCTGCGGAGCCTTGACGTTCTCCTTGTCGACAATGGACTTGAGCAACGCGCAGATGTCTCTGTTGCTCAGTCGGTTGAAGAAAACCACCAGCGCCATTGTTTTTATCGCCGGTGCTTTCCTAGACAGTTCATAATAATCATTGACTATCAATATTAATGGCTGGCCTGCCTCCCTGATGGTGTCCACAATCGCTTTCGCACCACCGTAGTCCTCCCGGCCAAAGAGATTGTCCGCCTCGTCTATGACCACGAGCTTTCGCTTCCCCGAACTCGTCGACATGAATTGACCGTCCGTGGCGAAAGTCTGGTTCACCGCGCCAAGCCCGGCCACACTCTTGATTGACGCTGCATTTCTGTGATCGGACGCATTCATCTCGATGATGTCCCATCCCATGTCGTTGGCGAGAGCCAGTGCCGCACTGGTCTTGCCAGTCCCGGGCTCCCCTCGCAGGACAATCGCCTTCATTCTCGGGGCACCGTGTCGCCAAGAATCCGCCCATCGCCTCAGCGACTTGATGGCCAGCTCGTTGCCGACTATCCCTGAGAGAGAGCTGGGACGATACTTTTCAGTCCAATCTTGCTGCATTCGAGACGTGAGCGATGCCTGCGTATTATAGATTAATCGTTCACCTGAAGAAAGTGCGAAGAATCCTCCCCGGAAAGGTCCAATTTATATCATAGATAAAAAAGAATATCTAAAGTAGTTTCCAAGATTACTAGTATATCTCAAAACTATACATCATCGGAGAGCACGAACGAACTTGAGTGATTCGCGGTCACCGCGCTCGCCTCTCCCAGCTGATCCGTCTTTGCGTGCGCTGCGACAGCTTGCTCAGTGCCAGGCAACGGATGCTTCGAATACTCTTCCTTTCTGTCATCGATGTCCATTGTGAGATAGATTGCAGTGACCTCTATGCTTGAGTGGCCGAGGTTCTGCTGGAGGGTCCGCAAGTCGATGCCGGATTTCAGCGCGAACACAGCATGCGTGTGCCTGAGCACATGTGGATGCCTCTTGTCCTTGTCAAGGCCGATCTTCAATCCGTAATTGGAAATCAGCCTCTCGATCTGGCGTCTGGATAGTGGACCTCTCTTGTTGGAAACGAACAACGGGTCCTTCCTGTTCTTCCTCGTGCCGATGTAGTCCCGGAGCATTGACCTGGTCCAGCTGTTGACAAGCGGGACCTTCCGCCCCTCCTCATGTCTTTTCGCTTCTTGTATGGTGATCTCACCAGCCTCGAGGTCCACGTCACCAATTGTCAAGGCTGCGAGCTCGCCGACCCTCATCCCCGTTTCGTAAAGGAGTTTGATGAAGAGACGATCTCTCATTCGTCTCGGTGCCTCCAACAATGCTTTGAGCTCATCCTGTTTGAGATACTTGCGCATGCTAGGTTCCCATCCCTTGACCTTCGGACGAATGTCCGACAAAGCATCTGTTTGTGCCTATATAAAAATGTCGCATTTTCGGTCCAAAATGCCCTCGATCGACTAGAACACTGAAAGGCCCCGTAGAAAGCGTCAACTTATCCCCTATTTGTCGCCGTTTTCGACATAACGCATCTATCTACACCAATACCCAGCCTAGAAGTTGCTAGTTTTCAATGCTACAAATTAGCACGGTAAGGAAAAAAATGGCTCTTGCCCCATGACGGAACAGAAGAAACCTCGTTTCTGAGAAAAGAGATCCTTCATTACCCCCTGCGGGGGTAAGAATGCCCCGCTCATTTTAGCTCAGTACTATAAACATATGCTATATGACGACTTCAACATAATTTGTATTGCATCGACATATATTATTGTCCGACGGCGGCAGACGCTATGACAAGAAATAGCACGGTGGAACACCATTCCACGCTACTTAGTAGCATGTTCGCAAGCCCATTGTTCAATGAGTCCGCATAATTCCAAACTTTGAGAGAGCCACCATTGATCGACACAATATGAGAAGCACCAGGGCCGCAGGCCAGATACATCTCAGAAAGACCACCCAGCGCTCGAGAAAGCTGCATACCACAAGGTCTCGAGCAGACCAGTACGGAATCCTAGTGCAGTCTTGTGTAACGAATAGTGGTTAGATCTTATATTACGAAAATGTCCAGAGTGAATAGATATAGATTAGAGCTATACTAGGCCGCTCAGGCTCAGGAAAAGATACAAGAATTGAGACTCAGACTCGCACGCTACGAACGGGATTCGCACATTGTGCAGACACGATCATGATGAACGCAGATTCCGGATTCGGTCAAGGAACATGGGGGTTTTAGATGCAAATCCCAGACATCGAGCAGCGGGGACGCAGCTCGAACGAGGCACAATGCATTAGAGGTGACATGATGATCCGAACGAGACAAAGAACGGCACAAGAAATCCGCGCGTTTTCTTGGGACGATAATCCTGGAAGAACACTCATAAGCTTGAAGATATTACATCGCCGCCATGACGCAACAGGTCAGAGCGGCACACATACTCGTGAACAGCGAATCGAAAGCGATGGAATTGCTTGAAAAAGTGAATTCTGGAAGCGAATTCGGTGAGCTGGCCAAGAGGCACTCGGATTGCCCTTCAGGCAAGAGAGGCGGAGATCTTGGCTGGTTCGGCCGTGGCCAAATGGTCCGAGAATTCGAAGAAGCAGCGTTTCAGGGGAAGAAAGGTGCAATCGTCGGACCGATAAAGACGCAGTTTGGCTGGCACCTCATCAAGGTAATGGATCAGAAATAGGGTCCCAAGCCAGAACAAGCCTCGCTCACAGGGACAGTGCATCCATCAGGGGCGATCGCTAGCTTTGTTGCTGAGAAACAATGTACGAAAAAAAAGGACGATTGGAGACAAAAGAGCCTCCGAAAAGGGTGCAAACGACTCTACATCATGCCTGGAGGCATTCCGCCCATGCCGCCCATGCCGCCCGGGCCTCCCGGACCCCTGCCGCCGCCCATTTCCGCGGGACTGGTCTTCTTTGAAGCGATGACATCGTCAATTCTCAGTATCATCGAGGCGACCTCTGTCGCAGACTGGATTGCCTGAGTCTTGACGCGGAGCGGCTCAATGACCTTGGCGTCGAGCATGTCCGAGACCTTGTTCTGTAGGACATTCACGCCGAAGTTCCTTCCAGCCTTCTTCATGTGGGCGTTCTTGAGCTCGATGAGGACGTCTATGGAATCCATACCAGCGTTCTCCGCCAGGGTCCATGGGATGATCTCCAACGCCTCAGCGAAAGCCTCGATTGCGAGCTGCTCCCTGCCTCCGACGGTCTGTCCGTAGTCTCTCAGTCTCAAGGCAAGCTCGATCTCGGGTGCGCCGCCACCTGGGACTGCGACGCCGTCCTCGATGGCCACAGCGACGACCTTCAACGCGTCGTGGAGGGCGCGCTCGACTTCATCGACGACATGCTCCGTGCCGCCGCGGATGAGAATCGAAACTGCCTTCGGGTTCTTGCAGCCAGTTACGAAGGTCATGTCCGAGTCCGCGATCTTGGTCTCCTCTACCTGGGCGGCCATCCCCAGCTCCGAGGCTTTCAAGTCCTCGAGGTTGGTGATGATCTTTCCGCCGGTGGCCTTCGCGAGCTTCTCCATGTCGGACCTCTTGACCCTGCGTACCGCATAAACGCCTTCCTTCGCGAGATAGTGCTGGGCGAGGTCGTCAATGCCCTTTTCGCAGATCAACACATTCGCGCCCGACTTCTTGACCTTCTCTACCATTTGCTTGAGGGTGTTCTCCTCTTCATCGAGGAATTTCTGCATTTGCATCGGGTCCCTGATCTGGATCTTCGCCTCAACTTCAGTCTTCTTGATCTCGAGCGCCCTGTCGACCAAGGCTATCTTCGCATCCTTGATCACGCGGGGCATCCTCGGGTGCACGCGCTCCTTGTCGAGGATGAGTCCTTTGATCATCTTCGTGTCCGAGACTGCACCGCCGTGCTTCTTCTCGACCTGGATGTTGTCGATGTCCACCTTGTAATTCTCACCCGTCTTTTCTGCTACGGATGTCACTGCATCGACTGCGATATCGGACAGGTGCTCCCTCTCGCCTCCAACTCCCTTGCCAGTCATCGCCGTCTGCGCGATCAGTCTGAGCGTCTTCTTGTCCGTCGGGGAGACCTGGAATCCAATATCCTTCAGGACCCTAACGGCCTCCTGTGAGGCAAGCCTAAAACCGTTCGAGATGACTGTCGGGTGCACGTTCTGGTCAATCAGACTCTCTGACTTCTTCAGAAGTTCGCCCGCGATGACGACGGCAGTGGTCGTGCCGTCTCCGCACTCGTTGTCCTGTGTTTTCGCTACTTCGACGACCATCTTGGCCGCCGGGTGTTCGATATCCAGTTCCTTCAAGATCGTCGCACCGTCGTTGGTGATGACGATGTCGCCCATGCCGTCCACGAGCATCTTGTCCATGCCCTTTGGGCCGAGGGTGCTTTTCACGGCGTCCGCTACAGCCCTCGCTGCCATGATGTTGTTGCTGTGTGCGGTTTTGCCGCGCGTCGACTCTGTTCCTTCTTTCAGTACAATTATGGGTTGATTGCCCATCATAGAATTCGCCTCTCGAAGTTCGAGTATGATAGAGCTTCTATATAATGTTTACGCAATGGACAGGGTCAAGGACAACATCGAAGAAGACTGCACCTGGACGGACCGTTGGAGCTCGAGGAAACTCAATGATCCTCGATTTGCGTTTCTCCTCAACCGAGGGTTCGACCTCAGAATGCTTCGATCAACTCGATCTGCCGGGCGATGCACTCCGATCTCAGCAGAGCGCGGATCCGTTGGACCTCGCTGCTCGAATGAGGTGCAGTGGGCGGGATTCCCTCAGCAGAGAGAGCGTCCCGAAGACGCCGGCTTGCGAGCGGTTTCGGATTGAACCTGTCCCACATAATCCTTGAGACACCAGCTCCAGCCGCTTCCGTCACGAGCTTCGCAACGTCTTCCTCGGCATCAGCGAGCCCGTGGATTATCGGAGCTGCCATCAGGAACGTGTCTATCTCTGCGTCGACCAATTTGGCAAGCGCATCGAACCTTCGTCGTGGGGAGGGTGCGCCGGGCTCGACGATCGAGGCTTTCTCTTCGTCTGCGGTACCTATGCTGATGGCTACTTCTGCTCCTTCCCACGACGACAAGATGTCAATGTCGCGCAACACCAGATCAGACTTCGTGAGGAGGCTGATCCGCGCATTCGCCCCCTTCATGATCCTCAGGCAGCCGCGCGTAAGCTCATACTTCTTGTCAGTATGTTGATACGGATCAGTCACTGTTCCGATGCCATACACGCCGTCCGCACCCCTCATGACATCCTTCTTCAGCCTCTCGACAAAGTTGATCTTGACTTCTATGACTTCACCCCACGGCTTCCCGAGCTCGAATCTGGTCACGTCCTGGGCGTAGCAGTAGGCGCATTTGTGCGAGCAGCCTCTGTACGGGTTAACGGCCCAATCGAGACCCGGCAGTTTTGAAGGCGACGCGGCGCTCTTGCATTGGATGAGTCTGATTTCCAGGGGCATCAACTCCACGGCTGATCGATGCGCTTCTGGTATAGGGCATCCTTGAGGATCGCGCTGTTCTTGACCCATCTGGAAATTGGAATGTCCATTATCGTCGAAATGTGAGTCAGTGCATCCTTCAGAGTGCCGAACCTCCGTGGTTTGGCTCTGAGGGCTGACCGGACGTTCTCCCTCACATTCCACACGCCCACTGGCAGTATGTAGCCTGGATGTGCCTCCCTCAGGATGGACACTCCAGCCTGACGCCTCTCCCTCTGCAGCAGTTCGTTGACGGCCAATCGAGCTGCATAGTAGCAGCCCCCGATGCTTGCGTAGGTTGTGCGGCCATCGTAGAACTCCCAATCCGACATAATAGCGATCTTGTCGCTATGAGGGTTCCAGGCAGTGTTGGGGTACCAAGCCTCAATCAACTCGTAGCGCCAGGATGTTGGCATCATGAGAATGGCCCATCTGTTGTCGAGACTCCGGGTCTCGTAGACCCTGTACTCGTTTATCTGTGGGTGAACCTTGGTCGTCTCCAGCATGTGAAGACCAAGGTTCGAGTCGACGGCCGTGATGCTCCAGCGAGTGGGGACGAACCGCCTCCGCTTGCCCACGCCGAAGGAGCCAACGCTGAACGCCCTCTGGATTTGCGATACCAGTGTACCTTGCTTGTAAAGGGACACGATCGCCTCCCGCGCCCTGAGGTCTGTGTCAAAGAACGCCTTCTCCAGTCTCGAGTCGAACCTGAAATTCGCAACGTCGAACTTGACGAGAGGTGCAGAAGGCCCAAACGGCTGCACATCATCATCGACCGTGAGTCGCCCTTGGGGCTTCCTCTGGAACTCAGCGAAGACCTCAGGCGGGTTCCGGGCTAGCGCCAACTCCCTCGTGCGGCTAACGAGCCTGTGCTTGTTGTCAACATCCTGGATATCGACGCGGTGGGTCCCTCTGACAAGGTTTGATCTGAAGTCTATGATGTCTTCGATAGGCAGGCCAACCCATCTCTCAGGAGTGTCCATCACCGATGTGTCCCCGTGATAGGGAGGGATCATCGGTCCAATGGACACGCTGGGATAGCCCATCCGGCCAACGAACACGCTAGGCGGGCAGCAGCCATCAAGATTGATCCGGTCAATCCGCTCCTTCGCCCTCGCATTAGAGAAGAAGCGGGCTATCACGGAGCAACTCTCTTTCCCGCACAGCATCTTCGAACCCTTGCAGTAGGCGCATCGAGACGATTTCGAACGGACGTCCTCCGTTGACAGGATCTCGTCGAACAGAGACGAATTGTCAGTCATCGTCGCTGACCTTGTGAAAGAAGAGAGGTCCATCCAGGAGAAGAATCGATGACTCGACTAATAAGGGAGTGTACCGGCGCGCCGAAAGTGCGGGCCGAGGCCGAAACCTCAAGATAGATATACGGCGAATCCGTTCTCACACAGAGCCTTCTTATTCGGGGGAACGTCGAGAAGATGATGGAAGCAGTCATTTCTCTCAGGATCCCGCAGAATTGGATGAGCGAGATCCCGGAGAAGTATCCCGTTACGGTCAAGGTCATTGAGAGGATACCTTTTTCGGAAAAAGGTGTTAAGGACCTCGTGGAGATTGCCGGTCCCCAGGAGGTCATGGACGAGGTCCTTGAACACATTAGGAAGAACCCGACGGTGTCGAAGGTCGACACCACAATGACCGAAAAGGGCAAGTTGTACGGTGCAGTCACTACGGCGCGGTGCGAAATCTGCAGGATCCTCACCGATGCAGACGTCTTCCTAATCTCCGCTGAATCGAAGGGCGACGGTAAGGTGGAGTGGACGCTCGTGTTGAGCGAGAAGGAGGTCCTGAAGAATATCTTCGACCACCTGAAGGCGAAGAGCGTGATCGCGGAGCTGGTGAAACTCACCAAGATAGACGACAAAGAGACCCTCACGGACAGACAGGACAAGATCACTCATGTCGCCTTCGAGAGGGGCTACTTCGACTATCCGAAACGCATCAGTCTCAGGGAGCTGGCTAAAATGTTTGACGTTTCACCCTCTACCCTCTCCGAGATACTCAGGAAGGGCCAACGAAAGATCGTGATGGACTACTTCCGGAAACAAAAGCAGTCAATCTGAGAGTAGCTGTCAAATCGCAAAACCCCTTCTAGCTTGAATCAGGCGACCAGACCAGACCTGCGTTAACTTAATGCTGGGCGCCCCCATCTAGCTCCGGCAAGTCACAAGCGCAGCGAGGGAACCACAGATGCCTACCGAACAAGAAGTCATTTCGACTCTCAGAGAGATCATAGATCCACATACGAACATGAACGTCTACGACATGGGTCTGATATCCGAACTCAAGGTCTCTGAGAAGGTCGTGAGTCTGACATTCAGGCCCACTTCGCCATTCTGTCCACTAGGGGTGCAACTCGCGGTTAACATAAAGCGCAGGCTTAAGGACCTCAAAGGCACGGAGAGGGCTGACGTGAAGGTCATCGGCCATGTCCAGGAAGCGAACATCAACAAGGTTCTCGCAGGCACATGATGCGCTGATGCCAGGCTGGTCCTAGGAACCGAACTTCTTCGCCCTGTCGGCCATCCCAAGCATGGTGGGCATCAGATCCATGCCTCGAATCCTCCCCAGCGCCCCAGATGCTGCGCTGATCTCGTCGAATTCCTTGATGCCATCGACCCTGGTCCCGCCTCCTGATATAGTGAACGGAACTGGATCTGCGCTGTGCTCCTTGATGGACACTGGGGTCGAGTGATCGCATGTCAGCGCAATGACGACGTCTTCATGAATATCCTTCAGGATTAGGCTCAGCATCATGTCGATGTTCTCGACCACCTGGACCTTCATCCTGAAATCGCCGTCGTGGCTCGCTATGTCACCGGCCTTGATGTTCACGAACACGAAATCGTGGCTCTGCAGCAGGCGGAGCGCTGCCTCCGCCTTCGCCTTGTAGTCCGTGTCCAGGCCGCCAGTGGCACCGGGCACGTCCAGAACTTCCATTCCCACGAGCTTGCAGATTCCCTTGACTAGCGTCACGCCGGCGACTGCGGCGCAGCTTAGGCCGTACCTCTGATGCAGCGGCTCGAGGTCCCTCACACTCCCGCCCCCTCTCGGCAGGATTATGTTCGCCCTAGGCAGCTTCGCCTTTGCCCTCTCGACGTTTATCGGATGCTTCTGAAGCACATCGTGGGAACGTTTCACGAACTCGTTCACGACCATGGCAGTCTTCTTGGCCTCTGGCACGAGCGGTCTCGCCTCCAGCATCTTCCCCTCGTGATGCGGGTCGACATCGGAGATCCTGTGGTCCAGGCCCTCACCCTTGAGCACGAGGACGGCCCTGTGCTCAGAACCTTCCTTGAAGACGACCTCGACCCCCTCTATCTTCATTCCGGTGATTGCCTTTGCGAGGTCCGCGGTACCGGACTTGATCCTTCCAGCGCGCCTGTCGGTCACGTTCAATGACTTATCGACGGTGGCGAAGTTGCACCTGAAGGCCACATCACCTCTGGCAAGCGCTATTCCTGCGCCCGCGGCCTCGATCGGCCCGCGGCCCGTGTACACCTTGTAGGGATCGTATCCGAGCAGGGCCAGATGGGCGGTGTCGCTCCCGGGAATGATTCCTGGGCCGATGACATCCATCGTGCCGCTCATCCCGTGTCTTGCGAGCGCGTCCATCGCCGGCTTCCGGGCGGCCTGCAGAGGAGTCCTCATCTCGAACTGCTTGACAGGGCGGTCCGACAGACCATCGCAGACGATAAGCAGGATCTTCTTTTCGGTCATAGACGGATGCGGAATAGCTCGGCCCGTAGTTAATTCCTACCCTTTTCCAAGAGAGCGGTCTGAGGACAGAGCCAGCACTAGGGCGACAAGGCACACGGCAGAGGAGGCAATCATGACGGCCGAGAAGCCCCATGCGACATAGACCGGGGTGAGGGCCAGGGGCGAGATGGCGTATCCCATGAACCTTGCACTGTTGAACACGGAGGACGAGGTGCCCTTGAGAGCGGGATAGGCTCTGACGACCATAGTCAGAAGCGAGGCCCACATGAAGGTCGTCCCGGTCCCCGCTGCTGCGAGGAGGACCACAAACTCCCAATAATGGGTGCTTGGCACGAACATGATAGTGCCAGTCGCAATGATCACGAACCCTACCGTGACGCAACACCGCGCACCCTTGGCGTCGACGAGCTTGCCAGAGAACGGGGAGACCACGATTCCGAGGATGCCAGAAAGACCCAGAGCGACTCCGATCTGCAACGCTGATACTTGCAGGTCACCTGAACCGAGGTGATCTGACACGAAGGACATCATCCCGACTTGGGCAAGGAAGGCCAGGAAGCCAGACGCTGAGAGCAACGCGACGCTCCTGTTCCCCATGGTCGCGCTCAGCTGCTTGCCAATGGCCTTGACCGTGGCTGGTGACTTCGTCTTCCGGTCCTTCTCGAACACAAGAAGGAACAGCAAGAGCACTACGACCGAGATGAGGCCAATTGCCAGGAATGTCAGCCTCCAGTCGATGACGGACATCGCTCCAGCCAGCAACGGTCCGGATGCTACGCCTGCGCTCGTGAAGCTGCCATAGTAGCCCATGGATAGTCCTTGCCTTGAGGGTCCTGCGATGTCGGAAAGAATGGCCACGAGAACCGGTGACACGAAGGCGTAGCCCAGGCCCTGGACGAATCTGCTTGCCATGAAGATCTCGAATGACGGGGCCGCGGCTGCAACGAGGCTGCCCAGGGCATAGACCAGGAGACCAGCACTCACGGTCGAGCGCCGATCATAGGCGTCGGAGATCGACCCTGAGAAAAGCTGGGCGATCGCGAACGGGAACATGAACGCAGGAATCGCCAATAGCACTTGCTCGACTGAGATGTTCCATTCCGTCTTGAGAGTCGTCAGGAGAGCCAACACGGCATTCCCCGCGAGAGGCCCCGTGAATGCGGCAATGTATGCGATTAACTCCTTCGATCTCATTCCGGCACAAACCCTGGCTGCTACGGACCCCGTGCTAGCATCTAACGACTCGAGCGCCGAGGGGGAGATTTGAACTCCCGTGGTGACGAGCACCAGTAGCTCTCGAGGCTACCGCCTTAAACCGAGCTTAGCTACCTCGGCAAGCTGTCTGGATTGCCGTTTACGCATTACGGGACAAGTATTTGTCATTTTCAATGCCGCATCCATGGAGCTTTCGAAAGATGATTCGCAGTCCGTTTGGCATGAGCCCGCAGAGGAATGCCCTGAGCTTCGAAGAAGGCTTTTTATCTGTTGATGATCTCGTGCTCCTGAGGACGATGAAAATCAAGGTGCACCTACTGCCCACGAAGAAGGAGCACAGGGTGATCGAGCTGCGGAAGGGCGCCTCGGTCGAGGAGGCAATACGAGCCTTAGGCCTGTATCCCGATGCTTGGATCGCGGTGAGAGGCGACGAACCCCTACCGCTCGACGAAGCACTCAATGACGGGGACGAACTGAAGCTTGTTTCCGTAGTTTCAGGAGGGTAGTTCCCCGACCATACTGGCTTGATGACAAAACGAATTTTATAACGCACACGGAAAAGTATTTAATCAATGGCGCGATAGCAGTATCGAAGAACAGCGCATCCATCTCAAGCTGACATATCATCCCATAAACCAAATGAATGTCGCCGGGGGAAGATGAGACCGCCGCGCAACGGCGACCGATTCCCCATAGAATAGATGTCTGTCAAAAGCCGCAGGCAGGACGGCTGCGACCGAAAGCCGTGAGTCCCAGCCAGATAGCCTGGGGAAGTTGGCTAGCTGTTTTTCTGCAAGAGGTGCGAACAATGGACATAGATCCAAGCACAACGAAATACTTGATTCAGGCAAAGCTTTCGACCGACGGGATTGTGGAGAAACCGGACATCGTCGGCGCGATTTTCGGACAGACAGAAGGACTTCTGGGAGACGAACTCGATCTCAGGGATCTGCAGAAGAGTGGCAGGATCGGAAGGATAGAGGTCGAAGTCGGCTCGACCAAGGGCAAATCGGAAGGGACGGTCTATGTCCCATCCAGCCTTGACCAGGTCGAGACTGCGATACTTGCCTCATCCCTCGAAACCATCGACAG
>Ga0315291_10009109_pt1 | contig 12175 bp, 13 predicted proteins | sample YL17G12_20_MG_FD_203070 | JGI IMG/M metagenome (GOLD analysis project Ga0315291, IMG submission 203070) | Sediment microbial communities from Yellowstone Lake, YNP, Wyoming, USA - YL17G12_20 | ecosystem: Environmental > Aquatic > Freshwater > Lake > Sediment | place: USA: Wyoming | collected...
CGGTTTTGCCTCAATAGAGACAGTCTCGGACTATCACAACCTCAAGGATGCAAAGAAGACGGATTTTGAGGTTGGCCTTAGCGTGAGTTTCCGGCCGGAGTGGGTGATAGGGAGCTAGGTAGAAGACTCGGGCCGGGCAACGGTCACGGTCAGGGCCAGGGGTCAGAGGTGAGGGTTACGGTCTAGCCAGGGATGAGGGTCACGGTCGAGCCAAGGGCGGCGCGTTTCCCGCTACCAACGTGCTGCGACTCGGACTGAGAATAGGGCGCTCGATTCGTTCTCCTTCTTGACGTGATTCTCGTTTTCAACCTGCTTGAGTCCTGCTGAGGCTTCAAGCAGAAAGCTGTCGCGCGGGAGCCATCTCACAAATGGCGTGACCGATCGCCTTGTCTCCACAATTCCAGAAAGCTTATCTGCATCGACCTTACCCATCTCTTCGCGCCAGGGTTGTTCCAGCGTTCCTTCGCCCTTGAGGGTTTCATCCCACGTGAGGCCAAGTTCGAGATCACGCGAGACATCACAGGAGAGAAGTAGAAACAAGCGTTTGGAATCAGGGCCCGGGTAGTAACCCAAAGGCAGCCCCTGGTGAGAATCGTCTCTGTTGTAAAGGTCGCTGTAATCCACGCTGTACGTGTAGTTCCAGACCCTGGAAAGTTCTGCCACAGCATTGAAGGTGTGGCTGCGAGCGGGTCTGGAGACTGCGGTTCCCAGTTGGTAGGCCAGCTTGGTTGGCCTCTTTGAAGTCTCCTCGGCCCAATCATCAATCATAAGCTCACCGTAGAGGCTCACACCCTTGAGCGCTCTCACTACAAGATCAGTGCTGACTCCGATGTTGTTCCTCTGAGGGTCACCTATCGTTGCAACCTGGGAATCGCGGTGAAGGATCCTCTCGACCAGAGTGAAAGGTATGAGCGAGATGGCGTAGAGAGGCTCGACAAACCTGCTGTGGTAGATTGCGGTTTCCGCAAAGCCAATCTGGACGCAATTTGAGGGAGCAATATCGACCCTGTGGCCAGCAAGGTATTTTCCTTCCTCCGAATCGAGAATGCCGCTCACAGCGGAGACCTTGAGCTTTCTCCCTAGGGTCTTACTTGCCGAGAAAAGCGTATAGCTCGGAGCACCGTCGGAGAGAAGCAAGGTCCCGGTTCTTCCAGGCCCCCATCTGAGCTTATCTCTTCCCAGCGTCACATCAAGAAAAGGCGCTCTCATCGAAATGTAGAATCTATCTGAAAAAATGAGGACGTCTTTGAGACTAAAGAGTTCCTCGCCGTATCGCCAGCCCTCAGAGAGTTTCCCAACATAGATGTCTTCGAATAGAACAATGTTTGGACTCAGAATCGCCCACGCTCGGAAGCCTGCTCTCGACCCGTCCCTGAAATCCACGTCTTTCTGGTTCCAGTTGTCGGCGATGGCATCGGCGTACAACGAAAAACGGAAGTCGAAGTTCTGCTCTTTCTTCTGGAACAGAAAGGGGGTTTCTGTGTAGACGGCTTTGTGTCTTGCATCCTCGGCCTTGTAGCGGGCTCCGTGTTTGGCCTCCCCGGCCCCAGAGCTAACCTCTCCTTTTAGTTCCCTCATCTCTCTGCTGAATTCTCTCAGTAGCCTTTCCAAACATGGCGAATTAGGGAGCGAGGACGAACCGGACAGCGAGCTTGAACTCCCCTCGAGCGATATCAAAAGCTGTGCGATATCGTATCTGGACACAGGCCGCGTTGAGAAAAAGAAGGAGTCCACCAGTCCTTGAATCCAGAGCTTCCTCAGCTCCTCGTAGGCCCAGTGGTCCGTCGGCAGAAGCTCCGGCGGCGTGGGAAGACGCTGCATGCAACACGGAGCGGCGCTGAGGGGAGAGAGGGATTCGGCAGCAGCAGCTGCAGGAAGGGTGGGGGGCGCGACAAGCAACATCGCGAGAGCGACGACTCTTGCGAGAGTTTTCATGCCGCCCATCATATGGGGCAGCCCGCGCCAGTGTCAAGGACAAGAATGGCTGGGTAGTGTCCTAATTTGACAGAGCAGGAGGCGACTAAAATGGTAAACGAGGAGAGCTTTCGCAAGGATGTAGAAGAACTAAAAGAACGGTATAAGAGGGTCATTATGGCAATAGAAGTGATTTGCCATACCGCTTTTACTGGACTCAATAGTCTACGTTCGGACATTGACACCATCATAGATGCCCCTTATAGAGGCAAGTCAGCAGCAGAAGCTGCTGCGCTGGTTCTGCATAGGCATGGCAAGCCGATGCATTTAACCAAAATTGCAGAAGAATTTGTGAAAGGAGGCTATGAGGAATCCGACCCCGAAACGATCTACTTTAGACTATCCGCCAGCCTTCCAGGCGCAAGAAATCACAACTGAGAGAAGATTTTCAATAGGTTAGCACCAGCTACTTATGGCTTGCGGGAGTGGGAAAAACAAAACAATTCAGTCTGATCTTGTCTAGGAAGGAAGGTGAATAAGAGACTATCTTACCGCGCACCACGCGCTTAAGGTTTTTCTTGGCCATTCTTGTAAGCCTCTTAATTCGTCATTATACTATGTATGGAGGGGAACAGAAATAGGGGTTCCCTGACTGACCGGCTAAGATCGTGGGAACCCCAAGAGTAAAGACTTGCTAATGTGCCAAAACCCTTACCCATATTTAGTATTAACGATTTTCAGAGACTGTTCAAGCAAGAACTGTAGGGGGCCACCCCCACACTATTGAACAAAGACCCTTGCGATAGCTGTAACTATCACAAGGGCTAACTTCCCAAGTGAATAGGCCACTTGAGAGAGTCGCTCAATTATCGGCTTTTCGCTTGGATTTGCCAAGTGGAGGTCGATAATGAACAGGCTTAAACCTCAAAGACAAATCGAAATCTTGTCAATGCTAGTTGAAGGTAATTCCATTCGCTCTATAGAGCGCCTTACTGGCGTTCACAGAGATACCATCATAAGGTTATTGGTTGCAACGGGTGGGTGTTGTAGCAGATTCACGGATAGAGTAATGAAAAACCTTGATTGCCAATACCTCGAAATTGATGAAATCTGGTCATTTGTTCGCAAGAAACAAAGCCGCCTTGCCGCCAACGAGAAATTCGATAACGCGATAGGTGATCAATATGTTTTCTACGGGATAGACCCTGTAACTAAACTTATCCCTGCATGGACGGTTGGCAAGCGTGACGGGCAGACTGTACTAGAATTTGTAAGAAGATTGAAGGGAAGTCTCAACGGATGCCGTCCTCAAATCTCATCCGATGCTTTTCTACCATATCCTGATGTTATAGACCAAAGTTTTGGTTGCCATGTGGACTATGCTATCATCACAAAGAAGTATGAAACAGAGCATATCGGCCCTGGCCGGTATGCTCCACCAAAGGTGTCCGGCTGTACCAAAACCATCATGATGGGAAATCCTAACAAAGACAAAATCTGTACAAGTTATGTTGAGCGGAATAATCTCACTATGAGGACTTTTCTTAGAAGATTTACCCGCCTATCTCTAGGATTTAGTAAGAAGCTCGAAAACCTAGAAGCTGCCGTGGCACTGTACTTTGCATACTACAACTTCTGTTGGATTTCTAGAACCACAAGGGTGACGCCAGCGATGGAGGCAGGACTAACAAACGATCCTTGGGATATGAAGAAATTAGTTGAAGCGATTTCAAACTAGCAGGGGAATCTGAAGAACGATGAGCTGTCTAATTCTCTCAGCAGATTCTGACTTAATCTTCTCAAACGTGTTGCAGTGTTTGGCGAGTATGTCGGGATAAAAAAAGGCTCCCCGAGAGGAGCCTTGTTATTAAAATAAACTACCATACAAAATATACACGAACAAGCTGATGTTGTCAAGTCCTTTTGTTGTTTCCAGTTTCTCCTAGGATGTCACGTATAACGGGATGGCTCCGATTTAATCGGCAAGCCGTAGTGGGCCAAGACGGGTTTGCCGGATTCTTCAATTCATAAGTCTCCAGAATACCTTGATCAATTGCAAACTGCAGAGCCTCTTGGACAGCTGGGTCAGACTTGAACACCTTTTCTCGTAGAAATTTTACCGAAAAGAACCGAAACTTCCCTTCGTTCTCAACAATCCACCGCACCAATCTAGGGACACCAGGAACCAGTAAGGCTTTTGGTTGTTCTGTTACAGAAGTTGCTCTCGTAATTTCAGGGTTCGGCAATCTGGGAAGTGAGGCGGTCTGAGACTGGATCACGTGAAATGCGCTAGAAAGCTCGCTGTATACTTTTTCTCTGACGCGAGCAGTGACGTCAGGATCGGTACCCCGAAGCTCACTAGTCAGCGCTGCGTTGACGCGTTCGACAACCGAGGCTCGACCTACTGTAAGATTTGCCTGAAAAACTTGATTTAGCTGCTCAATGAGCGCGTCTACAAGGCGTTCCGTGTAACTAGTGGCCGTAACCTCGGCAGTGTGAGATGACGTTTGAATCTGGCCGAGTGCCTTCATAGCTTCAATGTTGATTTTGCTTCCGGCCTGATAGAGTTTCCACGTGACAAGTATGGAGAATGCACCTAGTGCACCGCCGATGACACCGACAATAAGACTAATAATGCTAACAAGATTTATCGGCGGCATGATCACCTCCCAAGTGAGAGCCATTGCCTAGTACACGAGACAAGACAGACACCCAGTGTAAAGAATTATATCCTGAGTGCCCATAGAAGCAAGGCACGATTCCTTAGTGGAAAGTCTGTCCAAATGTATTCATTTCGATCCGTGACGATGCCTATTTTGTTCATGATAATAGCAAATTGAGAGTCTCTATGCGAGAAAGGAATGGATCATAGTCTACGCCTTGTCAATATAAAATCTCTCTATTCAAATTAGAACACTGGTGAGGCCTGAAAAGCCTTGCGTACGAACTCGGCCCTACGATACAATCCCCATAGGTAGGTGCGAAGCTATTCACTTCAACTGATTGTATCGAGAATGCTCAGGCAAATCGTCGTTGCGAGAAATCATGCTTCAGTTGTACGAACACTTCGGGCGTAGTCGTACACGGTGTAGATACGAGAAAAGTTACATGCCATCGCCAGACGGAAGGTTACTCATGAGGATCGCAATAATTCTGGCCTCACTTGTTCTTCTTCAGGCAAGCGTCCTTTGTGCTCAAAATCCCTACATACGAGAAGGTTCTATCGGCAAACAAAGAGAAGAAACAGGTACATCTTGCAGAGACTCTTTGGCGTTCTGCCCTATTGAAAAATGGGTTGGCAAGAAGTTCATATTCTTGCCGATACAAAAGTCTCATCAGCAATATGGCTATCAGCAGTTTACTGGAGGGCAAGGGGAATTTGGCTGGCCTACCTATGAGGAGTGCGTTGGACGAATCGGCACAATTGTCAACGTCTCAGTTCATTACCGCGACTCGAAGATTACAATACAGATAGATGACAATGGACAAACCTATGTTGGTTCAGGGGATGATGAGACTGTAATGGGTATAGCCCCAGTTGCAGACATAAATTATGCCCGTAGCACATCCCTCGGAAAAACTCTTTGGTACAGGGGAAGGAAGCTTGACACCTATAACGAGGCTACAGAAGAGTTTGGAGAGATAGAACTAAGAAAATATTCGGCAGTAAAGGTATTAGATGTGGTGGCAGGATGGGTGAGCTTCAAGCCCGTAAGACTCATCCTACAAACTCCTTCGGGCGAAGAGGCGTTTAAAGATGTCACCTTAAGTCGGACAAACGGTCCTAGCCCAAACAGCTCCGTGAAATGGTATCCCCCCGACGACCCAGGATTTTCGGAGAACTTTTTTGTCAAGAACCCTCACAAAACCCGCAAGTGGTCATTGAGGACATGGTCTGCTATCGAGGAAGGGAAGGTTTTTCTTGGAATGACCGCGGAGCAGGTTCGTATGAGTTGGGGCAAACCTGAAGAAATTAACAAGACCATAACAGGTAATATAAGGCACGAACAATGGGTGTATGGTATTGGACATTATCTATATTTTGATAATGGAATACTGACAGGCATTCAAAACTAACGTCTAAGGCCGAAGATCAAACCAGCTTTACTTTAAACTAGGACACTACCAATGGCTGCGTAGCGATCTTTGAACGTCGCCACGCAGCCACGTGTAGCTCAGAGCGCTTTACCGTAGTGAGACAATTTCTCGGAACCGAAGGCCCTCACAGCGGTCGGTTTCGAATTACCTCCTACGCAATTCCTCTGCGGCGCTTCGCCTCTTCAAACTCTCTCTTGTCCGGGAAAAGCACCACCTTGGCCGATCTTCTTGGCCTTGTCATCATTTCAACAAAGCCCTTATCAAAGTCGGCGAGAGTGAACATGTGTGTGATAACAGGACTTATGTCAAGCCTGCCAGAAGCCAGCAGGTTTCTTACACGGAACCAGGTATCAAACATCAACCTGCCATTTATTCCATGAACCTGTGCGCCCTTAAAAACGATTCCGTTGTTGTAGTCTACGAGTGTGGGCGACTCGGCAGCTATTCCGAACGCGGTGAACCTGCCGCCCTTGCGCAGCATCTTGAAGCCTTCGTCAAGCGCCTGCGGAGAGCCGGCCATGTCGAGCACTATGTCCGCTCCAAAACCGTAAGTATTGTCTTTGACGAACTTCACGCGGTCGATGTCTTGCTTGTTGGCATAGAGCGTAAAATCAGCACCCATCCGCTTCCCAATCTCCATGTTGATGTCATACTTTCCGACCAGAAATATCTTTGTCACGCCGGCTGCCCTCGCCACTCCAACGGCGAACAGGGCTATTGGGCCGTCTCCGACTATGGCCATTGTTTTCCCGGCCACATCGTTGTCCTCGCCCAGCACCGCGTACGTGGCGTTTCCAAGAGGCTCCTGGACGGTTGCAAACTCAGGAGAAATAGCGCGGTCGTTTACCCAGCAAACGGACTCGGGCACCGCAAAGAACTCCGCAAAGGCACCGTTACAATCCACGCCCAGTATCGAGAGATTCGCACAGATGTGCTCCTGCCCCGTGAGGCACTGGATACAGGCCTTGCACGGAATGTGCGTCTCGGCAGAGATGTAGTCACCAACCTTGACCTTCTTCACGCTGGAACCCACTTCCACTACGTCTCCCGCCACCTCGTGGCCAAGAATCTGCGGAAGTCTCTTTTCTCCTATTCTTCCCTGAGACCACGCGTCCCACTTGTAGATGTGGACGTCAGTGCCACAGATTGATGTGGCTCTGACCTTAACAAGTACCTGGTCAGCGCCAATCTTCGGGGTGTCGACATCAATGTACTCTGCCCCGGGCTGGGGCCTTGTTTTCACAACTGCCTTCATTTTCGCCATGGGTTCCTCCTTGTAATCGTCCTTGCAACGTTTCTAATCCCTTGGGACGGCGTCGTGATAGTTTATAACAGCGTCGTGATAGGGTAGCACAGGAATCGCGTGTTTGCTCGACTCGCGTGTTCTCTCGATTCTTGCTCGTCTATCAACGTCAACAAAAACGCTGGCAATCCCAACAGGACACTGACAGTGTTGACACGGCACCGACGTGATCCTGCTGGCAAAGATCAACATAAAAGCTTAGCATTTGCGCTTCGTGCCGTCAAATGCTTCCGAGCGGCAATTTGCCGTCAGCACATCCTCGATTGTCCAGAGCCGGTCAGCAATTCCCGCTGCCATTGCCGGAGTGACCCGTAGGGTTTCGTGTATTTTCACGAAGTTGTAGTGGGCGAAATACAGGCCAAGCTGGCGGAGATTTGGGAGGAGAAAAAGACCATCTGACCGACGCACGCCAGAACATCGCCCCATCGAGTTTATGCGCAATTCAATTTTTTCAAGAAAAGAGTTGACTTTTTATTATTGCGTTGTATAATTTGTACAACTAAGCCAACAGAGGGGAGGGCTTGTTATGTCGAAAGCAAAGGTGGAGTCGTTTGGTACGTTTTTCGAGTTTCTCCGTCAACGCAACAGGCTGACCTTGCGAGATTTTTGCAAGAAAGCCGGGGCCGATCCGGCCAATATCAGCCGGATGGAACGCGGGGCCATGTCGCCGCCGAAAGGCCGGGAGATACTGGAACGGTACGCCGGGGCGCTGGGGCTGCGGGAGGGGACCGACGACTGGTATAAGTTTTTCGATCTGGCGGCCGTGGCTCAAGGTGTGATTCCCGATGATATTCTCAGCGACGAAAACCTGGTCAAGGCTCTGCCCATATTCTTTCGCACGCTGCGCGGCCAAAAGCCCAGCGTTGCAGAGATGAAGAGCCTTGCCGAAAAAATAAGGCAAGGCGGGCGTACCTGATGGATCTGGACAACTTCAAGGCGCCCTTTATCCGACCAGAGCAGGCGTGGCAGGAAGCCGACCGGATTCGCAAAGAACACTGGCCTTCCGGACAGGTCCCCGTGGAAGTGGAGGAAATTCTCTGGAAACTCGGCATACGAATTGACCCGATTTCATCGTTGAAAACCAGCAATGATTTGGATGCGGTGCTGTCGGGCGATTTGACCAGGGTTATTGTGGACGCCGAAGAATATATGGATGACCGCAAGCTGAACCGGATGCGGTTCTCAATTGCTCATGAGCTGGGACACTATGTCTTGCACAAGAAAGTTTACGAGAACATTAGAATTACCTCCGTTGATGACTGGATCCGATTTGTGGAATCCATTCCCGAGGACCAATACGGGTATATTGAGCAACAAGCTTACGAATTCGCGGGACGACTGCTTGTCCCGATAGATCGTTTGAGACAGGAAATCAGTCGGGCAATGACTAAGGCAAAGGGAGCGGGATTCGCTGATTGGGATCGTTCGGGTGATGCGGCGCGTGAGTACATGGCGAGCAATGTTTGTCGCGTCTTTGGAGTCTCGAGTCAAGTGATTGAGAAGCGAATCATCCGCGAGAGGTTATCGCCCATGGAATAGGACAAGGGTCATAGCGAATGTTTCGATGGCGGACGACAAAAAACAGTTGGCCGCGATTGAAAACAATGTCCTCGCGTTTCTCTCAGGGCAGATTAACCAGGCTGTTTTGTGGCTGAAGAAAAAATGAGACAGAAAGAATGAAATTGGGACATTACCCGAGCGGCCGGGGATACATCTAGAACTCAATGGCAGGCAGAGAGGGGCCAGCCCTCGTTCTGTTGACAGAACGAGTCTTCAAGGAGGCAAACCACATGGGTTCTCTTGTTGGGCATTAGGCTGGTAACGCGATGCGCCTCGCCTACTGGTGTCGAAAGCTAGGGGGCCGTGGGGCCCAATGAAGATCAGGCAACCCTCTGGATCTTTTCGCGGAGGAATTCAGGCGAGAAATCCGCACCGTTTGGCCAAACCAAGGTGTGCAATTCAGGATGAAGGACAAAATGCCTAAAGTAATCTACATCCTTCAGGGGTTCAAACACCTGTCCCTCCAGCTCGTTCGTGAAGTCAATTTCGCCCTGTACGCCGTCGGCGAACTTGACCCAAATCACGTACCCGGAAATGTACTTTGCCTCTTTCAAAAGATAAGTCATGTTCCTCACTCCAGTGGTGTCATCTTCCTCAAGGGTTGCCCCATTGCAGAGAGATCCCAGTCCTCCATAAGCTCCGCTCTATGCAATTCGTTCCACTCAACTACAAGGCCAGGGCCCTCTCCGGGAACTTGCCGCAGACCACCCCAGTCTGAATCTCAACGGTTATCTCATGTTCACCGTAAATCGCATGAAAGTGAGGGGGCATATGTTGTCCGTAATACATAGCTATGATGATACCAAGGGATCAGCTAATCTCCCGCATAGACTAAAATACACCTCACGCTGTCGCAATAATCAACCGGCAAACCCAATGCTGGATGCGAGCAAATCGGCGACTGCGGGCGCCAGCCAATTTCAGGACTTTCCACAAAAACTGACGTTTCATTTCTACAACTGAATTGATTCCAGAATGTTACACGATTTGCGAAGTGAAACTGATGGGTTTTTGCCGTTCAGGGGAAAGATGGAGGGAGCTTGGCTGTGGTTTGTGCGAGGGCTTACACACCACGTTGAGATGTGGAAGACAGGATTGAATATGTAGGAAAAGATAACATACTCTTGACAGATTATCCGACATCGTCTAAAATGGTATTGGATGACCGGAGAGGAGGCCACTATGACAGAGAGAAACCGTAACCTTGGTCGAAGAATAAGAGGACTGAGGGAGGAGGCGGGAATCAGCCAGAATAAACTGGCTCAAATGCTGGGCGTTTCGCGTCCAACGATCACTCAAATGGAAACGGGGGAGAGAAAGGTCTCGATCGACGAACTGGTGCGACTTTCAGAAATATTCAATCTCTCCATAGAGAGCATACTGGGATTAGGTAAGGAACCGGAGGTCGTTTTGGCCAAGAGCAGGAAGGAAGAAAGAGCAGCGCAACATGTTAGAATAAATGTCCCCAGGAAAAACATGGAGAAATTCAAAGAAGTCTTACTCTACATACTGAACAAGGTTGGCTCGAAGCCCAATATTGGGGAGACTGTGGTCTATAAGCTTCTTTACTTTATTGACTTTGACTACTACGAGAAATACGAGGAACAGTTGATTGGTGCAACTTATATGAAGAACAACTATGGTCCCACGCCGATTGAGTTCAAGAAGATAGTTGATAAGATGATTGAGGAGAAGGAAATCGAGAGAGTTGAGAGCGGATATTTCAGTTTTCCACAAAGAAAGTACCTGCCGCTAAGGGCGCCTGACCTTTCGAAGCTAAAAGCTAACGAGCTTGAAGTAGTGCATGACGTGTTGAACAAGCTTTCTGACATGAACGCCACTCAAATAAGTGAGTACTCTCACAACGACGTTCCTTGGCTGACAACAGAACGGGGGAAAACCATTGAATACGAGTCCGTGTTTTACAGAACTGCACCGTATTCAGTGAGGCAATACGATTAAGACGTTTCATGGAATCTCTCGTGTTCCCGAGTTTGAAAACGATCTTAGAAAACTCGCTAGGAGATTCAGGACGATCGAGGATGACCTGAGCATTTTTATTGACAGCCAACTGTACCCTTATCACAAGCTGAAGATTGATAACAAGGGAGTGTTTCGGATTTCAGACCTGGGAATTGACGCTCCCAGCGTCTACAAGGCCAAGAAATTCGCTTGCCGTGTGCTTAAGGGCAAGGGAGCTAAATCCGGTATCAGGATCATCTATGCCTACTTCGAGACCGAGGATAGGATTGAGTTAGTCGAGATTTACTACAAGGGCGACAAGGAAAACGAGGATCTGAGCAGAATACTGAAGCACTACAAGAGATGAACGCGCGTGCGAAGAACAACTTCCGCCAAGGTCGAAGTTATTTGCGCCGAGGCTTTCCCCTGTTCCCCAATTTCCATTGACGACACCCCTGGTCTTGTGGTACTTTGCGAGTCTGAAGGACCTGGAGCCTGAGCGGCAAACCCCTGATGTTAGCCGCTCTTAAGCTTAAATGGGGCTGGCATCACGCATCAAGTTCCATAACACAGGTTCTTTGGAGACCTGCCATGACAGGCCTGATGGAGCCCGTTTTGTAGTGCGCAAACCCGGTGTTTGCTCAACGTGTTTGCTCAGCGTGATTGCTCGGCGGGTTCCGTTGCGAATCCTTTGAAGGTGATGAAATGAAACAGAATGGTTCGGCAGGGGCAAAGGAAGGCCCGGCTCCATACGACCCCTCAAGGGTCGAGAAAAAATGGTACGCATACTGGATCGAGAAAAACTGCTTTTCGGCGGCTCCCGAGGCTGACAAGAAGCCGTTTTGTATCGTTATACCTCCGCCCAACGTGACGGGAAGCCTTACAATGGGTCACGTGCTTAACAACACACTTCAGGACATCATCATAAGATGGCGCAGGATGGAGGGATACGAGACTCTCTGGCTTCCCGGGATGGACCACGCGGGGATTGCTACTCAGAACATGGTGGAGAGGGATCTACTCAAGCGGAAGGTTCGCAAGGAGGCCCTGGGACGCGAGAGGTTCGTGGAAGAGGTGTGGAAGTGGAAGGAGCGCTACGGCGGCATCATTCTGAAGCAGCTTCAACTGTTGGGTTGTTCGTGCGACTGGTCAAGGGAGCGCTTCACCATGGACGCTGGCCTTTCGAGGGCGGTGGAAGAGGTATTCATCAGGCTCTTTGAAAAGGGTCTTATCTATAGAGGCAACTACATCATAAACTGGTGCCCGAGGTGCAAGACAGCTCTCTCCGACGAAGAGGCACCTCACCAAGAAACAAAGGGTTACCTCTATTATATGAAG
>Ga0315291_10009110_pt1 | contig 12175 bp, 11 predicted proteins | sample YL17G12_20_MG_FD_203070 | JGI IMG/M metagenome (GOLD analysis project Ga0315291, IMG submission 203070) | Sediment microbial communities from Yellowstone Lake, YNP, Wyoming, USA - YL17G12_20 | ecosystem: Environmental > Aquatic > Freshwater > Lake > Sediment | place: USA: Wyoming | collected...
ATACGGAGCCAATTGACAAGATTCTGCGAATTGTTCTTGATGGGTATTGGTCTGACAATGAAGAAGAAATGCTGCGAGATCATATAAAATTATCATTCTTATAAATATTCTCCCACCCCCATCTTTTTGTGTCAATTGGTCCGGACATCTGGTCATCCGGTGATCTGGGACGGGGAATCAGGATATCCGGAAATCAGGAACGGGGAATCGGGAGATCAGGAATTTTTTGTCCCATATTTCCAGATCACCAATCCCGGATCCCCGGATACCCGGATCTCCTGTCCCTGATAGCCAAGTCACCGGATCACCACACAATTAACTTCCAATCTTCCCGCCGAAATACCCTACCCCGCTCCCAAGAATTAGCGTCATTATTAAGATCGGGATCAAAGAAATCGGTTCTTTCGCACCGATAATAATAGCTGTCGGGGAAAGGACCACAAAAGCAATAAGAATACCTTTCGCGACGCTGCCGACCTTGAGGTCAACGGTTGGAACCAAAAAGCCGACCACCAGCCACATCACGAAAGCGGAAAGATTCGCATCCCAGGAAAGCTTTTGCAGCCACATCGGGATAACGTCAATTATTCCAGCCAGCGCGCCGATCAAGAGGCCGAGATAGATCTTTTTCATGCCTTAATTCTCCCTACCAAATCATCGGGATAAGGCGGTATCGGGTTTTCTTTGTATACTCAACATACCCATCCAGCTCTTTTTGCAAAGTCGCGTCCTCAAGAGTGGTGCGGATCACGAGCAGCAGAGCGGTGAAGAGCGAAGCGAAAAGCGCGTAAAAAGAACCGACGATCAGTGGAAAAGAAAAATACAGTAAAATGAACGCGATATAGCCCGGATGCCGGACAATGGCATAAGGTCCAGTGGAAATTACTTTATGTCCCCTCTCCTTCTGCACGCGTACCCCGAGCTCAAAGAATCTGTTCTCCATAAGAGCCCATTCGGCAAGAAACATTGCAAACAGCAGTAAAATCACTCCTGGCACCATCCACCAGATACTAAGATTTGACCAGTGATATCGCCCGACATCAAAGCCCGCAATAAGCGGCAGCAGGAGCATGGTGGCAAGCGCATAAAATAGCGCAAATACCTTATCCCATACTTTGGGCATTTTCATCTCGCCCCGGACATTAACTACTTCAGCCATTTCCGGGAAACGGACTAACATCAGGATAAAGATCGTTGTTTGCAACAATGCCAAAATAATTATATAAGCCCAGGCGCGGGGAAGATCGATCCTCCCGGCCGCGGCAAAAAAGAGGATGGCATTAAAAAACATAGCCAGATAGATCACGATGATCCGTCTGTATCCCGACCGCGTAAGTTTCGGCTTCTCGCTCATGCGGACATTCTCCCATCCCTGTCTTTTTACGTCAAGGCCTCACATTTCCAAAATGGCGTGATATAATTCTTTTATGAATCGTTTTCTCCAGGAATTAAATAAACGCATCCTCATAATTGACGGCGCGATGGGGACGCAATTGATGGCAAAGGGCGTACGGCCGGAAGACTGCTTTGACGCGCAGAATCTGAAAAATCCGGATATTGTTCTATCCGTTCACAAGTCCTACATCGATGCCGGTGCAGATATCATAGAAACCAATACTTTCGGCGCCAATCGGATTAAGCTTGCTGATTATAATCTGATAGATAAAGTATTTGAAATCAATGTCCAGGCGGTAAAGATCGCCAAAGCCGCCGCTAAAGATAAAGCTTTTGTTTGCGGATCGATCGGGCCGCTTGGAAAAATGATCGATCCGTTGGGAGAAATAACTTTTGACCAGGCTTACGCGGCTTTTGCCGAACAGGCCAAGGCGCTTCAGGAAGGCGGAGCTGATGTCGTGTCAATTGAAACGATGTCTGACCTTCAAGAGATGCGCGCCGCGGTCATCGCCGTAAAAAATGAAACAAAGCTGCCTATTATCGCCAGTTTGACCTATGATGACGGAGAAAAAACAATTTACGGAACGCCTCCTGAAGTTGCGGTTGTCGTCCTTGAAGCTTTGGGAATTGATGTAATCGCCGCAAATTGTTCTACTGGACCCGAGGGAGTTTTAAAAGTTGCCAAACGGTACCTGGCCGCGACAAAACTGCCGGTCATGGTCATGCCGAATGCCGGAATGCCGGATCTAATAGATAATAAAGCTGTTTATAAAATGACGCCGAAAAAGTTTGGTGAGTTTGCAGAAAAGTTTGCCAAATTGGGTGTTAGAATCATTGGCGGGTGCTGTGGGACAACACCTGAACATATACGAGCAGTGAAGGATAGCATTGACCCTCACCCCTATCCCCTCTCCCATAGGGAGAGGGGAATAAAAGGGGTGAGGGCTTCCTTTGCTTCCCGCACAAAGGTCATCGAAGTAAAACAGGGAGTCCCCTTGTTCATCGGCGAGCGGATCAATCCGACCGGCAGGAAATTATTTCAAGAAGAGATCAGATCGGGAAAAACCCAAATCCTGAGGGCGGAAGCGATAAACCAGACAAAAGCAGGCGCGGATCTTATAGATACAAACATTTCAGTTCCTGAAGTCGCTGAAGCAAAGGCAATGGATATGGCGGTTAAGACAATCCAGTCAATAACGGACTTGCCGCTTTCAATCGACAGCCCTAACTACCCTGCCCTTGAAGCGGGATTAAAAGCGTTTTGCGGAAAAGGCCTGTTGAATTCGGTCAGCGGCAAAAAGGAAAGCATTGAGAGGATTCTTCCTCTGGCAAAGAAATACGGCGCCGCGATCATCGCGCTCGCGCTTGATGAGTCCGGCCTGCCAGATACCGCCGAAGATCGGGTCCGGATTGCTGAGAGAATCGTAAGGGCAGCAATTGAAATTGGTATTCCGAAAGAAGATGTTTATGTTGATAATTTGGTTTTAACTGCAGGAGTCGGTATCCATGGCTGTTTAGAAACGCTAAAAGCCATCCCCATGATTAAAGAAAATTTGGGAGTTAAAACGATTCTGGGAATCAGCAATGTTTCGCACGGGCTGCCCAACCGATCATCGTTAAATGCTTTATATTTTAAATTAGCTATTTCGTATGGAGTTGATGCGGTGATTATTGATGTTACGGATACTGAAATCAAGAAGGCACTTAAGGCCATTGAAGGCCCACGAGGGCACAAGAGGGCTCATGATAAAGAGGGCTTATTGAAGGCATTCAGGGAAGAGGTTGATAAAGCAAGAAGATCAGGCAAGCCAGCGGAAAGGAAGGCCAAGGCTCTTTTAATGGAGATCAGGTTATCCGGTTATCAGGATATCAGGAAAGCGGTCATTGACGGGAATCTTGAAATGGTTGAAGCCCTCGTTAATCTGGCTTTTAAAAAGAAATACGATCCCCAAAAAATAATTGATCGGGGACTGGTCCCCGGAATGGAAACGGTCGGGAAGAAATTCTCCAAAAAAGAATACTTCCTTCCCCAGGTGATCGAATCGGCCGAAGCGATGGGAAGAGGATTTGAATTATGCAAGGAAAAAATCCCGAAAGAAAAAATCAAGGCCATCGGCAAGGTAATTCTTGCGACCGTTAAAGGCGACATTCATGATATTGGGAAAAATATTGTCAGAATGCTGCTTGAGAATCATGGCTTCCAAGTAATCGATCTAGGCAAAGACGTTCCACCAGAAAAAATTATTGAAGCCGCCAAAAAAGAAAAACCGAATGTTATCGCCCTTTCCGCTCTTTTAACAACCACTATGGTTGAAATGGGAATCGTCAAAAAAGAATTAGAAAAAGCAAAACTTAATATTCCCCTATTGGTCGGCGGCGCGGTTGTAACCAGGGGTTACGCTGACCGCATCGGCGCGGCTTATAGTATGGATGCGGTGGGCGCGGTCGCACTGGCAAAGAAAATTATAAAAGCGGCAAAATATAAGGTATAATAATTTTATGTACAGACCACAAATTAAAGTATTGGATTGCACCCTTCGTGACGGCGGACTTATAAACGATCACCTTTTCTCTGATAAATTCGTAAAGGCCGTTTATCGCGCCTGTTCCCTGGCCAGTGTTGATTATGTTGAGCTCGGCTACCGGGCGTCAAAAAAGCAATATTCGCCCGAAAAATTCGGCAAGACCAAATTCTGCGATGAAGATTATTTAAAAGAGATCATTGAAGGAGTTGAACCAAAGGCTAAGATCGCCACCATGGTTGACATCGGCCGCGTGGAGCTCGACCAGATTCGGCCAAAAAAAGACAGCATCGTTGACCTGATGCGGGTCGCCTGTTATGTCAAAGATGTTGATAAGGCGATCGACTATGTTAAACATCTGTCTGATAAAGGCTATGATACGACCGTTAACATCATGGCGATTTCAACTGCTCTCCAGCCTGACCTTGAAGAAGCGCTGGCGCAATTGGCCGAATGCCCCGTTAAAGCGGTTTACGTAGTGGACAGCTTCGGCGCGCTTTTTTCAGAACAAATCCATTTCTTAGTCAAACTGTATTTAAAATATCTTCAGCCGAAGGGAAAAGAAGTTGGCATCCACACCCACAACAATCAGCAGTTAGGTTTCGCCAACACGATCGAAGCCATCCGCAAGGGAGCCAATTACCTGGACGCGACAATCTACGGCATCGGCCGCGGCCCGGGCAACTGCCCGCTGGAGCTTTTACTGGCATTTCTTAAAAACCCCAAATTCAAACTTGATCCGATATTGGAAGTGATCGAAAAAGAATTTCTCCCCATGCGTGAAAAGATGGAATGGGGTTATATCATTCCTTATATGATAACCGGCGTATTAAACCAGCATCCCAGAGCGGCTATAGCTTTGCGGGCGGGCGCCGACAAGGATAAATTCGCCCAGTTTTACCGCGGCCTTATAAACGACGCGGAGCTTTCATGAGGCGGCTTATTGCAATTATGAGAAAGGAATTTCTCCACCTTATCCGGGACCCCCGCACCCTGGTCATGATGTTTTTTCTGCCGATCTTCATGATAATCCTTTTTGGCTACGGTGTTTCTTTTGATGTTAAAGACATCCCTCTGGCGGTGCTCGATCACGATAAATCGGCAGCCAGCCGGGAATTTATCGCAAAGTTCACCAACAGCGGCTATTTTGAGTTGGTTGAAGATCTGTCTTCGGATAACGATTTTGCCGATCGGCTGGACAGCGGTAAAGTCAAGGTAATCTTCAATATTCCCCGTGATTTTTCCCATAAGATTAAATCCGGCGAAAAAGCCGTGGTCCAGGTGCTGGTTGACGGCTCCGATCCAACCTGGGCTTCTTCCGCTTTAAGTTATATCAACACGATAAGCGAAGAATTTTATAGAGGCTTGGTCGGAGCCGTCCTTGCCCGGAAGGGGATAATTGCTCTGAAAGAACCAATCAATCTGGTAACCCGCGTCTGGTACAATGAGACCCTGCGCAGTCTGAATTTCTTTATCCCGGGAGTGATCTGCATAATGTTAATGATAATGTCCGCCAATGTGACTTCATTGACGATTATTTCTGAAAAAGAACAGGGCACAATGGAGGGACTGGTGGTCAGTCCGGTGCGGAAAAATGAACTTATGCTTGGGAAAATTCTTCCTTATATAATTATCGCTTTTGCCGATGTGCTGGTGGTTGCCGCCATCGGCGTATTCTGGTTCCATGTGCCGTTTAAGGGGAGTTTGCTTTTGTTTTCGCTAAATTCTCTTATCTTCCTGCTGGGCGCTATGGGAATTGGACTTTTTATCTCCGTCATTGCCGGCACCACTCAAGAAGCAATGCAGGTTGCCGACCTGGCTACGATGCTGCCCGCGCTTCTTCTTTCCGGTTTTATTTTTCCGATCGAAAGCATGCCCTGGCTCTTGCAGGGGCTTTCTTTTTTTATCCCGGCGCGCTATTTTTTAAGTATTTTGCGGGGGATTTTTTTGAAAGGAGTGGGATTGAGCGGCCTCTGGGAAAACATGCTTTTAATGGCCATTTTAAGTATTTTTATTATGACCGCGACGATTATAAGATTTAAAAAGAGGATCGAATAACCGATGGACAGCCGCTTGTTTCATTTCATAAAAAAGGAATTCATTCAGCTTTTCCGGAATCGAACAATGCTGGTCTTCATGCTGGTTGTTCCTATTATTCAGCTTATGGCGATGGGATACGTAGCGACGACCGACATCAAACATGTTGGCACCATAATCCTTGATGAAGACCGATCATTTTACAGCCGGCTGTATCTCAAAAGTTTTAAGAACTCGGGTTATTTTGATTTTAATTATTATGTCGGCAACAACAAACAGGTTGATGATTTAATGAATCGCGGCCGCGCAAAGTTTAGCCTCCATATTCCGGCCGGATTCGGGAAAAAAATTGTCAGGGGGGAAACCGCGCCGATCCAGGCAATACTTGACGGGACAAATTCTTCCGCGGCGACCATCATTCAGGGTTATGTTAATCAGATCAGTTTTATTAACGCAAAAAAGATAATGGAAGACCAGTTGGCCCGACGCGGCCTGGGGCTTAGGAGTATAGAACTTCTGGATCTGCAAACGCGTGTCTGGTATAACCCGGAACTGAAGAGCGTCAATTTTATGGTGCCGGCCGTTTTTGCTTTGATCATTATGCTCCAAAGCATGTATCTGACCTCGTGGCCGATTATCAAGGAAAAGGCACAAGGCACGATGGAGATGCTGATGTCCACTCCGCTGAAACCCTATGAGTTGATCCTGGGCAAATTATTACCGGCAGTAATTATGGCTTACCTGGATATCGCTCTGGCTTTTCTGGTCGCAATCCTCTGGTTCAAAATCCCGATGCAGGGAAGCGTACTTTTCTTTTTCGCTCTCAGCGGGGTTTTTCTTTTGAGCGGCCTGGGGATGGGAATATTCCTGTCAACCATTTCGTCTTCGGCGCGTCAGCTAATCATGGCCGTTTTATTTATCGTGATCCCTTCCCAAATTATCTCAGGTTTTGTCTTCCCCATTGCGAATATGCCAAAGATAATTCAACCGATCACTTATTTGATCCCGGTCCGGTACTACATAGTGATTGTGCGAGGAATATTTTTGAAGGGGGTCGGGCTAAAATATCTGTGGAGCGAGACCTGGCCGCTGCTGGTTTTTGGCAGTGTTTTGCTGACTTTGAGCATATTAAGGTTTAAAAAAAGGATAGAATGAGGGGGATATGTTATAATTCAATAAAAGTTAAGAGAGGAGGATGTCATGGATAAAAAAAGAATAATTGCGATAATTGTTGTTTTAATTTTGATCGCCGGCGGTTTTGCCTGGTATTTTTTCCGGCAAAACAACGCGGGCCGGCTGGCCGCTTCGGGCGCAATCGAGGGGACCGAAGTAGTAGTCAGCAGCAAGGCGATCGGAAGAGTGCTGGCGGTAAAAGCGGATGAGGGTGATCAGGTAAAGGCCGGTGATCTTTTGGCTTCGATTGACCGTGCGGATGTAAATGCGTTTTTAAAGAGCGCGCAGGCAAAATACGACATGGCGAAAAGCGACTATGAAAGAGCAGTTTCGCTTTACAAAAGCAAGATGATCAGTTCCCAGCAATTTGATTTTTCCAGGGCCAACTATGAATCGGCTTCGGCGGCGCTGGATGCGGCAAAAATAAGCCGCGATAATACCGAGATAACGGCCCCGATTTCCGGCGTTATCATGGTCAGAGCGATTGAGCCCGGCGAGCTGGCCGGCATCGGCACCCCCATTGTTACCATGGCTGACTTGAGCGAAGTGAAGTTAATGGTTTATATATCCGAAAAAGATATGGGCAAGGTTCAGCTAGGGCAAGAGGTTTCAGTTTCGGTTGATTCTTATCCTGATCAGAAATTTATTGGAAAGGTTATCTATATTTCTGAAAGGGCGGAGTTCACGCCCAAAGCAATCCAGACCAAGGAAGAAAGGACCACGCAGGTATTCGGAATAAAGATAAAAATTCCCAACCCGGACCAAAAACTTAAACCGGGAATGCCGGCCGACGCCCAATTTTCCGCCAGAGGCGGATCCGCCTCCGGAGGAAAATGGAATTCGCAGTAGAGGCGGTAAAACTCACCAAGAAATTCAAGGACCTGGCAGCGGTTTCAGAACTTAACCTCCAGATCCAACAAGGGGAGATATTTGGCCTGGTAGGCCCGGATGGTGCAGGGAAGACCACTACTTTACGCCTGCTCTCCACCGCCATGGAGCAAACTTCGGGCGAGGCGAAAGTCCTTGGCTTGGATACGCGCAAAGATGAAGAAAAGATCCGCGACAAGATCGGCTATATGCCGCAGAGATTCAGTCTTTACGGCGACCTAACAGTTAATGAGAACATAGATTTCTTTGCCGATATCTATTCGGTGCCGAAGGGCGAAGGACGAAGGGCAAGAAAAGAAGAATTGCTGCGTTTTACTAATCTATCCCCGTTTACTGATCGAAAAGCGCAAAATCTTTCCGGCGGGATGCAGAAAAAGCTCGGCCTGGCTTGCAACCTGATCCATACGCCGGAAATTCTTTTTTTGGACGAGCCGACAACGGGCGTTGACCCCATCTCCAGACGCGAATTCTGGCGGATCCTTTACCGTTTAAACGAAGTGACTATCATCGTGACCACTCCCTACATGGATGAGGCGGAACGCTGTAACCGTATTGGCTTGATTCGCGAAGGCAAACTCCTGATCTGTGATACTCCGGACGAAGTCAAGAAAAAAAACAGGGCGAAATCATTGGAAGAAGCGTTTATTAATATCGTTGAAACTTACAGGACTCCGGCATGAGCGATTATGCCATCGAAGTAAATAATTTAGTCAAGAAGTTCGGCGGCTTTACGGCGGTAGACGGCATCAGTTTTGCCGTCAACAAGGGCGAGGTGTTCGGTTTCCTCGGGCCGAACGGAGCAGGGAAAACGACCACCATTCGCATACTCTGCGGTTTGCTCACGCCGACCGCCGGGCAGGGAAAGGTCAGCGGATTCGATATCATGAAGCAATCGGAAGAGATCAAAAAGCATATCGGCTATATGTCGCAGAAATTCTCCCTTTATGATGATCTTACCGTATCGGAAAACATCGATTTTTATGCCGGCATGTACCAGACCAGACGGGAAACCCGCAAGCAGAAACAGGAAGAGATCATCAAAATGGCGGAGCTTTTTGGCAGCGAAAAGGTATTAACTGCCAATCTGGCAGGGTCGGTCAAACAGCACCTGGCTTTGGGCTGCGCGCTGATTCATGATCCGGCGATCATCTTTTTGGATGAGCCGACCGCGGGCGTTGATCCCTTGTCAAGAAGGAAGTTCTGGAATATTATCAAAGATTTGGCCGGTCACGGCGTGACTATCCTGGTGACGACCCATTACATGGATGAAGCCGAGCGCTGCGATCGCATCGCCCTGATCAGCAGCGGTAAAATCATTGCAAATGACACCCCGGAAAATTTGAAGACAAAATATATCCGGGGGGTTTTGCTGGAAATTGATTGCGACAATGTAATGTACGGGCTGAATGCGCTGCGCAATTTGAGCATTGTTCAGGATGTTGCGTTATACGGAGTTTTTCTGCATGTGCTGATTGAAAACGAAAGCATGACGGGCCAAATCGAAACGGCGCTGAAGGAAAAGAATATCGGCATAAATCGGATCGAGAAAATCACGCCGTCGCTTGAGGATGTTTTTGTTTTTCTGGTAGAAAAGGACAGTGAAAAACCGCTTGACAGGTAATCCCCTCTGATGTATGCTATTTCATACATTTCATACCTAAAGGCAAAGCTGAATAGAAAAGGAGAAGAAAACAATGAGCGCGACTATGGGACCCAAGCCTTGGTGGACAAGAAAGAGGGTCCAGAGCTTTGTTGCAGCGATCGTGATCGCCGTTCTGGCTGCGGTCATGGTCTGGTGGGTATTTTTCCGGTCCTATGTCTCCACGAATGACGCCCGGGTCGCGACCAATATTATCCGGGTCGCGCCGGTCGGGGTTGGCGGCATGATCGAAAAAGTGACGGTGGAAGAAGGGGACCCAACCAAAGCCGGCCAGCTCCTGGTTGAAATTGACCGCCGCGTACCCGAGGCTCAATTCAACCGGGCGAAAGCACGCTTTAAGCTGGCGCAGATCGAGCTCGACCGCGTTCGTAACCTGGTCAGCAGCAAATCCAGTTCCGCCCGGGACTTAGACAACGCCAGGACTAACTATGACATCGCTGAAGCTGAATTAAAACTCGCCGAAGTCAATCTTCAGAATACTTATCTGAAAAGCCCGATCGACGGCATTGTGATCCAAAAACTTGCCCAGCCCGGGAATATCATTGAACCGGGGCAGGTAGCGCTGATGATCTCGGACGCGGATCATGCCTGGATAAGCGCGAACATCGAAGAAACCAATATCGCAAAGGTCAGAGTGGGACAACCGGTCTATGTTTCGATCGATGAAGGCGGATCGCTGACCGGAAAAGTGCAGGAGATAAACGTGGCTACGGCGTCCCAATTTTCTCTTCTTCCGGCGGAGAACGCCTCGGGCAATTACACCAAAGTTGTCCAGAATATCCCGATCAAGATCGCGCTTGACCCTCATCCCGGCCGCGTCCTGAAAGCGGGCCAATCGGTAACCATCAAGATCAGAGTGCGTTAAAAATGGACCCAAACTACAAATGGGTGGTAATGGTGATCGTTATGGTCGGCATGATCATGGCGATGCTCGATTCCAGCATCGTCAACGTCTCCATCCCCGCCATTATGGCCGATTTTGGCTCTAACATCACCGACATCGAATGGGTCGTAACCGCCTACATGCTCGCTTTTGCCGTTCTAATGCCACTGACCGCCTGGCTTAGGGACAGGGTCGGACACAAACTTCTATACTCGGCTAGTCTGCTCGTTTTTACGGGCGGCTCTCTGCTGTGCGGCCTGGCCTGGAACCTGCCCACACTGATTGCGGCGCGGGTCATCCAGGCGCTGGGCGGCGGTGCGATGAACCCTACCGGATTGGCAATGATTGCGGAAGCATTTGACCCGCAGGAGCGCGGCAAAGCGATGGGTTTTTTCGGGATGGGGATCATTCTCGGGCCGGCGATCGGGCCGACGCTGGGCGGTTTCCTGACCATGACGTTCGGCTGGCGCTCGATTTTCCTGGTTAACCTGCCGGTAGGAATCCTGGCCGTGATCCTGGCGCTTGAGTTGCTGGTCCATGACCGGCCGCACCATTTGCAGAAGAAGCCGTTCGATGTCTGGGGCTTTGTCTTCCTTTCTATTTTCCTGCTTTCTTTCCTGCTGGGTATTTCCAAGGGTGAGCAGGAAGGATGGACATCCGGGTACATTATGATCTGCGCGTCACTGTCGATATTCAGTTTCATCAGTTTCCTCATTACCGAGAGCCTGGTCAAAGACCGGATCATGGACCTGAGTTTATTCAAATATCCGATCTTCAGCGTTTCCATGCTGATCAGCGCGATCCGGAGCGTGGCGCTTTTCGGCGGTATTTTCCTTCTCCCGCTGTTCCTTCAGCAGTTGAAGGGTTTGACCGCGATCCAGAGCGGGCTGATGCTGCTGCCGGGAACGCTGGTGATCGCTCTGGTCATGCCGATCGTTGGATGGCTAAGCGATAAATCAAGCCCGCGTTTCCTGACATTTACGGGAATGCTGCTGCTGATTTATTCCATGTATCTGTACCGGAATATCAGTATTTACATGAGCAATTGGGATATTATCTATCCTACTATTATAAGAGGGATCGGCATGGCAATGCTGATGGCTCCGATTATGACGCTGGCCTTGAACTCGATTCCCCGCCGGAAAGCGGGGATGGCTTCGTCAATGATGAGCGTCATACAACAAGTTGGCGGAGCGATCGGGATCGCCATCCTTTCGACCGTGCTGGACAGCCGGGCCAAATTCCACATGATGGCGATCGGTTCGACCCTCAAAGCTAATACCCCGGCCTTCACCAGTGTGATGCAGGGGCTCCAGAGCCGGATCCATGAGCTCGGCTATACCCATTTGGGCGCAGTCACAGCCGCGCGGTCGATCCTTTTTAAACACATCTATATCGCCGGAACCAGTTTTGCCTTTCAGGACGCCTTTCTTTTTGCCATGGGGTTGATCATGCTTTCACTCGTGCCCGTCTTTCTGCTGCCGAAAAGACCGCTGACCAAGCATCCGGAGGAGATCGTGCCGAAGGGGGTGGTTCTGGTCGACTGATTTGACAGGCATAAAGAAGTGAAGTATGATATTTCATGCATTTCATACAAAAGGAGAAAGAAGATGAAGC
>Ga0315291_10009113_pt1 | contig 12172 bp, 17 predicted proteins | sample YL17G12_20_MG_FD_203070 | JGI IMG/M metagenome (GOLD analysis project Ga0315291, IMG submission 203070) | Sediment microbial communities from Yellowstone Lake, YNP, Wyoming, USA - YL17G12_20 | ecosystem: Environmental > Aquatic > Freshwater > Lake > Sediment | place: USA: Wyoming | collected...
CATATCTTATCCCCGGCTCGCACCTTCGTGCCGTCGGAGAGCTCGAAGTCCTGCTTGTAAGTAGTTAAGGCGATACGCAGGATACACTCTTCGTCCGGGGTGAACTCTTGCACGTGCCCCTGGCGCCGCAACAGACCCTCCAGAGCGAGCACCATTGCCCGCAGCACGTAGAGCATCCGGACCTCCGCTGATTCTCTCTACCGGCCCAGGGAGACGAAAAGAATGCCGCAGGTTATCAGCGCCACGCCAAACCATTGCCAACTGGTAATCGCTTCCTGAAAGAAGAAGCGGGCCCCGAAAACCTCCACCAGGGCAAAGCCAAACCCGGCGGTGACGGCCCAGGCCACATGCAGCGAGATCATACGTAACAAGAGAGTGAAGGCGATGACCGACAGAAAACCTGCAAAGTTCCCCACCACCTGCCACCACAGGAAGCCTTGCCATGCGGCGCTGTCCGCCGAAAAGCTTGAAGCCGATGTTGCTGGCCACACTGAAGATCAGATTCGACAAGGTCAGCCCGACAACGGATAGAGCTCTCACCTCTCCTCGCCTCCTTCGTCCGTCAGCGTCCCACCGCTGCAACGGAGTGCTGCCGTGCATTGTAGCTGTTGTGGGCTTCCTTGTCTAAGAAGGTACACGGAGGGTGTGGAAGAACGGCACAAGCGCAAGGTGGGTTCGGCAAGATCCGAACAGGCCTCGCTGTTCAGGAGGAGGATGTATCAGGGTGTTACTTCACCGTTGACAATCGTCGCGACAGGCCCTCAAGGGGGCTGTAGCGTTAGCGGAAGGCATCGGTGATACAGATCAGCAATGCCGTACAGAGGCTTGACACCCACTCAGAATTGTGCTATACTATGCATGACAGGATTGGACTCATTGTAGGAGAAGAGGAGGGAGAGGCGATGAAGAGACATTGGCTAAGAGGGATGTTGCTAGGTGTGAGCGTGGCGTTGTTGCTAGGCGGCGGGGTGGCGCTGGCTCAGAGCTTGGATGTCTGGCCTGACTGCTTCGTGTGCCGACCTGAATCTTGGGTTGCAGCGCAAGCGGATGGTCCCTATGAGTATAGCTGGGAGAGTTGCGGCTGGGAGCCGGGGGAATCCCTGAAGTATAGCGAGACCTTCGCCAATGGTTACCCCGGGGGCCTTTTGTTCGCCGACGCGGACGTGGACGGGTGCCTAGGCGGCGGCCCGTGGTCGAAGTCCTGCAAGGGCGCGCCTGAGCAAGACGCCGCAGACGTGTCTGCAGGGAATACGTGGGTGTGGCCCGACGACTTCTGGGGGCCCATCGAGCTATGCGTATCGCCCGCCCCCCAGGATCAGGTCTCAGCCGACCAGATTGTCTGTGATACCATCCTCTTCGCAGAGGTCTGCGGGGTGCAGGAGGAGTTCGTTCCTGAACCAGGGTCGATACTGCTCCTCGGCAGCGGGTTGATGGGATTGGCGGGGTACGCGGGCCTGCGCTGGAGGACGAGAGAGTAACCGTCTGACTAGACGTTAAGTGTGAAAGGGCTGTCCCCTTGTGGGGCGGCCCTTTTCGTTGCGCGCCAGGTTTGGTGAGGAATGGACGACGCCCGCGCCGTTCTGGGCAGCCGCCACCCGAAGCCAGCCGGTAGGCAAAGCACGACGGCTGGCGCTCGTCCTGGAGCACGCTGCGAGCTGCTGCGCAGGGCTCGCCGCACGCCACCCCGAGCGGCCCGAAAGGGTGCCGAAGGCACTGCGAGCAGGGTGACGACGCCTAGATGAGAGGGAAGCGTGAGGGTGTTGCAATCTCATCACACATAGCAGGTCGCCAAGCTACTTTGGCGGCGGTGATGGCTTCTTGGGGGGCTCCTTCTTGGGGGGCCTCTCCTCAGTCAACGGTTTGGGCTTGGGCTTGCGTTCTTTCTCGACAATGTGTGGGGTCATCAGTCTTTGTCCTCCTTGGGCGAAGCGGTACCTATTGCGTCAGGCCTGGCACGATGTACTCGACCGAGCATGGGACACAGTGCCGGCACGCGCAAGGTAACCGGTCTGTCGGAGCACTAGGGGTTGGTGGAGCGTTTCTTGGGAGGCTTCTCCTTCGGAGGCCTCTCTCGCTTTAGTGGTTCGGGCTTCGGCTTGCGTTCCTTCTTGCCCGGTACTCGTCTCATGGTGATGCGTCCTCCTTGTCTGCAAGGGTGTCTATTGTGGAGTAGGAAGGTCGTAGAGGGTGGTCAGGTCCCACCCAAGGCGGCTTGGACGTTTGGCCTCGTTGGTGACGTGGCTGTACACCTCTACGGTTCGTATTTCAGCACCGAGTATGAAGTCATGGTTGATCTCTTGGCTGTCGCCTGGCTCAATCTGGCAGTCGCCTTTCTTCCACTTGACCTTGTGCGAGTGTAACCCGTCCCATTGCACTTCGCTCTTTCCCCTCTTCACGGGATCTTTGCCCGCAATGATCTTCTCGCTGACTCGGTCTGGGAGCGGGAGCACCTGCTGGACCCTTGTTACCGATCGAACCAAGGGGACGAGGACGTCGCCCGTGTTGGAGACTACGAGGTCGAGGTGGGAGTAGGAGTTGCTTTGTCGGGGGTGACGCGATTGGCCCGCACAGTGCGGGCGATGGTCCACGAGACGATTGCGGAGTAGTAGATGGCTGCGAAAAGGAGTACGAGGAGCAAGGACCTGCCTATCGGGTCGTGCGTGGCGGAAGTGAGGATTGCGAAAAACCACACGAACCCGCCAGCGAGAAGAGAGAAGATGCAGCCTAGACAAGGTCCCCAGAGGTCGACGTAGCGACCCTGGGTGAGCCACTGAATGTATCCAGCGAACCAGCTGGCGTGGCACATAGCGTACAGGGCAAGAAAGGTGGATACCAGGGCGTAGGTGAAGGCGACGCCGAAACTCGTACAGCGCGCTCGACGCAGTGACCACCTGGCGAGGATGGACAGGAGGAGTCCGCCTATGACGGTGGCGAGCAAGTAGCTGGCGAACACCCCGACGGTTGCGGCGGTCACTACGTGGTCCGGCATGCGTGTGATGCCGATGAAGGCAACTACCGAGTGGGCGAAGGCAATCCCCCAGCCGATACCAGCGGCTGCGACGAGCCAAACGCCGAAGGCGATTGCCTGGGTTCGGCAGGTGGTGTCATGGCCCGGAGTATCGTGCGGAGGCGGGTTTAGCATATCCTCCCCTAGATCCAAGGCCTAGTGGCGTGCGGCGTGCGTTGACTGGCCGGAATACCTTGCGCCCGGGGTCGGGACCAAGACTCGTCGAGAGCGTCCGCCGTCGCCGCAGGGCATCCACGTGGTGGGGCAGGGGCGACTATGTTGGGGGTTCACGTCATCCCCAGTTGTCGCTTGCACTCCGCAACGCCGGAGTAGGCAAAGTCATAGCCCAAGTCTAAAGCTGCCTGAAAGTGGGGGAGAGCGTCAGCGAACCGGCCAAGCTTCTGAAGGCACTGCGCAACATGGTAGTGCCCGAGCGGTCTGTCAGGCATCAGTCTGATGGACTCGCTGTAGTGGCGAATGGCCTCGTCGAGTTCGCCCTTGGCCCGCAGGACATCGCCCAATGTGTTGTGCGCTTGGTCGAGGTGAAACTTGGAAGGTTCCGGGCCGGTTGCCCCTCGCAGCGTGATTCGCTCGGCAAGGTTCAAGAGTTGTCGCGCCTCCAGGATGGCTTCGTGGAACCGTTCGGCCCCTGTGAGGGCGCGCACGAGCTGCTTACGGACGAAGAAGGAGGTGGCGCCGGGCGCCAGTCTCACTGCGCGCGTATACTCCTGTATGGCCTGTTCAAGGTGTCCCGCATGTCTGAGCGCGGATGCCAGGCGTTCGTGAGGGAGGTAGTCGAGTGGCTTCAGGCGGACGACTTCGCTGTACTGGAGGATCGCATCGTCAGCAAAGCCGGCGGTCTCGAGGGCCTCTGCAAGCGAGCGGTGGGGCGAGGGATCGTCTGGCGCTGTCCTGATGGCCTGCCTGTATACCTCAATCTGCTGTCTCGCCAGGGCGTGTTCAAGTAGTCCCTGCAATGTCCAGCAGAGGTCTCGGTAGCGGTCAGGCTTGGGCCAGGGGGATCCCGAAGTCAGGTGCACCTCCCATCGTACCTGCTTCTGCTGGGCCAGGTGTGTGAGAGTACTGAGTAATCGGCCACGGGCGCCGACGTGAAGGCTGACATAGGGCTCATGCAGGTGGTTCTCGCGGAGGAACTCGTGCCAAGCTATGCGCGTGAGGCCTTCGAGGACATCGTCCGAGCAGTCCTTGAGGCGTTTGAATCCCGTTTCCTCATCCTGGGGATCATCCGCTCCGCCGTGGAAGGCCTCGATGAGACTAACGAGTGCCCAGCGACGGGCGTCATCGTCATGGCCGGCACCAAGTGTGCAGACGAGGCGGCCGAGGGTGTCGGCGGAGAAGGGCCAGCCGAGCTCGAATAGAAGTTGTCCACACCACTCTCGTTCCACGTCGCTGGAGCAGTTGGCCATGTAGTCAACGAGGGCGTTGACTACCGTGTCGAAGTCCTCCTTGTCGTGGGAGACCAGCGCGTATCGCAGGACGAGAGCGAAGAATTCGTCATCAGTGTGGGCGAGGGCGTCCTGCAGGAGAGAAGCGGCGTTCGGTATGTCGGAGCTATGAAGCCATCCGGCAGCTTCTATCCTTGTGGCTCGGCCGCCTCGGGTGAACGCTGCAATGACGGCGTCAATCGGATCCGAGAAGGGGCCGACGAGGGACTGGAGCGCGCGGACGAGGAGATCCCTGAGTTCCTCGTTCGGGGGAAAGTATCGCTCACCACGGCAAGATCGGGTCAGGACGGCTTCTCCTTCCGATGGGAAAAAGCGCTGCAAGGCGTAGACCAGCTGGAAGACCAGGGTGCCAACCCTATCGTCCTGGATGTGTAAGCTAGGCGTCAAGTCAATGATTGCCTTGGCCGCCGCACCGTATGCGTCCAAATCGACCCCGACGCCGGCTGATAGGACGCGATGGATCTCTTCGAGGGAAGGGGCGATGCGAGCGATATCGTCAAGGGCGCGGCGGACGAGAACCGACGAGCGCAGAGTCAGGTCCTTAGAGGCGGAGGGAACGAGGCTGCTAGAGTCCGTGGATTCGTGGGTAGCCATCAGGGTGTTGGCGCCTGATTGAGGTCGGACAGCCTCTGTCTGGCATCCTCAAGCTGCGCGTCGAGCCTGTGCGCCATTTCGGCCAACAGATCGCGCCCTTGCGCCGCCGCCTCGTCGACCGTGGTCTTCAGCTGGTGGAGTCCTGATTCAACGAGCTGATTGATCTGGGCCGCGATTGCCTGAAGTCGCCGTTCGACTTGGGCTATCTTGCGGATCACGCGCACGAGGTCCGCGCCGGCACCCTCACCCTTCACGCTTTCAGGGCTGCTTTCCCACTCTGAGAGGATCTCGCGGAGGCGAGTCTCGTCACCGCGCTCGTACGCATTTGTGGCTTCTGCCATGATGCTCTCACGCCGCTTTCGCTCCTCGGGGTCATCGGCCATGTCGGGGTGCATACGGCGGGCGATCTCATGATAGAGTCTCTTGAGTGTGTCGGAGGGGATGAAGTCCTCGGTCTCGTCGAATAACTCGGCTTCGCCAGTGGCTTCGGCAGATTCGCGAGCCTGTGCCCGAGCGTGCTGGGCTCGTTCCTGCGCCTCACCGTCCTTCGGGCGCTGCCTCGCGAAGTAATCCGCTATCTCCGCCTCTAGTTTGTCCAGCTGGGCATAGCGCAGCCCAACAATGCGGAGGTAACGACGCTCGAAAGCACCGAGTTCAGCTCGGACCGTGGCTAGTTCGAGCTCGCGCTCCGCGAGTTGGGACTCAAGCCCGGCCAGTTGAGCGCGTTTTTTCTCCAGTTCCTCTTCTTCGGGTGCCTTGACACGGACGATTTGCTTGCTCACGGTGCTCTTCTCCTTTGAGTCGATCCCGTTTCGGCTTCCAGGTCCAACTGAGTCACGCGCCTGCCGTGGGTCAAGGCTGCGGGGTGTAAACTCCACTCAGCTCCGCCTCGCCCAACACGTGCCCTTCCATCGCTGCCAGCAGGTCAGCCCTGGTCGCCTCCGCCGGCGCCAAGACGAAAGACACCATGAGAGTGGATGGCATCGAGAGAGTGGACCAACAAGCGAACAGGGTTCGTCTATTGGTCAGGTTTGTTCGTTCTGGCAGGGGTGCAGACCGTGCCCCGTCGGCCTGCTGCTCATGGCAGCAAGAAAGGTCGCTGTGTATCATCCCGGCAAGTCTTCGATCCGAACCCCCTTGCCCTCTCGCAGACTTGCCCTTGCTTCTGCAATACGCCTGGTAAACTGAGGGTCGTGCTCCAATCTGTAATCGATCCAGTCGTCCTCCGTGGCGAATCCCACCAGCAGGCCGGCTGGCTTTCCATGGCGCGTGACGATGACTTCCTCGTCTTCTGCCATTCGCAAGTATTCCGAGAACCGATCTTTCACTTCCGACAGCTTCACCTTCTTCATTGCTCTGCCTCTCCTGTTTCCTCCAGCCAAGCCGCCGTCCCTGACTTGGGCACCACGGCCAATACCTCCACGACGTCACCTGTCACGTCATAGAATACCCGAAATCCCTCAACCCGGAGACGGTACTGCGGCTGACTGAGACCTCGCAGGCGTTTGATGCGACTTTCGCTGACTTTTCCAGCCTGGTGCCTCAGGTGCCTCTCAATTGCATCACGGATGATCGAACGATCTCGTGCCGGGAGCCTCTTGAGGTCCTCAACCGCTTCGGGAGCGAATATGATCTCGCGTCTCATTATGGCTAGATTATAGCCAGATTGGGACTCAGTGTCAATAAACGAAAAACCAAGGGCTCCCTACCTCGCATCGAGACCTGCTAGCTTGACCCACCAACCTCGCTGTCGAAGCCGTTCACGCCTACGGCGTGAAAACCCCACCCAGTTCCGCCTCGCTGAACACGTGCCATTCCATGACCGCGAGCAGCTCAGCCTTAGTGGCCTCCGCCTGCAGGTCCGGCACGACATCATCAGCCGACTTCTCAGTCTTCCATCGCTCAAACCCACGGCGCGAGCACTTCAGGCCTGATGACCTTTTCTCCTTTCGGCCTTCCACCTCGCCCAGGCGACTATCTCCTCCTTGTCTCCGTCGGCCAGGTCTACAAAGACGTCAGAAAGCTCGACGAGGTAGGGGTCCGCGAGGTTCAAAGGCTCAATGATCCCGGCCTGCTCAAGGATGTACCTCCTGCTCACGTCGAGGGCGTGGGCCAGGGCCTCCAGTCTCTGCTCGGAGGGCATCCTGATCTTGCCCTTTTCCAGGTTGGCTAAGTATCCCCGGGACACTGTGCCGCGCGTGAGCTCTTCCAGCTCACGCTGAGTGATATGCCTGGCCTGGCGCAGTCGGCGTACCACTTGTCCGATGGTGGCCATGACGTCATGCCTCGTCCATTCCTGGAATGATGCTACCACGGAAGGGGAGAGATTGGTAACCCGTAGTTACCAGCATGTGGGTATTCTGCGCCGGCCGCAGGCTCCTAGTCCCGGTCGAGCTGGGAGCGCTGCGTTGACACGCCGCCGCTCACGGCTGGGGGGTGTAGACTCCCGTCAGCTCCGCCTCGTCCAGCACGTGCCCTTCCATCGCCGCCAGTAGATCAGCCTTAGTTGCCTCCGCCGGCAAGTCGAGGACGGTATCGAGGGCGTAGAGGGTGAAAACGTAATGATGCGCACTCGGCGGGCAAGGGCCATCGTAGCCAATCCGATTGATGGGAGCGCCGCCGGGATGGGTCTGCCCCTCCTCGGCAAAGAGGGCAAAGTCGTTGACACCCTGGAGCGTGCCATCAGGCAGTGTGGCCTCGGCCGGCACCCCCTCGGGCAGGCCGGTGGAGCTGCGAGGGATATTGAAGATCACCCAATGTACGAAGCCCGGTGGCTGGGAATCGGGGTCATCCACCACCAGGGCCAGGCTCTGAGTCCCCTCAGGAACTCCAGACCACTCCAGGGGCGGCGATAGGTTGGCCCCCTGGCAGGAATACTGGACGGGGATCTCCCCTCCGGGTTCGAAGGCCGCACTGGAGACCCGGAAAGGCGGGCCGGGGGTAGGAGTGGGAGGTCCAGGGATCGGTGGGATGGGCGCGGCAGCGGGAGCACATCCCGCCTGTCCGACAGCTACAATGAGGATCAGGACCAGGCACAGGGGAGCCAGTATCCTCATCTCTTCCTCCCTACCGGCGAGCCAGGGGCCACTTACCTTACCGCAATCGATAGCCAAGGCGACGCGAGGAGCCAACACCACGTCCCACAAGCCAGAGCACAACCGCCGCTATCAGCACGGGTAGCAGGCCAGCACCGATGAGCAGTGTCGGGCCCAGCCACAAACGCTTCCAGGAGACGACTCGCGCGCTGTGGACATCGTCGGGGTCATAAAGGACTTTCACCTCAGCACCCACTTCGTAGTCAGGCGGTATAGTCCCGACGCCATCTGTGAAGCGCACCATCCCCGCCTCCATGGTCCGAAAGTCCACCACCGGCGCGTACGAAGCGCCGCTCGCAAAAGCGACAGTCATGTTGTCCACCACCGTGCCGCGGGCGGAAATCGAGCTGCGCTCCAATTGCACCGTCTTGTAAGCTTCAGAGAGACCGATAAGCAGGAAGGGAGCCCCTACGACTATGGGGATGAGCATGAAGGGCAAGGTATCCCTGATGAGGGTCATTCTTGCCGGCCCTCTGTTCCCCTGCGGAACCTCCATCTCCTCCCCTGCCTTACGGCGCGTAGCGCAACGGGTGGCGGGCCGCCTCCTTCTCGTGCAGCAACTCGTCCACGGTGGGACGCCCTTCGATGGCCTTGCGGATGGCGGCGCGCATGGCCTTGTAGTTGTTGATGGTTATGCGGCGACGGTTGGCCGCCGAAGGGTGGACGAAGGCGTTGACGATCAGGGCCAGGTCGTCCAGTGCAGCCTCGGGCAGGAACCCATCGGCCAGGCTGGACTCAAGGGCCATAATGATGCCCTCCACCGCATTCTCGTAGATGTGACGGGCCTGTTTTTTGGTGCGCACGGAAACGGTCGGCACCAGGAGAGTGCGGGGCCGCTCGAAGATGACCCTCAGCTCCGTCAGGTCCTTGCCCGTCGGGTCAGGGGGCTTGGGTCTGTTCAGGGCCTCCTCCAGGGCGGTCCCCACAGGCCCATCTCTGAGGCCGATGAGGAGATCCACGTGCGCCACCTCGAAGTCGGGCGGGCCCGAGTATCCCTCTCCCACCAGCATGGTGAAGTCGCTCACCGACTCCGGCGTCTGTGGTGTGGCGGGCACACTGCTCTGCACCTTCTTGGCCTGGCCCAGTTGGTAGCTAATGGGGCGCGGCGGGATCTTCCCCAACTCTTCCAGTTGAACGCGCAGCTCCTCGTAATCCTCGCGACGGAATTCACCCCCGGGCATGATGGGGTGGCGAGAATCGCCCACCTGCATACCCATCATGCGCAGACCCTCTTTTACTGCCTGCGTGGAGCCGCAGTTGACCACGATACGCACCAAGCGCTGGATATCCTGCTGACGCTCTTGAGCCTCGGCGATCCTGCCTTCCCTGATGTGGGTGTAGATCTCCTGCCAGATGTCGGGGATCAGGTTGGCGGTGGCCAGAATGGCTCCATCGACCCCAGCGGCGAGGGCGGGCATCACGATTTCGTCGTGGCCACAGATGATGGCTATCTGCCCCTTGACCTTCTCCAAAAGAGCCATGAGGAAGGGGACGTCCCCGCTGGAGTCCTTGATGCCCACCACGTTGTCCAGATAAGCCAGACCCTCGGCGGTCCACCACCGGTAGTGGGTCCCTGCGCACTGGGGGATGTTGTAGAGGATGATGGGCAGGCCTACCTTGGAGACCGCCTCGTAATGCTCGTATACTTCGTTGAAGGTGGGTTTGAAGTAGAAGGGAGCCACCACCAGAGCGGCGTCGGCCCCAGCATCCCTGGCATACTCTGTCAGCGCCACGGTGTCCCTGGTACTGGTGCAGCCGGTGCCGGCTATGACAGGTACCCGCCCTCCGGCTTCGTCGATGGTGATGTCGATGAGGCGTCTCTTCTCCTCATCGGACAGGTAGACGAACTCGCCTGTCGTCCCCACCGGGACCAGGGCGTCCACGTGGGGCAACACGTGCCGTATGAGGCGGCGCATCGCCTCTTCGTCCACGTCCTCCTCAGCGGTGAAGGGGGTGACCAACGCGGGCATGATCCCCTTCAGCCAGTCTGGTTTACCAGCCATATCGAATGCCTCCCGCAAGTTAGAAGGAAAAGGTCGAGTACCAAGGCCCTTCGCCGGTAGCTCGGCTCTATCGCCGACTATGGGTGGCCAGGAACCGTTCAAGAGAACGATCGTATGTTTTCTCCACCTCCGGCGGGAATACGCAACCCGGCAGTTCGCCGTGGCTCCAGTGATACTTGATGCACTCGCAGCAGATGCCCTTACGGCTACAGGACTCGTAGGTGCACGTGCACCTGGCTGTGTTCTGATCCACCTTGCATTCTCTCATGCTGCCTCCGGGAGCACTTTCAAATGGGCTTCACCAGGCCGTATGCCATTCGAATGGCCCGGTACATGGCCCGGTGAACGTTGGCATAGAGTAGGTGTCGGTCCAGTGCCCTGGGATGGATGGTGGCCTTGGCGATGATCACCACCCCGTCCAGATCTTGTCGAGGGATGGCCCCCTCCTCTATGCTGTCCAAGACTGCCTTGGCTGTCGCAGCCTGAGTGGGACCGTACACCATGCTTGCCTGTCGCAGGTTCAACAGTTCGATAGTGGGCACGATCAGCGTTGAAGGCCTGACCGTCAGATTGGGTTCGGCGATGGTAGTCAGCGCCTCATACCCGTGCCTGGGATGGGTCAATTGGCGCGCGTAGGCCAGACCGATGGGGCCGCTCTTCGACCCCACCACCAGGTCGATGCCCGCCTGCTCAGAGCCTCGGCCTTCGGCAGCGGTTCCCAGGCGAATGTGATGGTCCTCGATGCCGCCGGCCGAGACGCCAATGTCGTTGAACCTGTCTTCCAGGGGACCCTGGGGCAGGGCCCAACTAATGTCCTGCGGCTCTATCTTTCCCAGTTTTTCCAGCTCCAGCTGAATCTCCGCCCTCGTTTCGTGGATCATGGCCCCGCCCACGGGTTTGAGAGGACGGCGAGGGTCCCCAACCTTGACCCCCATCATGTTGAGAGCTGCTTTGACTGCCACTCCGCCGCCGTGCCGGACGAAGATGCGCGCCAGCTTCTGTACCTGCCGCTGTTGGCGGCGGGCCTCCTCGATCTCGCCCGCCCGCACCTTGGCCAGGATCTGCTGCCAGATCTCAGGGAAGACCTGGGCACTGGCCAGGATCATGCCGCTACAGCCGGCGGCCAGGGCGGGGAGCACGACCTCGTCGTGGCCCACCAGGACATCGAGGCGACCTTGAGTCATCTCCAGCACTTCCATCATGTAGGGCAGGTCGCCTGAGGAGTCTTTGAGGCCCACGATGTTGTCTATCTCGCTCAGGTCCTCCAGCACCTGGCGCGACGTGTAAGCATCCACCGTCTGCGGGATGTTGTAGATGAGGATGGGCAGGTCCACCGCCCGGGCCACCTCGTAGAAGTGCTGGTAGACGCCTTTGTCCGAGGGGTGCAGGAAATATGGGGTGACGACCAGACAGGCGGCGGCGCCAGCGTCCTGGGCGTGCCGCGCCAACTCTTTGGCCTCCCGTGTCGATGCCGCGCCCGTCCCCGCGATAACTGGAAGCTCGCCTCCCAGTTCGTCCACACAGATCTCTACCAGCCTGCGGCGCTCGGCGTGTGACATGTTGACGAACTCGCCGGTGGTGCCGCAAGGTACCACCCCATCCACGTGCGGCCTTACGAAGCGCAGAAGCCCCCGAAAGGCCTCCTCATCTATCGTGTCATCCCTGGTAAACGGTGTGACCAGGGCGGGGTTGACCCCGCCCGGCCGGTAAGTGGTACGAGTCATCAGATTCTCCTCCACCGGAGTTGGTGGCCTTGGCTCATAGGCCGACGTGGCCGCCTGAGGGAGAATGCCCCCTCAGGCAACGGAAGCTTCATAGGTGATCGGCGTCTCTTCGAGGGGCATGCGCCGGGACGAGAAGTCTGTCGCCTGGCTCCGGAGGGGGAGAGGATCCCACCAAAGCGGAGCACCAACTATCCCCCAAGAACAGGCTGGCGACCCTTCACCTGGCTGATCGGTGAGAACTCCGGCCGAACTTGACTGGGATGCCCCTGCGCATGTATTCCCT